>Ga0180438_10006768_pt1 | contig 15369 bp, 10 predicted proteins | sample SS_ome_12_FD_132455 | JGI IMG/M metagenome (GOLD analysis project Ga0180438, IMG submission 132455) | Hypersaline lake sediment archaeal communities from the Salton Sea, California, USA - SS_3_D_2 metaG | ecosystem: Environmental > Aquatic > Non-marine Saline and Alkaline > Hypersaline >...
CTGACCGTTATCGAAGGCGCGATTATGCTCTCGCGAACGCACGGAGAATCAGACCTCGTGCATGGGCAGTTCCGCATGTTGAAAGAGTATTTGAAGCAGTCCGTCGAAGGCTGATGGGGTGATGAAGTCGATTCGGGCCTGCCGCGCGTTTCCGAGGGATGCCAAAGGGAGGGAGCAAGATGACGATTCGTGATGCTGCGACCCACGCCAGGAACGATCCCGACGCCTGTGGCCGGCTGAACGACGAGTTCAGAGACTATCTGCTGGCCCAAGGGGCCGACTTGGTGGGCTTCGGTTCAGTCCCGCACATGGAGGGAGCTCCGGAGATCATGCAGCCCCGGCGCTACCTGCCGGATGCGCAATCCATGATCGCCATCGGCCTGCACATCAACGAAGCGAGCTGCGACCTGATCGAGCGGAGCGTCCGCGACGGGGCCCTGCCGGCGTCGTACCACTCGTACCAGATGTTCACGCTTGCGATTGTCAATCCGCAAATCGACACGATCGCGTTTCAGGGGGCGAGGTTCCTTGAAAAGCAGGGATATCGGGCCTACCCCTTCCCGGCCAATATGCCGCATATATCGAAACCATCCGCGGAGTATCCCGGGGGGCCGGGCGATATTTCGCACAGGCACGTGGCGGTGGCCTGCGGCCTCGGACAGATCGGCTGGCACAACCTCCTGATCACGCCGCAGTTCGGCACACGACAGAAACTGACCACGATCATCACCAACGCGCCACTCGAGCCCGATCCGATGTACGAAGACCGGCTTTGTGATCCCGTCGCGTGCGGTTTCCAGTGTGCCCGTGCGTGCCCCACCGCGGCGATCCCCGGCACGCTTGGTGCCAAGACGACGATCACGATGCGGGAGCAGCCCGTCCGGTACGCCAAGATCGTGGGATGGCGGTGCCGCTGGGGGTGTAGCGGGATGCTGAAGTCCGCGGGCGGATACACGGACATTCCGATGCCCCGCGAAGAGCCCACGGCCGAGGAACTCCTTCAGTACAAGGCGCGAATGGATCCCTGGCAAGTGAGACTCAAGGCCACATCAGGCGGGCTTCTGCCCTACTGTGGGCGATGCTTGTGTGCCTGCCCGGCTGGACGTGGCTCACCATGACTCAAGTTCAGTCTAGCAAGGAAGGGCTGTTCCATGAAGGTAATCGGATTCAGTGCCGGCAGCGTGGGACGGGAGGGAAACATCGACCGCATGGTCAAGGCCATTCTCGAGAAGAGCGGCCACGAGGTCGAATTCGTCAAGCTCACGGATTTGAACTACTCCGGGTGCAAGGGGTGCGTTCAATTATGCGCCAAGCCGCAGGTCTGTAAGCTGGAGGATGATGCGCAGCCGTACTATGAGAAGATCAAGCAGGCCGACGCCGTGGTGATCGGCACGCCCGTCTACTTCAACACGATAACCGCAACGGTATGGGCCTTCATCGAGCGGTTTTGGGGTTATCGCCACGTGGACATAGCGATCGCAGGCAAGCCTTTTGTGCTCGTGGTCGGCGGTGCGCTGATGCTCGACTCCGCGGTCGAGCAGTTCCACAAGGTGTTGGGGCACTTCGAGGTCGACGTGGTCGACACGGTCACATATCTGTCGAAGGTTCCGCCCTGTTTCACGTGCGGTCGTCACAGGGACTGCGAGATTGGCGGGCTGTACTGGATGCTCGGCGAGGCGGCAAAGGAAGTGACGATCACAAGAGAGATGTTCACCAAGTGGGAGGACGATAGCGAAGTGGCGGCCGCAGTCGATGCCGCCGCGGAAAAACTAAAGGGCATCTGATCGGCGAGCGTCGTCGCAGAATTGTTCGAAGTTCTCGCTCAGCGCTTCGAGGACATGCGGCTCGCGCGCCGCCAGATTCGCCGTCTCTCCGATGTCGGTCTCGAGGTCGAACAATTCCCACGCCGCTTGTCCGTTGCGGCGGTATAGCTTATAGCGTCCGTGTCGCACTGCGCTTGACGATCCAAAGTGGAAGCAGAGGGAACCGTGCGGCGACGCGGCTTCGCCCGCGAGCGTTGCGGTCGGGTCGCGTCCGTCCAGCACGCGATCCTGCGGCAAGGCCCCGCCGGCGACGACGACGGCCATAACGAGAAAATCCGGCGACCAGAGCGGCTCGCGGCAGACGGTCGCGGCGGGAATCCGCCCCGGCCATCGAACGACGCAGGGAACGCGAATGCCGCCTTCATACAAGAGCGTTCCGCCGCCCTTGAGCGGGCGGTTCGACGCGCACTCGAGCCCTCTGCCCGGAATCATGAACGCCCCGTTGTCGGACAGCACGATGACAATCGTCTCGTCGCGGAGCCCGAGATCGTCGACCTGCCGGACGACCCTGCCGATCGCGGCGTCGAGTGCCGCGACGACGGCGTGGTACCGCTGCCGCTCGTCGCGCGTCCGGGGATCGTAGCCGTACAGGTCGAAGCACTCGTCGGGGGCCTGCCAGATCGCCGGCTCGCCGGGCGGCTTGTTTTTCGGATTGGGATAATGGGCGGCGTTGAAAGGCACGTAGACGAAAAACGGCCCGCTGCGATTCCGGCGGATAAAGTCGCATGCCGCGTCGGCCCAGATGTCGGTCGTGTAGCCGTTGATCCGCACGGGCTCGGTGCCGCGGTAGAGGTCGTGCCGCCCGTTGTAGACGTGCGTGAAGTAATCGCAGTTGCCCGATATGTTGCCGAGATACTCCCCGAAACCACGTTCCGTCGGGCGGTGTCCGGGAGCAAACCCGAGGTTCCATTTGCCGAAACACGCCGTGGCGTAGCCGAGTTCTTCCATGTATTGAGGAAAGAGTTTCTCGTCGAGCGACAACACCCGCTGCTCCAGCTCGTCGATCAGATGGACCTGCTCGTTCAGGCCGTTGCGAAGGGGATGGCGGCCGGTCAACAACGCGCCGCGCGACGGCATGCAGGACGGCGAGGCGATGTAGAAATCGGTGCAGCGGACGCCCTCCTCGGCAAGGCGGTCGACGTGCGGAGTCTTGATCTCCCGGTTCCCATAGCACGCCAAATCGCCGTAGCCGATGTTGTCGACCAGGATGAGAACGACGTTCGGCTTCTGCGGCTCATCGCCGGCGGCAAAGACGGCGATCGACCAAACGGCGGCAAGCAGACAGCCAACCACTCCTGCTCGTTTGTGGTCTTCCACTGCGGGTCCTAACGGCTTGACGGAGAGATTTTTGACACACCGGCTACATCGGCTTCGGTTCGGTCTGGAGCGGCTCGCCCGGCTTCCAGTCAAACCGCAGGTCGCCCTCCTGGAGTCGGCCGGGCTCGCGGATGCCGGCACCTTTCTGTTTGGCTGCGGAATCACCCAGCTCGGCCCGCATCCCGTCGGCCAGCGCCTTGATCTTCGCCACCACGTCGGGATGCGCTTCGGCGACGTCGGTCGTCTCGCCGACGTCGTTTTCGAGGTCGAAGAGCGAAAGGCCGATTTTGGCCTGGTCGTATTCGACCGGCATGCCGCCGGTGCCGCCGGGGCGGCCGCCCAGAGTGCGGTAGTCGTGCGGGAAGTGCAGCTTCCACTTGCCCATGCGGACGGCCTGAAGCTGCGAGCCGTAGTAGAAGAAGTAGGCCTCGTGCGGGCTCGCGGCGCCCGGCTCGCCTTTGACAAGCGGCAGGATGCTCTTGCCGTCGATGGCGTGCTTCGGAAGCTCGGCGCCGGCAAGCTCGGCAATCGTCGGCAGGACGTCGACGGTCATGGCGGGGGTCTTGCAGACGGTGCCGGCAGGAACGGTGCCGGGCCACCACATCACGGTCGGCTCGCGGCAGCCGCCGTCGAACATCGTACCCTTGCCTTCCCTCAGCGGTCCCGCCGTGCCGGCATGGTCGCCGTAGCTCAGCCAGGGGCCGTTGTCGGCGGTGAAGATCACCAGCGTGTCCTTTTCGAGCTTGTGTTTTCTGAGCGTGTCGAGGATCTGCCCGACCGACCAGTCGAGCTCCATCACCACGTCGCCGAAGAGCCCTCGCCGGCTCTTGCCGCGGAACTTGTCGGAGACGTAGAGCGGCACGTGGACCATCGAGTGGGGCAGATACACCAGGAACGGCCGGTCCTTGTTCTTGTCGATGAACTCGACGGCCCGCTCGGTGTACTGCGTGGTGAGCTGCTCCTGGTCCTTGCCGGTCACTTCGGCGTCGACCACCGTGGTGCCGTCGATCAGCGGCAGCGGCGGGTAGTTCTTGCCGCCGGTGGGATGGTAGGGCCACATGTCGTTCGAGTAGGGCAGGCCCAGGTAGTCGTCGAAGCCGTTGTTGGTCGGCAGGAATCTGGGATGGTGGCCGAGGTGCCATTTGCCGTAACAGGCGGCGGCGTATCCCTTCTGCTTGACGACCTCGGCCAGCGTCATCTCGTCGGAACTGATGCCGTGGTTCGCGCGGTGGTTCAGCGCCCCGAGGATCCCCACCCGCACGTTGTAGCAGCCCGTCATCAGCCCCGCCCGCGACGCCGAGCAGACGGCCTGGGTGACGTAGAAGTCGGTGAACACGCGTCCTTCGCGGGCCATGCGGTCGAGGTGGGGCGTCTCGTATCCTTCCGCGCCGAACGGGCCGATGTCCCCATAGCCCATGTCGTCGATGAAGACGATCACGAAGTTGGGCAGCCGCTCGGCCGCCGCGCTGTCGGTCGGCACGGAGAGTGCCACCGCGAGGATCAGTGCAACGGGAATGAATCGTTGAATCATGACTTACCTCCACGACGCCGTGTCTCGAGGGTGCGTTTGGACGTGCCGGCGGCACCGGGCCAACCGGCGGCCGGCATTTCACGCCCCCCAATTTACTCGATCCGGTATGGAAGATGCAAATCCTCCGCCAAGACGGCCGCCGAAGGCCGGGCAGCGCCCCGTTGCGATTCAATTCTGAAAGCCCCGCTGCGGCCGCAGCACGGAATCGATCAGCTTGTACGCCTCTTCCCGGAGCTCCTCGGGAAAATCGTGGCCACAGTCGGGGTGCCTGACGATGAGATTGCCTTTGCCGCCGAGCAGATCGTAAACGGGGGCTGCCGCTTGAACACACTCGTCGACGCTCTTCCAGCGGAAGTTGCCGTCGCCGAGCGGCGCGCCCACCAGCAGCGGGCGCGGAGCCAGGGCGCCAAGCAGCTCGGGGAAGTCGAACGGGATTTCTTCGAGCCTGCCGCGATAGTTGGATAGCCGCGGCATGTAGCGGATCTGGCACCAGCCCTTGCCAAAGTACCAGTTGTGCTCTGCCCCGTCGAAGTAGTGCAGGTACGAGTCGAAGCCGCAACTGCTGGCCAGAACCGTGATCCGCATGTCGAACACGGCCGTGTAAATCGCGTTGTGGCCGCCGAGAGAATGGCCGATCGCGCCGAAGCCTTGCGAGTCGTCCACGAAAGGGAGCGAGGCGAGCAGATCGAGCCCGCGGGAATTGTCCCAGATCGCTTTCATGGTGCCGCCGGCGTAACCGAGACGTTCGAGGTTCGGCCAGTAGTCGGCCAGGTGCGGGTAAGACGGGGACAGGGTCACATAACCACGTTCGGCCAGTTCCGCGGCGTACTGTCTCCCCGCGCGCCCTCCCAGCCCCAACACCACCTTGTGCCCCACCAGGTTGTCCGTGGGGTGCAGGCACAGGACCGCCAGCGTTTTGCGCTGGCCGTCCAGCACGTCCTTGGGAATGCACAGGTAGGCGGGCGTTCGCGATTCCGGTTCGGACTGGTAGGTAATGAGCCGCCGCACGTAAGTTCCCGCGTCGGCTTCCTCCTCGACTTTCACTTCCAGCGGCACGCGTCGCTCTTCACCGGGCAGTTTGCCCATCACTTCCTCCATCCCGCGGAGGACCTCCGCCCGACGCTTTTGCCAATCGGCAGGCGTCGTTACCGGCCGCACTTTCCCGCCCTCCTCGCGGTACTGAAGAAGATTGTTGCGGTCGAGGCGGGCCGGTTCTTCAGCCGGCGCAGTTCCGAGTTGGGAAAGCAGGCCGGCGGAAGACGTGACAAACGCCACAAGACCGACTAACAGGATGCGGTTCATGATCGATCCTCCCGGGAGCAACGAGGTAGAGCCTGCCAGCGCGAAGCCTTAGAGGGGATTGTGCCACGGGCTGTAGTTCCAGTTTTGGAGGAGATTCATCGCGGCGCGGTCGACGGTCGTGTTTTGGGGCAGGAGCAGCACCGCGTCGAGGCAGGCGCCAGTGCCTGCGCCCAGGGTCAGCCGATCCGTACCCGCCGCGAGCGTGACGTCGGGGATCCGATACCAGGCCCAGTGGCCGTATTGCTCGCCGAAGTGGGCGAACATTTTGGTGTGCGCGTAGCTCGGATTGGTCCAGTCGGTGAACCCGATCATGGCGGTCGCCCGCAACTGCCGGGCCTTGCCGCCACTGAGGGCAAGCGTCATGGCCGTGCCCGTCTGCGGCTCCCACCGCGCTCGCAGCCAGAGGGCGTACTTGCCCTCGCGCGCCGCGCTAAGGTGAAACACCAAGCGCCCGTCACCACGGAAAAGCATCCCTCGCCCGCCGCTGAGCTCGGCGACCTGCGTCGCCGCCACGTCCCCCTCGACCTCGTCGGCCTGCTCGGCCTCGCGGACCAGCGCAGCCCGGGCGAGCAGGACCTGCGCCGTCACCCGCCGCGGAGGGTCCGACCCGTCGACGACGACGTCAAACGCCTCGACGTCGCCCTCGCCCGCCCCGACCGGCCGAAGCACAAACACGGCACCGGCGGGCGCCGCCGGACCACGTTCGATGGCCTTCTTGCCGGGCTGACATGTCCAGCCGTCGGGCAGGCCCTCCAGCGATACCTTGCCGCCGAGAGGCCGGCCCTCCAGCGTTACCTTCACCGGGACCTCGTCTCCTGGGGCCGCGACGATGAGATTCCGCTGCGCCTCGCCACTGTTAAGGTAGTAGCGGATCGCGCCGAGCGACACGCCCAGATCACTCCGGTGACGCTCGGTCCAGCGGCAGGTTGTTGTGACGGGCACGATCGGCGGTCCGCCCACGAAGGTGATGCGGTTCTCTCCCCGCGAGAGCTTTCCCGGCAGCGCCAGGGGCGACGCGACCAGCGTGCTCCGGGTTTTCAGCCCGGTGACCGTCGCGCCGCCGCCCGCGGCCAATTCGACCTTCAGCCAGTAGGCGTACCGGCCGGTCACCTCGTTGCGCAAGCTGGCGTTGATCGGGCCGCTTCGTTCGGCACCTTGCCAGACCTCGGTCCAGCGTTTGCCCTGGTCGAAGGACAGAGACAGTTTCACCGCACCGGCTGTCTCGGCAGCGTAGGCACCGCTGACCGTGGCGTCGGAGAAGATGTAGGGACATTGAGCCCGGTAGACCAGGGCGGCAGCCTTGTCCGCTCTTTTCGCGCGGAGCACGGAAACAGTGCCGGCCGTCGGTTGGATTTCCGCATTCTCCAGCACGGTGGCCTCGCCTCCACCGGTCGGCTCGTAGACGATGGCCCCGTTGCCGAAGTAAGGCGGCACCTTCCCCAGGGGAATCGGCCGCCGGTCCTCGGTGATCTCGAACCACCGGCCCTCGTTGTGCCAGCAGACGCTGGCGCGCTCGCCCGGCCGGAGGGGAAAGTCCATCGAGTGCGGTCGCTCGGCCGAGCCGAATCGCGCCCGGCTGACGCGCCCCGGCAGCCCCGAGGTCACGCCGTCGCCTTGGCGGAGCTTCAGGTAGAGATCGTCTTCAAACGCCCGCCGGCCGGCCACGGTGGCATTGTCGCGATTGAGCCAGTATTTGCGGGGCGAGAGGTCGAACAGCCGCCAGCAGCCGCCGTAGAACGCCTGCTCGAACTGGTGGTGCGTCCCCGAGGCATCGTTGGACGAGATGCCGGCGGTCAGAAACAGCTTCCGCAACGTGTAGTTCAGCGGCCCGCATTGGTCGAAAGCGCAGATATTCGCCGCCTTCAGAAGCGTGTAGGAGACCCGGCTGCGATGCCTCGTGGGCAGCGTTTCGCAGAAGTGCGCGTCGTAGTAGTTGCTGATCGCCAGCGCGTACCGCATCACCTCCAGTGCCTTCTGGTCGTCGTCCGTCGTGCCGGCGGCCAGGGTGGCGGCGAGGCTTTCGGTGCTGAAGGGCACGACGTTGTCGTTGGCCCGCCAACGGGGCAACAAGGTCGTCGCCTCAGACGAGCCCTCCGCCCGCTCGAACGTGACCGACCCCATCACCGGCTCGTAGTCGCCCTCCACCTCCAGCAGAAACCCCTTGTCCTCTGCCGTGACGGTCCGCTGGTGCTGCCGTGGGCGATACTCAACGAACCGCGGGTCGGGCAACTCGTCGGCGGGACGCGTCACCACAAGACGATTCTCCGCCCGGTTCTTCTCAAACAGCTCGTCCGGGACACGCGGCTTGACCAGCACCATGCGCCGCTGGATCTCGCCGCCCTGGAACGTCTCCAGCGGCGCCTTTTCCTCCTGCCGTGGCAATTCGCAGGCAAGGTGCCCACGCACGAACCGGTCGTCGCAGTCATGCACGCCGTGACGCTCGTTCTCGAAATGAAACAGCGCCCGGGTGTGCCGATCCACGGAGAACTCCCGGCGGCTGGGGACGAACTCGCCGGCGTATCGGACGACGTCCGAAATGCGAAACTCGTCCAGCACCGCTTCGGCCCCGCGGTCTTCGCTGCAGTCCTTGTCTCCCCCGATGAACGCCTGCATGGGCATGCTCCGGCGGTCGGTTTCCATGATGCCGATGCCGGGGCCCTTCTCCTTGTCCTCCGGCAACAGGCTGCTCGGCCAGGGGCGGTCGTGCGGGCCCTCGACGGCAAGGAGCTTCCCGTCCACGAAGAGCTGAAGATGGGCTTTGGGAAAATCCCAGGTGGCGGCAACGTGATGGGCCCGGCCGGCCTGCAATCGCGCCGGCCCGCGCACGGTCCGCAGCCTGCCGCCCGCGTCGGCGATCGTGAACTCGAGATGGCTCTTGCCGTCGATGAGCAGCCTCCGCAAGCGAGACTGCAGACGGTGCCCGTAGGCGACCGAATCGAAGAAGACCCGCTCGCCGGGATGCTCGTCGCCCCGCATCGGGCGGCACCAGAACTCCAGCGTCCCCGCCTCCAGCCCCCAGTGGACCGATCTCGGGTCCGGGTTGTACGTGCCGGCGGTGAGCGTGCCCTCCGAAGCGCCGTTGAAGGCCAGGCGCCGCCGGCCGGTAAACTGGAATCCGCGGTTTACGGGCGCCTGTTCCAGCGCTCCTTCGACAAAACCGGCCCCCGTCTCCGCCGGCCAGGACCACCGCTCGCCCGGGCGAAACACGACGCGGTCCAGCCAGATCGTGAAGAAAGACTCGGGGCCGGTCACAGTTTGGCCCGTGTCTGCATCGCGGACGGCGCACCGCATCCGCACGCTGACGGTCACGCCGGCAGCCTCCGGGTTGAGTCGCCCCCGCTCCGAGAACTGCACAAGCTGACCCTCGGCCAGCTCAATTGTCAGCCAGCGGGGCTCGACGGCGTATTCCCGGATCCGCGAGCCGTCCGCGCGGAACTGCTCCAGTTCGATGGAGACCGGGGCGCCGTAGGCGGCACGCTCCGCCAACAGGTCGCACTCAAAAACCACCTCCTGCCCGGCGAAGTTGCGGACGTCGATTTTCTGCGAGACCGTCACCTCGCGGCGGGAATCGTCCGGCGTCTTCTCGTCGACCACCACCTGAAGGGACTGCCGGCCGGTGGTGTGGGCGAATTGCCCCAAGCGGGCCAGTTCCTTCGGCGTCACCGTCCAAGCGGTCGGCAGGCCGCCGGCCTCGTCCTCGAAGCCGTGGTTGGCCAGCAAGTTCTCCGGCGGCAATAGATTCGCCTCACACCCTTGAGTCTCCAACCGCCGGTCTCCGGTGTCGAAATAAATGTCATACGCCCCAACCTCTCCGATCTTTGGCCGGGCGATCCAGGTGAGATAGCTCTGCCGGCGGCCCGCGCGGGCGTCGAACTCGGCCCGGCAGGCAAAGGGCACCTCGCGTCCCGACCCGTCGTCGGTCCGCTCGACGACCCGCAGCGACGCCGGATCGAACTGGCCGGCGATGTCCCCTTGCTCGAGCAGCGAAGGGAAATCGACGGCGACTTCCACCGCTCGCGGCGCGTCGTCACGCCAAGGAGTTGCGCGGGCGACCGTGGTGCGGCAATGCCAGCGGGGGTTCCACCAGCCGTGCTGGTCGGCAGCCGTCGCCGCCGAGCAAGCCGCCAGGGCGCAGAAAAACGCACCCGTCATTCCGGTTCGCATCGCTTTACTCCTTTGCGCTGGTCATTACGCCGGACTGGCCGGCTGGCGTAACAGGGCCGGAAACTTGACTTCCGCGGCAGACTGCATTATCCTCTTGTCCGCGGAAGAAACAACTGCGGTTGCGCAATAGCCAGAACAACATCCGTTTCGGGAGGAAAACCATGCAAAGCCAAACCTTTACACTTTCCAGAAGAACGTTCCTCGGCGGCGCCACCGCTTTGGCCGCGTCTTCCATGATGCCGGACCTTGCCCCCGCCGCCCCGGCCGTCAAACCCAACTCGAACTTCGACGGCGTTCAGATTGGGGTCATCACCTACAGCTTCCGCTCGTTGCCCGCCACCGCCGAGGAGCTGCTCGGTTATATCACCACCTGCGGCATAAACTCGATTGAGTTGATGGGCGATCCGGCCGAGCAGTTCGCCGGAGCGCCCAAAGGCAAAGGCGGCGGCCAGTTCCTCCTCGACTGGCGACTCTCGGCGCCCATGGACCGATTCAAGGCGCTGCGAAAAATGTACAACGACGCCGGCGTCAACATCCACATCGTCAAGTTCGGCGACATCGGGAATCCGGGCATGCCCGACGAACAGATCGAGTACTACTTCCAGGTCGCCAAGGCACTCGGCGCAAAGGGCATCACGCGCGAAATCTCAGAGGCCGCCGCCGAGAGACTCGGCCCCATTGCCGACAGGCACGAAATCATGATCGGCTTCCACAACCACACGCAACTCACGCCGACAACGTACGACGGCGAGATGCTCTCGCACGGCAAATACCTCGGCATCAACTTCGACATCGGCCACTACGTCGCCGGCACCAACCACTCCCCCATCCCGCTGATCGAAAAGCACCAGGACCGGATCCTCAGCCTCCACATCAAAGACCGGAAAGTGAACAACGGGCCCAACATGCCGCTCGGCCAGGGCGACACTCCCGTGGCACTCGTACTCCAGTACATGAAAAGAAACAAACTGACCTTCCCCGCCGACATTGAGCTGGAATACAAGATCCCCGAGGGCTCCGACGCCGTGCAGGAAGTAGCCAAGTGCGTCCAGTTCTGCAAGGATGCCCTGGCATAGAGTCTTCCTCCGGTACATCTGCGCGGCCTGCGCGCATGTTGTGGAGTGTTGGGGTGATGGAATATTGGAATGATGGGATTCAGCACCGACGTCCCCCGTCACTCCATCATGGATGGCGGCTCACGTAGAGGGGGACGAACACGTCCCTCCAGCGTCCGTGTCTTCCCGAACCGGGCCGCGGCGGCCACTGTTGCACTTAGAATCAGGCATTGGGCAAACGGCATCCCTTAATTCTCCTGCGCGTGCCTGACCGATTTGTTCTTCATCGGTCGTTTATTGGGTTGCGTGGAGCCGGCGGCTCAGCGACGCCAGCGCCGGATAGAGATCGCGGTAGATCTGGTACCACTGGGCGTAGCGGCCGGCCACCGCGGCGTTCGGCGCGTAGGTCTTGCCCGGCCGATAGACCCGCTCCAGGGCGTCCTCTTCGCCGCCGTAGAGCCCGACGCCGATGCCGGCCAGGATCGCCGCGCCCAGGGGGGTGGCCTCCTCGACGTCGGGCACTTCGATTGGCCGGCCCACGACGTCGGCCTTGTTCTGCATCCAGAGTTCATTGCGGGTGGCGCCGCCGACGGCGATGAACTTTTCCATTTTCGCGCTCAGGCCGGTCTCCAGGGCCGTGACGATGTCGAGAAACTGGTAGTCCAGGCCCTCGATCATCGCCCTCAAGAGGTCGCCTCGCGTCGCCCTGCCGCTGAGGCCCACAAACGCTCCCAGGCTCTTCTCGTCGACGACCGGGCAGGCCGCGGCGGACATGTGAGGGAGGAACATGACTTTGTGGGCGCCGGGGGGCGAGACGGTCGCCTCGGCCATCAGCTCGTCCCAGCCGGGGCCCTCGCCGTCCGGCCGCCCTGCGGCGGCGAGTTGCCGACGGAACCACTCGAGCATTTCGCCGGCGACACAGCCGCCCCAGGTGGCGTAGCGGCCGCGGGCGACGTGGGCCTGCACGGTCATGCCGGCCTCTTGCAGGCGGGGGTCGAGCACCGGCTCGGAGGTCACCGCCTGCACGGTTTCCCAGGTTCCGGTGACGTCGAGCACGGTGCCGGGGCGAAACGCCCCCACCGGCAGCGCCCCGCAGAGGTGGTCGTGCCCGCCGAGGATTACCGGCGTGCCCGCTGCCAGGCCCGTCGCTTCGGCCGCCTTCTCGGTCACCTCGCCCAACGGCGTGGCGCTTGGAAAGGCGTCGCAGACGAGCCGCCGATCGATGCCCGACAGCTCGAACATCTCTTCCGACCAATCGAGTTTCCGCTGGTCGAACAGGAGCGTGCAGGAGGCCATGCTGTAGTCGGTCGCCATCCGGCCGGAGAGCATGAAATTGACGAAATCCTCGATCAGGAGCCACTTGTGGGCGCGGGCGAGGACGTCGGGCTCATGCTCGGCCATCCAGAGGATTCTCAGCGCACTGTTGATCGGCCAGAGCGGATTGCCGCCGATGGAAAAGACCTTTTCCGCCCCGATCTTCTCTTTCCACCACTGGAATTGGGGGATGGTGCGGGGGTCGTGCCAACTGATAAAGGGATAGAGCCAGCGGCCGTCTTCGTCGACGGGCAGGCCGTCCATGCCCATGCCGGTCACCGCCACCGCCCGAATCTGTCTCGCGTGCCCCAGCTTCGCCAGCGCGTCGCGGACCGCCGCGGCGGTGCCGCCGGCGATCTGCTCCGGCTGCCAGACGGTCCATTCGGGATGCTGCGGGTCGGGGTGAAAACGCTCGGTGGGCCGGCTGCCGCCGGCCACGGCCGTGCCGTCCAGGGTATAGACGACCGCCTTCAAGCTGGTGGAACCCAGGTCGATGCCGAGAAGATAGTCCATCGGGTCACTCTCCTCTTGCCACTATCGCATCAGCAACCCTCCGCTGACGTCGACGGTCGCGCCGGTCATGTAGCTGGCCGCCTCGGAGGCGAGGAAGACGACGACGCGGGCGATTTCCGCGGTGTCGGCGATTCGGCCGAGCGGGATGCGGGCGAGGTACTTCTCCTTGTTGGCCTCCAACGTGCGGGCGGTCATCTCGGTGAGCATCATGCCGGGCGCCACGGCGTTGACGGCGATTCCCGCGGCGGCCACTTCGCGGGCGAGCGAGACGGTCAGTGAGACCACGCCTCCCTTGCTGGCGTCGTACGGGGCGTGACCCGTCGTCGAGCCCCGAAACGCCGCTTGCGACGAGACGTTGACGATCCGCCCGCCGGCCGTCGTCTCGCCACGGCGCTCTGCCGCAGCCAGCCGCCGGCGGACCATCTCGCGGCAAGTCAGAAACGTGCCCGTCAGATTCACTTCGAGCGTCCGCCGCCACTGGGCCTCGGTCATGTCTTTCACGAGACAAGTGGGGCAGACGGCGGCGTTGTTCACGAGCACGTCGACGGCGCCGAAGCGGGCTTCGACCTCGTCGAACATGCGGGCGACGTCGGCTTCGTCGGCGACGTCGCCGGCCAGCGGCATCGCGTCGGCGCCGTGCACGGAGGTGATCTGCGACACGACGGCCTCGGCCAGATCGCGGCGGCTCTGGTAGTTGACGGCCACGCGGGCGCCTTCGGCGGCCATTTCGAGGCAGATTGTTTTGCCCAACCCACGGCTCCCGCCGGTGACCAGGGCGACCTTGTCGCGAAGCTTCAAATCCATGGCGGTCAGGGAGACAGTGGTTAGTGGATAGGGGATAGTGGATAGGGGATAGTGAGGTGGGTGTTCGGGGGGCATTGTACCGGCTTGCCGCGGCTCTTGCCAACCGTGGTTGCCAAGCACCCGCCCTTCTGGCATGCTGTTAGCCGTCGGCCGAAAGCAAGAAGCTCAAGGCGTCAGCCCGGGAACTGTCCCACGGCCCGCATTTGTGGAGAAGGCAATGACCTGGCGCATCACCGATCCGAGGCACTTGCTGGGCGCGATGCGGATTTCGCTCGCCCAGGGGGGACGTTTTCTCACCAGCCGCATCGCTCCCTTGGGGCCGATCATGCGGGACCGCAACCTCAGCTACATCCACAAGTCGTCGTGGGGGATGTACGCCGCCGGCGTGGACCACGAGACCATCGCCCGCCTGCTCGATTGGGCCGAGGCGAACGCCTTGCAGGACAACGGCGATTTCTATTTCCCCGAGGAGCGGCCGGAGTACAAGGATTTTCAGCGGGTGTACCGGCCGCTGAATTTCGGCCGCGTGGCCGCCTGGATCGGCCATCCGGTCATCCGCCGGCAGCAGGTGCTCGACCGCATCCTGCAGTATCAGCACGTCTCCGGCGGCGTGTTCCACCACATCGGCGACGACCCCCGGAACCCCGTCGAGCCGCCCACCATCGGCACGCTCAACACGACGTTCTTCGGGCACTTGATGATCGCCCTGGAGATCCGCGAGCGGGCGATGGCGGTCGGCGAGTGGGTCCGCCGCTGGGTCGAGTCGAACCGTCCGCACATGGCCGAAGGGCGCTTGTTCGCGCTGGTGACCCCCGGCGGCGATCTGGTCACCGACATCAAGCCCGGCGAGCGGCTGGCCAGGCTCATCGACAACCGGCAACCCAAGCAGGAGTTCTGGAACATCGGCACGGCGATGGCCTACCTGGCCGTGCTCTACGACGTAATGCGAACGCGCTGGGGTGACCCCGAGGAGAAGGCACGGCCTTACCTCGACGCCGCGCTGGAGCTGCTGGAGTTCGAAGCCACGATGCCGCTGGACACGTACCTCTGGCCGTCCAAGTGCAAGGTGGCCTGGGGGGCGGGTGAGTTGTTGAGGGTGCTCGTCGAGCATGGCCTCGAAGGGCCGGAGACGATCGAGAGGGCCTATTGCGTGGCGGAGCGGGTGGCCATGTTCACCTTCATGGATAACCAGCTCGCCCACGGCGGCTGGCCCATGATGCACTACCCCATGAGCGAGCAAATCCCCGAGCTTGGCTTCGGCTACAAACCACTCAAGGGCACCGTCTCGGTCCCGCCCGAGCGAATCGACGGCTCCGAGACGATCTGGCTCCCCGCCGAGGAGATCACCGGCGAGTTCCTCGGCGAGCTGAAGAGTGCTGAAGAGGGAGTCGCAGCGTGGCTGAACGCCGGAAGCAGTCGGTGAGCTACTCCGGCTTCTGCATCACGATCTCGGCGTGAGCCACGAGCGTTTCGGGCAGGACCAGCACGTCGAGATCCAGGCCGCGGAACCAGTTAAACGGCGGGGCCTGGTAGCCTTCGGGCGCGC
>Ga0180438_10006769_pt1 | contig 15369 bp, 12 predicted proteins | sample SS_ome_12_FD_132455 | JGI IMG/M metagenome (GOLD analysis project Ga0180438, IMG submission 132455) | Hypersaline lake sediment archaeal communities from the Salton Sea, California, USA - SS_3_D_2 metaG | ecosystem: Environmental > Aquatic > Non-marine Saline and Alkaline > Hypersaline >...
AGCAGATCTGGATCGCCGTCGAGCTGCTGCTGGCGGGCGATGACCGGCAGCAATTAAGGCTTCTCCAGGCTGTGGGCGAAACACGCGGTGTACCTCTATGCGCGGGTGGTGATGTACACATGCACGACCGCGGCCGCCGCGCGCTGCAGGACACCCTGACAGCCATTCGTCTTGGCCGTCCGCTGGCGCAGCTCGGTTATGCGCTGTTCCCGAATGGCGAGCGTTATTTGCGTTCCCGCCAGCGCTTGCAGAAGATCTATCCGCCTGCGCTGCTGGAGGAAACCGTACGCATTGCCGAATGCTGTCGTTTCTCGCTGGATGAACTGCGCTACCAGTATCCGGGGGAGCTTGTGCCTGAAGGCCATACCGCGCAAAGCTGGTTGCGGGAACTGGCCGGGCAGGGCATGGCACGGCGCTGGCCGCGCGGCGTACCCGGCAAGGTTAAGAAAGCCGTTGAGCATGAACTGGCGCTGGTCGAGGAAATGGCTTATGCACCCTATTTCCTGACCGTACACGATATCGTGCAGTATGCCAGGGGGCAGGGCATATTGTGTCAGGGCAGGGGGTCGGCGGCCAATTCGGCGATCTGCTACTGCCTGGGCATCACCGAGGTGGATCCCGACCGTATGCAGTTGCTGTTCGAGCGTTTTATTTCGAAAGAGCGCAACGAGCCGCCGGATATCGATGTCGATTTCGAACACGAGCGGCGCGAAGAAGTGATCCAGTATATCTACCGGAAGTACGGCCGCGAACGGGCTGCGCTGGCGGCAACGGTGATTACCTACCGGCCCCGCAGCGCGGTGCGCGATGTCGGCAAGGCCATCGGCCTGGGCCTGGACCAGGTGGATCGTCTCGCCAGTTCGATCTACTGGTGGCACAACCTGGATACCATCCAGCAACAGCTTCAGGAAAACGGTTTTACACTGCAGAACCCGCTGATCAGGCGCCTGGTGGTGCTGGTCCGGCAGGTACTCGGGTTTCCGCGCCACCTGTCCCAGCATGTGGGCGGTTTCGTGATCAGCGAGGGCCGTCTTTCCCACCTGGTTCCCGTTGAGAATGCCGCGATGGCGGAACGCACGGTGATCCAGTGGGAAAAAGACGACCTTGAAGCACTGGGGCTGTTGAAGATCGATATCCTGGCGCTGGGCATGTTGAGCGCGATTCGCAAGGCGCTTGGCTATGTCAGCCGCTATACGCAGAGAACCATTGCGCTGGCCGACATCCCGCCGGAGGATCCAGCGGTGTACCGCATGATCCAGCGGGCGGACACCATCGGTGTATTCCAGATTGAATCACGGGCGCAAATGTCCATGCTGCCGCGCCTGAAACCGCGAAACTACTACGACCTGGTGATCGAGATTGCGATCATCCGTCCCGGTCCGATACAGGGCGACATGGTGCATCCCTATCTGCGCCGCCGCAATGGCGAGGAAGCGATCACCTATCCCAGCGAGGCGGTCAGGGACGTGTTGAGCCGCACCCTGGGCGTGCCCATTTTCCAGGAACAGGTGATGCAGCTGGCCATGGTTGCAGCAGGATTCAGCGCAGGGGAGGCAGACAGGCTGCGACGCAGCATGGCGTCCTGGAAACGCAAGGGCGGGCTGGACCAGTTCGAAGAAAAACTGCTGGCGGGTATGAAGGCGCGCGGCTATCCGGAGCATTTCGCACAGCAGATCTTTAACCAGATAAAGGGCTTCGGCGAATACGGCTTTCCCGAATCCCACTCCGCCAGTTTTGCGCTGCTGGCCTATGCCTCCTCGTGGCTGAAGTGTTACCACCCCGCGGCGTTTACCTGTGCCTTGCTCAACAGTCAGCCCATGGGTTTCTATGCGCCGGCGCAGCTGGTTGCCGATGCGCGCAAGCACGGTGTGCGTGTGCTGCCGGTGGACGTCTGTATCAGCGAGCATGATTCAACGCTGGAGTTTACCGATGATCACGATACGTTGAGAAAAGCAGGTGAAGCGCCGTCACTTCGACTCGGGCTTCACATGATAAAAGGTCTTTCCTCGAACGGCATCGGGAACATCACCCGCGTACGCAGTCAACGGCTGTTCAACAGCGTGCAGGACCTGGCGACACGCGCACGACTGGACAGAAAAGACATGGAGTGCCTGGCTGCGGCCAATGCGCTCGAGTCACTCAGCGGCGATCGTCACCGCGCTTACTGGCAGGTGGCTGGTGTCGAAAACAATATCCCGGTTTTTGGAACGCCGCGCTTCAGCGAGTGCGAGGTCATGCTGCCCAGGCCCGGCGAAGGCCAGGATATTGCCGCCGATTATGCGACAACCGGCTTGACGCTCGGTCGTCATCCCCTGGCGCTGTTGAGAAACCGTTTGAATGAACGCCGGATACGCAGGGCAGAGGAGCTGTGGGCGCTGGATAACGATACCAGGATAACGACGGCAGGGCTGGTGATCTGCCGCCAGCGTCCCGTTTCGGCAAACGACGTGGTGTTTGTGACCCTGGAAGATGAAACGGGTCAGACCAACGTAGTGGTGTGGCCCTACCTGGTCGAACGCCAGGCCAGGGAACTGGTCAAGGCGCGCCTGCTCGCCGTTCAGGGCAGTATTCAGAAAGAGGACGGCGTGCTGCATGTGATTGCATCCAGGCTGCAGGACCTCAGTGCATGGCTGGGAAGCCTGACGACGCATTCGAGGGATTTCTGTTGAATCAGGCTGCAGGACAAGGCCGTGGTGCCGGCAGATCATTCCGGTCCGCTGCCGGTCGGGGTGCCCCAGGCAGTATCAACGTTCTTTATATGACAGTAAAAGCGGGAGCAGGGCAGTCAAAGATGATATGAAGCAGAAAGGCATCAAGGGGCGCGGAACCGCCAGCAATAGCGCTTCGCGATTCCTGTCGCAACACACGGAGGCGGTCGATGACGGCTGGTTCAGCGAACCGGATGACGGTGCGCGCGGTCCCGCAACGGAAATTTTGATCGATAACAGCAGGACCATCCTGACGCGCAACAAGTCGCCCGATATTCCTTTCAACGTATCCATCAATCCCTATAAAGGATGCGAGCATGGCTGTTCTTACTGCTACGCCAGACCCAGTCACGCCTACCTGGACCTGTCGCCGGGGCTGGATTTTGAAACGAAAATCCACGCCAAGCCGGATGCGGCTGCGCTGCTACGAGATGCGCTAGAAAAACCGGGTTACCGGCCTGAAGTTATCGCACTGGGCGCCAATACCGACCCCTACCAGCCACTGGAGAGAAAACTGAAGATTACGCGGCAGGTACTCGAGGTATTGCACCAGTACCGCCATCCGGTGACCATCGTAACCAAGTCCGCGATGATCGAACGCGATGTCGACATCCTCAGCGACATGGCGCAGCGTGATCTTGTCCAGGTGGCGGTGTCGGTTACTACACTGGACAGGGGGCTTGGAAGGCGAATGGAGCCACGAGCCACGGCGCCGCATCGGCGGCTGCAGGCGATAGGCAGGCTAAGTGAGTCCGGTATCCCGGTGACCGTGCTGTTCGCACCGGTGATTCCCATGCTGAACGACCATGAGGCCGAGTCCGTGCTGACAGCTTCCTGCGACGCAGGCGCGACTTCGGCCGGCTACGTGATGCTGAGACTGCCCCACGAGGTAAAGCAACTGTTCCAGGAGTGGCTGCAAACGCATTATCCGCTCAAGGCGAAAAGGATCATGACCATCGTTCGCGATATGCGCGGCGGCCGGGAGTACGATGCCCGCTTCGGCGCCAGGCAGACCGGCAGGGGCGCCTACGCGGAACTGTTTGCACAGCGCTTCCGGCTGACCTGCAGCAAGCTGGGTATGAACAAACGGGGGACCGTGCTTGATACCGCGCAGTTCACGCGCAAGGACAGCCCAGGCTCTCAGCTGGAAATGTTCTAGTCAAGCGATCGTTGAGTTGGGGCAATCTACATGCCATGGTCCGGACCTCGCGTCTTTTACAGATCGGGACAGACAGGCCGGTTTATGATCAATCCTGTTATCTGCTTAAATACGGTTTGACTCCTTCACATTGTCCTGCGGTGGACGAGACCATGATTGTACTGTTCACGGATTTTGGTGTTACCGGGCCCTACGTTGGCCAGATGAAGTCCGTTCTCTGCCGGCTGGCGCCATCAATTCCGGTGATCGACCTGATGCATGATGCGCCCGCTTTCGATTCGCAGGCATCAGCTTATCTGCTGGCATCGCTGGTCAATCAGTTTCCGCAAGGCTGCGTTTTTCTTTGCGTCGTCGACCCGGGTGTCGGCGGTGAGCGCAGACCGTTGATCGCAAAAGTCAGCGGGCGCTGGTTTGTCGGGCCGGACAACGGCCTGTTCGACATTGTCGCTCAACACGCAATGGGTAAAGGTGAAACCAGGTGGTGGGAGATCAGCTGGAAACCGCAGGGCCTGTCGGCCAGTTTTCACGGCAGGGACCTGTTTGCGCCGGTTGCCGCGAAGCTGGCGAATGGCGAAGCGCCGCCCGGTCAGCTCATCGATGTGCCTGATGATCGCCTTTGCCGCTGGCCGGGCGACCTTGAGAAGATTATTTACATCGATCACTTCGGCAATGCCATGACCGGAATACGCGCGGCAAACTTCGACAAGGACCAGATTATCGCCGCCGGGGAGCATCGACTTTCCCGGGCCCGAACCTTTGCCGATGTCGCCGCAGGGCAGGGCTTCTGGTACGAGAATTCAAACGGACTGGTCGAGCTCGCAGTCAACCGGGGGCGGGCGGATGAAATTCTGCAATTGGCGGTCGGGGATGAGGTGACGCTGCTGGCTTAGCGATAGTCGAAGCCCTGTGCGGCTAATTCCGGGCCAACCGTTCGGTTGAGCCGACCCTCTGTCCGGTAACCCGGAAAATGTCCCGTACTGTGATTAGAAGGGCTCAGATGCCTGAAAACCCTGGTCGTCGCCGAGGTCCAGGCGGATGTCACCTGTTTTGGAATTGTTATCGCCGCTGAAACCGATTTTCAGGCTCAGGTCGTTTTCGCTGTCCGCGTTTCTCAGTGCATCCTCGCGCGAGATCCTGCCTGCCTTGTACAGATTGTACAAATCCGTATCGAAGGTCTGCATGCCCATGGTCTCGGATTTTGCCATGACCTCCTTGATTTCGGAGATATTGCCTTCCTTGATCAGGTCCGCGATGCGCGGGGAGTTCAGCAGGATTTCAAAAGCCGCGCAGCGATCACCGTCGACGGTCTTGATCAGGCGTTGAGATACGAACGCCCGCAGGTTGAGCGACAGGTCGGCCAGCAATGACCGATGTTTGTCTTCGGGGAAAAAGTTGATGATACGATCCAGCGCCTGGTTGGCATTGTTCGCGTGCAGGGTCGAGATCGTCAGGTGGCCCGTTTCCGCGAACGCCAGCGCATGCTCCATGGTCTCCCGGTCCCTGATTTCGCCGATCAGAATAACGTCCGGCGCCTGGCGCAATGTATTGGTCAGCGCATCCTCGAAACAATCGGTGTCCATGCCGACTTCACGCTGGTTGATAATGCAGCCTTTGTGTTCATGGATGAACTCGATCGGATCCTCGATGGTGATGATGTGGCCCTTGGAATGGGTATTGCGGTGGCCGATCAGTGCGGCCAGCGATGTCGATTTACCGGTCCCCGTGCCGCCAACCACAAGTATAAGGCCGCGTTTGGCCATAATGACCTTCTTGAGTATTTCAGGCAGCCCCAGGGAATCCATGGTTGGAATCCGGGTGTGAATGTTACGGATCACCATGGCGACTTCATTGCGCTGCTTGAAGATGTTGACGCGAAAACGCCCGATCCCGGGCAGGGAAAGCGCGAGGTTCATTTCCGGCTTGTTTCTGAAGTCCTCGCGCTGCTTTTCGCTCATCAGCTCGTTGGCAAGCCGCTCCACGTAGCCGGGCGGGAGCGATTCCTTGCCCAGCGGCTTGAGTACGCCGTTGAACTTGGCGCTGGGCGCGGCATCCGTCGAAAGATAGACGTCGGATCCGTTGTTATCCACGAGAATTTTCAGGTAGGGTGCGACTTTCATGTCTGGCCTTTGGCTAAATGCAAATAAATTAAGTATAGTCGCCGGCGGGCAATATGGTGTAAATTCCGGGGTAATTAGATCCAACAAAATCAATATGTTGGTACTGATTGTGCGGTTTGTGGCCGTGGGGCGCCGGTCCCGGGCCGGTCCTGAAATCCAGGCGTATACACAGGGGGGATGGCTGCGATTAAACAGAAACAGGTGTCAAAGGACTGGGCCGCACGGGGCTTCAGCTGTGACCTGTGGGTCGATCCACCGGGGCGGCACTGGGAGGACTTCGTCCATGCCACGGACGAACTCGTGGTTGTACTCGAAGGTGAAATGGAATTCAAAATCGAGGGCGTGGTCAGTCGCCCGAAAACAGGCGAGGAAATCTATATACCAGCCGGGGCGGTTCATTCGGTTCGCAATATCGGCGCAACCACCGCGCGCTGGCTTTACGGGTACAACCGGGTGCGAAAGGATGGGAGCTAGTAATCTGGCCCGCCCGCAGGCATCACCGTCCAGGTGCGGTTCGTTGTGCCGGTTTTGTTTAACCCCGGCTAAAAAGGCTGTATGAGAATCGTTTACCTGGCGGATTATCCGGAATTCATTCCTGAGCTTGCCAGGCTGCATTTCGCCGAGTGGAGTTATCTGAACCCGGGCGGGACGCTAGAAGGCAAGAAAGACTATCTCATACGCAACTGCGGTCGACGCGGTGTTCCGACGTTTGTGATTGCGGTCGATGGCGCCATGCTGGCCGGTTCCGCGTCTCTCATTGCGCAGGACATGGACAATCGTCCGGAACTGACGCCGTGGCTCGCCGATGTATTCGTAAAACCGGAGTTTCGAGGAAAAGGTGTTGCCACATCCTTGATTCAGCGCATCGAGAACGAGGCGCGATCCGCGGGCATTTCCAGGCTCTTTCTCTACACGCCTGATGCGGCCGACCTTTATCGACGCCTTGGCTGGGAAGCCATGGAAGAATGTGTATACAAGGGAACAGGCGTGGTTATCATGGCCAGAACGATTCAGGCGGTTTAATGCGTCAAGCCGTGGCCTCATAAACGCAGAACATCGCGTATTACAGTGTTAATGTGTCTCATTATTAATCTAAAACAGAGCTGCGGTTGGTCGATGCAACTCTGGACACGGAATAGCAATAAGGGGAAAATATTGCCTGGTTCCTGAGCGAAATGCGCGATCATCATTACCGCAGCGCATTGACCAGTAGCCGTGTCACCGTTGACATCTTGATTTTCATTACGATTGCAGGTGCCATTCCGGTATGTACTCACAACAAGAAACAAGTCGCGAAGAGCAGGAGGCCATAGTCAAGGGAATGCTTCTCAGCAATATGCTTGAGCATCTGGAACTATCGCTGGACTGTTATTTTCGAAAGACTTCTTTTCCCGAACGGGAATGCCACATTCAGAAATGCAGGCGGTGCGCCTGCGTTAGGGAATGTGTTCACATGCTACTGGGCGAGTCTATCGATCCTGATACATTCTGTCCCAACAGCGAAGACCTGGCGCAACTGGCGTACAGCTAGGGGAAGTGTTTGGTGCGAACCGGTCGCTATAGCGGCTTGTTATCTCATTCGCGGCCAGACCTGCTCCTGCCGTCTAACGCATCGCAAGCTTGCCGTGATGTACGTGCACTGCCGTTGCGTTAACCAGGTGGCCGCTAGAACTTTTTGACATTGGGTACCCGCCTTAACTGATCGAATACCCTCACTTCCCAGGGTCGAATCGCCATGATAAGACTGCAGCCGTAACGTTGTCCCAGCGGCAGTTCCTCCGAGTCCCGCATCAACTGGTTGGCATCGCGTTTGAGATGTTTGAATTTGCGGATGATTTCTGCATTGGCCGCATGTGAAAAGAATCCGGAGACATAGATGCGATATTCGCCGTCAGCATCGAAGGAAGATTCAAGAAACTCCTGTTGAACGGTCTTCTCGTAAAAACGTTCTATCGGGCCGCCGGGTATTAATCTGAAGTCCTTGGCGAACTTGAGCCTGACGCGGTTACCGGGCAACAATTCTATGACCTTCATGCGATCCAGTTTTGCCAGCAGCTGTACTCCTTCCGTTTCGGAGATGTCATAGATATCGATGATTTCCTCAAACGTGAGCTTGTTCATAAGGAAGTAGGCCATCAACAGCAGCTTGATATCGGATACCAGTTCGGTTTCCACTTCCATCGTCAGCTGTTGCGTGAGCTCCACGTTTTTCTCCATCTGGTGGATCAGGTCGGAAATTTCGAAATTCAGCAACTCACAAACCTGGCTGACCCTGTCCAGGGTAAAGGAACAGTCTGCGAACAACCTTTTGACGCTGGCCTCGGAAAGATCCAGCTTTTGCGCAACCTGCCTGTAGGTAATCCCCTGCCTGCGAAGTTCCCGTTTCAGGGTTTCAACGATGAGTTTCGTTTGCGCCATGGTATTGCACCGTAGTACCAATGGATTCAAAAACTGATACTTTGCCGAATGCAGTTGTGTAAAGCAATGCTAATCACATATTCTTTGTGAGGTATATTCAAGGGAAGGCAGTTGCATCGAGGACAAGGCCAGGCAGTGATGCCGGCAATCAAAAGGGAAACGCTACCGGCACAGTCATGCTTCATTACTCAATACCGGCCTGGTTCGCCACAGCTTGCTGATAGCGGGGAGGCCTGCCGGGTCCGTGCCTGATGCCCGAATGCGAATCCCGGGTTTAACGGAAACTATAGGAGACAGTTATGAAATCCATGACATTATTTTTGCTGCTGTTCATTTCTTTCGCCGCGCTCAACGCGCAATCAGATACAGTGCTGCCGGGTTTGCAGGGACCGGTCGATGTGGTTCGGGATGCCAATGGAATTCCTCATATCTTCGCGGATAACGAGCACGACGTGTTTTTCATGCAGGGCTGGGTACACGCCCAGGACAGGCTGTTTCAGATGGACGTTTCGCGGCGCCGGGTGGCCGGCACCCTGGCTGAACTGTTCGGGACCGGTGTGCTGGAAATCGACGTGCGCGCACGAACGCTGGGCTTGGATCGTGCATCGGTGCGCTCGCTGGGTGCGCATCCGAAGGAGTTTACAGACGTGTTGCAGGCCTATAGCGATGGTGTAAATGCCTACATCGAGTTTGCCGAAGCAGGCAACAGCCTGCCGCCGGAATACGCTGCACTGCAACTGACACGCGTGGAGCGCTGGACGCCGCTCGATAGCGTAATGATCGGCAAGGGTATTGCTGCGCTCACTTCGCTGTCACCCGAGGGTGACATAGACCTGACGGTAACGCTTGGATCGTATCAGCTTGCAGGTTTGCAGGGCGATTTTGACGGTACCAGGCTGTTTTTCGAGGACCTGTTCCGCAGTGCGCCATTTGATCCGGCGGCAACAGTTCCGGATGCTGAAACTGAGTTCGATGCCGGTAGCAATCGCAGGACCGCCGGGCCCGGACGCGGCAGGCATGATGATGCGTGGTCAGGCCACCGGCCATCTTACGAGGGTGCGCAGGTGGGAGCCAGGACCCTGGAGCAGGCGCACGAGTACCGTGAATCACAGCGAAACCGAAAGAAACTGCCGGGTATCTTCCATCCCGACAACGAGGCCAGTGGAGGCAGTAACGCATGGGTGATCAGTGGCAGGCACACGAAAAGCGGAAGACCACTGCTGGCCAATGATATGCACCTGACGCTGAACAGTCCGACGATTTTTCACCAGGTTCATCTTTCCGCACCCGGTCTTGACGTGATCGGCAGTGGTGTCGCCGGGGCGCCATGCGTGGTGCGCGGCCATAACCGGCACCTGGCCTGGGGCATCACCAACGCCAGGCTGGACATAACGGATGTCTATGCCGAAACGATCGTGCCGGATCCGGCATCGCCAAGTCAACTAAGCACGCTGTACAAGGGTACGCTCGAACCGATCATCCCCAGAGTGGAGGCGTTTCGAGCCAATATTGGCGGACAGGTGGTGCATGTTATGAACAACGACGTGCTGATCGTACCGCGGCGCAACAACGGTCCGCTGATCACGCCTCCTGAATTTGATGCTGCCAATGGTGTTTTAACCGCATTGAGTCTGCAATCGACCGGCTTCAGCGCGACGCGTGATCCGGAAGGGATCTGCGGCTTCAATCGGGCGCGCAATCTCGACGAATTCCGGTCCGCGCTGCAGCTGGTCGACTTTGCGTCGCAGAACATTACCTATGCGGATACCTCGGGCAACATCGCCTATTTCGTGTCGGGCGAGATTCCGTTGCGTGAAGATCTGCAGGCAGCCGAGCCCGGCGACTCCGTGGCGCCGCCGTTTCTGATCCGCAAGGGGACAGGCGGGCATGAGTGGGTGGCCGAACCTGATCCGCAACCCGGTCAGGCCGTACCTTACCGCATACTGCCTTTTGCCGAAATGCCTCAGGTCATCAATCCCGAGAGCGGCCTCATTATCAATGCGAACAACGATCAAATCGGCAACTCGCTGGATAACAATCCGCTGAACGACTTTCGTCCGGCCGGCGGGCTCTATTACCTGAACTGGGGCGGACGGAACTTCTCTATTCGCGCTGCACGGATCGGGGACCTGATCGAAACCGGACTCGAGGAGAAAGGCCGGCTCAAGGCTTCGGACATGCGCAGGATCCAGGCCGATGTAATCATGCACGATGCGCAGATCTTTGCGCCGGCGATCGAGGCGGCCTTTGACCGTGCGACCGAAAGCCATGCGCACCCGGCACTCGCCGCGCTGGCCGCAGACCCGCGTGTCGCGGAGGCCGTGGAACGCATTGCTGACTGGGATTACTCTGCGCCGACCGGGCTGCCTGAGGGGTACGATGCGCATCCGAACATGCGCGAGAATAACGATGACGATCAGGCCGGGCACAGGTGGCATTCCGGCATAAACAACAGCGTCGCCGCGACAATCTATTCGGTATGGCGCCACGAAATGGTAGCGAATACCATCGACGCGGTGCTGTACGAAGCCGGGCTGCCGCCGCTGGCAAATGCCAGGGAAGAACGCGTGACGGCGCTGCGCCATTTGCTCGACAACTTCGATGACAGCCAGGGGGTCGGTGCCTCGGGGCTGAATTTCTTCCCGGGCCCCGATGACGCGGATGCTGCGACACGGCGCGATATCAACATCCTGTACAGCCTGGCCACTGCGCTGGACAGCCTCGCATCCGATGACTTCAAGGCGGCTTTCAATAATTCAACCAGCCAGGACGACTATCGCTGGGGCAGGCTCCATCGCATCGTGTTCGAACACCCCCTTGGAGGCGCTGTCGGGGACTTCAATGTTCCGCCCGCTTTTGGCCTGTTTCCCGCACCCCTGGAAGGTCTTGCCGGTATTCCCGTGGATGGCGGATTCGAGACCGTTGATGTTGGCAGTCCGGCGAAGGATATCGTGAAACCGGGTACCGATGCATTCATGTTCAATGCGGGAGCAACCGGCCGATTCGTCAGCCAGTTGAAGCGGAACAAGGTGAAGGCAAGGTCGAGCCTGCCGGGCGGAGAAAGCGCCATACCGGTCAGCCCCTTCTACCTGAACCTGCTCGAACCCTGGCTGCTGAATCGTTCGCACCGGCTGCCGGTCGCAGAAGACGAGGTTGCAGGCGAGGCTTTTCTGACCCGGAGCTTCGTGTCACCGCAACAGTGAGCGCGATATCAGGGTCGGTATCCGGGCACGGTTCCGGCCCTGATCTTTCATTTCCAGGCTGAAACTGGCGTTTGCAGATGACATGAAGGCGGAGTGGAGATGGATCGATTCGGTCAGGAGGCCGGCTGGTTATGTTGGCGGAGTTGAAACAGTTGCTACGCTTCTTGATGGTTGTATACAGCTGCATTTCGCTGTCGGCGTGCATGACGCCAAGAGCGATTGAGTATGCAGCGGGCAAAGGAGAAGCGGAGACACGCTTGTGGAATATTGACGCGATCACTTTTGCCGCGATTCGTGGTGACCGCCATGTTCGTATCTGCGTAAGCCTCTCGGGCCCGGCAGGGGCGACCGAATCAGAGCTGCTTTTGGACATGCAGCGGGTGGCCGAGCAGTTAAGCAGCCAGGATGAGGTTGTCGGCAGCCTGGAGGACGGCGTCAATACGGAATCATCTCTATGCAGTCATGAGCTCGAAGCAGGCGAGCAAAGGCTTCCTGTATCAGTCATGCATTCGGACACCGCCGATGTCACTGAAGCGCTGCAGTCGTTCAATCAGGGCGCGCTCGAACGGCCCGTCGCGGGCCTGCTGCACGTCGGAGCGGAAAGTTACCTGGTGTTCGCGACTCAAGCAGGTGTGTACGAGGGCCTGGACAGGCATGCGTTCGGGCCCTACACCGAGGTCGTGCAACACTACCATCCCAGCATCTTCCTGCTCCTGCCTATTGCGGTGGCTTTTGACGCTGCACTTGTGGCAGGGATGATTGTCCTGGTCGTCCTCTGTGTCATCCCGATATTGCTGCCGCTGTGCCTTCCGATCGCGATCGTCGCGGGAGCAATCGAAGATACCGACCCGGGATCATACGAAGACTGGCAATCGGAAGATGAGGAGGACCTGTTCGAATAGGAGCGGGTGCACCGGATGGAATAGCATGTTGCACCCGCGAGTTGCGTGGTTTTCAGCAGAGCATGATTCCCGGCAGGGAATTATTATCGCGTGTACAGGCCCAGGGGATCGTCCGGATCGACGCCGTCCATGAACGGTATGCGACGGTCACTGTGCGTGACCTGGTAGACCAGGCCCATCCAGTTGCCAACCACCGCTTCGGCGGTATCGTGCCAGGTGTTGTCCAGGCGTTTTGTAACCAGCGCCTCGGGAAAATCCGGCAATGACTCGCCACTTGCCAGAGCAGCCTCAAGCCGTCCACGGTACTCGTCCAGCATCGCCTGTTCGCGGACGGGGATGTAGTCGTGCGGAAAGGGGGGATAGGCGTCGCGTTCGCCGGCCGCGTACAGCATGGCCTCGCGCTTGTATTCTTTCAACAGCGAAATCGTGTCGTACTCCGGGTGTCCCTGGGAGAAAACCAGGCGCAAACCATCTGCGCTGGTCGCAAGGTGCACGCCGACTTCTTCGCTTTCGACCAGCACGCGCAAGCCGGCCGCATCGAATTGCTGCCGCGTAATGGCGTTCCAGCGTGAATGCGGGACGTCGAAACGTGTGTTCACATCGTTGACCAGCGGGTGCGAGGGATCGACGACACGGTGTGAGAAAACGCCCCAGATCTTGTCAGGCTGAGGTATGCGTTTCTGGCCATAGTGGAACTGCAGTACAGCATGTGTCGCGAGGCAGGAGCACAGTGTCGAGGTGACGTTCTCGGTGGCCCAGGCCATCACGTTTTTCAGGGGGCCCCAGAACGGCTGGCTGGCAAGCTCTGCGCCGATGACATTGGCGCCGGTCACGATCAGGGCATCCAGCCCCTCGGTTTTGATTTTCTCCAGCGGTTCGTAGTATTGCTCGATATAGGCCTGGGCCTCGGCGCTGCGTTCCAGCTCTGGCAGTGTAAACGGGTGAACGTAAAACTGCGCGATCGGGTTGCTCTCGCCGACCAGGCGGAAAAACTGGCGTTCGGTGGCCGCGAGCGCGGCATCCGGCATCATGTTCAGCAGGCCGATGTGCAGTTCGCGAATGTCCTGGTGCAGTGCGCGGTCGGCGGGCAGCACGCGTATCCCTTCCGCGCGCAGGCGATCGAACGTTGGCAGGTCATTGTGGGCGACCAGCGGCATCTAGTTGTCCTCGCGTTGTTGCATGTAATCGGGCCTCGTTGTTTCAGCTGCCGTTTCGGCTGATTGCCGTCTCCAGCAATTCCAGGAAGTCGGCTTCGTCGCGCACCCGTGCGACTTCCTGTGAGGTTACAGTATAGCCGTGAGGGCCGGCGATGGCCTCGTAGCGGGGAACGCGTGAGTGGAACAGGCGTGGAAACACCCAGCGGGTGAACTCGTCAGGGTCCATTTCTGCCGCGTATTCCAGGTTGTTTTCCTGCAGGTAGATTGCCAGCTGCTCCTCGAGGAAAGCAGGGCGATAGTAAAGCGGTTTCGGATCGCTTTGCGCGCGTTCTATCAGTTTCTGCTCTTCTTCCTGGTCCGTTACCTGTATATACAGAATCAACGTGTGCTCGACCAGCAGATCGATAACCGACGGTTCATCCAGTTCACAGAGGCTTCCGCCGACATCATTCACAAAGTGACGGTAGCCGTAAATTTCCCTTGATTTGCGAATAAATTCCGGCACATCGTGCATGGCCGCGATTTCTCCGTCGCGGTACGCTGCCTGTCGGCGCGAAAATTCTTCCAGCGCTACGCCGCCGCGTTCGGGATCACCCAGCTTGCCGACAAAGCTCAGGACCGGCCCCAGGTCATTGACCCTGATGTTGTTGCGGATATAAATCCAGTCCCGCCGCAGCAGGTCGCGGAGGAACGGCACCTGCATGGCCTGCTGCTTGATCAGGTCCATGATCGGTTCGTCCAGGTAGCGGGTGCCAATTCGGTAGTCACCGGAATAATGGAACCAGTTGTGTCCGCACAGCAGCGTCGAGAGGTAGGTCTTTCCAACCCCCGACATACCCAGCAGGGTTACCTTTTTATGGTTCCAGGCACGAAACTCATCGATGCTGAATTTCACTAGAGTTGCTCCGGGTGATCTGAAAATCAGTGATTATACGCGACTATTCAAAAAGTGGGTGCAGCGAGGGTAGAGAGGTGTCAGTCCGGTTTGTTCGGGGCCGGCTCTGTTTTACATGGCTTGTAATTGTTTTGAGTGTTTGCGAAGTTTAGGGGCATGAGCGATCTCGACCGTGAGAAGTGGAACCAACGTTACCGCCAGGGCAGTTATAACAAAAACAACCCGGTGACCCTGGTAGAGCAATGGCTGCCCGGGCTGCCCGTTGGCAGGGCGCTCGATGTGGCGTGCGGCGCCGGGCGCAACGCACTGTTGCTGGCGCGGGCAGGACACCAGGTCGACGCAATCGATATTTCAAGCGAGGGTCTTAAACTGGCACGCCGGGAAGCCGGGAACCGGGGACTGGCGATCAACTGGATAGAGCATGACCTGGACAGGCCGTACCGGTTCCATACCGGTTACGATGTCATCCTGGTGATGTGGTACGTCAAACTCGATCTCATTTCCCGGTTGTGCGGCTGTCTGGCGCCGGGAGGCTATCTTCTATGCGAGGAACACCTGCTGACAGATCAGCAAGTGATCGGGCCAACCAGCCGGGACTACAGGGTCGCGCCGGGCGAACTCCGCGGTGCGGTCTCCGGTGTGGAAATACTGCTTTACGAGGAAGGCATCAAGTCGATTTCTGAAAACGAGAGGGTCGCGAGCGCACGGATGGTAGTGCAGAGGCCGTAAGGCGCGTCACTGACACGATAGTGATTGGCAGGAACCTGCTTCTCGCCAAGGCGTAAAAACACGCAAAAGCTATTTTTGTTG
>Ga0180438_10006770_pt1 | contig 15369 bp, 21 predicted proteins | sample SS_ome_12_FD_132455 | JGI IMG/M metagenome (GOLD analysis project Ga0180438, IMG submission 132455) | Hypersaline lake sediment archaeal communities from the Salton Sea, California, USA - SS_3_D_2 metaG | ecosystem: Environmental > Aquatic > Non-marine Saline and Alkaline > Hypersaline >...
AGTCCGGAACTACTAAACGGTTATTAATTTAACTCGAAAATACCGTTAGCAGACGGTGTTACTGTCAAAGTATTGCCATCAGTTACCGTAAACTGACCAGTACTTAATGCAGCGTAAGCCGCTAATTTACGATCACCAGCAGAAGTACCTGTGGTTTCATCGTAGATGACAGCATAGCGAATATTAGCGATGTTGCCACCTGATGCAGACCAGATCTTGGCAGTACAATCAAATCGCATCTCCCCAGCCGAGGCACCGGTTGACCACGTCACACCTGTCAAGGTCTTGCCGCCAGTAGCGTACCCATTACCATTCGCAACTTCGTTGGTTAATGAACCACGAACAGAAAGAGTTGCAGTTGCTGCGTTCGATGCAGATGTGTACAGGCCCATGCGAAAAGTATCACCATCCAGGTCACAAGTTCCATCGGCCATGTATCGTTTAAACGTGTTATAGATAACCCAAGCTGAAGCAGCCATATTTACTATCCTCCTGTTGCAGTTTTTGCAGAATCATTTTCCTGTTCAAAAAGTTTAGCTCCTTCTTGCATCATATGTGAAATTAGACCATTCCCATGAACATTCAACTCAAACTTATCTCCAAATCTTTGAATGAGATGTTGAAAGTCATCGAACTGACTGGCCATCCACGCCGCACATTGGAACTGTTTACCCATACATGTAAGAGTTTGAACCTCACAACCGTCATTTTCCGGTTGTTCATACGCATGGTGGTTACCATCCATATAACAGGAATCAAACCCAAAGACATCCATCTTGATGAATCCCAACATTCTAAACAACCAAATTGCTCGTAGCAGAACAGTGGAACCACCAATTACAAAACGAAAATTCTTAAAGTAATAATCTTCAAGAATCTGTTCTTCCCCAACACCATTACTTGCATGCCAGATATATACTTCATGGTCCTTCAACGCTTCGAAAACATCAGGATGACATTGACTAGCAATGAAGTATTTGCACCCCTTCACGGGTCTTTGTACAAACCGAGCATTCTCAGGACGAGAATCCACCATTACCATGGCTGACGGTCTAAACCCATTTATGACAAGCCAATCATGTGTAGCATTTAAGGCAACAAGTTTTTTACCCTCGTCTACACATTGTTTTAGCTCGTCCTTAGTATGGGCAAGACTGGGACCACCCCCCACTAACACCACATCGTAATCATGATTGATCTGATGTTCTTTAACCTGTGGAAGTTGTCGACGAATATTGGTCTGTATGTTATCCAAGATATAGCCACGACCTGCATTCATTCCCATGTTCAACGCCAGGCGCGTCTGCCCATTTTCATTCAGCACCACAGAAGACCTCTCTTCTACTGTGCGTCCCCACCACTCAGGCTTAACGTAGTTACGAATACGTTCGTCATTGAGACGTAGATTCAACGCATCTGCTGTACGAAGCAAAGAACTGTAGTCCCCAGAGAGGATTTGGTCAGAATCAACCTCGTAGAACTCTATTTCTGGGCATGATTTTATTTCATCAATACCACGCTGGTACCGATCGAACCATTTGCCGAGGAAGTCCGAGTCATCTTTTATTAGACCAGCCATTGGTTGTGCCATGAATCTAGCTCTCGATAAAGATTTAATAACATCTTCTCGATTACGTTTAACAATAACCCAACGGGCATCTGGAAAAGCTTTGTGGAGGGTTGGCCACATCAACACCATTTTCGCATCCTTGAAACCCCACGGGACGTGGTATTGATACCCATCCGCATCAAGATGTGCTTTGATCAAATTCCCAAATTCTTCATGCGGCAAATCTAAAGTTTCTTCCGGTAAGGGGTGCCGACCGTGTCGATCATACCCGGAAAAAGTCAAAATAGGTTTGATAACCCCATCTTTAATTCTTTTGTTTTCGAAGTACCCACCTGGGTTGTCTCGATCTCCTTTATGATACTCGCCTACCCACATACCTGCTCGATTGAGCAACCCAGTTACCATACTAGTACCGGAACGTCCGGTGCTTACAATAAAAATGGGTTGTCTGAAAAAATCATTTGCAGTTCTCTGCTCCATAGTTATGCTCCCTTCGCTTTTACGTAAAACAATCCATTGGTCAGAAGATCCCGCGCTTCAAGCACCTCCCCAACTTCTGATAGATGTTCTTTCCACCAGGAAAAACTACGAACAGTAAGGTGAAGTGGTTGACCAATAGCTTTGCCGAACACATCAGGGACAAAACAAATATAGAAGAAACAACCTTTCTCAACACGCATCATAATGTTAGAAAGAGTCTGCATAACGTACTTAGGTGGGATGTGCTCCATCACATCACAACAATACCCGTAATCACCGCTAAGAGGGTCCATCGGAACTGAAATATCCCAGATAGAACCTTCCATAAAACGCATCCCATTGAATCCGTTATCCACAGAGGTACGAACTTCGTCGTCCATGGACTTTTCAGTTAGGTCGATCATCTGGATCTGGTAACCGAGTTTTGCCAATTCTAAACTGGCGCGACCGCACCCCGAACCGAAATCAACAATCTTGGACGCAGGTTGTGGGTTGATGATGCTAAGGAACGCCTGAAGACTATTTTCTCCGGGCGAGTGAACGCGATATCGTGGATGTTCCCATATCGCTTCGTACTTTTTCTTTTCGGATTCGTGCGTCGTAGTATCGACGTCGTCTCCTTCTTTTCTAACAACTGCTTCGTTCATGATAGGCTCCTTTATTCATATTCGTCTCTGCTCCTAACACTCTCAGCACTGTCCCCAGAATGGTCCATCATGCCTTTAGAGAAAGAAGGGTCGACGCGATCACTGTCATCAGTTTGAGTTTCTTTCTGTGAATGGCTAATGCCACCAGCAAAGGGGGCCGCGCCAGGCAAAGAAATACTCGCTTCTGCTTCCAGAGTTTTGAGGATTTCAAGATAGTTTTTGTAGCGGTCTCCCGCTTTTATCTTCAGGTCCCCAACCTGTTTTTCCACAGTACGCGCAAAAGAAGCGGCAATCCCGCGAGCAACTCTAACTGCTGCACGAAGAACTGATGCTTCCGCACCAATGGCATAACTGATTTCCTCGTCCTGTACTAGGGGGTTGTCCTTGTCTGTATCCCCGACAAGAAAGCGGACTTCGTCCTTAGTACTCGACGTAGGGTCTCCTGAATAGGTCCAAGTCATCGGCTATCGCTCAGAGATTAAGTCTGAGCACCAATAACGGTCCACGTTGGTGAAGCTTTAGTGTTAGTGTTGATATACGCTACACCCGTACTGCTATTGGCACAAATAGAACCCGGTCCGGTAACACCAGCACCCGTTCCGCTAGTACCGTCAACCATGGCGGCACCAAACGAGAAAATCCAAATATCATTGCCAATATAGATACCACTATCGGCCATGATCCCACCTTTACTACGACCTACGCCTCGGCCTCCTGAAGGTACACTCATCGCAATCTCCTATGACTGTTTCTGCTTAGAAGATTTCTTCCTGGCTACTTTTTTCTTCGCCGAAGTCTTCTTCTTCACAGTATTGCGTTTGCTGGGGGTGGGGGTGGAAGAAGTAGCTACGAGACCTTTAGCAACACCTTCATCTTTTCCGTAGTACTCTACCAACCCCGCATTCCGTAACGCCCGTCTGTGACGAAACGGAATGGTCCCCAACTCCTCGGCAGTGAGTAGCTCACCCGGCTCTCTGTTCTTTCGAAACAGTTTCAAAGCACGAGTAACCACTCCACCGTATTGTCCCATGTTTGGCTCGTTCATGAGCTGATGCTCCTTATTTAATTGATGTTGTTAAACTTACGCTACAGCAGATTCAAAGAAATAGCCGAGAGAACTGGCAATAACTTTGTTGTCGTAAGCAAAACTACCTTCAATACGATCAGACTCAAGTGCTTCCATACGGAAATTCTTGATCTTCACACCAATATTGCTGGCACCTGTATAGTTCTTCCACGCAAAGTGGTAACCAGCAGAAGGAACTTTCAGCCCTGGACGAGGAGCAACGTAACATAACAATGCATGTTTACCTGCAACAAATACATCTGAAGCAGCCAGACCTTCATCTGCTGAGTTATATGACGCTTTGGAAATGTAGTAATTACTGATTTCCAGAAACGCCGCAATCATAGCAGGTGTGATTGAATCAGAGCTTACGTGCTTGTAACGCTCAACAATCAGTGGGTGTTTCTTAAGAGCCAAATGCACGTCGTATGAAACAACCAACGTATTAGGCTCAAAGCCTGTAGAGAGTAAGATAGCGCGTTTACCCACGTCAATGTCGGCTTCAGGATCTGAAGCACCATCGTCCCAAAGTGTTGCAGGTGTGATGTCTGTACCCCAGACGCCCGCAACGAAGTAATCCGCCACCCACTGTACTTCACGATTAATCAGGAATTGCTGAGTCACGAACTCAGTTGCATCCTCATCGGGATCAACGGCTTCATCGGCATTTGCACGAGTCTGATCATCCACATCCTGATGGAACGCATACACGTCACAGGTGTAGTTGTCAGTGCTCATCACGAAACCACCACCGGCAGACTCAGTTCCTGGCGCACGAGGGCGAACATTGTTACGACGTGCTGACGCAAGATCATAGGTAAAAAACACATCACTGCGAAAATTTACTGGCACAGTAGGGAACACCTTACTGGCAATAAAGTTCTCAGCGTCCTGAATGTAGGCGACACTGATATTCGTCAGTGCGGCATCTACATGAACATCTTTTCTTCCTGGTTGCATTGGCATTGCCTAATCCTCCTTACAAAAAATTATTTAACCAAGTGTTATCGAAATTAGAGTGGATTAATCAGCATCCAGACCAACAGTAACCGTGGCAATGCCACCTTCACCGGCACCTTCGATAACCGTACCACAAGCGATGTCACCAGTACCTGCGACCACCGCTTCCCCGGAAGCATCCGGAGTCCAACGATCACCTGCAGTCAAACCACCAGTACCAGAACCCACAACAACCTTGGAAAAACCTGCAAACATCACAGCAGCTTCTTCACCGTTAGCAGGTTTGTTCTGTAAGATACCAAGACAACGAACACCAGCACCAGCCAGAACTACGTCGTTATCAGTTGTGTCCATAACCACTGCATGGAACTGGTTCGCAGACAAGTCAGCGTCTGCACGAAGACCACCAGGCATAAATAAAGGGACTTCCCAAGCCATGATTCATTCCTCCAATAAAAAATTAATAAAATCCTACCTAGATAAAAATACCTGGGTTAGTGGGTTGTACGTTCTCCACGATGCTTGTGCCAAAGATCCAGGTTTTCGGTTTTAGCTTTACGAAATGCTTTTTCGAAGGTGATACCTTCTTCCTTCGAGATACCTTTAGCAATTTTGTTCAGCTCGTCCAAAGCGGTAGAACTACCACCTTCGTGACCAGAACCCTTCTCCACATGAACAGAAGACAATGCTTCACAACCAGCAGACAAGGCTTTCTCGATAACCTCGACGTGGTCAGGAGCATGCTTAGAAATTGCGTACAGGGCTTTACCAAGAGCATCAGACTCCACAGGGATGTCCGAGAACTCATCTGTTGCACGTTTGGTGAAAACAGCCACCTCACGTTCTTCTTCCATCTTGGCAATTTTCGCTTTGTTTTCTGAATCCGCCTTTTCCAGATCTTCAAAACGTTTACGAAGTTCTTCAGGCAATGCTTTCTTCATTGCTTCTTCTTCGTCCTCGTCTTCTTCACCTTCTTTAGGTTTCTTAGGTGGAAATTCCTTCTTCATTTTTTCCACTTCTTCAGAAAGTTCTTTAGCTTTGGCCAGAGCTTCATCGCGTTCTTTCGTCAATGTTTCGATGCTGGCAGTTTGACTTTTGACAGTTTCTTCCAGCTCAGTAAAACGTTTTTCCAGTTCATCTGGAGACATAGCATTTCCTCCTGTTCCATATACATAAAGTTTAAAAACAGCACGATCATCCTCGGCTGTTGCTTTCGTTAACGATGCTGGAAGTTCCTTTGCATCGGGGTGTAACTTTTTCCACGCAGCCAAGACTTTCGACTTAACCTTGGGAAGATCATTACTGGGGATCTGTACCTGACGCCCCCGAAAACCTGCTGGCCCTAATGCAGCGATGACCGCGCCAACAATACGTGCATTCGGTCCGCCTCCAGGATCAGCAGTCAAACGAAGCTTCCATGTGGAAGGTTTCGTCGGATCTGGAACGTAGGCATAGTCTCCCATCGGGAACTGACGACCATACTCTGTTTTGAACTGCCCGGCTTTGTAAATCATAATATCGGCAAACTGGTTGCCACCGTAATCCACAACAGATACTTCGTCCAAATCTAAATTTGATAATTCATTCGGCATAGTTACTCTCCAACCTTGGTGCGTTGTCCACGACCACCAATGCTAAAAGCTTTGTATTCACCGCTCTTAATTTTTGCGAACACATCAGGGGTAACTTCGAATCCAACCCACCAGCCCACAGGCATAGTCCCTTCGGGGATGCCCAGTGCTTTTTGTTTGTCTTTGGTAAACACCATGGATTCAACAAGAGAACCGACGCCAATGCGTTCATGCATTTCGCCAGCAGTGCGGGAATTCTTTACGAAGCGATAAGCGCCCTTTTCCAGCTCTTCGACTTTGATAATATCGTCCTGCAAGTCCTTAACGACGGAGCCATCAGAAGTTTCAGCCACAGATGCCCACCCGAACACTAAATTCTTATCAGTGTTCGTTTCTTTGAACTTTAACAACAAATGTGTTTCTGAATCTTTCTCTTTCTTATCAGACATATAGCACCTTAGTTTGACAAACACAGATAGCGTGTTTGTCTGGAAACTGGTAACGTAATACGTTGAATTAAGAGAAAAAGTGGGCGAAAACTGCAAAAACTTAACAGTTTTCGAAGAGAAATGCGTCTAAACGCGCATTTTCGTAAGGTTTCTCGACGGTTCGTTGAAGAGAAGCACGTAATATGCTTCACTTTTCTCAAAACAAGTTCCTAAATATTACAATTTCACAATTTTTTCAATACCTAATGCATTAGTTTTAACATCTTTTTTGCCTTTTGCAACATGATCATGACAAACTTTTACAATTCCACGCCCTTCACTGTGAATAATTTTAAATTTCGCAGCGCGTTTACAGTATTTGCAAACACCGTGGTAACGCTTTGCCTTTTTTGTCTGTTCCTGTTTTTCTTCCTCCTCGGCATTCTGTTCCTCGTCATCGACCCCCTCTGGAGGTGTCGTTTGTTCAGGTAACTCTGAATCCGGGGTTGTTTGCGAGTCTGGTAAGCCACCCATGGCCTCGGGGACGGCCCCAGATTCGGCAGTCTCAGCTTCGGACTCGGAAGAGGCCTCTCGGGTACGGGTTTCATTATCGATGATGTTATCGGGTTTTGCGGGTAGATTTGCAAGATCCCGTAAGTGGTTTTCGAGATCCCCATCAGGAAACAACTCAGCACCAGCACCTGCCATTTCACGAATATACCCTCCTAACGCTGTGAGATCTGGTGTCTCAATATCACCATAGTCCAGTGTAGGAAGTTCCCCGGAACGATTACCATTTAACAGGAACAACCGTGGAATACCATGACGATTAAACACAGCTTTGATCTCGTCCAACCACGCTCCAATAGCCGTGGCAAATAAACTGGTTTTCGAAGATGATAATGCAAAAGACCCCACCTTCTCATGCCCCAGCAACACAAAATCCGCCAACACAGTCATCGCAATACGTTGATCATAACGTCCTACAATTGCGTTAGTGTCGAACTGACGTTGTCCACCTGTAGACAACAACTTCAAATCATACAACTTGTTTCCATTGGTATCGGAATCACCGGGAATAATGATACCTTCCTGCTCATCACGTCGAATGTTAGTTACGATATCTTTGCAAGAATTGTAGATAGCCTGCTCTTCTGGGGATGCCTGGCTGGACATAATCCTTGAAGGGACCGTCATCACAGGTAAACCTGCCAGATCACGCTCAATACCAATGCCCTCAATTTCCTCAATACGTTTCTTAAAGTACCATGGACGATAAGCATTACGTAAAACAGATCTCCCCTCCGGGTTACCTTTGTGAGATGTCGTGCGAAACAACAACCCTTTCTGAAAAGGAATCGTTACCTCGAAACCACGTCCACGCCGCATGCTGATGTCCGTATTCCACATACGTTGCACAAACGCCTTGGGGTCGCCACTCTCGTCGAACTCCCAACGATCAAGTGTATCCTGAGAACGAATAGGGATCTTACGCCAGCCAATCTTGTTATCTTTGTACTTCGAAGTCATGCCGGGTCTACTGGTTTTCTGACCTCGACGACGTTTGTACACAATCTCATGGAAAGAATACCCGTAGGGGAGGAACGACAGTATTTCTGACAACAACTTCGTCCATTCCTGGGACATATCATCAATACACTCTTCCAGAAATTGCGCATCCTTACGATGTTTCGCCTTGTCAGAGTACGGCACCACCTTCCAACGAACCTGTCGTATTAACATATCCACTGCGTACAAGATTGCTCCAACGATAGGATCGTTGTCGCGCATCTCTTTCAGTGTACGAATACGGTGAGTCCCCTGCAGTTCGAGCAACCACTCCTCGTCCACACGACCGGACCAGTGTGTTAAACCGGTAATTCCCAGCTCTACGTTACTGGAAGGTAATTTTCTAAAATCCTGTGGAGGTGTTGTTTGGGGGTTTGTTTTCTTGCGCACAGTTGTGCGTTTTTTGGTGCTGGTTTTTCTCTTATTAACAGCCACTAGCGTCTCCCGGCGAAGCTACTCTTTCCAGTCGCGCTAAACGGTAATGCCAAAGGTATTGACCCGTCTTCACGAATGTACTTAAGAAACTGCGATATCATATCCAGTTCATCCCAAGACGTGGGGGAGGGAAAGTGAGCCAAGCATTCTTCAAGATAGGATAACCATGGCACACTAACTTCATTCGAGTCCGGTAACGCTAGAACGCCTGCCTCCAAGCTGGGTGTTTGTGCATCCAACCTCAAGATTTTCGAAGTCTCAGGTTGTATAGGAATGATAGGTATGTTCCTGTTTATTTGCAACCTGACACGATCTTCGACGGTCAAACTTTTCAACTCCTGGATAAGGGATTCCCCGGACGACTTGTCCTCAATGAGCACCCCGTCCGGGTTCCATTCCTTCACCATCTGCACAACTTTCTCTTTGAGAACAGGGTATTGCACGTTGTCTTTCCATAGATGCACCAGCATCCACTGATTCGATACTTCGAAAAACACGCCCCCTACGGAGGGGTCATTAATTTCTTTTTCTTTTTGCGCCGTATCGAAGGACAGCAGACATCGCGTTGCCTCTTCCCGTCTGGGTTTCTTCTTGTACCGGGGCAACCACTCCAGTTTTATACGACCGCCACCCAGTGGCGTGGGTCTTTGTTGATGTTGCCCAGCAAAACCATACGTCCCCAATCGCTTTTTGATCGCGTCAACTTCCGTGACACCCATTCGTTCCGGGTGCAACAGGTCTTTCGCACGACGTATGATTTTCTTTTTTGATCGTGGAAAAATAACGATTGTGCGTTTCTCAGCTTCCTGTGGAAGGACCAGGTGTTTCCATTTATCCGGATCTTTCCCCAGTACATGTCCTGTAGTGTCATTAACGTGAAGACGTTGCATGACGATAATTTCATGGGATTTCTTAGGATTATTTTTACGTGTTGACCATGTCTGGTCCACCCAGTCATTTGCTGTAGCGCGTTCTGTATCGGATAAAGCTTTCTTCGGGTTAATGGGGTCATCGAGAATGAGAATGTTACCCCCTTCCCCCGTGGCAGTACCTCCCACGGATGTTGCAATTCGATGCCCCCGTTTGGTCGTCTGAAATTTCGCTTTCTCATTCTGGTCTCCTGCCAACATAACTTCCGGGAATGTTTGTTGGTACCAGTCAGACTTAACCACCAGACGGGTATCCACGTTGTGTTTCATGGATAACTTTTCCGAGTAACTGGCCGCCAGTATTTGTAACGAAGGGTTTTGTCCCAAACCCCACGCAGGGAATCCAATCGTCACCGAAATAGATTTGAGGAAACGGGGAGGCATGTTTATCACGAGATTGATAATCTCATCGTAATACACCGCTTCAAGATACTCCGCAATCAGGTCGATGTACCACGCATCCATGAAGTCAGCTCCAGGGTCGACCGTGGTAAACGTCTTCTTAATGAAAGGTCCCAGATGCTCACGCCACTGCCGACGTTCCTGCATCTTCTGCGCGGCGTACATTTGCAGACGATTAAGCTTCGCCGCTTGCGGCCCCGTGTTGACAGCCTTAATGCGGGTTTTCTTTGAAGTCTTTTTCGAGGAGGTGGGAATAGTGTTCATACTCTTCCTGTGTCAGGGTACCCGTCGCAAACTTCGCCAGTATGTCATCCGGTATCTGGTCTGCAGCCGTTGTGTTTAAGTTCATGTGTACCGTGGATTCTCGCTTGTCCGGCATCACCTTGTCCAGACATTTAAACAACATATCACTGCGTTGCTTTAACGTGCGCAACTGCAAATTAAGAGCATCAGCATCCCCCTTAAACACATGTCGCCGTGTTTTTGCTAACCTGTTTAATCGCCCATTAATAGCCAACAACTCCCGATCCACTTTCTGGATTTCCACCAGAATGTCTTCCTTATCCATGTTGTCGAACTGCAGTTCTTTCAACTCCTTGTCGACTTCCTGGAAAATCAGATCCAGTTCATCCTGACCGGGTTCCTCTTCTACCGTGACGATCCTGCCATTACGCATCTTCGTCTTCCGAGGGGTGGGATCAACTTCAGCAGTGGATGTCTTCTTCACTACCTTTTTCTTTACTTTCTTCTTCGCGGCCATAGTACCTAACCCTGAAAATAATCATATCCACAATCGCAATCAACAGGCCGAGACCAACCATACCCCAACCTACACTCCCCAGTAATTCCGGTGTTATTACGATTTCCATATCCGGAGTATAGACCAACAACCTCCACAATCCATAATAAAAAACTCTCTTTGTTATGTTGATACCACATAACAACACGTAACGGCTCCGAAATTTTTTAGCCCCTAAACCACACTGTAACCTTGTTTACGCAGTTATCCAGTAGTAAAGTTTAAAAGTTTAACCGTTATATGTAACTATACAAATAAATTTTTTTGTTACTAAAATTTTTAGTGATATTCGAAATTGGAAACTTCGTTCGCGGTTCGGCGACGCCGCGCCTGGCGAAACCACCCCACCCTTTTATAATTTTCCCACGAAAAAAATAGTTGTCTCGACACGTAAAATTTTTTCTCATAGCTGCAACGATGCGCGGCTAAGTTAACACGTTATATAATGCTACTGAGTTGTTATGTTATAAGATACTATGTTGCTACTGACTACGCTAGTTAATAACCTAGTAGCAATGCTAAGTAGCAGCCCATAGACACGGCGGCCTGGTGTCTAGGTACTAAATTTTTATTTCTATAACACTGTGATTTTGGCTACTGAGTAGCAAGGTCGGTAAGAATAAATTTTTTTTGTATTCGATTGTGTCGATTAGTGTTCGTGTGTATAGCAAAAACGGCCTTTTTGAGGTTTTCTACTTTTATAATTTAAATGTATAAATTTACGGATAGACTAAGCTGTTAAAAGTGCCTATTTTTACAGTGTATCGTTGTTCAGGTATGAATCACAAAATGGAAGCGCGAACAGCAACCGCGAACAGGGTTAAGTTATTGTTTTATTTTTATTTTTCTATTATTTTGTGATTATGTTCTTTATTTATTAAATATTAATAGAAATAAATAGTAGGTAGTAAATATATTATAGTTTTTTTTTAGTTATGCGCGAACACGCGAACAAACCGAAAAACGACGTAACAAAAACACTAACGGATTCACAATTAAACTTTATACATTTACTGTAAATTAGCCAATAAAAAAACCGTTACCAGTTAACCCAGCAACGGCCAAACAAAACAGCATAGAATCTAAAATTATTTTTTAATCTTTTTCTTTTTCTTCATTCTCTAATAGACTTGAAATGAAAAAAATAGCAATTCCGACGACTAAAATAAAAATAAAAAATGGACTATCTAACAGGTTAAACGGTTTAAAAAAAGCAGAACCACTAAACAAATATAAAATAAACATGCACCAAGTCAAAGTTAGAAATAACAGATAGCGTTTTAAAAATTTTCTCATAGAATAATTAACCTCTTAAATTTCTAATACTGTCTGTGGCACTCTCAATGTAATTATTTAGAACTTCAAATTGTTTATTGTGGTCTTCAATATGGCTTGCTCCCTCATCCACTGCGTTTTTCAATTCTGACAATGTCGAATCTATACTCTCTAAAAACTCAATGGCACTGCAAATTTCACTGGCCAGTACACTGAAAAATTTTGCTAATGGGTAAATACAAATTAAAGCGATAATAATAAATTGTAATTCGTGAATTAAATCTAAAAAAGTTTCTATGTTGTTTGCTCCTCGTGTTAGGTTAAATTAAAAAATTTTGTTTCTTACAGTTATTTTTTAACGACTAAGTTTGTATAGCCGTTTTCCCCAGTAAGGTTAATTTCAAAATTCAGCCCGTTTTGGTTTAATAATATTTTTGCTTCCAGCCAGTTACTGTCAAATTTAGGGTAATCACTTTCGGGCTTTTCGAATCCGTCACTACGCACGAAAAAATAATCATCCAGATAATAAACTAACAACAACAAAACAACGCAAACATAAAAATCATAGTTTTTGTGCGCTGTTTTACAAAAATTAAAATCTCTATCGCTAGACATGAAGCCTAGATAAAAAGTTTCGTGCCCGCTTTCGCCCTTGCCATTAAATCTTATAAAATCTTTTCCAATAATGGGCGGAGTCAAAACCATATCGGATTCGTAACTACACAAATTAAAAAAATCAGTACTCTTTAAAATTTGTTGTGTTTTGTTCACCATTGTAGAAACTAGATTTCTATCAATTGGTTTTTTCTCTTTTCTGTTCCAATAGTGAGTGTATCCCATGATTGCACCTCTTTTTAATTAGTTAAAAAAAAATTACGTGTTAAGAAATTGGTATGTCGTTTTGTTTCCAGATAGTTTCAATATTTTTTCGTATCCAGTTTTGTAAAACTTTTTCTACATCGCTATACGTATATTCAGGGTCACCATAACAAGGATAATCTAAACACCATTTAATAAAATCAATTTTTCCATCTCCCGTTGTAAAAAAATCAGCGTAAAAATTATTTTTTGAATAGTGGGCATAGTGCCCAAAACAGTTAGACAAGCACGAATAAAACCATTTGTAAAAAAGTGATTCTGGACATCCTTTTAAAAGAAACCTTTTAAAATGGCTTTCAAATTTTTTCTTTTGCGCGGTACTGTCGAATTTTGTTGACTTGTAAAAAGTATTTAGTTCGGGTTCACTCAATTCCTTAATCTGTCTTAGTGTTAGCATTTTTTTATATCTCCTCAAATCGTGACAGGTGCGCCGCACATAGTCTTTTCCCGGTTTCATCATAAACAACTAGATACGGGTCGGAAGCGAAAATTCCTGGCTCCACGTATCCAAAATAAATTTCTCCGAGAGTCAGTATATTTTCATAACCCCCACGTCTAGAAATGTATTTATAATTTTTTGGGTGTCCGGATGGAATTAAGGAGCGTGTAACCGCATTTTCAAATTGATCATCCTCATAGTGTTTATGGTTGACAAATTTTCCGTTGACCAGATCCGCAGTTTGCCACATAGCGCGCAAATTATTACGTTCGATAAAACTCCAGATATGACGTTCTACTTTGCCGAATTTTTCGGTATGGTATTTTTTATAAAAAGTTGTGCCTGATTTAATGTTTTCGTCAATACTGAAACCATTATCTATGGCCAGTGTTTTTTGTTCCTGCGTTGCATATGGCATGGTTGTATACCTCGACAGTTAAATTAATAAATTAATAATGTGGTGAGTTTTCAAAATGCGATTTTTTAAACTTATAATTAACTACTGTTTTACGTTCCCAAACATATTCAGAGCATAATTTTTTTAAAGATTGCATAACCGCATAATCAAAACTTTCCTTGTGCGAAAGCGACCATAAAACGCTAGCATTCCATATCTGCTTAACTTTGTTTTCACCATCCGCATTCCTATAGAAAATTTCGGCGTAAATATAGAATTTTTCATCCGGTCGTTTTTTTGTGTCGATAATCATAATGTCTTACCTCATTACGTTTAAATAAAGTTTATCTGCGCTATTTTTCATTTTAAGCATAGCGTGAATATAGGCGTGTCTTTGTTCGCGCATTGAAAAGGTTTTAGCTTTTTTATTTAAAATAGAATGAATAGCTTTTATAAATGTTTTGTCACTGGCCAATACTCCCCCGGCTATTCGTTCGACTCTATAAAATTCTACTGTGGTAGGTTTATAAACAGTCATAATTTATCCCTTATTTTAGTTAGTTGGTGTTTCTAGACGTAGTCGTACGCTAGATAATGATTTTTTTCTAATGAATTTAATAATTTTTCAGTACTGAATAAATCTATAATAAAACTAGCTTGGCTGTGTGTAGCCGTAAACTTATTACCAATCTGAAAAATTAATACCCCATTACAAAAAACACCTATTCTAAATTTGTAAGTTTTCATAGCTTCACCAGTTAAATTAAAAAGGTTAATGTTTCTTATAACTAATAATTTTGATTCGCTTATCCCAGCAAGCGCGACAATCTAAACATTTATTTCCTTGTGTGGGTGCTGGACATAAACGGCCATATTTTACAGTTTCACTGTGAACCGTTGAGAACCTAACTTGATCATTAATAATTGTTTCGGCGTATTTTGGCGGCGCACTATCAACCATGTAGGCGGAAAGTCTAACCGTTAAATTTTTGGGCAAGTTACCTATTTTCAAAATATATTCTTTTATAATTTTCTTTTCCTTAGTCGGTAACCAGTGCTTAGTGTCTGGAGTTAGTCGACACACTTCACAAATTTTTTTTAAGTGCTCTAGGTTTTGTATGTCGCCGCTATCATGCCAGCGAAAAAACTTACTGTTCACGATAGCGTAGGCCATGGCTTCAACCCATTGTGGGTTATGTATCGCGTCCAGTCTTTTATAAAGTGCTTTTTCAACGTTGGAAAATCTATAGTTGCCCTTGCAAGCATAACAACTAGAACAAACGGAGCCGGGAACGTCGCGAAGTTTGCCGCCGGTTTTGCATTCTTTGGCGGGGATAGAATAACCGTGACAAGGCATTTTTGAGGGTTTAGACAAACCAACTATGATTTGTTTAATTTGCTTTTTATCCATGTATCGCACCTCGTAAGGTAGCGACTAACAAACAACGTTAGTCGCTAGTGTGTTTTATGGTTTATAGTTCGATATCAAAAAACAATTCCTGTGTATCGTAATCATTTCGAAT
>Ga0180438_10006771_pt1 | contig 15367 bp, 17 predicted proteins | sample SS_ome_12_FD_132455 | JGI IMG/M metagenome (GOLD analysis project Ga0180438, IMG submission 132455) | Hypersaline lake sediment archaeal communities from the Salton Sea, California, USA - SS_3_D_2 metaG | ecosystem: Environmental > Aquatic > Non-marine Saline and Alkaline > Hypersaline >...
ACCGCTCCTGGGGAAGGACCTACTTCTCCAATCCCAGCTGAGGAATTACCAAACTTTTTAGGCACTGCTGAAGTAACAGAAGTGATTGGCCGGGTTGTAAAAGCGGTAATCGGCATCTCTGGATCTGCTGCTTTAGCGGTTTTTGTCTATGGCGGAGTGCTGTGGATGTTATCAGCTGGCAATCCAGACAGAATAAAAAAGGGCCGCTCAGCCATGGTCTATGCAGCAATTGGTTTAGCTGTAATTTTCCTCAGTTATGCATTGGTAAACTTTGTTCTAAAAGCACTGAAATAAGCTAAATTTAGATAAAAAACAACATTTTAACATCATAAATACAAAGAGAGACTAAATTTTACTCTCTTTTTGTATTATTTGGCTAAATTGACAAAATTTAAAAAATATGATATAATACGCTATCATCCTATATATAAATAGGTATGAATTTAGAGAAAAACTTACGGATTTTATAGGAGGAAAATCATGGACGGAACTGCTCATTTGGCAGTGATCGGAGGCATGATTGCCCTAGTTGGGGTATTTATCATGTTCTTTGTCAAATTCCAACACGTAGACCCGAAGACCTGCTATTTTGTGCAGGGTGTTCGGAAAGAAGTCAGAACCATTCTGTATCCTGGCCGCTATCGCTGGTATTTTTCCTGGGAAAAAATCTTCTGGATTGATTGCCGGGACAAATCAGTAGACATTGAATCAGAAACTGCAACCACCTGGATTCAGCCTGAAAACGCGACTGAACCAGCATACATCACTGTCAGGGCAAACGAAATTTCTATTGAGTTTCGTTTCCGTCTAACCGGTGACAAGAAGGTTGATATCCAAAATGCCAGAGACTTTTTTGCCGTTAAGGATATCTTCTTCAAAGACATCACTGATGAAAATGGAATGATCAAGACTGTGGCTGGTCAGCAGCTGCAAGACCATGTGCAGGGCGCTTTCCGCCGCTATTGCGCTGATCCGTATAAGACGTTTAAGCGCATTCTTTTCGATGATGGCGGTATCAAAAGCTATCTGCTGACTGAGCTTCGCGCCAATCAGAGAGGCTGTGTTCGAGAACGAGAAATCGTTCGAAAACATCTCTTCCAGGACAAAGTGCGTGAACTCAAAGAACAAGCTATCAACGAGCTGATAGAAGCTGATAAGTTCTATCAGGGATTGAAAAAACAGGGCGACAAGGATGCGGAAAATGATTTGAAAAAAGAAATCAACCGTATTAAAAGAACGCTCGTGAAAACCCTGAAAGACACTGATGCTATCTGGGAGCAAGTTGACCGGGAAATTCCGCCTTATTATGATCCTGATGCCCTAGAGCGAGGGATCCAAAAAGTGAACCCTGAAGTTAGTTTTTGGGGATGCACTATTACTAAGGTGGCAGCAATCGAGGAAATCCAGGCTGCTGATCCTGAACTGCGAAAGGTGATCGAAAAAGAAGCCAAGATTATCTTTGAAGAGCGTGCTGCAATCGCAGAAAAGAAAAAGATAATCAAGGAAACTGAACATGAAATCACCATCACTGAGAATCGTGCTAAGGCAGAGCAAGCCAAAATGACAGTTCTGGCTACTGCTCTCAATATCCCGAAAGCAAACATGTCTGAGTTCTTCATGAACTGGGAAACGCTAAAAGCGATGGCTCAGGGCATGGGCGGTGGCAACACTATGAATGTTGGAAACTTCATGGAAGCTTTCCTAAGTAAGATGAATCCGACTGGAGGAGCCTCCAAATGACAGAAGAAAACATACTCAAGTACAGAATCATTGTTTTCCTGGTTGGTGTGGCTCTGACAAGTCTGCTTTACGCAATTGTCAAAGCTCACACTCAGTCTGGTCTTCTGATCGGCACAGTTGTCGGTCTGTCAATGCTGATCACCATTTTCATCATGGTGTTCGCTGTCAAAGCAGGCTCTGCTGAAGCAAAGCCTGCTGCAGATGCTGACAAAAAGGATGAAAAGAAAAAAACGGCTGAAGAAAAGCCAAAGAAGAAGAAGAAAAAACCTTCGGGCATCAGTATTGGCTGGAACGTGGCTGGATCATTTCTGATCATTGGCCTGATCGCTCTGGCTGGCTGGCTGATCTATGACAATTGGGACTGGATCAAGGCTCATACAGTTGACTTCTTTGGCGGTGAACCTGCTGAAGCAGCACTGAGAGATCCTGTCACCAGCAACTCAGTTGCCATCAAGCCAATTTTCGATGACATTGTCTCCCCTGGCGAGATCAGAAAAATTCTGCCTCCTGGCGGAGCTCCGATGTTCCTCGAGATTGATGCTGACGGCGACGTCTATGGAAAATTCTTTTACGAAAGGTATCCCCGAGACAAGTTCATCCTTCTCAAGCCAAATCATACGTATTGGGCAAGAGATAGAAGAACAGGAAACCCTCTGATCGAAGGGAAATCGTTCGAGATCAAGGTAAAAAGGGAAATGCGGGTAACCGTGTGGAACACACCTGATCATTTCAAGAACTAACAAAAAAAGACCGAGATACACTATCTCGGTCTTATTCTTTTTAAAAATTTATTGATAAAAATACATGCTGCCTAAAATATCTGTCAAATCATCATAACTGCCATACATTTCTATCACAATCAGCCTGTCCTTTGGCTTAAACACAATAACATCATACGTCTGCTCATCTTTGGTGACACTTTTAAACCATACTGCTGCAAAATTTTTATAATTAAAATCCTCAATTTCTTCAGTTAAATTATAATAATTTTCAGGAGCTTTTGATTTAACAAATTTTTCAATTCCCAGATCATGCTGCCAGTTAGCATACCCTAATATTCGCATTTCTCCATTATAGCCTTCTGTCACTTCTTTCTTTTTTGGATAAAATTTAACTTCTTCACCTTTTTTTTCAATATCATCTATTGTCCAGTTTTTTGGAGAACGAAGCTCATACTGAAAGGCTGGATTTGTATAGACAACCCAATCTTTAACTGTTTCTTGAACAGCTTCTCTTTCCAAAATTTCAAATCCAGTACTACCACTACCATTGTCAGTATCTTGATCCTGCTTTTTGCAGCTGCAGCCAATGATTAAAGCTGGCAGCAAAAGCAAAATAATTAATAATTTAGTTTTGTTCATAGTAATATTTGTAATTATTTGTAATAAATTGAAAAAAATACACTCATTTGTAATTATTTGCCTGCCCTGAGCGAGTGGGGCTTTGCTGAACGAGCCGAAGGGTAATTCACTCGCAAATTTTGTTAATTATATCTTGTAATTCTTCTTCAGAATAAAATTCAATAATAATTTGTCCCTGCCCATTGCTTTTCTTAATATCCACTTTTGTATTAACTTTCTGCCTGATCTCTTCTTTTTGCGCTTCAGTCAATGGGTCTTTAACGCTTTTAAGCTGCCTTGGCTTTCTTGGCTTAAATTCTCTGCTCTCTCTTTCCGCATCTCTGACTGTAAAATTATATTGCAAAATTTTATTTAAAAAATCAAGCTGTTGTTTTTTTGTATCCAATCCAAGTATAACCCGGGCATGGCCCTCAGTTATTTTTTCATCTACCAAAGCTTTTTGAATTTCTTCTGGTAATTGCAAAAGTCGGATAGTATTTGCAATTTTTGATCTGCTTTTACCAAGCTTTTTTGCTATTTCATCCTGCTTTAAATTAAACTCATCTGACAGACGCTGATAACTGGCAGCTTCTTCAATAGGATTTAAATTTTTTCGCTGAATATTTTCAATCAAAGACAATTCAAGTTTTTGTTGCTGTGTCACATCTCGAACAATTGCTGGCACAGTTTTTAATCCAGCAATCTTTGCAGCTCGCCATCTTCTTTCACCAGCAATTAACTGGTACATATCGTCAGTTTTGGTTACAACCAAAGGCTGAATAATACCATATTCTTTTATTGAATCAACCAGTTCTTCCAGATCCTGGTGATTAAAAACCTTTCTTGGCTGCATTGGATTCGGCTCAATTTGATCAGTATTAATTTCAATGATATTTTTACTGGAAGGCTGCACCAATTCTTTATTTTCTTCTTTAACCAACTGCGGCGACACTTTTGGCGGTATTAATGATCCTAGACCGCGTCCTAAACCTTTTTTTTGTATCATATTTATTTTTATTTGGGAATACAGACCTACAGAAAATTACGGAAATTACAGAATTGCATTTCCGTAGCTTCTGTAGATTTCCATAGGTCTGTAACCTTATTTCTCTAAATCAATTATCTCCCTGGCCAGCCTTTCATAGGCCTTATTACCAACACAATTTGCATCATATTGGACAATTGAAAGTCCATGGCTTGGCGCCTCAGTTAATCTGACATTTCTTGGTACTACAGTTCTAAATATTTTATCTGGGAAATATTGATATAATTCATTCATTATCTGCTCAGACAAGTTATTTCTTTTATCAAACATAGTTATCATAGCACCCATAATATCCAATTCTGGTTTCAGGTTCTGCTTGACCAAACCAATTGTATATAATAATTGCCCCAGGCCTTCCAAAGCATAATATTCAGCCTGCACCGGAACTAAAATTTCATCCGCTGCTACTAAGCTATTTAAGGTTAGCAATCCTAAAGAAGGCGGGCAATCAATAAAAATATAATCATAATCATTTTTTATTTCTAAAATCGCATCCTGTAATCTGTACTCCCTGCGATCAAGTCCAACCATTTCCACTCCAGCTCCAGCCAAATTTGGTGTAGCTGGCGCTAGCCGAAAACCTTGGTGGCTGGTGGGCATAATAATGTCTCTGAAATGCTTTTCTCCAATCAAAACCTCGTAAAGCCCTGCATCAAGGCCTTGATAATCAATACCTAAACCAGAAGTGGCATTGGCCTGAGGATCCATATCAGCTAATAAAACAAATTTGCCCATTTCAGCCAAATGCGCTCCTAAATTTATTGCAGTTGTAGTCTTCCCTACCCCTCCTTTTTGATTTACAATTGAGATAACTTTTGCCATAAAATAAACTGAAGAACAAAGAAACAAAAGAACAAAGGCACAAATATTTGTTACTCTGTTTCTATGTTTCTGTGTTTTTTTGTTCTCCTTTATTATAATATAACTTTTTGGTTTTGACAATCTTTAAAATATATAGTATAATGTTTTATACGATTAATTTGCCGCCGTGGTGAAATTGGTAGACACGCACGACTCAAAATCGTGTGAGCTTTGCTCATGTCGGTTCGACTCCGACCGGCGGCACCATTATTCTCTATTTGGGGAATTTTTTTATTTCCTTGACATTTTTAATAATTTTTATTAAAGTTAAATATTGTGAATTTTCACAAAATCTGAACCTTTCAAACAAGGAGGATCTAAATGGCTAAAAAAAAGTCCAGAATTGATATACTTCAATCTTTAATCTGTAAGGGTGAAAAAGCCCTAAAAAAATGGAAAAAAATTGAAGCTAAAGCAAGAGCTAAATGGACCAGAGGATACCGCTCCTTTATAACCGCAGCTAAAAGTCTGGCTAATGCTACCATTCGTCAATTTGAAACAAAAAAATATGAACGTTGGGCAAAAACTGTATCTGAATGGGGAGAAAAAAATGTTGAGTGGACAAAAGAGCGTGATCAAGCCAGAGAAGAAATTAGAAAACAAGAAGAAAAACTTCAGAAACTGCGGGTTGAGCTGGCTTCTCTGATTGAAAAAGTTGAAGCTGAGAAAAAAGCTCAAGATGAAATTATTAATAATGTATTTTCATTAAATGAAACAGTTGTCCAAGCTTTGCAAAGCAGAAATGAATATCTTACTGCTCGTATTTATCATAAGCTAATTGATGAGGATGGAAATCTCTGCCGCCAACGCACATTTGATAGGTCAGACGGACTTCGCCGGGTAGTGGCTTTAGTCAATTCAATTACAATTGTTGATAAAGAATTGGTTGATAAAGCAATGAAACTAATGAATAAATTTTTCAAAAAATTTAAAAATGAAGAAGGAGAATTGCCAAAAGAAGTTCAGGCAATGTATGATCTGACAAAACAATTGTTAATTGAAAAAATCAGCTATAAAGTAGGGCCAACTCTATCCCAATTCATTAGCATGGAGCTTGATAGAGAAACAATGCCAGAATTATATGAAGCTCAGATTCTGCTGCGAAAAAGCATCCGTACTGAAAAAACTGAAAGCTATATTCAGCTTTATAGTCGAGCCAGCCGAGCAGATAAATGGGTCAGGCTTAAACTCAAATAAGAGCATAAAATATGCTCTTTTTAAATTATTCTTGATAAATTTTTATAAATCAATTATTATTAAATATCATCAAAAGGAGGAAACAATGACCAGTTTCATTGAAAACATCAGAAAACTCAAACCAGATGATCAATTGCAGCTCTGGACCATTCAGACAAAACAAGCCTGGGATATTTTACAAAAAACAGGAATATTAAAAGCCACTGGATGCAGAGTGTTGCGTGATTTCCTAGATGCATATCGATGGATGAAAAGACAGATGTATAAACGCATTCAAGGATATTCTGGAAAATTTCCAATTTGGGCTTGGTATGATCCAAAGCCTGATCTGCGGAGCATCGGGCATCTAGAACGAGGGATACAAGGAATACGCATTGAATTCCATGCTCCTGTCTCAGATATTCTCATCTCAGATTTTGATGCCTGGCATTATGTGCTTAACGGCTGGTATCTGGCATTAACTCAAACAGAAAATGAACAATGGTCAAAAAGTCTGCCAGACAATAAATTTTTATTTGAAGACCTTCCATTTGATTTTCAAACAAAAATAATAAAAAGTTGGGATCGTATATTTGATCTGGAGGCAATGGAAAATTCATTCATTGGACCTGTCAAAAAAGTTCAGGCAGTATTAGAAAGTATCAAACTGGATCAGGTCATAAAAGTTGATGAATTTATTGCTAGATAATATTTCTAAAACACAAAATAAGGGCATAAAATATGCTCTTTTTTCATCTACCTCTTGCAAATATTTGCTATATTTGCTATAATATACGAGAACCTTGAAAATGGTTTTTTTAATTTAATTTGAAATCTGATATCAACGCGGAAAAAATCTATATATTTGTAATCCACTGGTAAAAGTCTTGTAAAAAACTTCATTTGTAACCCAGTATTGTGAAAAATTATTGCTTTTGCCAGTAAAAAAGTTAACGCGGGGTAGAGCAGTGGCAGCTCGCCAGGCCCATAACCTGGAGGTCAGGGGTTCGAATCCCCTCCCCGCTACCAAGCCTTCGCCCTCGTATACACTCGGGCTTCGGCTTGCAGGCATTATTAATTAAACCGGCTTGCCGGACGTAGCTAGCAAGAATTAAAACCTGTAATAAAATAAATATGAACAAAAAATATACGGTTTACATTCTTCAAAGCATTAAATTTGAAAATGAATATTATACTGGTCATACAAATAAATCTCTGGAAGACAGACTTTGGGAACATAATCAAGGTATGAGTAAATATACAAAAGCATATACTCCCTGGAAAATAAAAACATACATAGTTTTTGATAATGAGAAAAGGGCAATCGAATTTGAATACTATCTAAAAACTGGTTCTGGTAAAGCATTTAGAAATAAAAGATTCATATAACGCTCATTAGCTTCGTTTAAAGCTAAGGATGGCCTGCCGTCCGAAGCTTTTGAAGCGTAGCTGAAAAAGCGTAGGACGGCAGGGTAGCTCAGTTGGTTAGAGCGTAGGAATCATAACCCTAAGGTCGCGGGTTCGATCCCCGCCCCTGCTACCATTCGACTCGGCCTGATAAATCAGGCCTCGCTCGCCCTCGGCCGTAAGCTCGGATCGAACAGTGGTCTTTAACCATATTCTAATAAAACAAAAACATGCTTTTCTACGTCTTTGAATTTATAACTTATGCTTTTCTGATTTTAAGCGCAATATTTGCCTATCGATGGATTAGGGCATTTTTTTATTTTAAAGACAAAAAACGATCAAAAACAAAATTGATAATTGCCATTATTTTAATATTTGGATGGCTAATTGTTTTTTATGGCAGTTTTATTGAATCTAAAATGCTTTTTGCAAATCAATATGACATAAATATAAATAAAACAGAATCAAATGAAAAAATAAAAATTGCAGCCATTTCTGATCCTCATTTTGGTCCATTTAAAAAATATGAATACAGCCAAAAAATTGCAGACAAAACTAATGAGCAAAATCCTGATCTGATTGTCTTGCTTGGCGATTACATTTACGGCCTTGAAGAAAATGCAAAATATTTAGAGCCAATTATTAAGCTAAGTGAAAAATATCCGATTTTTGTTATTTCTGGAAATCATGATTATCATCTGCCAGAATTTAAAAGTCCAAAGCAAAAAGATAAAACCCAAATCCTCAGGCAAATGCTAAAAAAATACCAGCTTGATCTGATGGAAAATGCCAATCAGCAATTAACAATCAACAATCAGCAATTCTACCTTGTGGGCATTAAAGAAATCTGGACAGGCGAAGCTGATTTAGAATTGGCAATGCAAAATGTTGATCCAGAAAAACCAATCATCATGCTTTGTCATAATCCAGATTTTATAATACAAGCCCATGATAAAATAGATTTAATGCTCTCTGGACATACTCATGGCGGTCAAATTACATTGCCTGCGCTCGGCCCTGTCCCTTCTCTACCAGACGAATTAGGCAGAAAATTTGATAAAGGATTATTTAAATTTAATAACAGTCAACTATTTATAACATCAGGTGTTGGCGAAGCTGGCCCTCGCGCCCGCCTATTTAATCCACCAGAAATTGCTATCCTCAATGTGGATTTGTGATATAATTATTTTAGGAACTAGCTTGTAGTAAACCGAAACTACAAGCTACAAGTTACAAGCTATATGTTATTAACCGTTCACGCAGCAACTGGAGTTTTAATCGGCCAAAAAGTAAGTATTTGGTGGCTGGCTTTTATAATCGGATTTATTTCACATTTTATCATGGACATGATTCCTCATGGTGATCAGGGAATTGCAGAAAGATATCGGGCAAAAACTCACACTAAACAGGCTATTCAGTTTGTCTTAATAGACCTGGTTGTATGCATGGTTTTTTCAATATTTTGGCTGTTAAAATTTTCAGATAATATTTATAATTTTTCTGCTATCTACATGGGACTTGCCGGTGCATTATTGCCAGATCTTTTAGTCGGCATCCATGAAGTGTATCCCAAACTATTTAAAAGATTTCATAAGTTTCATTTTAGGATACATGATCTTTTCCCCACAAAAAAAATAAACCTGCCTTTAGGTTTAATGATTCAAATCGCCTTACTAATATTTTTACTGACCTTGTATAATTTTTAGCAATTTTTTTGCAGAATTTCGCCAGCTAAAATTATCAGCCCATTTTCTTTGTTTTTCAATAATATTTTTTCTAAGCTCCTGATCTATCAGGAGGTTTTTTATTTTTTTATAAATATCAAAAACATTTTTTGGATCAGCAATCTGTCTTTCATCAGTAATTAGTTCTGCCAAACCACCTTTTCCTGAAGTAACAACTGGCACACCAATTTTCATTGCCTCAAGTACAGGCATGCCAAATCCTTCTTCAAAAGATAAAAACAAAAAAGCGCTTGCGTTTTTCATTAATACCATCTTTTCTCTGTTTGTCACTGGACCTAAAAATTTTATATTTGTTTTTCCGCGGGCCTTTTTAGCAGCCATTACAATTTTTTCATAATGCCAGCCAACATGTCCAGCAATATATAAATCAATATCAGGAATATCCTCTAATAATTTTTTAAAAGCTTTAATAGTATTTACCAAATTTTTTCTCGGCTCCAATGTTCCTACAAAAAATAAATATCTTTTTTCTAAATAAAATTTTCCTTTTATTTTTTGTATCTGTTCTTCACTTATTTCAGGATAAACATCCACAGAAGGATAAATAATTTCAATTTTCTTATCCTCTACCGTAAATAAATTTTGCATATCTGTTTTTGTAGACTGAGATATGGCCAAAATTTTATCTGCTCGCTTAATACTCATCGGTACTACAATTTTTTTTACAAAAAACTGCCCAGCTGGAAACCATTCTGGATTTTTATAAATTATCAAATCATGTATAAATAAATATGAACGCTTGCTATATCCCAAAGGAATGACGTTAGCTGGGAAAAGAGTTAAATCTAATTTTTCTTTGTATAGTTTAATAGCAAAAAATAAATGCCTGGAAAAAAATGGGATTTGCCCTTTTTTTACTTTAACAATTTTAACCTGTTTTTTACTTATTAAAATGTCTATTGCTTCTTTTGGATACTTATTTGGCACAAACAAAACATATTCATTTTCTTCATCAAGTTCTAATAAATTTTTTACTAAATTAAAAGTATAACGCTCCACTCCAGCGCCAGTATTTTTAATTGGATCAAATATTTTTCTACAGTCAATGCCAATTTTCATAAAAACAGATCAACGGATCAGTAACGGATGAAACAGATATTAAATTAATTTTCGTGGTATCTGTTGAAGATCCGTTGATCCGTTTGAACTACAAAATATTATTAAAATTAATGACTCCTAAACTTATTAATGTTACCAATATTGCCGCAATAATCGCACCTAAAAATATAAATAGCAATGCCCTCTTTTTTTCAAATCCAAACAAAAATGCAGCAATTGATCCTGTCCACACCCCTGTACCAGGCAAAGGGATTGAAACAAAAAGCATTAGGCCTAAAAGCCCGTATTTATGATATTTTTTTTCAAACTTTTTTCTTGTTCTTTCAAAAAGCCAATCCTGTACTTTTTTGTACCCAGCACTTCTTTTTGTCAAAGCATTTGTTAATTTCTCAAATCCAAATAAAATAAAAAATGCTGGAATAATATCTCCAAGAACAGCAAATATTATTGTTTCATAAACTGATAATTTATATAAACCTAAAGCAATAGGAATGGCAGCTCGCAACTCAGTAACTGGAATCATAGAAAGCCAAAAAGTGGCCCATCTCGGGTCCAGTTGACTGAAAAAATCTATTATTGATTGAATCATATTAATAATCCGAATCCCCGAATGTATCCTAATGCCCCGAATATTTACTTTCTAAATTTTATAAATATGAAACATTCGTGGTATTCGGGTAAAAAATTCGGGTCATTCAGGTTAATCCCATTTATAATTTGAAAATGCCCAATCAACCAAAGACTTTAAATCCTGAAATCTTGTATTTCTATTTTGGCTGTCCAAAACAGTAGCCACTACTTTATTTCCATCTTTTTCAATAACAACAGTAAGACATCCGCCAGCTGCTGGCAAATATCCTGTTTTGCCGCCAATTATCCGATATCCATGTTTTTCAGAATTTAAAAAACTTTCCAATAAAATATTTGTAGCATAAACTTTTCTGTTTTTTTCACTGTTTCGAATTGGGAAATTATATGCTGGCATTCGTAAGGCCTCACTTATCTTTTTATTTTCTAATGCGATTAATAATAATTGTGATATTTCCTGCGCTGTTGATGCATTTTTATTTGATAAACCTGTTACATCATTAAAACTGGTTTTTTTTAGGCCATATTTTTGAGCTAATCCATTCATTTTTTTTATAAACTGCTGCTCAGATAATGAAGAAACACGTACTAATGCTTTGGCAGAATTATTATCAGAACTAACCAGCATGGTATTAAATAAATCACGAACTGTGGCCACCTCCCCGCGATAAATGTGAGGATATGCGCCATTGGTTTCATCTGCCTGCTCCATTTTTACTTCAGCCTGCCAGTCAGGATTTGTTTCAATAAATACCAATGCGGTCATTAGCTTTGTAATACTGGCAATCGGTGTCTGCTGGTCATAATTTTTCCCATACAATATTTTATCGCTTTTAATATCTTGAATTAAAAAATTAGATGTAGTCAGCTCCACTCCTAAATTTTCTTCATTTATTTTTTGAGGACCAGCAGTTTGATAATCAAAATCAAAATATTCTGTAGCTGTTACTGCAGGCACTATTGGGTTAAGTAATAGTATTGTAGAAATAATTAATTCGATCATATATATTACAGACTTACAGAAGATTACAGAATTTACGGAAAAAACATTTTAATATAAGTTTAGTACTCTAAATACTTTGGCTTCATTGCGTCTAAAGGCCACTAATAAACCTAATTTAAGTTTAGTAAGTTTTAAATATTCCTCTAACTGATTAAATTGACCTCTCGGAATCCTGTCTCCGACCTTTACTTCAATTACTATCTTATTTTCAATTAGGAAATCCATATATCGTTTAGCAATAACTTTGCCGTTCAAGACGACAGGAACTTGCACTTGATATTTAAAGCTAATACCATTCTCATATAATTTTTCAATAATTGCCTGACAATATACTTTTTCACGATAACCATGGCCTATACAACTAAAAATATTAAAAAATTCCATTTAGTTTATAAGTCAAATCTTTATATATTAATTTTCCCATACATATTTTTCAATTTCTGTAATTTCCGTAACTTTCCGTAAGTCCGTAGCCCTCTACTGTTCATCTCCTTTACCTAAAAACTCCTCCAACGTCTCTATCTGATGCAGCTTAGCATAATCAGGCAATTCGTCAACTGTGCTAACTCCTAAATGCTGCATAAAATCAGGTGTAATATTATACATTTCCTGGCTATTAATCTTATCTATTTCCATTTCTACCAATCCTCTGATCATTAAATTTCTTAAAATCAAACTGCAGTTTACACCTCTGATTTGTTCCAATTCAACTTTTGAAATTGGGCCGCGATAAGCAATAATAGTCAAAGTTTCAATAGATGGCTGGGTTAGTTCACCAGTTCTGTCTAATTTCACCAATTTCTCAACCAATTCTTTATTATCTGGATTTGAGACCATCTGGTACTTGTCTTCAATATTAATAATATGAATACCAGAATTTTCTGTATTATAGGATGACATTAATTCATCCAGCGTTTCTTTAATCTCTTTTTTTCCAGCCTTAATTTTTTCTTTTTTAAAAAACTTAGCCAAGTCCTTTACGGTCAAAGGCTTTGTTGATACAAAAAGTATACTTTCGATTTGTGTTTTCAACATAATATAAAGTAATGAGTAATAAGTAATGAGTAACTTGACATCCGTAATATCCGTAGCTTTCCGTAAGTCCGTAACCTCAGGTCTTTTTAATCATAATATTTCCAAATAAACTTTGCTGTTCTGCCTGAACATTTTCCTGCTTTATTAATTCAAGCAATGCTAAAAAATTTACAATAACTTCTGTTTTGGATTTTGCTTTTTGAGTCATTTTTGAAAAATCAACTTTTCTAAATTTACTGATTGACTTTTGAAGTAAAACAATTTTTTCCTGTAGACTAACAGTCTTTTCAATTGCTACTTTTGGAAGTCGAATCAATGGATCTAATTTTTTTAATAATCGAATAAAAGCATTGTGCAGCTCTTTTAACTTCGCATTTCTCGGCGGAGAAAATTCCACTTCCATTTTTATTGGCGGTTTTTGTCTGCTAAATGAAAAATTTTCTTTTCGCAATAATTTATCCATTACCTTGCTGGCTTCATAAAACTGCTTGTAAATACGAAGCTGTTTTTCCAATTCATCAGGTTCTTCCTCGTCTTCTACTGGCAGCAGAGCTTTAGATTTTAATAATAAAAGCTTGGCAGCAATAACTAAAAAATCTGCCAATTCCTCAGCAGGTTTGTCTTTCATTTTTTCAATATGTCCCAAATATTGGTCGGTTACATTTGCTAAAGAAATTTCCGTAATTTCAAATTTTTTTTCTTCAATCAGCTGAAGTAGCAAATCAAGCGGGCCAGCAAATTTTTCTGTTTGTATTTTATATGTCATGTTTTTTTAACTTTCAATGGCAAAGCCATTTGTTCTCCCAAAAGTTTCTTCGCTTCGTTTTTTCCTTTTATAGTCAGCCTTATTTCCTTAATAAACCATTTATGCGGAGTACGCATGCCATAACCAACCATTAATTCCTTATCCATTAGACTTTCTAAACTTCTGGAGATTATTTTTGTTTGAATTTCTGATTTTGGAGATTTTTGTACTTTTCCATAAAACTTAATAAGCCGATCGCGATGCATGCGGTCACCTTTATAGTGATAACATTGTATTAATATATATTTTTGAAGTTTTGACAATCTCATGGAATAAACTCTAATTTCTAAATATTAAATCCTAAACAAATTCTAAATTCAAATGCTTTAATGCTCTATATGTTTTGAAAATTGAAAATTGTTTAGAGTTTAGATATTAGTATTTAGGATTTACTTAAAGGAAGATCAATCCTAACATCATCTCGTGGAAACAGCGTCGCCTGCTTAATATTTTCCAATCCAAGTAGTTTCTGTGTCACTCTCTCAAGTCCCATTCCAATTCCACCTTCTGGCGGCATGCCATATTTAAATGCCTGCAAATAAAATTCAAAATCTTTTGGATTAAAACCAAATTTTTTCATATTATCTACAAGCATTTTATAATCATGGATACGCTGCCCGCCAGTGACGATTTCACAGCCGCGAAAAATTACATCAAAACTTTTTGTATACCCTTTATCTTTGTCATCTGGCATTGTATACATTGGTCTCTTTTCAACTGGGTAATGTGTAACAAAGACAAAATCTGAATTATGATTCTTTTTTGCCCACTCGCCTAACCATTCTTCATGATGCGGTTCTAAATCTGGTTCTTTTGTACAATCTTCACCAAACTCGTCTTTAATGATTTTCTGAGCTTCTTTTAATTTTAAAACCGGAATTTTAACAGGCACTTCTGGAATTGCTGCGTCAAGCAATTTTATTTCCTTTTCACAATTTTTAGTAACATGGTTCATCATTGCTGTTAAAGCTCTTCGGGTCATGTCCATCACATCAGTATGGTCTTTAATAAATCCCATTTCAAAATCCAAAGACGTATATTCATTAGTATGCCTTGAAGTATGATGCGCTTCTGCCCGATAAACATTACCAGTGGTAAACACTCTTTCATATGCGCCAACCATAATTTGTTTATAAAACTGCGGACTCTGAGCTAAAAACGCTTTTTTCTCAAAGTAATCAATAGTAAAAACATTCGCACCACCCTCTGTAGCTGCGCCTACCAATTTTGGAGCTTGAAACTCTTTAAAACCTTCCTTTACCATTAAATCCCGGAAACCTTGAATCAAAGCTGATTGTACCTTAAAAATAGCTCTTGCTTTTTCATCCCGATAATTTAACGGCGCATTGTCCAAATATGTATCCATTTTCATTTCTGAACCAAGCTCATAAGGCAAAGTCTCAGCTTCAGCCAACACCTTGATGCTCTTTGCCAAAACTTCAACTGTGCCAGTTTCCATTAGCTGATTAGCATTTTTACCAGTTCTTTCATTAACCACGCCCTCAATTTGCAAAACAAACTGTGGCCTGATCGAATCCAGAATTTTTTGAGAATCTTTATCTA
>Ga0180438_10006772_pt1 | contig 15363 bp, 10 predicted proteins | sample SS_ome_12_FD_132455 | JGI IMG/M metagenome (GOLD analysis project Ga0180438, IMG submission 132455) | Hypersaline lake sediment archaeal communities from the Salton Sea, California, USA - SS_3_D_2 metaG | ecosystem: Environmental > Aquatic > Non-marine Saline and Alkaline > Hypersaline >...
CAATACCTTCGTTATCGCCGCCGTCAACGTCGTCTTCCCATGATCCACGTGCCCTATCGTCCCTATGTTCAAATGCGGCTTCGTCCGCTCAAACTTTGCCTTTGCCATTTGACTTTACCTCCTACTATTGACCTTATTCATCAAAATGCCGGCATCATGCGCGGCTTCTGAATCGCCGTGAAAAAGATTGTCCTGTTTCATATTATTCATCAGCATCGTTCAATGCAGAGGGATGCGCCCCTCGATCCTGGCAATAATCTCTGCCATAATTTTCTCCGGCACAGTACCATAGCGGTAAAATTCCAGAGAGAAAATACCTCTTCCTTGGGATAATGTGCGGAGTGCTGTCGCATAGCCAAACATCTCAGCCAGAGGGACATGAGCTTTGATCACTCGGGAACCGCCGGAAAGCCCCATATCTTCAATCTTACCCCGCCTTGTGTTGATATCACTCACGATATCGCCGAGATACTCATCCGGCGTCAGGACCACAAGATTCATGATTGGCTCAAGGAGTTTAGGTTTGGCCTTGGACGCGGCATCTTTAAAAGCCAGAGATCCCGCAATCTTGAAAGCAATAGGAGTGGAATTATCCTCGTCGTAGGCCCCGTCGGTAAGGGAAACCTTCACATCCGTCACAGGAAAACCAGCCAGAATTCCTGCTTCCATGGCCTCCCTGACACCGTTTTCAACCGAGGGAACAAAATCCTCGGGTAGGCCTCCCCCGTGAAGCTTGCTGGCGAATGCGAACATTTCTCCTCTTTCCATAGGCTCTATCTCTATCACACAGTGACCGTACTGAGGTTTACCGCCAACTGTTCGTTCGTACGTCCCTTCTCCCTGAGCATGGGCTGTGATTGTTTCCTTGTAGGCCACTTGCGGTCTTCCCAGATTGGCCTTGACTCCAAACTCTCTCTCCATCCTGTCCATGAGAATTTCCAGATGGAGTTCGCCCATGCCGTGAACAAGAGTCTGCCCTGTCATGGGATCAGGCATGACCTTGAAGGTGGGGTCCTCTTTGGTGAGCTTGCTGAGCGCATCTGACAGCCTCCCGTGCTCGCTCCTGGACTTGGGCTCTATATGGGCCGATACCACGGGTTCTGGAAACTTGATCGACTCCAGCACGATAGGCCGATTTCTGGCACAGAGGGTGTCCCCTGTGGACACATTCTTCATCGATCCCAAGGCGGCGATATCCCCGGCAAAGAGCTCACCGATGTCTTTACGCTTATTCGAGTGCATCTCTAATATGCGGACTATCCGCTCATCCTCGTTATTCGTTGAGTTGAAGACCGAGGCACCGACTCTGGTCTTACCCGAATAGACACGGATAAAGGAGAGAGTGCCGACATAGGGATCACTCATGATTTTGAAGACTAACGCGGAGAAAGGCTCATCATCAGCCGCACGTCGTGTTTCTGTTTCCTGAGTCCGCGGATGATGTCCGATCATGGGCGGAACATCCAGGGGTGAAGGCAAATAATCCACAACCGCATCCAGCAGAGGATGGACGCCTTTGTTTTTGAACGAGGCACCGAACAGGACGGGGACAAATTGAAGGGAAATCGTCCCCTTCCGGATCGCACTTTTTATCTCAGCTGGAGAAATAGCCTCTTCATTCAGGTAGCGTTCCATCAAAGCATCATCCACATCGCTGAGTTGCTCAAGCATTTCAATCCGTTTCTTATCAGCATCTGGTTTGTTCTCCGGAGAAATCTCCCTGACGTCAAACTTAGTGCCCATCAGATCATCTCCCCAGTCGATTTCCTTCATTGCGACCAGATCGATCACTCCCCTGAATCCCTCTTCTCTGCCCAAGGGCAGCTGTATGACAAGAGGCGTCGCAGCCAGTTTTTTCCTGATTTCCATAACGGCCCTCTCAGGATCCACTCCGACTCGGTCCATCTTGTTCACATAGACAATTCGAGGAATATGATATCTGTCCGCTTGTCTCCACACTGTCTCCGATTGCGCCTCGACACAACCGACTCCGCACAGAATGACAATCGCGCCATCCAGAACGCGGAGCGATCGCTCGACTTCGACCGTGAAATCCACATGCCCGGGGGTATCGATGATGTTGATTTGGGTGCTGTTCCAGCTGCAGGTCGTAGCCGCTGATGTGATGGTTATTCCACGTTCCTGTTCCTGGGCCATCCAGTCCATAACAGCAGTGCCTTCATCGACTTCTCCCAGTTTATGCGTGATACCCGAGAAGAACAGGACGCGCTCTGTAGTCGTAGTTTTCCCCGCATCGATATGCGCCATGATACCGATGTTTCTGACTTGTTGGATAGGCGTTCTTCGCTCCACCACTTCTCTCCATTGTTGTCCGAATTAAATAACAAATAGGGAAAACTACCATTTATAGTGAGCAAAAGCTCTGTTGGCTTCTGCCATTTTATGCGTATCTTCTCTTTTCTTTATCGCGCCTCCTCGATTGTTAACGGCATCGAGGATCTCCAAAGAAAGCTTTTCGATCATGCTTTTCCCAGCTCTCTCTTTGGCATATCTGAGAATCCACCTCACCGCCAAAGAATTGGCCCGGTTGATGGGAACTTCCACCGGCACTTGGTAGGTGGCTCCACCAACCCTTCTGCTTTTCGTTTCCAGAGTAGGGCGCACATTTTCGACCGCTTTCTCAAACATTTTTAACGGATCTTCCTTAGATTTCTGCTTAACCTGCTCCATGGCGCTGTAGACGATTTTTTCTGCCAGGCTCTTTTTACCCTTCTTCATCACAGCCACAATAAACCTAGAGATGAGCGAGCTGTTGTAGAAGTGATCAGGTTTCGATTTCCTCTTCTTTATTGTTCCTCTTCTGGGCATGGGTTACTCCTCTAGGTTCGCGACTTCTTCTCCTTCGGTTTCTTGCTTCCGTATTTTGACCTGCCTCTATTTCTGTCCGACACGCCTTCACAGTCCAATGTTCCTCTAACGACATGATACCGGACGCCAGGTAAATCTTTCACTCGGCCTCCCCTTATGAGGACGATCGAGTGCTCCTGGAGATTATGTCCAATCCCGGGAATATATCCTGTGACTTCGATGTTGTTGGTCAATCTAACTCGAGCGACTTTCCGCATGGCCGAATTCGGCTTTTTCGGTGTCGTCGTGAACACACGAGTACAGACTCCACGTTTCTGCGGACAACGTTCCAAGGCCGGGGATTTCCCTTTGTATTTTTTTTGTGTCCGGCCTTTCCTTACCAATTGGTTGACTGTCGGCAATGAACAAACTCCTTGTTAAAAATGTACTCTCAATGTATCCGTCCTGTGCTAGAGATATACTCCGGGACGAATGTCAGGATAATAGCAAAAATTACCCTGCTATGTCAAGGAAATTACAACATTTAGCTCTGCTCCACACTCCCGAGCTGAATATCCATTTCCTCGGCTAATCCTACGTGCACAGGTTCTTTGATTTCAACGTCGCGGTAGAACTTATATCCGGTCCCTGCGGGTATCAAACGCCCCATGATGATGTTCTCTTTGAGGCGTCGCAGGAAATCAACTTTTCCGTACAAACTGGCTTCGGTGAGGACCCGTGTCGTCTCCTGGAAAGACGCGGCTGCGATAAAACTGTCCGTGCTCAACGCACTCTTCGTGATACCCAGAAGGAGAGGTCGCGCTTTGGCGGGCTTTCCGCCTTCCTTGATTATTTTTTCATTTTCCGCCTGAAAGAAGAACTTGTCCACCTGCTCATCCACCAAGAATTCCGTATCTCCCACTTCTTCCACCTTCACCCAGCGGAGCATCTGGCGGATGATGATTTCGATGTGTTTATCGTTGATAGAGACCCCTTGCAGCCTGTAGACTTCCTGAATCTCCCGGAGCAAGTATTCAGCCAGTTCCTTTTCTCCCAATACTTTCAAAATATCATGGGGATTCACAGGACCATCCATGAGCGGAGTTCCCGCTCTTACCCTCTCTATTTCACCGACACTCAAATGGGCACCCTTGGGTATGAAGTACTCCTTCTCGCCCCCCTTCTCGTTGTGTACGGTCAGCTTTCTGTGTCCTCTGACGAGGCCGCCATATTTCACGACACCATCTATCTCCGATATGACGGCGGGCGCCTTGGGACGTCTGGCTTCGAAAAGCTCTTCAGCTCTCGGCAGACCTCCGGTAATGTCTTTTGTCCGGGCTGCTTCCCGGGGAATTTTCGCCATCACGTCTCCGGCAAAGACTTTGTCTCCGTCCTTGACCTCAAGGTTAGCTCCGGACGGAAGGAAGTACTTCCGGAGTATTTTTTTGTTCTTGTCCGTCACCTGAATCTGGGGCTGCATCTTCTCATCTTTGGGGTCTATGATACCTTGGGAAATTTTTCCAGTTCTCTCATCGAGCACTTCTTCCATTGTGGCTCCGAGCACGACATCCTGGAACTTGACAAGTCCACTTTCCTCACAGATGATGAGCGTGTTGAAGGGATCCCACTCGGCAAATTCCTGGCGGGCAGTGACTGCTTCGCCTTCGTTGACAAGGATTTTGGCCCCATAGGGGACTTGGTAGTGCTCAACTTCTCTTCCCCGGTTATCGGTAATCGCAATACTCGCATTACGATTGACGACGATGATCGCATTTTCCTTGTTCGTTACGGATTTGAGGTTGTCACTGAACCGGACAATCCCATCATTTTTGGCCTCGAGCCTCGAACGCTCGGCTTGCCCCATGGCAATGCCGCCAACATGGAAGGTTCTCATGGTGAGCTGTGTACCCGGTTCGCCGATGGATTGGGCGGCTATTATGCCGACAGCCTCTCCAAGCTCGACCGGACGCCCTGTGGCCATATCCCGGCCGTAACAGAGCTGGCAAACACCACGCTTAGATTCGCAGGTCAACAGCGAACGAATCTTGATTCTTTCTCTGCCCAAGTCTTCCAGTTTCTGGGCCACTTCCTCTGTGATTTCCTCATGGATATCCACAATGACTTCGTTCGTATCCGGATGGATGATTTTTTCCAAAGAAATCCGTCCCACGATCCTGTCCACAAAAGGCTCGATCAATTCTCCATTCTCGACGATGGCCGTGATATTCTCACCCTTTAGAGTCCCGCAATCTTTCTCATCGATAATCACTTCCTGAGCCACGTCCACGAGTTTTCGAGTGAGGTAGCCTGAATTGGCCGTTTTAAGAGCGGTATCAGCCAAACCCTTCCGCGCACCGTTCGTCGAGATGAAGTACTGCAGCACATCCAATCCTTCTCGCAAATTGGAGATGATGGGCCTCTCTATGATCTCACCGGAGGGCTTGCTCATCAGACCGCGCATTCCCGCCAGCTGACGAATCTGCTGCTTGTTGCCACGCGAGCCGGAATCCGCCATCACGAACAGCGGGTTTAAATCATCGCCTTCAAAACTGACCTCCCGCATCTGCTCTATCATCGCCTTGGAAACCTTATCCGTGACGATGTTCCATATTTCGACAATATGATTGAAGCGCTCACGCGAAGACATGGCCCCTTCCTGGTAGTTATTCTCGATTCTTTGGACATCTTTTTGTGCTTTCTCCACCAATGTAGCCTTTTCCTTGGGGATGATGAAGTCATCTATTCCAAGAGAGAATCCCGCTTGCGTGGCATAGGTGAATCCCAATTCCTTCATGTCATCGAGTACTTTGATGGTCGATTCATGGCCCACTTTCAGATAGGCATAATAGACGAGGCTTTCCAGCCCCTTCTTCTTCAGTTTTCCGTTGACAAAGGGTATTCCTTCGGGAAGGATGCTGTTGAAGATTATCCGGCCTGGAGTCGTCTCGATCAGTTTGTTATCGACACTCAAAATCGGACATGTCAGCACAGCTTGATCATCAAAATATGTCGAAAGATTCATCAAGGGGCCTTTGAGTTTAACCTTGATCCCCGCGTGGAGGCTTATTTCTCTGTTTTCCATGGCCAGAAGAGCTTCATCAGCCGAAGCAAAAATACGCCCCTCTCCCTTCTGCCTTTTTCTCTCCAAGGTTAAATAATAACACCCCAACACCATGTCCTGACTGGGAATGGCCAGCGGCCGGCCATGGGCAGGGGAAAGGATGTTCTCGGTGGAAAGCATAAGTGTCCTGGCTTCCACTTGAGCTTCAACAGAGAGAGGAATATGGACAGCCATCTGGTCCCCGTCGAAATCCGCATTGAACGCTGCGCAGACGAGAGGATGGATTTGGATGGCCTTTCCCTCCACGAGAATGGGTTCGAAGGCTTGAATTCCCAACCGGTGCAGAGTCGGTGCTCGATTGAGGAGAATGGGATGTTCCTGGACCACCTCTTCGAGATAATCCCACACTTCGGGCCTTTCCTGCTCATGCCATTCTCTCGCAATCTTTACGCTCGGCACCAGGCCTTCCTTCTCCAGTTTATGGAAGATGAAGGGTTTGAACAGCTCCAGAGCCATCTTTTTAGGAAGGCCGCATTGATTCAATTTCAGCTCGGGCCCGACAACGATCACAGAGCGGCCTGAGTAATCGACCCGTTTTCCGAGTAAGTTCTGGCGAAAACGCCCTTGCTTCCCGCGTAAGGCTTCGCTCAAAGATTTCAGCGGTCTTCTGTTGGCCCCGAGATGGACTCGACCCCGTTTGCCATTATCGAAGAGAGCATCGACTGCTTCCTGCAGCATTCTCTTTTCGTTTCGGATGATGAGTTCAGGAGCTTTGAGCTCGATGAGCTTTTTCAACCGGTTGTTCCTGTTGATAACTCTCCTGTAGAGATCATTCAAATCTGAAGTGGCAAAGCGTCCTCCATCAAGACGCACGAGGGGCCTCAGGTCGGGGGGGATAACGGGTATGATGTCGAGAATCATCCATTCCGGACGATTCCCGGAATCCTTGAGCGCTTTAAAAACTCTCAGCCTTTTCGCATGCCTGAGTTTTCTCTGCTGCGAGGTTTCGTTTTTCATGAGCTTTCGCAACTGCTCGCTCTCCTTGTTGATGTCAATCCGTTCAAGGAGTTTTTTGATGGCCTCAGCACCTATAGAGGCCTCAAACTTTTCGCCATATTTTTCCTGGGTATCTTTCAATTCTTCTTCGGTCAAAAGCTGATTTTCACGAAGGGGAGTATCGCCGGGATCGATGATGATGTAGGACTCGAAATAGAGGACTTTCTCCAGATCCTTGATCGAGAGGTCCAAGACCAAACCGATACGGCTTGGCGTCCCCTTGAAAAACCAAATATGGGCAACAGGGGATGCCAGTTGAATATGACCCATGCGTTCTCGACGAACCTTGGAACGGGTCACCTCGACGCCACACCTCTCGCAGATGATGCCTCGGTATTTCATCCGCTTGTACTTTCCGCAGAGACACTCGTAGTCATTAATGGGGCCGAAGATCTTGGCGCAGAACAAACCGTCCTTCTCCGGCTTGAAAGTCCTGTAATTGATGGTTTCAGGCTTCGTTACCTCTCCCCAGGACCAGCTCTTGATTTTTTCAGGAGAGGCTATACTGATTCGGACTTGATCAAAATCGATTTTTGGTTTGCCACCCATAGTATGCCTGGTATCCATCATTGTTCTCCTTTAAGGATTTGGGGAACATCGATTCCCCAGGGCAGAATTTCTTCCTTCTCAGCCTTTTCCAGTTCCACATTCAGACACAAGCTTTGCAGCTCTCGAATGAGGACATTGACCGATTCAGGAAGACCAGGAGTGAAGTCCAAATCTCCCTTGACGATGGACTCATAAATCTTGGCCCGCCCCTCAACGTCATCGGATTTGGCAGTCAGCAGCTCCTGTAGAGTGTAGGCTGCACCGTAGGCCTCAAGCGCCCACACTTCCATTTCTCCGAAACGCTGCCCGCCAAATTGAGCTTTACCTCCAAGAGGCTGCTGGGTGATCAACGAATAGGGCCCTGTGGAGCGTGCATGGATCTTATCATCAACAAGATGATAGAGTTTCATAATATAGATGTAGCCAACCGTGATCTCATGGTCGAGCAGTTCACCGGTTATGCCATCGTGGAGAGGAACCTTTCCGGAGCTCGGTAAATTGGCTTTCTCGAGAAGCCCCTTGATTTCTTCCTCAGAAATGCCATCGAAAACGGGTGTGGCGATCCAAAGGCCCAGTTCTTTCGCTGCCCAGCCAAGATGCGTCTCAAGAATTTGACCCACGTTCATACGCGAGGGAACGCCCAGGGGGTTCAGGACGATTTCAACGGGTGTTCCGTCGGGAAGGCTTGGCATATCTTCCTCCGGAACAATCTTGGCAATAATGCCCTTATTTCCGTGTCGTCCGGAAACCTTATCTCCAACAGAAAGCTTCCGCTTCATGGCAATATAGACCTTAATCACCTGAATCACGCCCGGAGCCAGTTCATCACCCTTCTTCAGAGTGTCAACTTTCTCTTTGTGAACAGATTTAAGGGCCTCTATCTGGCGCTTAACCTTTTTTTCGATATCGCTAAGCCTCTCATCCCTCTGGGCACTGGGCTTGAGTTTTATCTTGCGGAGCTCCTGGGGGGCCACATCATTCAGCATCTTTTCCGTCAGTTTGGCGCCCTTCTTCAGGCTTAATCCGGATACTGTCTGGTCCTTCGCGATCTCCTCACCCTTCAAGACAGCTTTGATTTTGCGTTGTTTTTCTCCCTCAAGAATGGTGATTTCATCATCCAAGTTCCGCTTCATTTTCGCGATTTCATCTTTTTCGATGGCCTTAGCCCGCGGCCCTTTCTCGATCCCACGTCTTGAAAACACCCTCACGTTGATGACAGTGCCCTCAATGCCCGGAGAACAGTAGAGCGAGGCATCCTTAACATCCAGAGCTTTTTCCCCGAAAATGGCTTTGAGCAGTTTTTCCTCTGGCGAGAGCTGGGTTTCCCCTTTGGGCGCCACCTTTCCAACTAATATATCGCCTGACTTGACATGAGCTCCAATCCTAACAATCCCATTCTCATCCAGGTTTCGCAACAAGTTTTCAGGCACATTGGGAATATCTCTGGTTATTTCTTCCGGTCCCAGCTTCGTATCTCGAGCCTCCAAGGATTCCTCCACTATGTGGATGGAGGTGAAAATATCCTCTTTGATCAGCTTTTCACTGACAATTATGGCGTCCTCAAAATTATATCCGCGCCAGGGCATAAAGGCACAAAGGACATTCCTTCCCAGAGACAGCTCTCCGCCGTCTGTGCAGGAACTGTCCACCAAGATCTGCCCCGCCTCAACTCGATCACCCTTGCGGACGATAGGACGATGGGTCAAACATGTATTCTGGTTTGTCCGGAGGAACTTCGTCAGAAGATACAAGTCTGTTCCGACATCATGTTCCTTGGCGTTTTCTTTCTCATCCACTCGGACGAGAATCCTCTCGGCATCAACGAACTCGACAATCCCGGACCGCTTGCAGATAACGACGTCTCCTGAACCCTTAGCCACCATGTGCTCGATCCCGGTTCCGACCCTGGGGGCTTCCGGCTCGAGAAGCGGAACGGCCTGCCTCTGCATGTTGGATCCCATCAGGGCTCGGTTTGCATCATCATGCTCAAGAAAAGGTATAAGGGATGTGGAGAGGGATACAAGCTGTTTGGGGGACACATCGATATAGTCTATCTGATCCTTGGGGATGAGCTTGAAATTCCCCGCCTGCCTGGCACTGATGAGGTCTCTCTGGAAATAGCCTTTCTCATCCACAGGAGCATTCGCCTGGGCTATGTTGTATTTCTCCTCTTCCCAAGCAGTTAGATAAAAGCAGTGCGCCTCGGAGACAGGCAAATGCTTGATATTCTTTTTTTCCAGCTGTTTTATTTCCTTCTCCAGCTCATCATTTTCAACGATATCGCCGATTTTGAACTGACTCTTTCCAGGATGAATGATTCTCATGTATTCAATTACTCTGCCTTCTTTGACTTTTTTATAGGGCGTTTCCACAAAACCGAACTCGTTAACCCTGGCATAGCTGCTCAGCGATGAGATCAATCCGATGTTGGGTCCTTCGGGGGTTTCAATGGGACAGATACGCCCGTAATGGGACGACTGGATATCTCGGACTTCAAAACCAGCCCTTTCCCGGCTCAATCCCCCGGGTCCCAAGGCACTCAGCCTTCTTTTGTGGGTGACCTCGGCAAGGCTGTTGATCTGATCCATAAACTGAGAGAGCTGAGAGCTGCCGAAAAATTCCTTCAAGGCTGCGATGACCGGCTTGGAGTTGATTAAATCCTGAGGCATGGCTGAGGCGAGATCTGTGGCAATCGTCATCTTCTCCTTGATCGTTCTTTCCATGCGCGTCAAACCGATCCTGAAGGCATTCTCCACTAATTCTCCGACAGAGCGAACGCGTCGATTGCCCAAATGATCGATATCATCCACATCTCCCTGTCCAGAACGCAGGTGAAGCAGATAGGTTATCACCTGCACGAAATCCATAGGTGTCAGTGTTTTCTCCTCAAGAGAAGTGTCCATGCCAAGCTTAATATTCATCTTCAGACGGCCGATGCGGGAAAAATTGTACTTCTGAGGATTGAAAAACAGGTTGTGAAACAAATTATGAGCACTTTCCATGGTGTGCGGTTCGCCCGGTCTCAATTTCTTATAGATCTCACCGAGGGCCTGGTTGGTGTCCTTGTTCAGATCTCGCTTCAGGGTGTTGGATATTATCTCTTCTATTCTGTCTTTTTTGGGAAAAAAGACATCAAAGGATTCACCGCGGTTAATAAGTTGTTCCAGTTGCTCCGCCGTGACTTTTTCGTTGGCGTTGACCACATCTTTGACTTCAGCCACGGAAAAAGCATCGTCCAACTCTTTTCTTGCCAAGGCAATGCCTTTGACCTTGAGGCTTTTTAATTTTTGATAAATATCCTTCGTCAACTTTTTCTTAGCCGTAATCAACGGCTTCTTTGTCTTGGGATCGTTCACATCCTCATCGGCAATTTTCCCTATCAGATTCTCATTCAATTCCCATTTAGCCTGTCCGTCAACAGGGGTGATGGTGTACACATCATAAAACAAGCGCACAATCTCTTCATCAGAGCTGAAGCCTAAAGCTCTTAAGAAAACGCTGGCCAGAAATTTCTTTTTTCTGTCCAGCCGCACATAAAGGAGGCCCTTGCTGTCGTATTCGAACTCAACCCAAGCCCCCCTATAGGGAATAATCTTACCGATAAAGAATCCTTTGGCATCTCCCGGCCGAAAAAAGACACCCGGGGACCTTTGAAGCTGACTGACTACGACTCGCTCGATCCCGTTAAAGATGAAGGTGCCTTTATCTGTCATCAACGGAAAATCTCCGAAGTACACTTCTTGCTCTTTGATGTGTTTCAGACGTTTGGCTTTGGTTGCCGGATCCTTCTCCCAGGATATCAGCCTCACCTTAATTCTCAAGGGCACGGCATAGGTGTATCCCTTTTGAAGGCACTCGAGCGGGCTGTACTTCATCTTCAGCTCAACTTTATCCCCGCAGTGCTCACACAGAGGAACTTCAATCTCCTTGATTACGCCGCAATAGGGACAAATCTCTTTATCTGTGAGTTCCACATCGGGAGGCAGGAGGGTACCACAACCTTTGCACTGTCTCCGTGAATTCTCAACGCCCTTCAACCGCCCACATTTACACTCCCAGTTCCCGATGGAATAGCTTATGAAATCCAGTTGTGTGGTTTCTTTGAAATCAGACACAGGAAAAATATCCTTGAACGCGGCCTGCAACCCGGTCTCCTTCCGCTCATCGGGCAAAAGGTCCATCTGGAGGAACTCCGCATAGGATGCTTTCTGGATTTCAAGCATATCGGGCATAGGAAATGTCCCTTTAATTTTTGTAAAATCCATTCTTTCGCGATACTTGTTCCTTAATTCATTTGGCATGTTCGCTCTCTCTAAAAAAGAGTTTAGCCGAATTATTCATAAAACTGGCGATACCTAAACCGATGAACAATCCGGTTTATAATTCCAGGCAAAGTTTTCATCAAATTCATAGCCTGAACTATTGCAGTTCGACCACAGCCCCCACCTCTTCGAATTTCTTCTTGATCTCTTCAGCCTCGTCCTTCGTGACACCCTCTTTAACGGGTTTTGGTGCGCTGTCAACCAGGTCCTTCGCTTCTTTCAAGCCCAGACTCGTCACTTCGCGCACGGCCTTGATGACGTTGATTTTCTTCTCGCCGATTTCTTTCAAGATTACGTTGAATTCCGTCTTTTCCTCTTCCGCCTGTGCTTCGGCCTGGGGACCCCCCCCACCAGGAACAGCCATGGGAACAGCAGCGGCAGCAGCACTAACGCCATACCTCTCCTCGAATTCCCTGATATAGTCAGCTAGTTCCAAAATCGTGAGGTTGTCCAAATGCTCGAAGAACTGTTCTTTCGACAATTTCGCGGTGTCTGCCTTCTTTGCCTTTGGAGTCTCATTCGTCTCTTTTGTTTGTGCTTTGGCCATTTTTACCTCCAACGCTATTTTTTTGATTTTAATTGACTCAACACGCTGCCTAAACTTTGATAAGGGGCCTGCAGAGTCCTTAATAATTTTGTCAATGGGTAAGCCATAAGAAAGCCTATCTTCGCCAGCAAATCCTCACGCGAGGACAGAGTGGCGATCATATCGAACTCTTCCGTAGGAAGATAACGTCCTTCAACCAATCCCGCTTTCACTGTCAGGATTTTGTGCTGTGTGGAAAAATTTTTTATCAGGCGCGCTAGCCCAATCGGGTCTTCAGCAGAAAAAGCGATGGCTGTCGGCCCTTGGAAATGTTTTTGCAAATCTTCAGGGGAATCATCCTTTAGAGCCCTCAGAGCAAGGCGGTTTTTTATGACCTTGAACAAGTAATCATTCTTACGCATCTCACGCCGCAACTCGACCGCTTTGGATACGGGCATTCGCATAAAATCTATCAGATAGAAGGATCCATAGGCAGCAAAATTATCGCTGATTTCCTGCACCATTACTTCTTTTCTTTCCCTGTTCACGCTCACTGTATTTCTCCTAATTAATCCAGAACTCCCTCACTTATCCTCAAGGAAGGACCCATGCTGGAAGAGATGTAGATATTTTTGATGTATTTGCCCTTCGCCGCCGGCGGCTTGGCCTGAACAATGGCCTGGATGAAAGCGCGGATGTTCTCCTTGAGCTTCTCCTCCGAAAAGGAAACCTTCCCGACAGAAGAGTGGACAATAGCGGTCTTGTCCACACGAAACTCAACCCGCCCGGCCTTGATCTCTTCGATGGCTTTCTTGATATCGAAAGTCACCGTGCCCGATTTGGGATTGGGCATGAGACCTTTAGGACCTAATATCCGGCCGAGCTTGCCAACAGATCGCATCATATCGGGTGTCGTAACGAGAGCATCGAACTCACTCCATCCCTTGGAAATATTTTCAATCATCTCCTCGCCACCGGCAAAGTCAGCTCCGGCCTCTTCGGCTTCGCTGATCTTTTCCCCGGTGGCAATGACGCACACTTTTTTACTTTTGCCGGTCCCATGGGGAAGGACGATCGTTCCTCTGACCATCTGATCAGAGTGCTTGGGATCGACACCCAAACGAATGGCGATGTCCACGGACTCGTCAAACTTGGTGTAGCTGAGTTTTTTTGTCAGGCTAACGGCTTCCTCAAGAGTGTACTCTTCCTTACCTCTGGAATCCCGGGCATTTCTGTAATTTTTTCCTCTTTTATCCACTGACAATCTCCAATCCCATGTTTCTGGCGGTGCCTTCAATAATCCTCTTGGCTGCCTCCAGATCATCCGTGTTCAGATCGGCCATTTTTTCTTTGGCGATTTCTTCCAGCTGCTTTTGGGTGACCTTGCCAACCTTCTCCTGGTTCGGAGTACCGGATCCCTTGGCAATTCCACATGCCTTTTTCAAGAGATACGAAGCAGGAGGCGATTTCAACTCAAAGGTGAAAGACCTGTCTTTGTACACGGTGATGATGACGGGGATAACAGTCCCCGCTTCCATCTTTCCTGTTTTATCGTTGAACTGACGCACAAAATCCATGATAGGAACGTTGTGTTGGCCTAAGGCGGGTCCAACCGGAGGGGCAGGACTGGCCTGACCGGCTTCAATTTGAAGTTTGATACTGGCAACAACTTCCTTCGCCATGTTTCCTCCTATATTTTCTCAACCTGCAAGAACTCCAATTCCACAGGAGTCGAGCGTCCAAATATGGTCACCAGGACTTTCAGCGTGCTTCTTTCGTTGTTCACTTCTTCCACAAGACCGTTGAAGTTGTAAAAGGGTCCATCGATGATCCGTACGGCTTCTCCTTTTTCGAAAGAATGCTTAGGCTTAGGCTTCTCGGATGTGACCTCCATATGCTCCACAATCTGACTGACCTCGTCCTTGCTCAAAGGAGAAGGGCGCTTACCGGAACCAACAAAGCCAGTCACTTTAGGCGTCTCCCGAATTATCAGCCAATTCTCGTCTGTCATCTCCATCTCGACCAGGATATACCCGGGATAAGATCTTTTGGTAGAGACAACTTTCTTTCCACCCTTGATTTCAACAACGCCTTCCGTTGGTATAATGATTTTGCCAATCTGCTCTTCGATATTCAGCTCAATCGCCCGCTGACGTATAGATTCCGCCACAAATTTCTCGAATCCGGAATATGTGTGAACGACATACCAGTTTTTTTCCATTGTTCAATCAACCTATTAGAATATTGATTCTATTCGCTTTATCACCCAGGAAAAGATCAGGTCCATAAAGTAGAGATAAAAACCGAAAAACAAGGTTGCGATGATAACCACGAGGGTTGTGCTGTAGACTTCGCTCCTCGAAGGCCAAGTCACTTTCTTCATCTCAGCCCGTACTTCTTTAAGAAAGGGGCCCATCCGCTTGTACCATTTCGTTTTTTGACTCATTCTCTATCCTTAGAGGTGCAATAGTTTAAAGTCTGCAGGAATAGCATTTCTTCTCCCCCCAAGGGGATGAAGGCCATGTATAAAACTCAGACCTCATATATTTTGCTGGCAGGTGAGGCAGGACTCGAACCCGCAACCTTCGGTTTTGGAGACCGATGCTCTAGCCAGTTGAGCTACTCACCTGCTTCGTTATCTCTCCTCCTTAAACGTTTATCCAGTCCCAACGCTTTCTGTTTATCTTACCTCTTTATGCAGAGTGTGTTTTCTATCGAATTTGCAGTACTTCTTTATCTGAATTTTTTCGGTCTGCTGCTTCTTATTCCGCGTGGTCGTGTAGTTCCGCCTTTTACAGACGGTGCATTGGAGTGTCACAATTTCTCTCATTGTCCATCTCTCTTGTATTGTTTACTGCCGGTCCGTCGCAGAGATCGGACCAGCGTCGACATCCGGTTATTCGATGACCTCCGTAACGGACCCTGCGCCCACTGTCCGCGATCCCTCACGAATCGCAAAGCGCATTCCCTTCTCCATGGCCACGTTCGTTATCAAATTGATCTCCAAATTCACGTTGTCCCCAGGCATCACCATCTCTACC
>Ga0180438_10006774_pt1 | contig 15362 bp, 12 predicted proteins | sample SS_ome_12_FD_132455 | JGI IMG/M metagenome (GOLD analysis project Ga0180438, IMG submission 132455) | Hypersaline lake sediment archaeal communities from the Salton Sea, California, USA - SS_3_D_2 metaG | ecosystem: Environmental > Aquatic > Non-marine Saline and Alkaline > Hypersaline >...
ATCCATATCCAGAGGAACGATTTTGGCGCCAGAGACTCGAAGTAGGAGCCGGATGAGGCAATACCTCAAGTCCGGAACTGTGCGGGGGGTGCCGGGTAACCGGCATTCCTACCGCGACAGAAAATACAAAAAAAAGGAGTCTTCAAAAATTGTGCATTTTTTATTATTAAAGTAAACCCTTAAAAAGATTTTATATTCAATATTTCAATGATTTTTATGATTTCTATCATTTTTGAAAATTTCTCCAAATTGACGGATATATCTTGTAAATATTGATTTTGCACAGTTTTTGAAAACCGAAAAGTATGGCACCTAAACCAGACAAGCCAGAACACGGTCATAAAAAGGGTTGACTTTTTTCCTCAAGGTGTGGTAAAACATTTTCTTGGTGGAACCGGTTATGTGCAAATAGAGAGAACCCTGGTTTTAGAAAAAAATGAGAAGGAATAATGAGAGATTCCGGATTTTCGTTCCGTTTTGACGCACCGTTGCCGGTTTTCCTTAAGCTTTATTAAGGAGGTTAAAGATGAAGAGCAAATGGCTTTTCAAAAAAACGACAGTTACCGGTCTGATTTTTCTCTTTTTTTGGACCATAATCGCTTCCCTGTTTCTTATATTTCCTACAGCCCTAGCCGCTGAGGAGTTGAACGTGGCTCTGTTCCAATGGGTCCCCCGCCTGGATCAATTTAAGGCTGTGATCAATGAAGTATGGTCTCAGACTCATCCTGATGTTACACTGAATTTCGTGGACTGGGATTGCTATGACTCTGATCCCATACCGGAGCTGGATGTATTTGTCTTTGACGGGATATTTCTTTCTTACTTCCAATCCAGAGGATTTCTTGAACAAATCTCACCGGATCAGGTCACCGATTTCAATGATATCCTTGAGTTTGCACGGAACGGGGCCCGGGTGGATGGTGGTTATTACGGGATTCCCCAATTGGCCTGTACCGACTTTTTCTTTTGCCAGGGCAAGGACGAGGGGTGCAGTGATTGTATCGACAGTCCCAGTACGTTAGCGAATATTTACAGCTACGTTGGGGATAATAAAGCTCTTGGCTGCGTGGTTCCCGGACCGGGGTCTGGGTTGTTGATGAATCTTGCCGGTGGCACCACCTGTGCCTTACTCTACCTGGATGCTGTGCAAGACCTTACCGGAATGTATACGCAGGACCCCCCGCTTCCTGCACCTGACCAGAGAGCGCTTAATTCGGATGCCATAACCAATCTTCAACTGGTGGTAAAAATGACAGGAGTGCCCCAGGCCCAATTCAGTGCAACACAAGCCTATCAACGGGCTGGTTGGTATTCCAGCGGCTCTGGTAAGGCGCTGGTCCACTATTCGGAAAGTACCTGGAGAATGTGGTACCAATTCCGAGATACCATACTTTTTAAAGTCATGCCATTGGGACCGAGACCGGTAAATCTTTTATACGTAGATATCACAGGCATTAAACCGGGACTGGATACTTCCAAAAAAGTTCTAGCTTTGGAACTGGCCAATTTAATTACCGGGACCGATACGATGGTGAAATGCCTCAATCCCTGGGGAGGAGGGCCTGACCAGAGCTTCCAATACCTATTACCTATGCGAGTCAGTGTCTTTAATATCGTTACTAAGAATGATAAAACCGGTTTGTATGGGAAATTTTATAAGGTACTCCAAACCTGTAACCCGCAGGTATTCAGGGTTGGCACAGGTTTAAAAGACTGGCTTAACAGCGGCATCAAGGATGTGATTAAAACCGCTATCTTTACTCCTCCAGGCAATAAAATGCACCGCTTCTAATGAGAAACTTCGTTAATCAATCCTAAAAATGGATTGAACTGCTTTTGGCAGTGGTATAATGGAGCGGGTCTGGTGGTCGAAGCAGACCATGCTATTTTCCACCAGAGGGGACTCAGTCTCGCCTTTTCCCTTTTCCTTTTTACTCCGCAACCGCCATTACTGCAACGACCATTGCAAAAATTAAGGATTATATTTTAGGCACTTTTCAAGAAATTTTCCCAGGAAATGGCAGAAAATGAAAAATCCGAAATTCGAAGCACGAAACACGAAACAAATTCAAATTACCAAAATACAAATGACCAAAACAAAAGCCCTAAGGGACATCTTTAAGACTATTGATTGAAGCCCCTTTTTAGCCTCAAAAGGTATTGTTTTAAACATTCGAACATTCGAATTTTGAATTTGTTTCGGATTTCGGATTTCGTGCTTCGAATTTTTTTTGTTCCGGCTCTGCTGGTTTATGGCACTTTAATGTAAATGTCAAAGATTTTTCCTTACTTAAATCACTATCTCTATCTACTTCTGCCTCCGAAACGGTGCGGCTCGTTAGCCCGCCCTTTTCGATCCTAATTTCTTCTTTATCTGTTTTCAAATGCGGGAGGGATGGGGTTCGTACTCGATAAATCGGCGTCCTCACATGCATGGAAGGCGTTCTTACATGAATGGAGTGCCTTCCTACGCTGTGGAAAAGGGGTCAGAAACCTGTGGAAACAGGAAAAAAGTGTATGGAAAGGGACTAAAATCCTGTGGAAAAGGGTAAAAAGTGTGTGGAAAAAGAATCAGTGCCCTGTGGAAACGGGTCAATCAATTGGTTTTTTTCTGCTCCAACTATTGACTTATCCCCTTCCTACTTGCAGAAAAGGCAGAAAAAGTGCCATGCAAGAGAATACAATAAACAAAGGGTTTTCAAAAGTTGTGCATTTTTTATTATAAAAATAGACTCTTAAAAATGTTTTATAATCAATATCTCAATGATTTTTATGATTTCTCTCATTTTTAAAAATTTCTCCAAATTGACGGATATAACTTGTAAATATTGATTTTGCACAGTTTTTGAAAACTGGAAAGTATGGCACCTAAACCAGACAAGCCGGAACACAATCCTGAAAAGGGTTAAATAGATTATTTCGCCTGGCACCTTTTTCATCCTTTGTGGCCCGCACCTTTTCCAGGGAACGCGATAAGGTTGTCCAGCTTATTCTACAAGCCATCCAGCACAAAAGGTTTTCTTTTGTTAACGATCTCTCCCCCTGTGTGGAATTCAATAAGCTTATTACTTGTAAAAGTGTACTTGAATCGGTAAAAGCACTGCCGGAAGATTATACGGCCGACAACCGTACGCGGGCAATGCAGATGAGCGAAAGTACAGACCCCATTTACCTGGGTCTTTACCTTAAAGAGAATATCCCCACCTTTGACCAGAATGTCCATCAAGTGAAAGAGAGTTTCGCCCGATAAGCCTTTATAATTAAATATTTTAGGGTGACATTTTCAATATATTTAATTTTTGAAATTGAAAGATGCCAACCAGAAAAATGGCAAAAAATATAAAATCTGTCTTTTGAAATATTATCTTTCAAGTCACCTAATCCAAAGGTGTAATAATATGACGAATTCGCACTCTAAATTTGTCTACCGTTATTATCGCCCCCTCCTCAATCTCTTTCTTGTATGACTGAATCAGGCGCAGTAGAATTTTGCCCTGTTGTTTAGCAGTAATATTGACTAACCTTATTATTGTAGGAGAAGGCATTTTCTTTAAAAACACAAGTTCTCCAAAATCTTTATCTGCAGTAACTAAAACCAAATTTTCTGTAAATGCCTTTTTAATAATTACATCATCCCCTGGATCTTTACCGGTTTCAGGAATCCATGTAACATCAAATTCTTTTTCCCTTAAATCCTTTACAGCAAAAGATGAAATACAACTATCCAATAAAAATTTCATGCCTGGGCCGTAACTATTGCAGGTTCAACTCTCTCATGAGAAATAATTCGATGTGCATAAATCATACAGGCCTGGATGTCTTCTTTCTCTAAAAATGGGTATCCTTCCAGGATTTCTTCTACAGTGGAACCCTCGGCAATCATACCCAATATATGCTCGACTGCAATCCGCCTCCCACGTATAATGGGTTTCCCATTAAATATCCCGGGATTAAAGGTTATACGCTGCAAAAGTTCATTATCATTCATTGTAATCTCCTTCACTAATATAATCGCTTTTTTCTCTAATGTCAACCGGTATATTCATAAAAAACAAAATTGACAAAAAAAGGTTTTGAATTACTATTTAAATCGGGTGAAAATGTAACCATGCTGAATGATAAAACATTTAAGGCAAAAATATTTTGAGGGGAAAATAGGCCAGCTTGTAAATTTTAATTTTGCACAGTTTTTGAAAGCCGAAAAATATCGCACTTAAAACAGACAAGCCGGAACGCGATCATAAAAAGGATTCGTCTGGAAATGGTTTATAGGAAGGGGATAGACCAGAATTCATACTGAAAAAACGGGACAGGCGAGAGGGAGAAAAGAAGTGCGCCCTCATCAAAGTTTTAACTATCTCACTCCTATGGAGTATATTGAGAAGGCATTAATGAAAGTTCGTTCTATGACAAAAGCGTTACCTATGTACTCAGCGTCCAAGGATGCGCCAAAGTCAAAAAAGTCAAAAAAAAAACTGACGCACCCTTGAAAACCCGAAATTCGAAGTACGAAATTCGAAACAAATTCGAATGACCAAAATTTAAATAACCAAAACAAAAAAACTAGAAAGAACCATATAATGATGCTTTTGTTTTGAATTTTGAACATTTGAATTTTGGATTTGTTTCGGGTTTCGGAATTCGGATTTCGTGCTTTTAAGAGAATGACGTAGCCCTGACTCAACGTCAATGCCTCTTGAATTTTTCTCACAGATATGGTATCCATTGTTTTTAAAAGAAGGAATCCTTGTGAAAAAGAGAATTGTTGAGAGCAAAGAGCGAGACAATCATAATGATAAAAAATAAATCGGTAAAAATTTTGAATTGGCATATTGTATTTGTTCAATACTGTAACCTGAAATGTTCCTACTGTTCGACGGGTTTCGGGAGATTTGGGGAAAAAGAACCGACATATATGAAGGAGAATACCTGGAAAAAACTAACCGAGTGGATATTCGCCGATCCAGGAAAGAATGAGAAGGTTTCCCTTTGTTTTGAAGGAGGGGAAACGTTTTTAAAATTTGAGCCGTTTTTTGATTTTGTCCAATACCTTTATAGGCAGGCCGAAAAACAGGATGTTCAATTGTCAATAGTTGTCGGTACCAATGGGATTTTTTCCGAAAAAGATATTCTTGATTCCTGCGCAAAATACAGGCTTGGCTTGAATTTCAGTATTGACGGCAGCGAAGAAATCCATAACCGGTATAGGAAAGATAAAAAGGGCTGCCCAACGCATGAGACTGCTTTACAGAACTGGAGGTATTATAAAAAATTAGCCCAGGATTCAACCGTTCCAATTAATTGTAGTATTCAAAGTGTGTTTACCGGGCATTCAAGCCTGATGGAAATGGTGAAGTTTTGGCAAAACCAGGGTGAAAAAATCGTCAATATCACTGTGCAGCAGCCAAGCCGGTTTGTCGCATGCGAAAATGATTCAGAGTGGGACAAGAGAAGGCAGGCCTACCTGGAAGATTTTAAAAAAATAGCTTATGAACGGGCCGCTGCTCTTACCATTCCGGGGTTTCTATCCGATTTTTCCGGTCCCCAGTCCCTGTATAAAACATGGAAGGATATTTTCCTGGGTACATCGGTTTCTCCCTGCGGCGCCGGTATAGATACGCTGGGCGTAACCGCCTCAGGGGATTTGTATCCCTGTGAAACCTTTATCGGGAATAACTTATGGAAACTGGGCGATATTTTCAACGGTATTGATGAAATAAAACTCCAAACCTTTCAAACCTCCAGAAAAAGCGCTTTAGAAGCATGCAAAGAGTGTGAGACCGGCTCCTTATGTGGTGGGGGGTGTCTCAGGGCCGGACAAGGGGATGACATTATTTTAAACAGTGAAGGGGGGTGTATTTTTATGAAAGAGATCATAAAAATTGCCAGGGATAGTTATTCAATGATGAAGGAAGAGATTTAACCCAATGAAACGTAAGAAAACTATCATCCTGTTTCTTTGCTTTCCCATGATCTGTTTTTATTGGGGATGTTTGTCCACTGGCAGGCCGACGCTATCTAAAGAAAAATTTATGCAAAGCGTTTATATAAATGAAATCAAACCGGCTCTGGATGAAGCGGGAGAGAGTGAGGAATTAAAGATCTCATTCCAAAGAGCCCTGGAATTATCGGTTTTGAATGATGAGAATTTGGCCTTGCACTATTTTTCCTGGAAAAAGGATCTGCTGGACCTCAAACAGGCCAGGAGCATGCGTTTTCCCAGGGTAAACCTGCAGGTATTTAACGAGACCTATTACAGTGATGAAGATCGAAAAATTAAGAATAATATCGACGGCGGCCTTTTGCTCCAGTATAATTTAGTCAATTTGCTTTTTCAACGGGACAAAATTTCTATTCAAAAAGCTGCAAGCGAGAGATCGTTAATAAAAGGAAGAATCGAAGTTCAAAATATATTTTTTAGATTGCTGACACGATTAATGGAAATAGAGTATCATCTCAATGAAGTGAAGTTAAGGGAAAAGGCACTGCAATATGCCGGTGACGGGTTGACCATTTGGGAGCGGCTGGCAAAAGAGGGACGAATCAGAACCGCATCTGCCTGGAGATGGACCAACGATGTCCAGGATGCCCGGGAAAAATTCGAGGAAGCCAAAAGCTCTTTGGAGTTTTCGCAAAGGTCCTTAAAATACATGCTGGGTAAAATAAATGCCAGGCATATCGAGGTTTTAAATGGAGGCGCCTTTATGCCGGAAATTTCCCGTTACCAAAACATGGAAATAAAAGTCCCCGAAGCCATAAAAGATGCCTGGAGCCATCGTTATGAAGTAAAACTGGCAGAGATAAATCTTTTCCTGTCTGAAATGGAATTGTTAAAATCAAAAATGAGTTGGTTGAAATATTTCAGGATATCCCTGGGTTTCGGTCAGTTTTTTATATTCAGGGAAGGTGAACGGGCCAATGTAACGCTTAATACCTCATTATTATTCCCTGTGCTGGATTTGGGCGATACCAAAAGGATCAAAAAAAAAGCAAAAATCGATAGGGATATGGCCCGGTTGAGAGCTGTAAATTTAGCAAGAAAAATTTCCCGAGAAGTGCGAGAAGCAGTGGATAAGGTCGATATATTCAGGCGACGGTTGATGGATGCAGAGAATATGGTGAAAAAGGCCGGCCAACAAAAAGAGATTGTAAAGCGACTGATCCGGCTTAACCAGGCAGAGATCCTGGATTTATATGCGGCCCGGTTGGCTTCCCTCCGGGCTGAATCCAATTATAACAGGATATGCTTTGAATTCAAAAAAGCGCTTTTGCATTTGAAAAAGGTTCGCGGTACCTTATTAAATAAAGAGGTAGAGGAAAAATTAATCAAAAAACGGACAAAAACAAACGAAAAAAACGAAAAATGAAAAACAAAAGGATTAAAAAAGATTTCCGTATACGTATACTATTTGCCGGTTTTATACTCTTTTCACTGCTTTTTGCCGGGTGTGGAGAAGACGAGCAGCCGGTGAAGAAAATGGAGACAGTAAGCAGCACCGACAGCAGTGACGTGAATATGATCGAGTGTAAGGGAACCATCGAATCCCAGTACCATTTCAGGCGGTATCTCCGAGAAGAAGAAAAAATCACTGCCTTTGCCGTAGCCGAAGCTTCGGAAGTGAAAAAAGGGGACCTCCTGCTTACAGTTTCAAATCACGCCGTTTTGAAAGAGTATATTGAATTAAGTTACAGGAAATTACAGCATAATGATAAAAAGAACAACATAAAAATACTGGAATTGGAGATCGCTAAAATCAACAGGGAAATTTCAGATTTAGAAAAAGAACTGGAGCAAGAAAAGAAAATAGGAAAAAATATTAAAGATTATCCCATAGAAATCCAGGCCGGTCGAATCAAAAAGCAAATGGAACGGCTGAAAGAGGAATTAAATATACTGGGAAAAAAGAGGGATTTTCTTAAAGCCAGTGTGCTGGGAGAGGGGAAAATAATATCTTTTTTAGACAGCCAATTATCAGAGGTTAACATGCGGACAAAAGGAATGGCCATCCGGGCTCCTTTTGCCGGTGTTGTGGTTTATGTTCCAGCTTCCCTGGAAAGTCTCCGGCCCGGTGACCTGGTGATTGAAATCCTGGACAATAAAAAGCTATATGTAAGGGCAGACGTCTGGCAGCATCAACTCCAATATATAAAACCCGGCAATGAGGTGGAAATTTTCCCGGATTTCTTCGGCGAATACTCGTTTAAAGGAAAGGTCAGGAGGATACGATTTTCGCATATAAAGGGAGTAAAGGATGAATATCCGAAATTTCTCGTTTCCATCGATATCGAACCGGATATAAAAGAGTTAAAAGTAGGAATGTCGGTTACGGTAAAAATAAAAAAATCGATATAGAACCAATGGTAAAGGGAAGAAAAGTTAAAGAACCGGTACTAAAACTGGTGGATGCAAACAAATCCTGGGTTATCGGTGAGAATACGATCCCGGTTTTAAGAAATATCGATCTCGATATTTTCCCGGGGGAGTCGTTGGCGATTATGGGACCATCCGGGTCCGGGAAATCCACACTGCTTCATGTGCTGGGTCTGTTGACTTCCCTCGATAACGGAGACCTCCTGTTCAAGGGGAAAAGTATCCGTGGTCCGGGTATAAAAGATAAAACGATTCGCAGGAATTTCGGTTTTATTTTCCAGGATGCTAAGTTGATCCCGGAACTGAATGTCATCGATAATGTTTGTGTTCCACTAATACATCGGGGGATATGGCCGGTAGAGCAAAAAAAAAGAGCCCTGGAGATACTAAATAAAATCGGGTTGGGGGAGAGAGTATATCACTTTCCGAATCAATTAAGCGGCGGTGAAATCATGAGGACCGCCGTAGCCCGGGCAATGATTTTGCAACCCACGGTTTTACTGGCGGATGAACCCACCGGGTCACTGGACTCACAAACGGGAAAACGGATTTCAGACCTGCTCCTGGGTACTGTAACACCAGACATGGCATTGGTAATTGTAACACATCATCAACCACTGGCAGATTGTGCCGATAGGATTCTGTATATGAAAGACGGTCGCCTGGGAGATAGTCACCAGGGGGGCTCCTTTCGAGAAAGCGCGGCGAGTTCCCCCCCTGGACCCCCCGCGAAAGCTTTTGATAATGTTCATAAACGGTCTCTAATAAAAAGTTTTTTGGGGGTCCAGGGGGCGATTTTACAAAAAAGCCCTCTGGCCGCCGGAGGCAATAAATAACATGAAAATTGCCCCGTTGGTTTGTTTTGTGAAGATTCTTCATCATTGGTTGTGGCCCCCCAAATTGCAGCAAACCCTTACCCTGCTGACAATGGCAGTAGGTGCATTGACCCTGGCAGCTACTTTTTTTATCGGCGAAGGCGCATTGAACAGCCTGTGGAAAGACCTGGACCGTCTTATGGGAAACCGGATCGATGTTTACCCGGATGTGGGTCCCAACGATATCATGTTAAAAAAAAGACCTTCGGCAGACCTGACCAATGACGACCTGGAATACATAAAAGCGCGGATTCCCTGGGCAAAATATATCGTGCCCATGTTTTTTGACCGTGCCCGGGTAAGAAGCCATTCCAACAGTATGATCATGCCAATAGAAGGAATCGTTCCCGAACTTACAAAGGATGTTCTTTATCTTCCCGTAACGGGCAGGAGTTTTTCAACACCCGGTCAAAAGGGAGTTATCATGGAGTGCCTGGCAACGGAGTCTGCCGCAAAGACGCTTCAAATCGATTTGGTTGATTCCCCTTATATCATGATCAGACAAGAGAGATTCAAGGTGGTAGGCATTGTCCCTGATCCACCCGACACCGGGCCGCGATTCAGCAACCGCATCATCTTACCTTATATAACTGCCCAGGTCCATTTTGGCACTCCCGGAAAAATCAAAGTAATCACTGTTGCCTGGAAGGACCCGAAGGATATGGATAGAACGGTAAAGGCCCTGGGGGAAGCTCTCGACCAATGCCGGGCACCGGGGGGCTATTACTTGTCCTCTTCGACTTTCAGGATAAAAAGGGGACATGATATTGTCAATAAATTTATGCTGTACGGAACTGCCCAGGCCTTTTTTGCCATATTCATCGCTTCTATAGGAATCATCAGCGTCATGTTGGCCAATGTGGTACACCGGACCAGGGAATTTGCCATCCGGATTGCCATGGGTGCCGATCATAAGGAACTCTCCCTCTTGATCCTTATCGAAAGCGTGTTAATGGGTTTGCTGGGAGCGGCCCTGGGAATTTTACTGGCAATCCCGGTATCGCCGCTGCTCATCGGGGTGCTGGCGGAAAGAATCCCCGGCACCTCGCAGTTGGAATACCTGGTAAATCTAAAAGGCATTATGTTTCCCCTGGTGGTTTGCGGTTTATGCGCTCTATTCGCCGGCATCATACCTTCTATAAGGGTCAAACGAATGGATATATTAGCGGCCATCCGGGCGGAATAAGAATAAAAAACAAAATGAAACCGTTTATAAAGTTATTTAAGTACTTGCTGCCTTACAAAGGACTTATTCTTATCACCTGGCTCATTTCACTGCTGTTGTTGTGCCTTGACGGCATCAGTGTCTGGGTAGGGGCCGGGTTCCTGGAGAAAATTATCTCCGGCAAAGCATTGACCGTTTCCCAGGGGGATGCCAGTATCCTAACCCGGTTCCTCGATCATATCACCGTTAATATTTTGCAGCAGTCCACCCCCTTTAAATCGCTCCTGGTAGGGGTTTCGGTTCTTATCGGTGCACGCCTGCTGATCTCCCTGCTGCGAATCGTAAAACTATATATTTTTGCACGGGTGGACGAAACCATTTTAATGAGGATTCGCAGCGACCTTTTTTCTCATGTCACCCATTTGGATATCTCTTTTTCAAAAAAATTCCGGCCCGGAGAAATCTCATCGATTTTTATAAAAGATGTCGATCAATTGCATTTTGCCCTGGTCAATATCGTTGACCGTTTATTCCTTCAGCCCCTGCGTTTAATTCTTGCACTGGTACTGCTTTTTTTACTCTCGACTAAAATAACCATGGTTATATTGTTATTTCTCCTGGTAGGGGGGATTGTTATCCATCTTTTTGGTGAACGGGTGGAAAAGTTATGGCGAATATCCATGGAAAAAACCGCCCAGCTGCTGGGGCATATCACCGAGTACCTGTCCGCGGTTTTGTTGTCCCGGTCATTGGGAAAGGAAGCCTACGAAGCCGAGCGTTTTTCAAAAGCCTGCGAAGGATTGAAACGTGTAAAAGTAAAACGTGCGCTCATTGATCTTTTAGCCCCGCAAACCATCTCAGCCATGGCAATATTAATGTATGGTGTCCTGATCGCGGCCGGTGGGTATGAAGTGCTGGTCACCAGGAATTTAACCGGCGGAACCTTGTTAAAAATGGCCCTACTTTTGCCCCTGGCCACGTATTCAATCGAGGCGCTGGCAACGGTTTATACCAGTTTAAGGGGCTCCGGCGCCAGTGCCAAACGGGTCTTTGCCCTGATGGAAGAACCCATTACCATTGTAGATAAGCCCGATGCCTTAGAACCGAAACCGTTTAAAGAAAAAATACAATTCCAGGATGTCTCGTTTCAAATCGATAATAATACCATTTTAGAATGTATGAATTTTTCAATAAAGGCAGGGTGTATTGCTGTGGTATACGGACCATCGGGGGCGGGGAAAACCACCATATTGAATCTAATTGCCGGGTTTATACGACCCACTGCCGGTAGAATTTTAATCGACAATATCGATATTTGCGATTTGAAAAGCGATTCGTGGCGGAAACACCTGGGTATCGTTACCCAGGAACCGGTTTTACTGAACGGCACCATAAGGGAGAATCTTTTATATGCCTTACCCGGGGCGGATGACCGGTTCCTGAAAGATATCATGAAACAGGCGCTATTGTGGGAGGAATCGGGTTGTGTTTTCCCCCAGGGGCTTGATACCCTGGTGGGGAACAGGGGGGACATGGTATCGGGTGGTGAAAGGCAGCGGTTGACCATTGCCAGGGCTTTGCTGAATAATCCTAATGTTTTATTGATGGATGAACCCACCTCTATGTTGGATTATGAAAGTAAGATAAAAATCAGGGATACCATTCGTGCCATCTCTGAGGGCCGTACAATTATTATTGTCACCCATGATCCGGTTCTCCGGGAGATTAGAGATGTTGAAATAGTGATAGAGGAAGGGCGTATACTCAGAACCCAGTAGATTTGACCATTTTACAAATTTAACTCTCAAGTAATTTGATCATTTCTAATGAGTGAGATTACAAATGGTGCCGAGATTTGAAATTAGGGAACGAACGGAAATAAATCCAAATTTCAACTTTCAAATTTCCAATTCTGTAATATGCAGTTCCCATTGTTCGGTTTCTTCGTTTTCCAGCAATTGATAAAACCGGTTATCTCTTACCGTATAAGGGGGATAAAATTGGACATCCATCTCTTTTACCGGCAGATAAAACCGTTTCAAAAATTTTCCTTCTAGGTCTAGTATTAAAAACTCGTTCTTGCCCTCTTTTTTCTTGTAGGTCAAAATGTAAACTTTATCATCTGAAACATTCATAAACCTCATGGCGGGAAAATAGTCGGGATATTCAAAAAGGGACTGCCACCGCTCATAAAATCCTTTAAAATGGCCGGAACCAAAATAGTATTTGTACCGTTGGATATCTTTTTTTGTCACATTGATTTTTTCGTACCTGGGTTTTATGGAATAAAGTTGTTTTCCCTCCCGGTTAAATACGAATATCGTACCGGAATCCCTGGCATCCGGTACAAAGATTTTGTCTTTGTAAATACAAAATTCCGCCACTTTGAATTCAATGGGATTCACTTTCCTGCCATCCTGGAAAGGGACCGGGTAGAAAAATAGTTCGTTTAATTTTTTTAAGTTTGCATCATAGATATTGATGGTCCAATACCTGGTTTTTTCTTCGATTTTGGTGCCGACGCCGACGAATTGGTCGCCCATGGGGTGAAAGGCCCGGCGGTACGTTCCCGCGCCCAGTCGCCTTTCTTTTACGAATTTTCCTTCCGTTGTGAAATATGAGATTTTTCCGAGGCTGTGGACAAAAATACAACCGGGTATCACCGATATCCACAACATGCCGTTGGCAAAGCCGATCCTGAATTCTTCCGGTCCGGTGCCTTTTTTGCCGAATTTCTTAACCAATTTGAAATCTTTTTTTGAATAGATATATATATTGGCCTTTTCGGTAATGTAGATTTTGTTTTCATCCACCCTGATTAATTCGGGGCTCAAGAGTTCCGGGAACGGTATTACCCGGGCGGCAAAAATCGTACTCCCGGCAAAAAGCAAAATAAAAAAAATTCGTACGAATCTCATAATACCTCCTTTTTTTTCTTCGCCACCAAGATACTAAGACACCAAGGGACACCCAAGATTCCTGGTGCCTTGGTGGCAATTTTCTTTTTTCCTCAAGACCATAGTATAATACAAACCAGGGAGAAAAAGTCTCATTGGTTTCATAAGTTTGTCACAAATTTGTCATTTTATAAGAACCGGTGTCTTGTCTCTTCCGGAATTGGACAACCGAGTCCCTGGCTTAAGGCACTATATATGGCCTAAAATTTGTTTTTTGGCCTTGCCATAATCATCTTACCTTTTCCTTTTCTTTAAGTCAAGCAGCAACTTTTGTGAAGTTACTCTTGCTCCTCTTTTCCTTCCGTTTCATCCTTGCGCAACAAATTGAAGGCCATTGTCGCTAATGATGCGGGGTGATACATCCGGGAAATCCGGGTAAGTGAGCGGCGATTTTATCAGAAGATTACAGATATATACGCCCTTTACGCTGATTATGATAAAAAGGCTCCTATCTTGATCTGGCTGAAAACAGGGCGCAGCGGCAGATTTTGATGAAAATGGCGGACTGGATTGAATTTCTGCATAACTTTTTGGAGTTGTCTAACTACCCGATCTTGCAGGATAAGGGCAAAGTCAGCGCATTGGAAGCTAAAATAAAGGCTGAACAGGAATATGAAATATATCGCGTCACCCAGGACAAAAATTATATCTCTGATTTTGACAAAGAAACAAAGCGTATCACAGGCAAAAAAAACGATGATAAATAATATCACCGAATCCACAATAGAAAATTTGAAACGGTGGGTTGCTCTCTGACTCTTTCCGGTTGACGTTTTCCTATTCGAGTCCTCCGACGGATAAGATTCAAATTATCCGTTATTCAGGAATTCTTATAATTCATATAGGTATTAGAGCATCTAGTAGTAAATAATTTACATAATAGTAAAATCTAACCATTTTCTGACAAAAAATTTATCTGCGCAAAGACCGTATAGAAAGAAATTCTATACTAAAAAAAACTTTCTTCGTGATCTGGAGTAAATAATAAGCTATTTTATTCCGGCTCGTTTGTTTTGCTGATAGGAAAGAAAATTTATGGAGTCTTATGCTTATAAATAAAGCCAGTTTTAAGCCGGGAAGAAAGTAAAAAATTTCCTACGTCTCGATTTTTGAGAAAGTTACTTCGGTAGAATACCTGCAATTCTTCCAGGTTCGCAAGATAACTCGCCAGGCCAAATCAAATCTAACACCAAAGTACCATAATAACCATATTGACGTTCACTATGAACCGTGAAGTCAGTAGGGAGTGGAGTGGGTGTAAATTCTCCAATCCATCTATCTTCGTGAGGTCTTACTTCTTCTAATAATAGAAAAAATCTATCACCTTTTAATTCTAGTTTAGTCCCAATATAGTATAGGCCCGTCGCCGGAAGCTCTCTCGGATTTTTACCAAAATCAATACTCATATCTCTTAGTACATAATGGATAGCTGTACTTTTTGCAATTGCTAGTGCAATCCGGTGAGCACGAGCAAGCTCGATAGCTCCTTTAGTGAAACCAACGGTTGTTATCAATATGCCCTTATTTGCTGAAATATCCTCTATTCGCTTCGCAAATGTAAGCACGTCATCCGTACTAACTTTCCTTTTATAGCATTTGCATTCTATTAAAAAAAGCACGTCTGCTCCAGCAATATCTCCTGTAAATGCCAGATCAATTTCATGTGTATACCCCGATTTTCCTTTTATTTTTTTTCTATGGTGTACCACTTTTGCACCATTTGAAATTTGTTTGTGGAGTGCTGAAACAAGAAGGTTTTTGGTTAATAGCTCAAACTTCTCATCCATCTTCATGGTTTTAATTCCTAATAAATAATTTCCAAAGATATATTTTAACAACGAAAAATTTTAATGTCAACAAAATACGAGTTTAGGGGTGTGAGACAATTTTATGATAGCCCTCATCTAATCGCCCGATATTCCCAATAATCCTCCCATCGATTGCTGAAAAGACAGCACCTTAATGCAATAATATTATTTGCTCCTTTAACAGTC
>Ga0180438_10006775_pt1 | contig 15359 bp, 6 predicted proteins | sample SS_ome_12_FD_132455 | JGI IMG/M metagenome (GOLD analysis project Ga0180438, IMG submission 132455) | Hypersaline lake sediment archaeal communities from the Salton Sea, California, USA - SS_3_D_2 metaG | ecosystem: Environmental > Aquatic > Non-marine Saline and Alkaline > Hypersaline >...
GCGTCGATGTCGATGATCAAGCGGTCCACGCGGCTGACGAAGAGCATGTAGCAGATCAGCGCGGGAATGGCGACGGACAAGCCGGCGGCCGTGGTCAAGAGGGCCTCGCTGATGCCGTTGGCCAGGAGCTCGGGGCGCCCCATGGCATCACTGGTGGCGATGGCGTTGAATGCGCGGATCATGCCGACCACGGTTCCCAGCAGTCCGAGCAACGGGCTGACGGTGGCCACGCCGTTGAAGACGCGGAGATAGCGTCTGAGGCCGTTGGTGGCCCGCTCTCCGGCGTCAATGATCGCCTGTTCGACCTCGACGGCCGGCCGGCCCCATTTGCGGACGGCGCCGGCGAAGACTTCGGCGACGGGGCTGCCGTTTTCTTCGCAAAGGGCCAAGGCCTGTTCGCGATCCAATTGACCGTCGCTCAACTGCTGGATGAAACGCGTCACAAACGGCTTGGGGATCACCCGCCCGCGGCGAAGGCTGATCGTGCGCTCGAAGATCAGTGCGACCATGATCAGCGAGCAGAACCCGATGGGGATCATCAACAGGCCGCCTTCCTGGATGATGCTCCAGAGGTCTTCGGTGGGGATCGGTTCTTCGACGGCCAGCGGTTCTGCGCGGCCGCCGGCGGCGGCAAGGGGCGTTTCGGCTTCCGTCGGCGCCTGGGGCCAGGCAGGTTGAGCGACGATCCAGAGCGCCGCCGCAACGACGCTCATGCCCAGCAGGGCGGTCCACGCGCGGGAAAGTTCAACTCGCCTTTTCATGCCTATTTCCTTTTTGCAGTTGTCATTCAGTTTCGAGTGTTTGCGGCGAGGCTTGGCTCGCACTGCGGAGTTTTGCCGCGACTAGGGAACGGCCGGTCCGCTCGACCGGGCTGCCTGCGCGGCGGCGGCGGTCCGAGGATACAACTCCCGAAGGCGGCGAATCATGCCGGCTGCCTGCTGCGGTTGGCCCAGCCGCTCGTGACACTTGGCCGCCTGCAGGACGGCCGCCGCCTGCAGCTCGGGATAATCGTAGAGGATTTCCAGTCGCAGGTATTCGCGGAGCGCCGCGTCGTAGCTCTTCTGATGAAAGTAGCTCTCGGCGATCATCAACTGCGATTTCGCGGCGGTCTCGGTCTTCTCGCCGCCGGGCGAGCGGATCACGCGGCCGTAGGCTTCGCGGGCTTCGTCGAAATCGGCTTGACTGGCCAGGCAGCGTCCGATGACGTAATCGACCTCATATTGTTTGGAAAACTCGGGAAACCGCGCCTCGATCTTGGAAGCAAGCGCGTACGCTTCGGTCCACCGTCTCTGGTACGCCAGCGATTGAGCCAGGCGAAGATGAACGACGGCCAGCCATGGTTCGTCGCGGGATAGCGTTTTCCGCCAGAGCTCTTCCAGAATGCCGCCGGCCGCGGCGTAATCACCCTGACGGAAGAGAGCTTCCGCGCCGCCGTACTCAGCCATCAGGCGAAGCGTGCCTTGCGGGTAGTCGGCCACCAGGGTGTCGAAGGTTCCGTAGGCGTCCTCCCACTTCTCCTCGGCGGCGAACACCTGCCCCAAGAGATAGAGGAGATTCTCGCGGAGGGCGGCGTCGCACTTTCCATCCGGCGCCTGCTCGATCAACTGCCGCGCCCGGGCACAGTCGCCCGCCTTGAACGACCGTTGTGCGAGACGAAAGGCGGCGTCGGCCGCGTAGTCGCTTTCAGGGTGTTCGCTGAGAATTCGTTCAAAGGCGCGGTCGGACTCTTCCGCCTGCCCCGCGTCGCTGAGAGCCCAGGCCCAATTGTAGAGGAGGCCGTCGAACGGTTTGAAGTCGGGGAATTCGGTGGCGAGGCGCCGGTAGAGGGAGGCGGCCTCCTGATCTTGATGGAGCTCATCGCGGAGGCGGGCCGCGGCCCAGATTGCCTCGGCCAACGGTTCCCCCTCCGGCAAACGTTCCATGGCCAGATCATACATTGCCAGGGCCGCATCGAAGCGGCCGAGTTCCTGCAAGATCCGGCCCCGAGCCAGCGCGGCTTCGGCGGTCGTGGAAGCGTCGGGTTCGCTTTCCAGCAGTCGCCGGAAGGTCTCGGCGGCCTCTTGCCGATTGCCCGCTCGGTGCTGGCTCCACGCCAGTCCCGACAGGCCGCGAGCTTGCCACCCGCCCGACGGCCCTTGCTCCGCCAGCCAGGAGAAGAGTTCCGAGGCCCAGTCGAAATCACCCATCTCGTAGGCGGCTTCGGCCAACTGCTCGACGGCCGGAGCGAGCACTTCGTGCTCATCGTGCTCGTCGAGCAACCGTCGATGTGCCTGCTTCGCTTTGTCCATTTGACCGCAGCGCGCGCGGCAGACGGCCAGTTGTGCCTTCGCTTGAACGACCTGATCGCCGCTCGGATCGGACGTCAAGAACGCTTCCAACGGCTCGATCGCCTCCTCGAACCGCTTCAGGTCGACCAACAGCGACGTCCGCGCCAAGTGCGCGTCGGCCAGCAGCCGACCTTCCGCCGACTTCGACACGGCCTCCAGGGCCGACAACGCGTCGTCGTTTCGGCCCAGCCCCCGGCAAACCAGGGCGTAGAGGTAGCGGTCTTCCACGGTCGGCTGCTTTCCGCCTCCGAGAAGGCTGGAATCCAAAACGGAGTCGGCCCCGGCGAATTTCTTTTGCTCGATCAGGGAGCGGACAAGGATTCGCCGGACGTCGGCCTGAAGCGGGCTGCCGGCAGCCCGCCGGTTGAAAGCGTCCGCATAGCGATCGACGGCCGCGTGGTCCTTTGCCAACAACGATGCCTGGGCGGCTCCCCGCAGGGCATCGTCAAGCCACTGGCTGTCTTCCGGGGCATCGGTGATCACGCACTCAAACTGTTGCCGGGCTGCGGCGGCATCACCGCCGCGCAGAAGGGCGTCGCCGGCCTGAAACCGCAGGGCGAGAGCCAACTCGTGATCGGGCTGAGCTTCGACCGCCTTGAGAAACTCGGCGGCGGCCGCTTCCCAATCCTCCTGGGACTTGCGAGTCAGGCCCAGCCAGTAGCGGGCTTCGACTCCCAGCTTGGGGTCTGCGGCGATTCGCGCGAAAAGATCGCCCGCCTCCGCCAACCGATCGAGCTTCCACAAGGCCCAGCCGTGGGCTAAGTGAACCGTCGCCAGCCAGGAGCTTGCGGGAAAACGCGATTCGAATGTCTCGAACGTGCCGACGGCCTCCTCGAATCGCCCGGCGGCGTACTGCAAGGCACCGAGGTGGAATTGCGCGTCGTCGGCCAGGGGAACGTCCGCGTTGGCGGCAAGGGCCAGGTAGAGCGGCTCCGCCTCTTCCGGACGGCCAAGTTTATCCAGCGACCGCGCAAGCCCGAAGCGGCAGTCGTCCGCGGTCGGGCCTTGTGGGAATTGCTCCAGACCGCGGCGGTAATAGGACTCGGCTTGGGAAGCTTCGCCGGCGTTCAGGGCGATGTCGCCGACGTACGCCAGCACATAGGCCGCGAGCGGATCCTCCGGATAGCGGCCGAGGAACTCCTCGAGGCTTTGGCGAGCCTGGTCGCGCCGGCCGCCAAGGTAGCACGTCTCACCCGTCCGAAAGAGAGCGGATCGGGCAAACTGTCCTGCGGGCACCCGGCGGAGATACTCGGCGAAACGCGTGCCGGCTTCGTCGTAGCGGCCCAACTGCACGAGCGTTTCGCCCAGAAAGAACAGCCCCTGGTCGTACATCGGATGGTGGGGATGTCGAGCCAGGAATTCGGGGAACGCCTCGGCGGCCAGCGGCCACTGCTGGCGGGCGTAGAGCCCCGCAGCGACGGCGTACTGGTCGTCTGCTTCGTCGGCGCAAGCGGGCGGCCACGCCAAGAGGGCGATCAACGCGGCGGCAAGCCCCGTCTTGCTCCGACTGCTCGACGACATAATGGAATAGCCCAATCCGAACGTTCCGCTGCCCTAAGCCTTTTGCTGTTCGCAGGGCGAAGGTTCGGCCGGCCGACGCAGCGGGCAGACTGGTGCTCAGCGATTCGCATGCCGGCGTCTCCTGCGAAAAGCAACCCCGGCAGCATCGGTTGCTAAGGACCGTCGCCACCGGGGTTTTCGCTTTTCAGGCAGGAAAGCCGCGGCAAGGGCGACCTCAGTACTCGCTGCCTACGCCCGCGTCGACGTTGCCTACGATGTGAAGGTGATTGTGGTCGATATAGATCACTTCCTGCGCGTCTTCGTTCCTGGACGTGTACGGCACCGGCCAGCCCACGCGCGTCACCTCTTCAAAGTAAAGGGTGCACTTGTAGTGGGCGTGGTGGAGTTGCGCCGGGCCGATGAGCGGGAAGACGCGAGGCGGATCGACGTAGTCGGCGATCGGCTCCACGACCATCCGCACATTGTTGCGTTGGATCTCGTGCAAGAGGGGAATGCCGCCCTCGACGGGCCTCGCTTCCTCCAGCGCCCTCATGATCTCATCCGCCGACGGCGGATCGAGTGCCACGGCCGGCCCCCCTTCGGTCAACGGCCCCAGGATCGGCACCGTGTTGTACCGCTCCTGCTGCCAGGCGACGTCTTCCAGCTCGTCCTGGAAGAACGGGCTGACGGGGATCGGAGCGCTGCCCCAGCCGCCCAGAGTGAAATTTGTGGGGCCGTAGCGCGTGCAGCCGGTGGTCGAGCACAAACAAACCCCCACAAGCATCAGTACGGCGGCGGTAGCTGTTTTATGGGACATCAGTGGTACCTCGATGGTCGGTAAGACGAGCGCGGTGGACGGCCGGGTCCCCCCTGGACGGCTGCGGCCGCATCGGCCCCTCCGGGATCTATGGATTCTTATCGTGTCAAGCTTTGTCGAACTTGCGGATTTTTCGGGTTCTAGCGGATAATCGGCGATTCGGCCGCCACAATCGCCCTCTGCCGGCCGCCCGAAGGGGGATTCACACGGGCCGCCGGCCGTCATCCCCAAATGAAAAAAGACCCCCACCCGGAACACTCCGTGTGGGGGTCTGCCGTCTTTTCTCGTCACCCTCGTCAGCGAGGCGGCCGGAACAGGCCTGAGAACCACTCGTTCCGCGGATGGTCACAGAAGTCAAGCTGCCACCAGCCGTCATGCCATTCCAGCACCACCTTCCGCCATCCCAGTGGGACCTGCGGATAGGGGTAGAAGGGCCCAATGTACGGCCAAGCCGTGGGCGAATACTGTTTCGGGTAAGTCAAGGCGGCGTAGTTCGGATAAGCCGCGTAGCTCGGCCAGGCGTGGTTGGGCAGATTCGGCTGGTCGTAGACCGCCGGGCCCGCTCCACCCGAAACCGGCATGGTGTACTGCGGTGCCGCCGCCGCGCCGATCGGCAAAGGCTGCCCCATCGGCTCCGCCATGGCAACCATCAGTGCAGGACTCGGCCGGAGCGACGTGGCCGTGGTGGGGCGGACCGGCTCGTTCACAAACGACGCGGCGAGCGGATTGATAATGGTGCTCGGCTGCTTTGCCGCCGGGGCCGCCTCGGAAGCCGCCTGCAGCCGTATCGCCGTCTGCGAAGGACCTCGATCGAACGACGACAAGGCTGTTGACTGGGCCGCCGAGCCGCGCAAGCTGCTCTCGGCGCCCAAAGCCCCCGAGGTTTGCTTGAGCGTCGCCGGTTCGGCCAGCTCGCCCGCAGGCTCGGCAACCTGATCGGCCAGACCGATCTCGAGGTTGTTGACAACGCGCAGCACACCGGGCGTCTGCAGTGCCTCTCGCAGCGCGATGTTCATCTGCTCTTGGCTCGTCACCCGCCCCCGAAGCCAAGCCGTCCCATCCTGAAACTTGACGCCGATCTTGTAATCCTGGAGCTTGCCGCCGTCCCGCAGGTTGGCGGCGATCTTTTCGGCGAGCTCCTGGTTGCCGGCCATGGCCAAGACGGGAACCAAAGCGATGGCGGCGGCAACCACCATTCCAACTAACGTACGTCGCATGCCTTCCCTCCTGTAAGGATCGACCTCTTCTCGAGTCGTCGGCAGACGTGTTGCGGAAGCAGGCTCCGGGACGACTCACGCCGCGACGAGCTGTCCTGCTCAGCCGGGCGCTTGCCCCCGCGCATGGCCCGCAGCCGATGAATGCTGCCTGCCTATAGATTTCGGTTGATGATTGTGCGGAAAGGAAGCTTTTTTCCAATTTTGCCGGTGTTCCCGGTCGTATCACGGAACGCGAATCTGACAGTTTCTCTGTAAGTCACTGTGCAAGCTGGGGTTGCGGCGCCCGGCCTGAGTTGGCCCGGCGGCCGGGCCATCGACAAAAAGCCGCCTCCGTCTGCGCGGTGTTCGCCCCTGCCGAGATCTGAAATGCCCGTGATACGCACCGGCCCCTTCCGGAAAGCCGGAAAATGGGAACCCTGAGAGGGATGGGAGGAAACTGAGCCGTTGCCGGAAAGCCGCTCTCCACCGGCCGCTCACCGCAGCAGCTTCTTCAACTCGCCCTCCAGCTCCGTAATCTGCACGTTGCGGTTGACCACGCGGCCCTGCTGATCCACGAGGATCATGGTGGGCAGCGTCAGGATCCCCAGCTCGTTGGCCGGGCGGCTGTCCAGTCCCCCTTCTTCTCGGATCTGCGGCCAGGGCAGGCGGTTTTCCGCCAGGTAGTCGGCCATCTCCTTGGCAGTGCCGTCCAGGTTCACCCCGAGGATAGTCAGGCCGGCGCTGCCGTACTTGGCCAGCAACTCCTTGAGCGTCGCCATGTCGGCCTTACATGGAATGCACCATGTGGCCCAATACTGGATCAGCACGACCTTGCTCCGATAGCTCGCCAGATCGACCACGCCGCCGGCCGGGTTCTGGCCGCGGAGCGAGATCACCTTGCCGACCGAGTCAAGCCGCGTCCGGGCGCCGGCGGCCTTGGCAGATTGCGTCGAAGACGGGAACTCCGCCACCACCCGGCTGTACCACTTCTTGGCCTCCTCTTCCTCTCCGGCAAATTCCTGGGCGATCCCCAGTTGAAGCATCGCTTCGGCGGTGTCGGGGGCGTTGGGGTAGTCGGCGGCATACTGCTGGAGCTTCGCCAGCCAGTCTTCCTGGATCTTGACGAAGTCGGCCGCCGAGGCGTTTTGCACCGCCAGCCCGTACTCGGCCGTCAACTGGCGGAACCTCACGTAGGCGGCCAACTGCATGTCGCCGGGGTTCTGCTTGAGCCGTTCGAGAAGCTTCTCCAAGCGGGTGACGCCCTCCGGATACCCGCCCGACTGCACCGCCGCGCTGACCATGTCGGCCAGTTGGCGGATCCACATTACGCGGTCCTCGGGCTTGTCGGCGTCCTGGGCGATTCGCTCCAGCAGGTCGGCGCGTTGGGCATTGTAGCGGGCCTGATCTTGCGGCGAGGCCGCACGCTCCGCCGCCGCGTCCAGCTTTTCCAACTCGCCCAAAAGCGACTGCATTTGCTCGCTCGGGCCGGCAGCGGCCACCGGACCGTGCTCGGGCGTGGCGCCGCGGAAGAAGAAGCCCGTTGCGGCAAGCTCGGTTTCGCCCGACGAAATCGGCTGAGAGACGTCGATCACCCGCCACGTGTCTCCAAGCTGGACCAGCGTGCCGACGAGCACCTGGCCCGTCTCGTCGCCGGTCTTGACGATGGCCATGGTGTTTTCGTAGACGCGAAGGTCGCGGGTCGAGCCGTCGGTCCCGGCCGGGACGATTCCCGGCTGCGCCGCGCTGAACTGGATCCACTCGGTGCCGGAGCCGATTTCTTTCTGGCGCGACGCGACCTGCTGGAACCCAGCCGCGAGGCCGGCGACCTTCTTGGCCAGCTCCGCCGCCTTTTCGCGACCTAGCCCCAGAGCCGGCACTTGCTCCGCGGCCAGCGCCACGCGGGCAAAGCGCCGCACGTCGCGGCTGCCCAACGCAGCCGTCACTTCGGCAGTAACCTCCTCGGCGGAGATCATTTTCCAGGAATCGATGACGCCGTCCTCGTCCTTATCCATGCCCCAGCGGGTGCCGGCGGTGTGAAACCAGCGATATTGATCGGCCTTCTTGTTGAAGTCGGAGTCGATGTCCCGGTAGACCTCCAGGCCGTCCCGGTAGTAGCTCCACTGATCGACCGTGCCGTCGCCATTGGTGTCGAGAAACTGCCGCAGCGTCACGCCGGCCGGGCTTGACACGACCCAGCCGACCGAGTTGTCGATCTTGCCGGCAGCGATCGTCGAGCGGGCGGCCTCCTCCGCGCTGGGGCGGTCGTAGTCCACGGTCCTCTGGATCGGGCTCAGTTGCAGGGCCTGCTCGGCAGTCGGGCTGGCGGACCAGGCCGACGAGGGCAGGGCCACGGCCCCAATCAGACCTCCTATGACGACCCCAAGCAGCACAATCCGTTTCATCCTTGCCTCCTATGAGGATGGGGCGCAAGCAGCGAGCCGGTCGCGGCTCGGCAATGTCATTACTGTTTCGGCCCCGGCGATGCTGGAACATGATTGCTTTGCGGGGATTTTTCCGATTGTATCGATCGCGCCGGGGGGAAGGGCAATCCCTCGCAAAAGCAGCGTCCCCCGCCCGCGCTCTCTGCGGCGGCCGGCGGGTGCCCGATGCCGCCGCCTCGAAATGCTTGACGCTCGAACACCTTGCCCCTACACTGGCCGACGGCGGCCAGCCGGAGAGGCCGGCTCGGACCCCCCTCGGCCCCAGCAAGGAGACCTGGATATGGCAATGCCTGGAACCATGGGCAGAATCCTCTTCGTGGATTTGAGCAACCATGAGCTCTCCGTCGAGACTCCTGGCGACGAGGTCTACCTGAGGTATCTGGGCGGCTACGGGCTCGGCGCGTACTACCTCTACAAGCACCAGAAGCCGGGCGTTGACCCCTTGAGCCCCGACGCCATGCTCGGCTTCTTCACCGGGGTCCTCACCGGCACACCCACGATCACCGGCAACCGCTACTTCGTCGTCGCCAAGAGCCCCAAGACCGGCACTTGGGGCGACGCCAACAGCGGCGGCGACTTCGGACCGGCGATGAAAGCCGCCGGTTTCGACGCCGTGCTCTTCCGCGGCGCCAGTCCAAAACCTGTCTACCTCCTCTTGCGCGACGGCCAGGCTGAACTGCTGCCCGCCGACGACTGGTGGGGCCAGGATACCAACGTCGTCGAAGACAAGGTCCAGGAGCTTTACGGCAAGAAGTCGGGCGTAGCCTGCATCGGGCCGCCGGGCGAGCGGATGGCGCTGTTGAGCTGCATCATCAACGACCGCGGCCGCGCCGCCGGCCGCAGCGGGCTCGGCGCCGTGATGGGCTCGAAAAAGCTCAAGGCCGTCGTCGCCGTCGGCGACGCCAAACCCGCCTTGGCCGATCCCAAGGCCCTCAAGGAGTCGATCAATCGCCACCGTGACTTCCTCCGCCAGCAGGGCTTCTTCAAGGTGCTCAGCGACTACGGCACCGCCGGGCTGACCGCCAGCTCGGTCGCCTCAGCCGACGCCCCCATTAAGAACTGGGCCGGCTCACCCGAAGACTTCCCCACTGCCGCCAAGATCAGCGACGACCGGGTGATCGCCATCCAGAAGCGGAAATACGCCTGCTGGCGGTGCCCGATCGGCTGCGGCGGCGAGACGGTGGTCGAGGAGGAGCCGTTCGAGTCTCACACCCACAAGCCCGAGTACGAGACGCTCGCCGCCTTCGGCGCGATGTGCCTCAACGACGACCTGGCCTCGATCAACCGCGCCAACGAGATCTGCAACCGGGGCGGGCTGGACACGATCAGCACCGCCTGCACCGTGGCCTTCGCCATCGAGTGCTACGAAAACGGCCTGATCAGCGACGAGGACACCGGCGGCATCCAGCTCACCTGGGGCAACGCCACGGCAATCGTCGAAATCACCCGCCAGATCGCCGAGGGCACCGGCTTCGGCAAAGTGCTCGCCGACGGGGCCAAGGCGGCCGCCGAGCGGATCGGCAAGGGGGCCGAGCAGTACGCCGTGCACGTCGGCGGCGAGGAGGTGCCGATGCACGACCCGCGGCTCAATCCGGGCCTGGCCACGAGCTACAAAATGGACGCCACGCCGGGGCGGCACACGCAGATGTCCGCCTGGACCGTCGAAGGGGAGTTCGCCCCGCCGGGCCTGGTGAGCGAGAAGATCGAAAAATACACGTACTCCGGCAAAGGGGGCGTCCACGCCCGCGTGAGCAACAACTTCCACGCCGCCACCAGCGCCGGCATGTGCTTGTTTGCCTGGTCCTGCCTGTCGCCGGAGGCGCTGGTCGAAGCCCTCGGCTACGCGACCGGCCACCCTTACACGCTGGACGAGCTGCAGCAGGCCGGCGCCCGCATCGCCGCCTTGCGGATGGCCTTCAACCTTCGCGAGGGCGTCCGCAACGTCGACCTGCCCATGCACGGCCGCCTGGTCGGCAACCCGCCGCTGAAATCGGGCCCGGTGGCCGGCGTGACCATTGACCTGGACACGCAGGTCCGCGACTACCTGGCGGCCATGGGCTGGGACCCCGACAGCGGCGTGCCCACCCGCGAAACGCTCCAGTCGCTCGACCTCGACTTCGTCACCGCCGACTTGCATGCCTGAGACTTCAGAGCGAATCGGCTCCCCCGGTCCGCTGCGGATCGGCCGAAGAATGACTCCCACCGATGGTTCGAGAGTGCCGCGGGAAGTTGCCTTTCGGCCGACCGTTCGCCGCCGCTGCCGGCCTCTGCTCGTGGGGCTTGCCTTGCTCGGCGCAGCCCTGGTCTGCCACGCCGCCGAGCCGCCGCAGAAACTCTCCCGCGGCTTCCTGATTCGCTTCGAGGGGCCGATCACGGCCATGCTCGAACAGTACCTCTACCGCAAGCTCGAAACCGCCAGGCAGCGGAACGCCGATCTCGTGGTGCTCCAGATCGACAGCCCCGGCGGCGAGCTCGAGGCCAGCCTGAAGATCGCCGACCACTTGCTCAAGCTCGATTGGGCCCACACCGTCGCCTATGTGCCCCGCGAAGCGCTCAGCGGCGCGGCCATCGTCGCGCTGGGGGCCGACGAGATCGTGATGTCTCCCCGGGCGCGGCTGGGCGACGCGGGGCCGATCTTCCTCGGCGAGGACTTCCTCTTCCGGCACGCCCCGGAAAAGATCCGCTCGAATCTCGCCCAGCAGGTCCGCGATCTCGCCGAGGCCCGCGGCCGCCCGCCCGCGCTGGCCGAGGCCATGGTCAACATGGACCTCGTCGTCCATCGCGTCCGCGACCGCGACGCCGACCAGATCACCTACTTGTCGGACAAGGAAATCGAATCGAGCCCGAATCCCCAGCAGTGGGAGAGAATCCAGCCCGTGTTCGAGTCTCGCGAAGGCCACTTCCTCGAGGTCAACGGGCTCCGCGCCGTCGAGCTAGGGCTGGCCGAGGCGACCGCCCAGAGCGTCGTCGAGGTTGAAGCTCGCTACGGACTGGCCGGGCCCATGCCAGTGTTGGAGCGGACCGGCTTGGATAACGCCGTTACGATCCTCAACCTGCCGCTGGTCACCGGGCTGTTGTTCGTCGTCGGGCTGGTTGCCCTGTTGATCGAGTTCAGCTCGCCGGGCATCGGGCTCGGCGGACTGGCGGCCATCCTCTGCTTCGCGATCTTCTTCTGGAGCCGCTTTCTGGGCGGCACGGCCGGTTGGCTCGAGGTCACTCTCTTTCTAGTCGCCCTGGCCTTCCTCGGCCTGGAGCTGTTTGTCATCCCCGGCTTCGGCATCGCCGGAGTGACGGGCATCGTGCTCTTGTCCATCAGCCTGGTCCTGGCCGGCCAGACGTTCCTGATCCCCCGCACCGAGCGGGAGCTGGCCGCGATCGGCCAGTCGCTGTTGATCCTCCTTTCGTCCGGGGCGACCGTGGCCGTGGCGGCAATCGGACTGACCTACTGGCTCGGCGAGGTGCCCATCCTGGGGCGGCTCGCCTTGCGGCCGCCGGAGCCCGTCCAGCCGGCCGCGGGCATGTCTCCGGCGGGCATGGCCGAGCGGGCCGAGCCGGAAGCGCACTACTCGGGCGTCCGCGTCGGCGACGTCGGCGTCTCCGACTCCACGCTCTGCCCCGCCGGAAAGGCCCGCTTCGGCGACGTCTGGATCGACGTGCTCACCGAAGGCGTCTACGTCGAAAAAGGCCGCCCCATCAAGGTCCTCGGCATCACGGGCAACCGGATCGTCGTCCGCGAAGTGAACGGGCCGAGTTGAAAGCCACGCCACGGCAGGAGAGGACTGTAGGGTGCGTGCTTGCACGCACGCCGGCCGTCTTCCCGAGAAACGCGTGCGTGCCGAGCACGCACGCTACATCAATTCTCGCCGGGCGTGCTGCCGCCGCCCGCTTCCTCCGCTCGCCAGTCGGCGGCCTCCCAGATCTCACCGTTGACTGCGATTTGCAGGCCGTCGGGGCTGAACTCCAGATCGCGCGCCCGGGCATAGCCCGTGTCATCAATTGGCTCGGGCAACGTAAGTAGCTCCTGGCCCGTTCGGGCGTGCCAGAGCGTCAGCTCGGCGCCGGTCTTGCTCGACACAATCCGCTCGCCATCAGGGCTGAACGCGACGATTCCCGCGTAGCCACCTTGATTGAAAGCGAGGATCTCATTGCCGGTGGCCGCGTCGCAGAGCATGAGTCCGACAAAGCATGACAGGAGGATTTCTTTCCCGTCGGCGCTGAAAGCAAAGTCGTAAACACGGCGGCGGCTAGCGTCGTCCTCCCCACCGAGGCAGAACACCTCCTTTCCGTCAGAAGGATTCCACAGCTTCAGCGTGTGACCCTCGCCGTCCTTCGTGGCAACCCTTGCGCCGTCCGGGCTGAACTGAACGTCGTCGGCGTACTCTTGGCCGGTTTCGACCGTCAGCAGCTCCTCGCCCGCGGAAGCGTCCCAGAGTCGCAGTACGTGCCGTGTGCCGGTGGGTGTTATGTCCCCTCCGACGGTGGCTATCCGTGTCCCGTCGGGGCTGAATGCGACACTTTCGGTATGATACTTGTCCGTCGGCAGGTCGAAGAGCTTCTCATTGGTCGTCGCGTCCCAAACGCCCCGCGTTGTGGCGTACCGCTTTCCGTCGGGACTGAGTGCGCGGGCACCCGTACCCCATGCTTGATACATGCCATATCCCCCCTGCGAGTCAACCGGTCGCGGCATCCAGCGCGGCACGACGCGGTGCAAGCGGACGCAGTCTTGGAAACCGACGGCGAGTGTTTCACCGTCCGGGCTGAACGCCATGCTGAACGGCGTCGCGGCGCCGCCGCTTTCCGCAATGATCCTGACCGGCTTTTCGTTGCCGCTGCGTATATCTCTCCGATTCCATAGCTGAACTACTTCGTCCGTCGCCGTAGCCATGATGTTGGAGTCCGGGCCGAAGGCGATCGCTTTCACATTCGAAGGGTGCGCGGGCAAGGAGCAGGCAAGTCGCTGTTGGCGTGGGGACCAGACCTCCACCTTATAGTCCGCGGTGGGAAAGGCGATACAGGAGCCGTCGGGGCTGAAGGTGAACGGTTCACCGCCGACACGGAGCACGTCCGTCTTGTGCACTTGTCGCTCTGCACCGCTGCCGAAATTGGTGAGCGTCCACCATTTCAGGACCCGAGGCTGCGCCAGCGCCCATAGATAGCCCCCCTGCTCGTCGAATCGCACCCATTTACCTGCCCCAGTCATTGTCGCGACCGTTGCGCGCTGCTGCACGTCCCAGACGCGCACGAAGGCGCCCGAAGCTGTCGCTAAGAAATTCTCCGGTCCAAAGGCTACTCCGGTCACCGGCCCCGTGCTCACTTGGATTTGGAACGATTGCTGGCCTAAGGCGAGATTCCAGACCCGCACGGTGCCGTCCTCGCAACCCAAAGCAATGTGATTTCCGTCGGCGCTGAACACGCCGGGACCGAGGTGGCATTTGTGTCCCTGAGAGGTGAATACCTCCTTACCGGACGCAGTGTCCCAGACGGTGACCGTATCCTTCTCTTCCCCGGCCGCAGCGATGAATGCGCCGTTGGGACTCAGCGCGAGAGAGCCGCGGGCGATGGCTGTCTCACCAACTCGGGGACCGCTGAGCGTCAACAGCGGTTTGCCGTCACTGGCGAGCCACACATGGACTTCTCCGCCCCGGCACTGGCAGACAACTCGCTCGCCGTCGGGAGTGAACGCGACGGCGGCCACGAGGTCGTCCCAATTCTGGCGGGGGCGCCCCTCCGTTTGGTGGCGAGCAGAGAGGACGAGCGGCACCTCTGCCTGACAGGCCCGCTTGAGAAATCCCCATTCCCAGTGACGCAAATCGGCGGGGCACTCGTCCAGAAGGGCCTGGGCCTGAGTCAAATCGCCCGACAGCCATTTCTGTTGGGCCAGCAGAAGCCGTTCGCGATAGAGGCCGAGCCCTTTTCCTTCCCAGCCGGCGACTTCTTCGGCAAGCGTGTCGGCCTGCTGCTGCGCGGCCGTTGCCCGTTGTTGCTCGCTGGCCGCCTTTGCCAGGGCTTCTTCCGCCTTCCGCTGCGCCTCCTCGGCGGTCTGGCGGGCGAGATCGGCTTCCTTTCGGGCAGCGGACTCTCGCTCGGCTGCCGCCTCGGCCTTGAGGCGTTGGTCGGCCTCCTTCTTCAGGGCCGTCTCCGCTGCCAGACGATGCCGGTCGGCCTCCGCGCGGGCTGTGCTTTCCCTCGCGAGCGCCTCCGACGTCTGAAAATAGGCGATGGTCGTTACCGTCGCCACGAGAAGCACCAGCGCAAGCGCCGTCGCCGACAACGCCGCGATAGCCGGATTCCGCCGGCACCAGCGCTGAAAACGTTCCACCGGGCCCATCGGACGGGCAACTATCGGCTCGTCGGCGAGCCAGCGGCGGAGGTCGTCGGCCATCGCGCCGCAGTCGCCGTAGCGATCCGGCGCCCGCTTCGACATCGCCTTCAGGCAGATCGTCTCCAGGTCGCGAGGGATCTCCGGCTGAATGCTCCGCGGCGGCGGCGGCTCCTGGTGAATCGCGTTGAAGACCAGGATGGTCGGCGGGCCGCTGAACGGCGTCTCGCCGGTGAGAAGCTCGTAGAGGACGACGCCCAGGCTGTACTGGTCGCTCGCCGCGCTGACTTCTCCGAGGGAGTTGTCGGCCTGCTCGGGCGCCATGTAGGCCGGCGTGCCCATCAGCGAGCCGTCTTGGGTGAGCTTCTCCTCGGACGCCTCCAGCCGGGCCAGCCCGAAGTCCATCAGCATCGGCTGGCCCTGCTCGTCGACCATGACGTTGGCCGGCTTGACGTCGCGGTGGACCACGCCCGTACGGTGGGCGTAGTCCAAGGCGATTGCCAGATCGGAGACGATGCGGGCGGCGCGGCGGAAGTCGGGGCGAGCCTCGGCGATCACGTCCTCCAGCGTGCGGCCTTCGATGTAAGCCGAGGCGATGTAGTAGCGGTCGCCGTCGACGCCGGCATCGTAGACGGGCACGATGTTGGGGTGCCGCAACTGGGCGGCCGCCTTCGGCTCGCGCAAGAATCGGGCCCTGGCCTCCGGGCTTTCCAGGGCCGCCGCGCGGGGCACCTTCAGCGCCACCTCGCGGTCGAGCAC
>Ga0180438_10006776_pt1 | contig 15357 bp, 13 predicted proteins | sample SS_ome_12_FD_132455 | JGI IMG/M metagenome (GOLD analysis project Ga0180438, IMG submission 132455) | Hypersaline lake sediment archaeal communities from the Salton Sea, California, USA - SS_3_D_2 metaG | ecosystem: Environmental > Aquatic > Non-marine Saline and Alkaline > Hypersaline >...
ATAGATCCGAGGTCTTTGCTTCATCCGCAACACTCCTTCTACGTCAGTAGAATCTATTGTGTTGCGTTCACCAGTTGAATTCGCAACCTGAGAGCGGTCGTCGGACAGTCGGGGCTCGACGACGACTTCATGCCCTTATCGGACACCGTGAGGATACCGGCGGACGGCGGAGTTGCCGCGTGAGCGGACACTCATCGCACCGTGGAGGTGGTGACCCAGATTGGCTAGAAGCAGATGCTCCCGAAGTCAGGACGGTACGAAAGGGGGGCATCAACCCCCCCTTTCTTTTTAACGCAAAGGTGACTTGGGTAACAACGAATCAGTCGTTACCCTTGCCTTGCCCTCCTTTTTTATTGAGCAGCTTGTAGAGATCCTCGCTGCAGATAGTCCCTTTGATCCGGGCCGCCCCCGGGTCCTCTGAGACCGGTCCGGGGAAGAAGATGTGACCCTGAAGCAGCAGATCGGCACTGCCCTCCAGTTCCCTCAACTTAGGATTTTCGCCGCCATCGGCTTTATAAGTCACGAGGCCCAGCAGGTCATGGGTGAAAGAGGCCCCTACCAATGGTGCCGACAGATCTTCAACATGAGTAATCCCGGAGGCTCGGGTTGCCATCACAACAGGTATCATCTCGACCTGGTTTTTGTTCTTCGCCACCGTCACCACGCCGTCGAACAGGGAGACCTCAGTAACCCTTGGGAACGGTTGCGCAAAGTTCATGAAGGGCTGAGCCAGTTGAAAGCAGTTTGCCTGGTCGCTGGGGTCGACGCACCACTCCTCGTACCAGTTGGTGAGGCTGGCACACATCAGATCGGCCTCGAAGGGATGTCCGTCAATGGTGCCGAAAATGGGTTCGATGCTGGCCACAGAGGAAGGCACATCACCGAACGGCATAGGGATGGCAGGGCCAAAGACCTCGCAGTTGAACAGATGGTCCTGTTCCGTGAAGGGATAGAGCATCGCCTGCAGTTCACCGTCGAAATAGTCCCGTACGGCACAGGTGCCATCCGGCATCAGGTGGAAAGGTTCGATTTCAACAGTCATACAGAAATTGCCATCGTCCTTCTGATCGCTAGCGAAAGCTGCTGCTGAACCTGTCGCCAAGGCTGCGCCTGCAATGATGCTAGCAATAAGATTAAGTTTTTTTCTCACGATAAATCCTCCATATAGCAGAACGTCCACTGATAGCATGCAGAGAGGATTAGCCTGCCAAAGACTTCGCTGGACACAGTTGACTGTTACTTCGTTGTTGCCGTGTCTGTTTGAACTCGGCAGGGTATTTTCCATTCTGGTGCGTACAACTGACTCTCTAAAACAGAGAACTGCCGGCTACCATGACAACTGTCAATTAGGTTTCTGAATCCTGCTCATGCCCCTGCTTTGGAGGAAGCGCAGCTGCGGGCGGAAGACCAGCCGCCCTCGCTAGGCCGTTGGGAAGACTGCGGTGCAGCAAAGATCAGCGGGCGTCTTGATGTCCGCTATAAAGGGTAGATCTTCCGCCCCCGCCGGACCGCTGAAACGGCTGGAGAATGCCCATTGCGGACATCGCCAGGATACCGGCGGACGGCGGAGTTGCCGCGAAGGCAGACATTCGCTGAGGGGATGGAAGTAACCTCGAAGCAGTAGTGAAACGGGTTGATGGCCGGCAGCCGATCGGACGGACAGGATTGTGGCTCATACCGGACATAGGATGATTCCGGGCCAGACAGCGGTGGGCGAACCATCCGTTGTTTCCGCGTCCCAGCCGTGCATTGCGCTGCACGGTCATCGTAATCTGGCATACTTCAGAAATGTACAGATTTGGAACAGGCAACGAAACAGATGAAGAAAGCTCTGCCAATCCAGTTGCTCTCGCGGCTATTCCCGCTTCTCGCGCTGGTCGGCGCGCTTATGTCGGTGTCCGTCAGCGCAGAGACGGGTCGGCCGAATCCCGAGCGGGGGCCGACGCCGGTCGAGCTCAGCGTCTTCCTGCTCGACCTGGACGGTATCGACAGCGCCAACCAGAGCTTTCAGGCAAATGTCTATTTCGAGGCCACTTGGAAGGATCCTCGCCTGGCGGAGGCATCCCGCGGCGATGATGTCACCCGTCGATTGGAGGAGATCTGGCATCCACGCCTGCAGATTCTCAATCAGCAACGAATCTGGTCGAGCATGCCCGATGTCGCGGAGATTGCGCCGGACGGTACGGTCACCCAGCGAGCCCGGGTCTGGGGGGATTTCTCGCAGCCGTTGGATCTGCGCGAGTTCCCATTCGATAGCCAGAGAATCGAAATCCCGGTGGTGGCAGCGGGTTACACATCGGACGAGGTAACGCTCTCACCGGGCCCGCAGAGCGGCATCGGCGAGACGTTCTCGATTGCGGACTGGATAATCTCAGACTGGCAGATGACCACGGAAGTCGTGATCCCCGGGGTGGAGGGCGCGCAGGACACAGGCGTCGCCATGGTGCTGGAGGCCGAAAGGCTCCGGGGCTACTACTGGATCAAGGTCATCGCTCCCCTGATCCTGATCGTCGCCATGTCCTGGGCCGTGAACTGGATCGACCCGAAGGACATCGGCACCAAGATCAGCATCACCATCACCGCCATGCTGACGCTCATCGCCTATCGCTTCGCGATCGGCGCGGCGCTGCCCCAGATCTCGTACCTGACCCGAATGGATTTCTTTATTCTGTTCTCCACCATCCTCATTTACGCGTCCCTGATTACGGTGGTCACCACGGCGGCATTCAGCAATATGGGCAAGCCCGAGATCGCCAAGCGCATCGACCAGGTCTCCCGCTGGGGTTTTCCGCTCTTCTTTGTCGCCTCCTGGGTCTTCAGCATGGCCGTTCCGACTTGAGACCCTTGTTGGCCGGCAGATCGATGCGACAGCTCGCAGTCATCCTCGCCGCCCTGTCCACGTTGGCTCTGAGCGGCTGCGTCGGCCTCGGCCCGTCCACCATCCCGCGGGATCGCTTCGACTATGTCTCGACCATCTCGGACTCCTGGAAGAGCCAGATGCTGCTCAATATCGTCAAGCTCCGATATGCCGATACGCCCGCTTTCCTGGATGTCGGCTCGGTCATCAGCCAGTACGAGTTCGCCGGCGAGCTCAACGCCGGCCTGGGCTGGGGCCTGCCGGAGCCAGGATCGGATTCCCAAAGCCTGGGCGTCACCGGCCGCTACGTTGAGCGGCCAACCATCACCTATACGCCGATCGCCGGTGCCAAGTTCACCCAGAGCCTGATGACCCCCGTGCCGCCGCCCGCGGTGCTCTTCCTGCTCCAGGCAGGCTATCCCGTCCGACTCGTGTTCGGCCTGTGCGTGCGCACCATCAACGATCTGGACAACCGCTCGGTCGATCCGATCTGGTCGCGGGCGGCGGATCCGGAGTTCGAGCGCCTCGTCGACCTGCTGGAGCGCATGCAGCGGGAAGGCGGCATCGCGATGCGCGTCGAGCGACGGGACGATGGTGATGCCAGCGTGATGCGGCTAAGACGTAAGCGCGTGCGCAAGGAAGACGTTGCCGAGGTCGCTCGACTCCTGGGCATCGACCCGGCTGCCCCCGAGCATCAGGTGACGTACGGCGCCGTGGCCCGCTCGAACCGGGAGATCGCCATCCAAACGCGCTCGATCTTCGAGATCATGGTCGAGCTCTCGGCGCGGGTACAACCACCGCCGGAGCACCTGCAAAAAGGCTACGTAACGGCAGTGGACACGGCCGGCGCGGACGTCGAGTTTTGGGTCCAGAGCGGAACCAGCAAGCCGAGCGACGCCTACACGGCGGTACGCTACCTGGATCACTGGTTCTGGATCGCGCAGAACGACGAGTCGTCGAAGGTCGACTTCGTGTTTCTCATGCTGCTGTTCAGCCTGGTCGAGACGAGAGAGGGACAGACCGCCCCGATCGTCACGGTTCCGGTGAGCTAACCTCGCTTCAGTGCCACTCGAAAATCCCTTGGGAACGCTTTCAGCAGCGCCGCAGCGCGACACCCGTACCCACGGACAGATAGATGTCGGAGGCGCAGTAACGAACTACCATTCTGCAAGCAGCGCGAGCACCCCCGCTGGCTGTTCTACTCCACTTGACGCGCCGTCGAAGAACAAATCTTGTCGCTATAAACGAACAACGCCCTGATCTTCGCCCAGAAGTCGCCACCGAGAACGAAGAGGCTCAGTAGCAGGATGAAGTCGCCGCCAAGCGCGTACGCTAACGGATAGTCGGCAAAGCCGGGGATCCAGTCGACCAGGTAGATCGACAACCAGCCGAACGCGATCGGTACACAGAAAAGCACCAATCCGATGTTGTAGCGGCGCCGACTGACCTCTTTGGGAGGGCCGTACTGCTTTAAGAAGCCGAATACCCGCCTCTTGATGTATAGGTATCCGGGCTTCCCCATGATCGCAACGCCACAGAGACCGAGCGCCTCAGCGACCAGCAATAAGGCCCCCGACACCGACGCGGTCATCGCCCCCGACAAGCCGAGGCTCGGCAAGGCGATTAGACCGAAAACCGGAAGGACGATGCTGAGCAAGAACACGGCGACTCCCGACTTGAGGCGCCAGCTTGAGATGGGCTCGTCCGTGGTGCTTGCTTGTTGGTTCATTTCAAATCATGAAATCCTGTTGCGCTTCGGCATTGGAAATCGTCATCCAGGGTGGGGTTCGCGTATAGGCAGTATAAACCGCCTTTTCGGTGGCTCGCAGCGCTTAGTCTCGCCTGATCGACCTAGCCGTCCATCGGGGCTATGGCGAGATATGCGTGACGGCGGAAAGGCGACTTCATTCGGAGATTGGCGATCAACCGATATACTTGTGTAGTATCTGGGATGCTGGAAAGCTTTTCCTTCGGTCCTAATCCAAATTCTCCCAAACAGGAAAACACCTGATGGAACGGAGCAGGAATCGTGGTAGCGGGTTAGTTCTAGGACTTTTCATCTTTCTCGGTCTGGCGACCCTTGGCTATCTTCTGAGTAACGCTGCGATTCGTTTCAAGCAGTACGAGCGGAGCGTCACCGTAAAAGGCCTCTCTGAACGAGAAGTTCCAGCCGACATAGTGATTTGGCCCATTCAGTTCACCGTAGCAAACAATGAAATTACAGGGTTGTACAAAGACATAGAGACTAACAGTGAACTGATTAAGAGTTTTCTTGTCACGGAGGGGATAGACGAAGGAGAGATCTCTTTCGCGATACCCGTTATCACCGACAAGTCCGCTCAGTCCTTCGGTAACAACCTACCACCCGAGTTCCGCTATAGCGCCACACAGACCGTCACCCTCTATTCGAGGAAAGTGGAAAAAGTCAGAACGATCATGAATCGAATGGCAGATCTGGGTAAGCAGGGAATCGCTTTCACGGGAGGAGGCTATCAGCAACAAATGGAATACATATACACAGGGCTTAACGGGGTCAAACCGGAAATGGTAGAAGAAGCGACAACCAAGGCCCGAGAAGTAGCAACAAAGTTTGCCGAAGACTCGCAAAGCAAATTGGGGAAAATCAAACGCGCTTCACAAGGCCAATTCAGTATTGCAGCACGGGACAATAACAACCCCCATATCAAGAAAATCCGGGTCGTCTCCACGGTCGAGTATTATCTTTCCGATTGAACTTGGTTCTGCCTCGATATTTTCTATCGATCCGTGGCGGGGGGTACGAACTTCCGCTTTCGGCGCTCTCCCGGCTCTCGGTACCGTTCAAGAGGAGGTCGGCTCCTGCCCAAGAAGAGGGCCATTGCAGCGCAGTAATAGGTAACCGCTAGGATTTCGCCTGCTAACTGGCTAGAAGCGGCCGTTGATGGGACCTGTCAGGGCGGCGACTCTATGCCCATTGCGGACATCGTGAGGATACTGGCGGACGGCGGAGTTACCGCGAAAACGGTCGTTGCCGAGTACTTATTTCGTCGAAGAAGGGGCAACTTTCTTCGTGTCTGTCAGTGTCACTGCTTGCGCTTCATAGACAAACAGCGCCCGCAGCTTATCCCAGAAGTCACCGCCGAGAACGAACAGACTCACCAGCAGCATGAGGTCTCCGGGGATGGCATAGGCCAGTTCAGGCACGTCCAGATTCGGGAGCAGGTGTTGTATGTAAGGGGCGACCCACGCGAGCAACAATGGAATGCTGAACAGAACCAGTCCGATGCGGTATCGGGTGCGACTGACGTGTGTGGGCGGTGCGTGTGCCTTCAAAAAACCAAAGAACCGAGACTTTATGTAGGCATAGCCCTCCTTCCCGGAGATGGCGGCTGCCAACACAAGCAGGGGTTCGCCTATCAGTAGCATGAATCCGGAAAAAGCGGCGATGGTGGTGCCGGAAAAGCCGAGCAGGGGCATGATCGGCGGGACCAGGATCCAGCCGAAGCTGATGACGACCAGGACAAATCCGATTTTGACGCGCCAGCTCGGGCGGAGGCTGGGTGCCCCCAGCTTGGATTGATCGGATACCAAGGTAAAGCTCCTCTTTCTATCAGCAGTGCCGCGTTCGCCGCGCGATCGACCCCGTTTCGGCGCTGCTGGACTACTCCATCTTGGGTGCCTGCAGATCGCTACCCACCGGTAGCGATTTCAGCAGGTCCACGAAGATCCGGTTGAGGCTGGACTCGTTTTCCGGCGCCTCGCCCTCGGCCTTTGGGCTTGACGCTGTGAGGCGGTAGACGGGTTTGCGGGACTTGGGGTCGACGACGTTGATCACCAGCAGATGATGCTGACTGCTCCTCGGTTTGTAGTACTGGAGACTGTCGCCTTCATCGGCCACGGGTTCCAGGTCCAGTCCCTTGGTGGTCGACAGGCCGTACACGTATTGAATTTCAAGATCCGGATGGTCCGGATCCTCGATCATTCCCTTGCGACCCATGGCATGAGCAAGGCTGGCGGTGAATCGTTCCTCCGCAGTGACGTCCGGGGTTTCGACCTTGCGCGGCGTGATCTTGAAACTGGCATAGGTCTCGAAGGGTGCATGGGCGTCCACAGTGTACTCGCTCTTGATGGGAATGCCTTCGTCGGCATCCGTCCCTTCGAGGCGGAAACGCAATGACAGATTGTTGCGGGAATCGGCATGGCGCAGGGCCTCCTCCTCGTCGATACGGCCACCACGCACCAGCTCGAACAGAGCCTGGTCGAAGGTGCGCGAGGCGAGCCTTCCTTCGGCCTTGGCCATGACGTCCTTGATCTCGTCAATGCGCCCGCGTTCGATGAGGTCCGCAATATAGGCCGAACGGGACATGATTTCGAGAGCTGCCACGCGCTTGCCGTCCACCCCCCGGCACAGCCGTTGGGCCACCACCGCGCGCAGGTTAAGGGACAGGTCCTGGAGCAACTGCGGGTGTGCGTCTTCCGGGAAAAAATTAATTATTCGGCTGAGCGCTTGATTGGCATTGTTAGCGTGTAGCGTGGCCAGGCAGAGGTGCCCCGTCTCCGCATAAGAAATGGCCTGCTTCATAGTATGGCGGTCCCGGACCTCTCCGATCAGGATCACGTCGGGCGCCTCGCGAAGCGCGTTTTTCAGGGCGGCGTCGTAGGACAGGGTGTCGATGCCCACCTCGCGCTGGTTGACGAGGGATTTCTTGTTGGTGTGGACGAATTCGATGGGGTCCTCGATGGTGAGGATGTGGCCGCCAACGTGCGCATTCCGATAGTCGATCATCGACGCTAGGGTGGTGGACTTTCCGGTACCCGTGCCGCCTACCAGCAGGATCAGGCCGCGTTCTTCGAGGGCGAAATCCTTGAGCGCCGAGGGCAGGCCCAGCTGGTCGAGGGAGGGGATCACGCTTTTGATGCGTCGCGCTACCATCGAGGGCTGACCGCGCTGACGGAAAACGTTGATGCGGAAACGCCCGGCGTCGGCGAGCATCAGGGATTTGTTGAGTTCCAGATTGGCCTCGAATTCCGAGCGTTCCTTTTCGTTGAGGATGGAGTAGATCAGCTGGTGGCAGGATTCGGCATTAAGTACGCGATTCTCGATGGATCGCATTTCGCCTTCCACGTTAACCAGGGGCGCGGAATTCTCGCTGATGAACAGGTCGGAGGCTTCCATTTCCACCATCTTGAGCAGCAGGCCGGGCATATCCATACTAGGGATCCTTTAGTTAGTTATTCGCGGTTAGAGGAAATTGATACTGACACTTCTAGTCATTCATCCCGGACTAGTTTTGACGTGAAGCAAGCCTGCGAGCTTGGAGCAAACGCCACGAATAGAAGCTAGATCTACACCCCTTCCGCTACCTATTGTTCTCCACAATTTATGCGGACCTGTTCTCGCGCATCCTCAACGAGACTTTGCATCTCCTCCCAACTTACACGTTTTGAGGTTCCGTCAGGATAGACTACCAATCGCCGATTCGGCGGATAGAGCTCCAACTGATCTAGCCAACGTCTTGATTGCTCGCAAGCCGCTTTCTGCTGCTTAGCTGCCTCTTTCTCGGCTACCTTGTTCGCCGCATCTTGGTTACGCTGTTCTGCGATCTCATCAAGCGCCTGGTTTACCTCGTCAACTGTAGGTCTACTCTGGTCGGCGTCAGCCGAAGGTGGTGAAGGCGCCACTTCTACCCTTTCTACCTGGCCTGAGATGGGCACCCTATCAGAATACTCGGTAACGCCCTTTTCACCAGTAGACTTGTAAGCTTGGGTATGCGCTAAAGGACTGATCGCGATGCCCAACAAAATCACTACAATCGAAGCTGGATTTCGACTGAATATGCTCTTTCGCATCTTTGTTCTCCCCCGGTAATTTATTTACCCATGACCTGCCGCTACGACTGTGATTTCGATTGTCTGGCTATCAAACGGAAACTCACGCAGATCTAGCGGTTGCGAGAAACTTCCCCAAAACCGCGAACGCTGGGTCACCGTACCATCGGGCTCGATTTCTACGATGTCTGGCAAACTTGACCAGAGCCGCTGTTGATTGAGTATCTGCAAACAAGGGTACCAAACCGAGTCTAGGGGACGGGTAGTGGTCGTTCCTTGAGTGTCGCTGGCTAGACGCGGATCAATCCAGGTTGCCTCGAAGTACACATTGGCATCGAAGCTTTGGGCCGCACTGTCGATGGCGTCTAAATCGACCAGAAATATCTGGACCTGTACCTCGGTAGGACCTTGAGCGGGATTTGGCCGGTCTGCGCCCGCTTTTACCGAAGGAGAAACCAACATTAAGATTGGAACAATTATTACCAGCGTTGAAACGTAATCCCGAATTCGAAAATCATTCTTTAAAGGTGACATTAAAATAGTCCCTTACCAGTCACGAAGTAGAACGCCGCATCAGAAACCAGTGCGAAACCAGCAAGGACAAGGATATAGGGCATCATAAAAGTGCTCGCCCGGCCTAACTTTTTATTGGTCTTTTTCAACAAGGCCCGGCCTTTCTCGCCAAGAATCGCGATCGTTGCTGGAACGATAAGGAACATTACCGAGTAAAGAATATTGTAGGCCACTAAGAAGGCGACAACTTCGAAAGCCCCTAGATCGGCTTTGATTGTCTGGTCAATTGCACCGAAATAAAGAAGCGCAAAGGGGGCGGCAGCCAAGTTCACAGTGGCACCAAGCTTGAACGCTGATAACGGCGAAAGAAGCGTTTCTTTTTGCTCAGACTGTTTCTCGTCACGCTTCTTGTTGAAAGGAGAAGCATGCCAAAGCAGTAAAAGGCCGACGATTAACGCAACAGAGGATCCAACGACACTCGGATTATCCAAAAATTCGGCAATACGTTCCAAGCCGATCGCGACTGTAATGCCAACAATGAGTTTTGCTGCCGTATGGCCGAGCAGAACAGCTATGCTGGTCAGTACAGGTGATCTGCTGCCGGTCGCGTACACCATCACGGCGAATAGCACCGGGTTTAAAACGTCGGCGATGAAGAATGGAAGGGCAACTGAAGCTGTTTGGAGCATAACTATCTAATCCCCACTGACATACTCAAAAAATACGCAATCTCAAAAAGTGGGCAGAAGATCCTCGAACAATCATGGACTATTAATCTACATCAGTCTGTCAACGGATGCCTCATCGGAAACATTAATTCAGCAAAAGGGAATTTTTTTCAATCAAACGGCGGGCCTAGCCAGCCGTGGTAGCCAATCAGTAAAGCCGCGTACGGACATTTTTGTCTTTTCTTCAGGCGCTCAACACCATCTGGTATCGACCGGGCATTGCGTAGACTGAAATCCTCTCCCAAGCTATGAATCGACAAACCGGTCAGGCCGGATCCGGATAGGAGGACGCAGCGTGAAAATTAATGGCAGGAGTCCTGTGGTGGCAGTTTCTCTAGCCATGATTCTTTTCTGTAGCCTCGGATCAATCGCGAGCGCTCAGCGGTGGGCGACGGAGGTGCCGCGGAAACGGACTATTGCGACGCGGCATCGATGAGCGAATTGAGGCGGGTGATAGATTATGTCATGCGCTGTTTCGCCTACACGTGTTCCCCCAAAGCGATGAGTAAAGTGCTTTGGCTTCGAAACAGCACAATACTAGGGTTCCGTTTGGTACCAAGAATCAGATCATGGCAAGTATAAATACGCACACCCGCTCAATAGCAAAAGGCACGGTGAAATCCCGATTCACGCTTTCACTGTCTCTACACCGCTACCGAACGATTCTGCCGGATCTTCCATCACCCCTATTTCGACGGTGTAGTCGAGAGAGCTTGTCGCGCCCTGGCCTGAAAAGCTCCCCGTCACAGGCATAGTATCGCGAGCGTGTGCAGCCGCGGCGATGGTGACATGTGCATCCGACAGCGCCTCGCCGTGGGTGGGGTCGTACCCGCGCCAACCGGCGCCGGGAAGATAAACTTCCGGCCAGGCATGGAGGTGCCGGCGCTCGCTTTGAAGGTTGCCTTTCTGATAACCGCTGGCGAAGCGCGCAGCGATGCCTTCCGCGCGGCAACAGTCAACGAACAACACTGCCAGGTCCCTACAGGCCCCATTGCGCTGTTGCAGCGTGACAGCTGGGGTTTGTGGTTCTCCGGTTTCGCGATGCCCGTGAGTGAATTCGGCAAATAAACGCTGGCTGAGAAGTTCGAGAAATCGCAACGTTTCACGACCCGCTGCCAAGCTCAGCTCCGCGGCAAAAGCCGTGACTGCATCGTCGATTTGAATGCGTTCAAGATACGCGCGAGCGCAGATTGTTTCATGCGCGTGTTCGAAAGGAAGTCGTGTCGCGTCGGGCGCCAGGAGAAAATGGAAAGGGTTCTGGCGCAGTGTCCGCACTTTGAGATCGAGCTCGATGTCGAAGCAATCCGTTTCCGCTTCGAACCAGACCTGTGTCACCCGATTGCCCTCGAGATCGAGGTGATCGTCGAGCCCTGCCGGATTCGGCGTTAGTTCGAGTCGATACTCGACAATCTCCTGGCTGCCGTCGTCACGCGGGCGAAATCTCAGCTTCTGTGGTCCGAGGTGCACAGGCTTTGAATACCGATAACGCGTATGGTGTCGAATTGTAAAAAGCATGAGAGCAAACCCAGTCTGTTGACATCGCTCAAGCGCGAAGGTTTTCCACTCGTACAATTTGCGCTTTCGGGTAGACGACAGGACCGAACTGGCTGTACACGGCAACATCTGCGGCATCACGGCCGTAACCCACCGCTACGTAACCGCTATGCAGTTCAGGTTGCGTCGCGTCGAAAGTGTACCAGCGGCCACCGACGTAGGCCTCGAACCAAGCATGCAAATCCATGGGTACAAGTCCACTAAGATAGCCCACGACCATCCGTGCAGGGATGCTGAGGCTGCGGCACAGTGCTATGCCGATGTGCGTCAGATCGCGGCAGACGCCGATGCGTCTGCTGTTCACCTCTGTGGCGGACATGGGGACGCTGCTGCTGCCGGGTCTGTAGCTGATGTTGTTCCTCAGCCACCACACTATAGCTGCGACCTGATCATAACCGGGACGGAAGTTAGCGGTGATATCTGTCGCCATCTCATGGAAACGATCCGACTCGCAATAACGGCTCGGAAGCAAATAATCCAGCACCGAATCGGGCAAACTCTGGATTTCAACGAAAGGTGCGCCGGGTGCGCCGTCTACCCAATCGGCCGTCATAACCTCGGCACTGGTGGCGATCCTGAAGGGACCCTGGGGAGCGACGAGTCGCTGGCAGAGGTTGCCGTAGTTGTCTGTGTACTCGAAAACCGGGACGCTCGGCTCCAAACGATATTCTTCGCGCGCAATCCATTGTTGGGCGCCGCTACGCGGCCGCAACATCAGCACGAACGGTGTCGGCACCCCGATATCAAAATCGAGCGTGCATTGGGTTCGCACCCACATCACGAAATTCCTCGAGCAGCTTTCGGCAATTTCCCATTATCTTCCTGTTATGTGCTTGCGTCCAAGGTGCGCGGGCCGAACAATGCCAGGGCGGACTTAGCGAAGGTGCTGGCAAAAGAGTTCAGGTGTCAGACGAAAGCTCAAAACTCCCCAAAACGAGTTCATGCGGCCAGTTCTCCTCACTCCAAGGCGAACAGGGGCGTCTGCACCTCCTCCGAGCTCGGACTGCTGCGGTGCAGCAATGCGCAGAATCGCTGAATTGTCCGCTACAAGAGTTAGATCAGACCTCGAAAAGGGGCCGCTGGAGCGACTGGAGAATGCCCACTGCGGAGATCGGTAGCAATGCCGCAGGGGGGCGGAAAAGCCGAGAGAGCCGACTCATCATGTCGCCGATTCGGCATGGGTCAGTGCTCAGGACCCAAGCGCGAACAGCCGGAATAGTGGATTATTCTGCATAAGTTGGCACGTGCCGCAGGAAACTCCTGGTGCCGGCAGGCTTTCGGCCTTTATCCGTGTTGAGCTGTCCGAATTCGTGCTTGGAAAGGCCTGCAATCGGGTCGTAGCCATCGCAGTTCCGGCATTGACTACACTTGAAAGTACTGTTTTGCGAAGGTACCCGGGCACGGGGCCATCTGTCCCCCAAGTTTAGCGAACATGACGAGGAGCCTATGGTCCAGTTTCGATGCAGTTCATCTTTTGCATACTCTGCAGGATTGGTTTTTTGTCTCAACGCGCCGCTGTTCGCTGGGGATACCGTAGGCCTGCCCGCGCCAACATCGGAAGCTGAAAGCGCGTTTCCCGCACAGAAGCATTTTTCCCCGTATGCGGGACGCAATTTTCCAACCCAGGTGTTCTGGGGCGACACGCATCTTCACACGGGGATGTCCATGGATGCCGGTGCTTTTGGCGCCAAGCTCGGGCCCGAGGACGCCTACCGCTTCGCTCGCGGCGAAGAACTCACCTCCTCAACAGGTCTCCAGGCGAAACTCTCGCGACCGCTCGACTTCCTGGTCGTTGCAGATCACTCAGACAACATGGGATTCTTCCCGCGCCTTTATGCCGGCGATTCCCAGATGCTGTCTGATCCCACCGGCAAGAGGTGGTACGAGATGGTCCAGGCGGGAGGCCAGGACGGTGTGGCCGCAGCCGTAGAGATCATAGAGGCCTTCTCTCAGGGGACGTTTCCCGAAGCGCTGGCGTCTCTCCCTGGTAGTCCCGCGTACCGCTCGGCGTGGGACGAAACCATCAAGGCTGCCGACATATACAACGATCCGGGTCACTTCACGGCCTTTATCGGCTACGAGTGGACATCAAACACCGGTGGCAACAACCTTCACCGTGTCGTTGTTTACCGCGACAGTGCCAACAAGGCCAGCGTCATGGAGCCCTATACGACCCTGAAGCCCCTCGGCAGCGATAATCCCCGGGATTTGTGGAAGTGGATGGGCGAATACGAAAACAAAACGGGGGGACAGGTGCTCGCGATCGCCCACAACGGCAACCTGAGCAACGGCATCATGTTCCCGATCCTGGATTCCTTCACGGGCGATAAGTTGGATACCGCCTACGCCGAGACCCGCTCGAAGTGGGAACCTTTATACGAGGTCACACAGATCAAAGGCGATGGCGAAACGCATCCGTTGGTATCGCCCAATGACGAGTTTGCCGATTACGAAACCTGGGATCAGGGTAATCTGGACCTCACAGCGGCCAAGCAGGAGGACATGCTGCAATACGAATACGCCCGACCGGCATTGCAGACAGGCCTGCAACTAGCGCGCGAGCTGGGTGTGAATCCCTACAAGTTCGGCATGATCGGATCCACCGACAGCCATACCGCCCTTGCAACTGCCGAGGAAGAAAACTTTTTTGGCAAACACTCGGGCACCGAACCGGGACCTGCCCGTTACAAGCACCCTATGGCACAGACTGCCAATGGCCGTTACGAGAGCTGGGACATGGTTAGCTCGGGGCTCGCCGCTGTCTGGGCCCGCGAGAACACCCGCGAAGCCCTGTTCGATGCCATGATGAGGAAGGAGACCTATGCGACGACGGGTCCGCGAATGCTGGTTCGCTTCTTCGGTGGCTGGAATTTCACGCCCGAAGACGCCATGAATCGGCTTCCCGGGACGATCGGCTACACAAAGGGTGTTCCAATGGGAGGAGATCTACCGCCGGCCGGTGATGCAAAGGCACCGACCTTCCTGGTCGCGGCGCTGAAGGACCCGCTCTCGGGCAATCTCGACCGCATCCAGATCGTCAAAGGCTGGGTTAACAGCAGCGGCGAACGCCAGGAAAAGGTCTACGATGCGGTTTGGTCAGGCAACCGCGAGCGCGGTAGCGATGGCAGGCTGCCTGCCGTGGGCAACACGGTGGACGTCGCCAACGCCACATGGACCAACACCATTGGCGCACCCGAGTTGATCGGAGTTTGGACCGACCCCGACTTCGATCCTTCTCTAGCCGCCGTCTATTATGCGCGTGTGATCGAGATCCCGACGCCACGCTGGACCGCGTACGAGGCGAAACGCTTCGAAATCCAGCTGCCCGGGGAAGCCGAAATGACGACGCAGGAACGCGCGTACACATCGCCCATTTGGTACACACCCTGAGCAGACGTCATCCCTGAACACAGGGAACCGAAGGACCCGGCCTGGCGCCCCGACTGCTGCGCTGCAGCATCCACATGCCCCAGCCTGGACGTCTGTGTTCGGGCCAGCTTCAGACGGTCACCCCTTGTGCGTCGACGACGGGGGAAAAATACTCCTTGCGGACATTGAGACTACCGCTGCCGCCGACGACGGAAAAGCCGCAACGCAGGTCATTAGGGATTTCTATGATAAGGGCCGCTGGATGCCAATAGATACTGCGTATGGTGAAATCATTACCTGGAGAAAATGTGAGGGGCCCCGATGAAAACTTTCATTGCCTGGAGCGTTGTAGCGTTCTTACCGCTGACAGGTAACGCCCAGAATCTCGACCTTACCGGGCTTCCCGCAGCCCTGGCCGAGAAAGTAACGATGGCGCGCAAGACGTGCGCGAACTTCGAGAATGGAAAACTCGCCCTGGAATGGGGGGCGGTGACGCGCACCGACCTGGACGGCGACGGCCACCCCGAC
>Ga0180438_10006779_pt1 | contig 15350 bp, 32 predicted proteins | sample SS_ome_12_FD_132455 | JGI IMG/M metagenome (GOLD analysis project Ga0180438, IMG submission 132455) | Hypersaline lake sediment archaeal communities from the Salton Sea, California, USA - SS_3_D_2 metaG | ecosystem: Environmental > Aquatic > Non-marine Saline and Alkaline > Hypersaline >...
AAAAAATGATACCAGAAAATTTTATATTGCATTGTGTTGTTTGCTGCCGATCACCTGTTTGGGATACGTGGCTCGTTGGTCAAAATAATACTGAATTATACTCGCTTCAATGTGTCAACGGGCTGCATATGTTTTCAACAAGTTATTGGAAGGACAAACAAAACGCAATAGATCAGTGGAATGTTTTAATGGAGGGAACCTATTGGGGTGTTGCGGATGGATCAATGGGATTCTGCCTGCCCTACATAACGGAGGTTAATTTTTAAGGGGGAGAGAGGTCATTATGGCCACTCTTAAAGAAAATAGTGTCTATTATTGTCCGGTTCATAATAAATGTCTTGCAATCCAAAAATTACCTATGATATAATTAAGCATAGATCGAATCAGGCGCCAGACCAGGGACAGCAGCGTGGCTTCGGATCGGGACGAAAATAAACCATTTATTTTTATTCAGGAGGAAGCCATGAAAACCTTGCCTATCATCCTATTCCTATTAATAATCCCATCAATTTGTTTCAGCGGCAGCCCAGCCCTTCTTAAGCACGATATTACCAGAACGATGGAGGTGAAAACAAAGGAAGGAAGCCTATCTCCCTTGACCTTTATTAGCGGTGAAAAAGCATTCATAACCATATATTCTTCTATTAGTGGATTGGACGAAGTTGGTATCTGGAGAGATCTTCAGATACTAAATTTGATGCCGGAAATTACAGAAATCGTTGTGTACCTAAATTCCCTTGGCGGAACGGCGGATTCAGGGTTTGCCATTGGAGATCAATTTAAGAGGGTTAAGGATAGATTCAAGCTCAGTGTGTACGCTTCTGGAACCGTGGCAAGCGCTGCTGTCATTGTTTTCGCTTCGTTTGATCAACGTTTTGCCTCCCCATGTACTTATTTTATGGTGCACGAACTTAGGGCCAGTGACGATTCAATGAGAGGGCTACCGGCATCACAGATCAAAGTTATGGACGATCTGTTTGATAAATACGCTGAAATGTATGTTGAAATCCTGACAAGCACGACAAAAGTTTCTAGAGAAGAGTGGCAACAAATGATGAAACAAACTACATGGTTTAGAGCTGACAGGGCTTTTGAATGGGGTCTAGTAACGGAGGTAAAGTGATGAAACCGTTTCTTAAATGGTGGTTCATTGTTTCCTGTGTGATCCTTGGTTTAATTTTTTTCGTTATTTATGATGGGATTAATTATGTCAATGAATCAGATTTCACAAAAATAAGTTTTTTTATATTCGGATTGTTTGTTTACTGTAGTGTTTTGGTGGGAATTTCAACTTACAGGGGTATAGATAAGTTAGATTTTCCACGGTTTTGTATCGGCGTTATGACAAAACTTGGCATGACAGGAACGGTCATCGGGTTTATTTTCATGCTGTCTACCTGTTTGCAGAATGTTGATGTTCAATCAACACAAAAGATGCAGACGATTCTGTCAGAAATGACAATGGGCATGAGTACTGCCCTGGTGACAACGGCTGCAGGACTCATATTTAGTTTATTGTTACACCTCCAAATTTTCAATTTCGACCATGGGGTGAGGTATGAAAGATGAACATATAGCATTTACCGATCTATTATTTAATCTCTTGCTTGGCTACGCTTTCCTATTTGTCATTTCTTTTTTACTGATTCAACCGATTATAAAAAAAGCCGAGGTGTCTACCCAAGCTGAGTTTATTGTTACTGTTACTTGGCCTTTGAATAATGAGGATGATGTTGATACATGGATGGCAGACCCCGTAGGGAATGTCGTATTTTTTCGAAATAAAGAGTGTGGATTGATGCATCTTGACAGGGATGACTTAGGGGCTATCAATGACACGATAACGCTTAGAGACGGTACGGTAATTAAGTACCCATATAATCAGGAGCTATTGACTATCCGGGGATTTGTTCCAGGTGAGTGGATCCTAAACATTCATATGTATAAGAAACGAAATGAGGGAGTGACGGTGGTATCTGTTAAGGTTGATAAATTAAATCCATCAATTTCTACATTGATATCAAAAGAAATCGAAATGCGTGAGCAATGGGGCGAGGTGACAGTTGCTCGATTTGAAATGGCTGGTAATGGTGATATACTTGACATAAATGATTTGCCGAAACAGTTGGTGCAAACTGGCCAGGGGGGATAAATGTTTGAGTCGTCATTGGGTTTGATTGTTGGTTTTCTGTTACTTGCATCGGTTGTTACATGGAATCTGATCGGGACGAAAGGAAATTATATTCTCAAATGCACTACAATTTGTATCTTATTATGGTATGGCCTGGCAGTCGCGTATACGGTTCCCTCGATTATGGGCTGGAGTGCTAAAAAAGATCTCCCACCGAACGCTAGAATTATCAGTTTTAGAATTATCGAGGATCAAGCGGGTGTTAAGGGGGTTATGTATTTCTGGTTAAATGAAAATCCTGAAGAAAAGCTTGATTATAAAAACCTAATGCGGCCAGATAGAATATTTCTTTATACTGGAAAAAAACAACCAAGATCCTATCAGATACCGTATGATAGGGAGTTACACAAAAAACTTATTGAAGCAAAGAGGAAACAAGGGCAACTAAGAGGATCTGTTATGATGACTGGCGAAAAGGGTGTGGGTAAGAAAGGGCAGGGCGGTCAACAGTCAGACAAAAATCCTCCATTTAAAATTGTAAACCCATATGAACTATTGCCAAAATGACAATAACTACCAAAAATTACAGTAAATTAGATGGGCCGAGCCATCAGTGTCAGTACTATTCGGATGAGCGGAAATGCCTGAAACCCAATGGCGATGATGTTTTCTGCGAATTTGATCCGACACGCAAAACAACAGGCAAGACGTGTAAATACCTGTTTGAAAAGACGAGGATGTGTACCTGCCAGGAGGCGTATGTTGAAAAATGAGGTCTGTGTCAGTAGATGACATAAAACGAATGAAGGAAAATCTGGCCGAATATGTGCGCTATTTGATCAGGCTGGAAGTTTTCCCGACTCAAAAACAGATGGCCGAGGACTTAGGAATTGCTGCCCGATCTGTCCGGCAGACAAAATACCAAATGAAAAAGAAAAAGGCACAAAAAATGAGCGAGCTAGACAGGAAAAATGCAGAAAAACTTATTGCAGATCCAAGAATTTGTCCGTATATTATTCTTGGCCGGGAAAGCCTACACATGGACGATTTGCCGGAAGATTGTGAGATTGCCAAAAAAGTCAGAAAGCGGTTTAAGGAAATTATGGAATCCGAAATGGATAAGGATAGCGGACTGATATAAAGGAGTTGTTATGAGAAATTTAATTATATTGATGTGCATCTTGGTGTTTGGATGTTCCGGTCTTCAGATTTCAGACGATTCGACCCATAAAGTTTTAGCCTACGCTGCCGGAAAATCAATGGCGATTGGGATTAACAAAGTGCGGCCCGAGGTTGACCCCGAATTGACTTCAACCTGGGTTGAAATGATGGAACGTAATAAAGAAAATCTTGTGGTTGAATCTGCTGAAATGGTGGCTTTTTACAACGAATGCCTATTGATCATAACAGGCAAAGAGTTTGACAAATACGGTTTGATTGGTGATCTATCTATGTTGTTAACTATCTATGGAGCGGAGTTAAATGACCGAAACGAAATGGTAATGATTCAGCCTGTGCCGGTGGAAATCTTGAAAGTTTTTGAGATGGGGTATGCGAATGGACGAAATGTTGCGAGAAAGTGAAATAGATCTTTTATATGAAATTGAAAAGTGGCTGATGGAGTTTGAAGAACAATTACCACGAAAAGACCGGTCTGTGCCGGAATTTTTTGATATTGACGATAGAAAAATAAGGAAAAACTAATGGAAAAAATTGAAACAGTTAGGGCTCTCGTAAGGCCGTTCATTTCGGTTTTTATGATTCTCACGTTTGTCTATCTGGCTATTGTCGGGAAAATACCCCCAAAGGAAGTGGCAACTATCGTTGGGTTGGTTATAGCGTTTCACTTCGGTGAAAGAGCAGCTGCCAAAAAACAAAATGACCAGCCGCCGATAGCACCGCCGCCGGCGCCGCCAGTTCCCTAAAAGATCCTCCCCCGCAGGCTGTCTTCGCTCCCAAAGTGGCCTGCCCTCCACGGCCGCAGCTGAGTCTGGTAGCCGCGGCCGTTTGCACCATACCCCGGGGTTGCCTCCGCCCCGGGGTTTTTTATCATAAGTAAAACTAATGGATACGTTATTTTTCTAACTTTTTTATAATTCGTGTCATATTTTTTATTGACAAAGGTTTTTAAAGGTGTATAATCAAGCTGTAAACAATTAATCACGTCAAAGCGGGCTGGACCCGCAAAGAAAGGATTGGCACATGAAAGCACCAAAATTCAAGAAAGTTACGATTTACGACTACTCTCACTATGAAGCGAATATGTCAAACAACGGCGGGAGTTACGGGTTCTGGGAAGTTTTTGAGCCCGTTGACCATGACCAGTATGATCGGTCATACCACACTACCGCAGAATTTGAGTATTGCGAATTTTGCGGCCAATTCCAAAGAGGCGACTGTGGATGCGGTCGCTGCCCCGAAAAAGTTTCAGAAAAAGAAGTGTTAGGCCTCATTAAAGAGGCCAATAATGACAAGTCAGACGAGGTTTATGCCGAGGTCGAACCTTGGCAGTTGGACCTCAAAAAATTGAGGCGGAGAATTGAAGATCATCTTCGCAAAACCGACAATGTTAGCGACCTAATTTTTATCGCTAACAATGTTGGCGTGTCAATTAGCGAATAGCCACAGAACCGCCCTGCATGAGCAGGGCATATCAAAGGCGCATTACCGAGCAATCGGAGTGCGCCTTTTTTTATTGAAACCATGAAACTAAACAAAGACAAGATAAAAAAGCTTAAAGCCGAGAGTGGGTTGACATGGGCCGACATCGCCCGGATCGGTGAACTGCCGAGGCGCCAAGACGCGCATCAAAAAATAAAAAGCGTAAAAAACTCTGGATTTTTTGCAAAGGTTTTTAATGTCGATGAAAAGGAACTGATAATTTTTGATTAAAGGAGAATTGAGATGAAAGACAAAGTTGCGTTCGATAAAAGCGCGGTTGTTTAAATTTGCAGGGCGGTGGCATTTAAAGAAATCCCGGAAAATAACCTGATGGATTTTTTGCCCAGCATAAACAGGAACGAGATCCACATATTAAAAGCGTGGAAAAATCACTTTATCAGCTGTCAGGTGCCGTTTGCGGTTACATCCGCAGAGCGTGAGTATAAAAAAGGTGAGCGGGTTGTGTACGAAACCATATATACCCTGTGGAAAGAGCGCCGTGTAGGCGATGAAAGGAGTTGATTATGGCAGACAGTCTTAATACAGAAATGATTTTAAAGGCGGCAAACATGATCGAGGGACATTTGATTGACTATTTCAAAGAGATTAACCGGGCCTATGACAAGGCCGAAAAGGAACTGGCAATCAACATTTCGTTAAAGTTCGCACCTCACCGGGACGGCATCCAGATCGCCACGCAGATCAATTTTGTGACCGATCGGGTGAAAGACGGGATCGCGGTGGTCATCGATCCGAAACAAATGCAGCTGTTTAGCAACGGCAAAACAGTCAAGATGGACGAGAACACGACCATCCGGAAAATCAAATGAAATTAATTTCAGTAACAACGGCCTTGAGCCCCTGGAACTCTTTTGAGGGTATCCCGCCGGCGGTGCTGGCAGAGGCCGCCCGCCGCGGAACCTTTTGTCACATGCTTTACGCCATGTATGCCCAGGGGCTATTTTTCGGCGCCATCCCGCAAGAGGCCCAGGGCTTTTTTGATTCGTTCAGACGATGGTTCGACAAGCATGTCGATAAGGTTTTCTGGACGGAAAAAGAGCTGGTTGACGAGGACTTGGGCATTATCGGTCACGCGGACGCCGGGATCCGGCTTAGAGACGGAATCCGGTATGTGGTTGACTGGAAGACAGCGGCGGAGTTTAAGCTGACCTGGGGACCGCAGACAGCGGCATATCTGCGACTGACGGACAAGTGCTGCAAGGAAAATTTCGACGGCGCCATGATTTTGCAGCCGAAAAAAAACGGTGGGATGGCGAAGCCGGAGATCTTTAAAAAGGTGGAATCCGATCGCCACTGGGTTGTGTTCGTGTCGTCCCTTAATTGTTACCGATTTTTTAAAGGTGTAAAATGAAACAATTGACTCAAGAGCAAAGAGTATTAAGGCTATGGGCCGCCTCGGGAGCGTTTGAGGCGTTTCAGCGCAAAATCGACTGGGGCCAGATTAATCTTTTATTAAGCATCGCCGGCATTGCGGCCTTTGTCGGCATGATTGTAGGATTTTTCATCATCGCTTTTATCAACGGAGGATAAAGAAAATGATTGTCAAAAAGTATGAAATAAGACCTTTGGCGAACCTCAGCGGGGCGAACCTCAGCGGGGCGAACCTCAGCAAGGCGGACCTCAGCAAGGCGGACCTCAGCAAGGCGAACCTTCGCGAGGCGTACCTCTACGAGGCGGACCTCAGCGGGGCGGACCTCTACGAGGCGAACCTCCGCGAGGCGTACCTCTACGGGGCGAATTTTCGCGAGGCGAACCTCTACGAGGCGGACCTCAGCGGGGCGGACCTCAGCGGGGCGAAAATATTTTCGGGAAAGGAGTGGTTTTTTGAAAACTTTGAAACCACAACAAATGGAGTTGTGGTGTACAAAGACTTGGGGTCAACTTACTTCGAAAAACCTGATACATGGACATTTGAGGAGGGCCAGTACCTCCAAGAAACATGCAACTTTGTCAAAACTGATGACTGCGGCTGCGGCGTCAGTTTTGCAACGCTCGATTGGCTAAAAAAGAATAGCAACAACCAGATTTGGGAATGCCTCATCGAGTGGGAGGATTTGTTGGAGGTGTGTGTGCCCTACAACACCGACGGCAAGGCGAGATGTAGCCGGTTAAAACTTGTGAAAATTTATACAGGATAATTGTACAGATATGCTCAATTACTTTTAAGTAGGAAGGAGGAGGATAGTATGAAAGCAAAAACGGCCAGAAGATTTTTTGATCGCAACGGCTACAAAATTATGAAGAAAAAGGTTGAGTCGAGGGTGCTGCTTTTCGGGTATTTCAACCGGAAAAAATACAAAAAATATTTGGTGGCGTTGCGCCGGGACCAGAATAACCCGGCTTCGAGAAGGACATATCAACGGGCAATGTTCATATTGTCATAACAGGGAGGAAACCATGGTAGATTTCAACGTATGGGGTTCAGATGCCTCGAAAAGAGGCTATACCGGTGAGTACGCGGACTCATCGATCGACAAAAACAAACCCACCGATTACAACCCGGTCAAACCGTATGATCCTCTAGACCTGGACCGGGCGAAAAAAAACCTGTCGGTTTATGAGGAAAAAATTGACGGGATGGCCAAGCAGGTCGAGTCACTGCAGGTCAACTCCGACCGGTCGATGGCCGTCTGCACCGATATGATCGGCCAAGCAGCGGCCCTTTCCAAAAAAATCGACTCCAACCGCAAGGGCATTGTTGAGGACGCCTATAATTTTTACAAAAAAATTACAAGCTTCGGCAACGTGTACGTCAAAAAATTGGACGCGATTGTCGCGGCCGGCAAGAAAAAAATCGGCGCTTATCAATACGAGAAAGAGATGCAACGCCGGGAATCCGAGGCCAAGGCAAGGGCCGAACAGGGACGTCTGCAGAAAGAAATGGATGCGCGGGCGAAAAAAGCCGGGGTTGCGCCTGTTCAGGTGCCCGATATCGTTGTGCCGCAATCAACCGGCCCGGTGAGGACCGAATCGGGAACGGCCTCGGTGTCGATGGTGTGGACCTGGGAGGTCGAAGATGTCAAAAAAGTGCCGCGCGAATACCTGATAGTGGGCGCCAATTTAGTGGACAATGCCCTTAAAAGCGGCATTCGCAAGATCCCGGGCATCAAAATCTATGAGAAGCCACAAGTAAGAGTGAGGTCAGCATGAAAAACGAGGATATCAAAAAGGCGGTCGATGCGATCGTCGAAAATGCTTTCCAGGCGGCCATGCGCGAATATGCGGAGCTGATGCACCGCTACGCGCTGGGCCATATCAAGGACTGGTTTATACATGTGCCGACGAGGTTGATAAAATGAGTGAAATCATCATGCCCTGGGGCAAGCACAGGGGAAAATATTTGCACACGCTTCCGTCCGGCTATCTGCGCTGGTTGGCCGAAAACTGCGACTGGGACGCTGTGATACAAACCGAGGCCGACGCTGAGTGGCAGTGGCGGGAGCGATATAACGAACATTCAATGGATGCCAACGAGGATGAGACTTGGCATTGGGAGGATTAAAAAATGGTAGACTTTAACGAAATCGTGGATCCGGGCGTCCCGTTTGAACCCACAGTCGAACCGCCCGAGCCGCGGGAATGGAAATGCCGCCTGGCCGGCGTGACGTTTGAGGGCCGGCAGAAAAACATCGAGCGTTACGCGCTGGCAAACGCACGCTACCGGTTGGTGCGGCAGCCCGACAATCCGTATGACACCAATGCGGTTATGGTCACGGCCAATGGCCGGGACGTTGGCCATGTTCCGAACTCTGACAGATCGGGACGGATAGCAGATCAAATTGCACCGTTGATAGATGCAGGCTGTAATCTGCGCGTCCATTTTGTCAGAAAACTTGTAAATGACAAGGATTTAACAAAACCAACCGGCCTTATGGTCCGGATTTGGGAGGGATAAACCAAACAAGCAAACAGGAGGATCAAATGCCGGCAAAAGTAATAAAATTGACAGAAGCGGAAATCAAGCTGATCAAACCCACCGTTGAAGATCATCAAGTAGCCCAAGCGGCTTTCAGACATGCTGCGTGGCTGATAAAAAAACACCATACCTCGCTTTGGGAGCAGTTGGGCAAGCTGTATCCGGATGTGGTGGGAAAAGACGCGAAGTTCGACCACGATACGTTTGAAATTGCTTATCTGGATTAACCAACCAAAACAGGAGGAAATCAAAATGAACGAAAAAGTCAAATTGTCACCAATGATCAAGGGGCTAACACCAGGACTACCGGAACTAGGAAAATTAAAGCTCGGTATGAAGGGAGCGTGGACAACATCGCAAGGCGGCAAGAGCTTTCAACTACCGCAAAAAGTCGACCATTGGATTATCACCACACTGGAACGCGGGCCGGATGGGAATTTCCTAAAAGACGAATATGTCCATCATGTGTTGGGAGAAGAGCCAAAGGAAATTCCTATAACCCTGTTGTATGATGATCCTACGCTAAACTTTCAATGCCGTTGGGCCTGTTTTGTTGGGGATTCGTTATGGTGCACCGGCGATGGAGAAAAGGCCATCAGAAAACAAAAAGACGGAACGGATACAGTCATGGATTGTACCTGTGAGCGTGCTGCGCCGGATTTTAACGCTGATAAGTATCGGTGCAAAACAGCGGGGGTGCTATCCGTGATACTGTCAAACATGCAGACTGTTGGAGGCGTTTATAAGTTTAGAACGGGATCTTACAATTCAGTTATTAACATCATGTCAAGCCTCGCCCTTATTCAAAGAACCACTGGCGGGGTTCTGGCTGGAATTCCACTGATGCTGACAGTAAGACCGAAAACCGTCATTATACCGAAAACAAAAAGGACGATGCAGGTTTATGTTGCTGGCATCGAATATCGCGGGAGCATGAAACAACTTGCTGACATCGGTTATCAGGTCGCGCTCGAAAATCAAACCCATAGGGCAAAAATAGAATACCTGGAAGAAACGGCCCGGGCGGCTATCACTCCCGAAATGCTCACCGAGGGTGAAACCGAACAAGACATTGCCGAGGAATTTTATCCGGAGTCAGTAACCGATGACGACGCGCAGGGCGAAAACAACGGGAAATATGGCGACATGATGAGCTCTGCAGACCGGGAGATGGGCATGGCTGAGGACAAGGACCCGGAGCCGGAGCTTTCTGAAACAACGGTTGTGCCAAACGATCCAAAGCAGGTTAAGGACACCGCCCAGCCGAAAAAAGAAGCCACTTTCGAGCAAAAGCTCGACGCGATCGAGGAAAAACAACCCGATCACAGCGACTTTAACATGCCAAAGTGGGTGTTGGACAATCCCAAGCTTGACGAGTTTCTGAGAACCTCGCTTGCCCATTTTACAAAGGTGGACGCTTACAAGGGTTACACCATGGCTAAGATGAAAAAAGACGCCGAAGATAACCAGGAAAATTTCATCACGGCGTTTAAAAATTATTTGGCCAAAACCGTTGGCGATTCTGCCGGAGGTCCCGCCGAGAAAAAACCGGAACCAAAGGCCGAACCGAAGCCCAAAGCCGACGACTGGGATCCCTTGACCGCCGAGCTGATTAACCGCTACACCGCCGAAAAGAAAAAAATCGTCATGGAGGCCATGGAGGCCCGCGGGATGGAAGTCAACCCGAACCATTCCGGCAACAAGCTACACTTCTTGTTGCTAAACGATGTTCGTAAGCGTGGGCTGGAATTGGTGTCAAAACCTGCCGAAACACCGCTGCCTGCCGCGCGTGGCAGCCACCCACAAGAGTTTTTCAATGAACCCGACATACCAGTCGGCCAGGAAGAAAAAACGACTCAGATCGAATATGAGGACGAATTTGACGCGCTGGTAAATTCGGACGCATGGCAGGAAATGTCGGCGTTAAAAACCAAGCATTTCAAACTTTACGCGCAAGTGACCGGCGGACGGACTCCGCGCACCGCTGAACAGGTGGACTACATCATCGGTGAAATTACCCGCCTGGCCGAGACGGAAACCAGCGAGGGCATGCCGGGCGCATAACACGGATTCCCATGGGTGCGCGTAAGGGTAATTCCCGGTTTCTCGCATCCTAAAACGCTGGGGGGATTTTGGGGTCCCCCTACTTAAAAAAAAGCGGCATGTTAAGGGGTGTATGAGGGGTGACACAATAGAAAGGGCGCTTGATCTGATACGTTTATTCGAACAGGGTCCTGTCACTGTCAAGCTATTGAAAAATAGATGGAATGTGAGCAGTCAAAGCGGTCAAAGGTGGATTGACCAGGCGTCCAGGTTTATGCCAATCATTGAAATCGGTAGGGATTATAACACAGGTGGTTCTCCAGCAAAGATTTACGGATTGATGAAATGAGGGGTGTGTGATGACATGGTTTGATGACAAGATAAAACAATTTGAAGGCGATCCTGAATTTGAGTTTGAAAAGGCATTGTTGGAATTTGAAGAAACGTTAGTGCGAAATATAAAACCAATGCCCCCTGAATTTATTGAAACTGTAGATAAGCTTTTTAGGGAATTATTAAAATCATACGGATTGATGGAATGAAAGCCAGAAAAACCAAACGAACAGTAACGTATTATTTCGATAGAACAGATCAGGACCAAAGATTCGCGTGGACACTGTTGGAGACAATGGCACCGGAAAACGAGCTTAAAACCTTCCCATATTGCGGCGCGTATTCAAAAATTTACGGGTGTTTTTGCAGGAGGCAACTATGCCAAAAATCAAAAAAGCAATCGAAAAAATCTGCACCAATTGCTGGCACTATATTCTGACCGTCGAGGGTCCGCGGTGTGATTTTTATGATCAGTTTTTTCCGGACCCTGTTTTGTGGGTGTATGACTCAACGAAAAAAAAGCCGGGTGAGCGGACGTGCGAAAATTGGATGGAAAGATAGGGGGTGTGCGAGATGTCGACGAAAATAGAATGGGCGGACAAGTCCTGGAACCCGGTAACAGGCTGCAGCCCGATCAGCGAGGGATGCCGCAACTGCTACGCCGCGCGTATGGCAAAGCGCCTGGCCGGCCGCTACGGGTACCCGAAAAACGATCCATTTAAGGTAACGTTTCACAAAGACAAATTGCATCGTCCAAAAAATTGGAGCTCGCGGCGAGTGTTTGTCTGCTCGATGGCAGATCTTTTCCACAATGACGTGACCGATGACCAGATTCAATCGGTTTTTGACGTGATGTATCGTTATCGCCATCATACATATATCGTTTTGACAAAGCGTATCGGGCGGCTGGTCGCCATGACAGACGACATCATAAAAAGGCATGAAATATACAGCCTGTCAAATTGGCAGCAAAATTGTTTCCCGGACAACATCTGGATTGGTGTGTCTGCCGAAAACCAACAGACAGCCGATCAGCGCATCCCGGCGTTGCTTGATATACCCGCTAAAATCCGGTTTGTGTTTTTTGAGCCGTTGCTGGGGCCTATTTATGACCCCTGGACGTGCGAACACATGGACTGGGTGATTGTCGGCGCGGAAACGGGTCCTGGGGCGCGGGTGATGAATATGGACTGGGTAAATGACATTAAAGATGGCTGTCAAAGGCTTGGCATCCCGTATTTTTTAAAAAAGCGTCGAAGGGCCATGAACCGGGATTTACGATGTTAAGGGAGTATCCGAAATGAGGTGCGAAATGACAGCAACGAAATTAATAATTTGTGTCTTAGTTATTTTGTTTGTGGGCTTCTTCCTGTCATACCACATCGGCGTAAAATACGGTTATACAAACGGAAAAAGCGATTGCCCGGATGTTATATCGGAAGACCGGTTTGACGAAGGATTTAATATGGCGATGACCTGCATGACCCTGCTGAATCTCGAACTTCATCTCGAAGGTGAGCGAAAAACGTTTGGAGAAATGAGCGACATTTGCCGAGAGAGGTTTGGCATTGAAAAACCGGCGGAGGCGAAAAATGACTGAAATTTTTATCATAATAGGGCTGATTTGTCTGGCTGCGGCCTGTTGGCTGTTTCGGGAAACTTCCGGGCCGTTCGGTGAGGTTAACCGATATGGCGAAAGAAAAAATAAGAAAAAGAGGTGGCAATGGAAAACGTATATCTGACAGGAAGCGACGCCGTTCAAACAGCCGGCATGAAAATTTTGTTAGCCGCCCAAGAAATAAGCCGGGCAGCAGACGAAATCAATAAGGCGTTTTATTCATTCAAAGAGCAGGTCGACCGGTTGGAAGAGTTGCTGGTTGTAAAAAAGTAAATTAAACCCTTAATGAACGCGTTGGAAATAGCGCGAGAAATATTTCCAGATCAAGGCGAGGAATTTCTTGAATTTGTGATATGGGAGCACACGGGATTTCCGGGATTCTGGAGAATCGGGATTGACGGAGACACACCGGAAGAGTGCCTTCGTAAGCAGCTAAAAGACTTTAGAGATAAAGGTCAAAAGCCGGAAGGAGAGGTGTAGAAATGAAAAAATTGTATAGATTCAAAGCTCTCGTTGAATTTGCGGTCATCGTGGCCGCAGACACCGAGAAAAAGGCGGTTGAAAATGTTTCAAAATGGGGGACGGCATGGGTTGACACCGGTGAATATATTGGTGTCAATGAATGGAGACTGGTTGATGTGCGGGTCCCCGATAGTCAAAAAGATTTAAAATACAAAGCGAATATAATTGTGTGAAGGAAGGAAGCATTTTTAACGATGGGATAAGGAGGTGCAATAATGAAAACCGTCTGCTTTTTTTGCCAAACCGAAAATGACACCGAAAGGCAAAATTTTTGCTCAAAATGCGGCCACGAACTCGAACGCAGGCCCGGGGCGTGCGGGTGCCCGGGGTGCGACCCATACGTCTGGCCACAGAAAGACCTCGATGCCTGGCAAAGAAGACACCATGGCGCCGCGGCCGTCGACAAAAAGCCGGTGATGATCCCATGTAATTTTTGCGGTCACGGAAACGACTATTTAACTATGACGCATTGTGGTGAGTGCGGCCATGAGCTGGGTGTGCCGCGCGGCTATTGCCAGTGTGAGCGGTGCAAGCCGCGCATATGGCCAGAAGAGTCTGAGGATGAGGAATATCTGCCGGTGAACCAGCGGTAGGGAATCCGGCGAAAGGAAGTGATATGAAAGATCAAATTTATGAATTTATAAAAAGGGGCAATGTTTCGCTTGCGGAACTAACAAAACGTATACCCGGCTTTAAGGGGGATATGCAATGGCGGTTAGCAAAAAATGAAAACATCATTATTTGGCAGGGGATGAGCAACGAAGCTATCGACGCCATCGAGTCGTTGCTTGACGAAAAAAAGATATCGATAAAACCGTGTCACTTCTTGGTATATATGTGCGATGGGGTGGTGCCAAATTTTCCGATCGTAAAAAGAAATTATAAATACAAGACGCCTCATTGGCTGCCGGTGGCTTTGAACCGATGTAAAAATGTGAAAAAAGGTTCGGCAGGAAGAAAGAAAGAAAGAAAGAAAGAAAGAAAGAAAGATATTTAAATTCTCGCCAAACCGATTGACAGGACAGCGTAAATTTGATATGAATTTAATTGAAAATATACGGGCCCTGGCAAGCCCAAAAACACAACGTGATAAGAGCCCCGAGAAGTGGGCAGGACCCTGTTGTTGTGTGGGGAATTGCCAGCCTGCTCACTTCCCGGGGTTTTTGTTTTTTAGGAGGCGGCCATGGGGATCATAGGAAACAAATTGCTAAAAAAAATCGAGGACGCTGAGCAGTCCGGCAACTGGGATGAGCTTCTTGAAGTGTTAGACGAGGTCCGGCATGTCGCCTGGACGAATTATGTCAATGCCATAAAAGACCTTGCGGCCAACTTGGTAAACGGTGGTGATAATGAGAAGCGATGATGTTTCTATATATAAAGGTATCGCGCCGGATGTGCAGGCCAAAGCCCCCTGGACGACAATATTAAAGGCGATTCAGTCCGGACAGTACCGAAAACAAATCGAGGCCCTGCGCAAAATACAGGATCCTGAAATATACCGGCAGAAAAAAACAGGACTGACCTCGGTGACGTTCGGTGGGACGTTTAACGGCCGGCGAAACAACGCATCTATTTTAACACCCACTGGATTTATCGTCGCCGATATCGATCATATTGACGATGCCGGACCACTCATTGACTCGCTGGCCGAAGACGAGCATGTCTGGTTTGCATTTGTCAGCCCGGGCAGTGATGGTGTAAAGGCCGCGTTTCGAAGCAAAAGCGTTTCAACCGATACCGAGCACAAACAGCTGTATGCGGCCGTGTCGAGATACGTTAAAGACGTTTATAAAATTGACATCGACCCGGCCTGCAAAGACATCTCCCGATTGACATTTGTTTCCTGGGACCCTTTTGCCCATATCAACCCACAAGCGATTTTTTTTGATCACTCGACATTTGAAGAAGACGAAACAAAACCCCAGCCGGCCGTACCACCCATATCCAAGCCCACCACTGCAAAACTAAAATACGGGATCGCTGTTCTTGAATCTGCCTGCAAAAAAATCGCCGAGTCGCAGCCCGGAAACCAACATCACACCAGAGTCGAGCAGGCCACCCTGGTGGGTGGTTTTATCGCCAGCGCATACATAGACCATAACACG
>Ga0180438_10006780_pt1 | contig 15348 bp, 12 predicted proteins | sample SS_ome_12_FD_132455 | JGI IMG/M metagenome (GOLD analysis project Ga0180438, IMG submission 132455) | Hypersaline lake sediment archaeal communities from the Salton Sea, California, USA - SS_3_D_2 metaG | ecosystem: Environmental > Aquatic > Non-marine Saline and Alkaline > Hypersaline >...
TCGTCCTGTCTGCAGGGAGTACCGAGTTTGGTGAGGCCACTTCGACGGCGCTTTTCCGCGTTTTTCAGGAAGCACTAACTAACGTCGCGCGCCACGCGAAGGCGGCCAACGTTGCAGTTACTTTGAAACATGACGGGAGCAAGCTTACGCTGGTAGTGAAAGACGACGGCAGGGGCATCCAAGGAAGCGAGATTTCGCGTTCGACCTCGCTGGGACTGGTGGGTATGCGTGAGCGTGCGGTTGCTCTGGGAGGGCAATTTCATGTGACCAGCGTTCCCGGGAAAGGAACCACGGTTAGAGTGGTCGTCCCGGTTGCCGGTCCACGCGAGGAGCGAGGAAGTATTGATTTGATCTCCGGCGAGCACTCTGAAGGAGGCGGGGTATGATAAACGTTCTCATTGCGGATGACCACCCGGTTGTACTGGAAGGAATAAAGCAGGTAGTCGCGGATGCCTCGGACATCGTCATCAAGGGAGAGGCGACCAACGGGAAAGAGGTGCTGGACCAAGTCCGTGCCGGTCGGTGGGATGTGGTTGTGCTTGATATAAGTATGCCCGGCGTCCACGGGTTGGATCTCCTCAAGCAACTGAAGGCTCAAGATCCTAAGTTGCGGGTGCTTGTGCTCAGTATGCATCCCGAAGACGATTATGCCGTGCGGCTGTTGCGAGCGGGCGCGTCAGGCTATGTGAACAAGAGGAGCGTTTCGGGCCAACTGGTGGAGGCTATACGAAAAGTGGCCCAGGGCGGCAAGTACGTCAGCCCGGCTCTTGCTGAAAAGCTCGTGTTTGATCTGGTTGTTGACTCGGATGATCTTCCCCACAAGAAGCTATCAGACCGCGAGTTTCAGGTCTTCTGTCTTCTAGCCTCGGGCATGACGGTTACTGAGACCGCCGAAGAGCTATCGCTGAGCGTCAAGACGGTGAGCACGTATCGGTCACGCATTCTTGAGAAGATGAACATGCACCGTAACGCTGACATGACTCGTTATGCAATCCAGCACGAGTTGGTGCGTTGACATAAACCATCATTGTCTGGACACTTCCACCTTTGTTTGGTTGTCCGGCGCCGTCGTTGGATGACGGTTCGGTGTAGGACAAAACCCCACAGATGTCTCATTGAATCCCGCGCAAAAAGCAGACTTTGGCCGATTTACGACACGTCTCTCGTGTGATATTCTTCCTGTGTTATCCATATGCGTGGGCCGGCGGGTGAGGAAGTATACTTTCTAACGCCGAAGGAGCAAGCAGCCGTTTGTGGAGGTGGCACTGGCAATGTACATGAGGAAACACCAACGCCGAGACGCTCAAAGGAGATCGAAAGCGTGCGCGATGTTCTTCAGCACGGGGCCGAATCGATGCGCAGTTGACCCTAACCGTTACCCCAACAGGTTTACTACGCGTAGAGGATCTTCAAGGAGCGCCTTTTCCCTCCCCCCCCGAGACAATGGCGTTGGTGTTTCCTCATCGGCCAGAACTTGGGCGCGCCGGGCTCCAGGTGGAGAGGCGGCGTTTGTGCAATCTGCGATAGGGGACCGAGAAGGATGTTGGCAGTGTGGTTTCTGCGGCGCTCGCAAGATGCGGTCGAGCGGAACGCCGGTTTTTTCCCGGTCCGATTATCTTGCAGATGCAACACGCGATGTCACTTCATCGAAAATGAACTAGAAGGAGCGGCGATGACTGAATGAAAGCAAGAATTGACACGGAACTGTGCGCGTGCTACGGAGTTTGTGTGGACATTTGCCCGGAGGTATTCGAGTTGAACGAAGATTCTGCCAGAGTAGGGTGTGAAACCGTGCCGGCAAAGTATGAAGAGGCGTGCATTGAGGCAGCCAGGCTATGCCCCACGAAAGCCATATCTGTGCAGTAGTGAGCGGAGGTCAATTTGGGTGCCCCATATGTCTGGAAAGCAAGACCTTTCAGTGCGGCAACTAGCACGGAGCGTGTGAAACAGACTAGCCGATCAGCGTTAGCGCTTGACGAGCCAGGTGCCGGGCGTTCGGCGCCTTGGTTCAGGCCTGGGAGCATGGGACAGTGAGAAAGACTTTACCGGAGAAAAGCAAGATGACAGCGCAGGCGCCGTGGTGCACTCGTCAGTCCCCGGGGATAGGCGAGGAGCGGCAAGAGCACTATCAGGTATGGCACGAGAAAGACGTGCTGGACAAGACGACCAAAGAGCTGCTCATGCTCGCGCTTGCCTGCGTGTTTCGCTGCCCGCACTGTACCGAAGAGCATATCAAGGGGGCGCTCGAGGTTGGCGCTTCCAAAGCGGAGGTGGTCGAAGTGGTGCTTACGACCTTGTCTTTGTCCGGGCAGGTTCACGACAAACACTGCTTTGGATCAGGTGTGATCGGATGAATTGGCGGAGGGGACTTATTGCGCATTTGAGTGGCCAGATGGATGGTCGATTCATGCAGACGCGCGCGGTCGCAGGAGCGAGGTGGCACTAACCGAGCACATGAGGAAGCACCAACGCCGGGATGTAAAAAGGAGTTCGAAAGCATGCGCGATACTCCTTGAAGACGGGACCGACCCGATGCGCAGGCAACCCCAAGCGTTCCCCCGGAGCGGTTGACAGCGCACAGAGGATCCCATACGAACGGTTCCGTTATCCCTCCCCGAGAAGCCGGGCGTTGGTGCTTCCTCACCCGCCGGAGCTTCGACGCAGTGGCCCCGAGTTTAAGAGGCCGGAACGCAACGGACGAAGGTTGTCGGCATTGTTTTTTCTAAAGGTTGCACGCGGTAGCGTTGTAAGGGACGAGGCTCCCGGCAGACCTTGCGAAGCAAGAATTGACAGCTCGGCGCAGCTCCAGTTGAACGAGGAGGCAGCACGAGAAACAATCGACATTGGTCCATGGATATATAAAAAGACGTGCATGGAGGCGGCTAAACCCTGTCGTTGGCTGATGGGTCTCGATAGGGTGAAGAGGAGTTCGCGGAAGGAAACGAGGATGGATTTACAGAGGGCTCCGTGTGGGGCTGATTTACAGGAAATTGACAGGAGACTGACAGAGTTTCTTGAATCACGGGGCGAGAACGTCCCAGCCGACGAAAAGGCTAAGCAGTTGTTGTTGGTCGGGTCAGCCTGGGTGCGCCGGTGCCGGTTTTGTGCAGAAGAGCAGATTCAGTCTGCACTCGAAGCCGGCGCCACGCAGGACGAGGTCGCCGAGGTGGTTCTCATGAGTTTGGCCCGGGCCAAGGAGGTTGTTGATTGAGGCCGTTCTTCAGAGTCTGGCGGGAACTGGCGCTGCTACAAAAAACATAGTGTGGCCCGGAAACCTATCCCGCGGTAAAGCGGTGCGTTAAGCTCTGGAGAAAGCCCCTGCGGACTGGAGAACCCTTTTCGGCAAGAAGTTCTCGATGCCCATTTTAGCAGGTAGGACGGGTATTTGGATTACTCGCTTTGGCGAGCCCAGCAGTATGGAGATGCAACTGACGGACAAGAATGTCCGTCCCACCATGCAGAGGGAGACCTTCTCATAAAGAAGGTTTGCCACACTCGCCGGCGTTAATGACTGCCGACAGCCGCAGGTTCGGCGGCTGTCATGCTGTGTTTGGCGAGGAACTCGAGCATCGCTTCGCGGAACTTCGGGCTGGCGATACAGCCCGGATGATCTGCCCCTTCGATAACGACGACTTCAAGGTTAGCCATCACTTCTTTGAGCGCGTCCGCATCCGCTTTCAATGGGTCGATCCCGCCGATGATCGATAGTGCGGGCACCGTGTTCGCTCTGAGCTGCTCTTCGGTCACCATCGCTTCGCGCATGCCTCGTATGACGGCGGCTAGAGCCTTCAGATCGTTTCGGGCCGCTATGAGAGCGCTCATCGCGGCTACTTGCTCTTCGGTAGGCTTTGGTTGGCCTTCGGGTGTCAAAGCGGCTATCATGGGGCCGAAACCCTCGCCCGTCTCGAGGGAATCGGCCAGTTCCAGCCAGCCAGCCCCTCTGTCACCGACATCTTTCCTCCATCCCGCACCGCCGATCACCGCGGACCGTACCCGCTCGGGGCACATAGTAAGCAGCTTGACCGTGATGAACCCGCCCAGCGAATAGCCGGCAACGTGGGCTTTATCGATCTCGAGATAGTCGAGCAACCGCACGATATCCTTCACCATCTCAGTGCCGTACATCTTGGGATCGTGCGGTTTGTCGCTCTTGCCGTGACCGCGGTTGTCGATAGCGATAACCTTGTACCGTTCCGACAGAGGACCGAGCAGACCGCGCCCGCCCCACTCGGACTTGTAATCCATGGTGAACCCGTGAACAAGCACTATGGGTTCGCCTTCACCCATGATAGCGTAATGGATCTTGACACCGTTGGAATCGAAATACCGCCCTTCCGGCTCCGACGCGACCTCCGCATGTAGCGGAAGAACCACAAGAACGCACAACACTAGAGCTAGAACGAGTCTTCTCTTCATGATTATCCTCCTTTGATGTTCAGCCGGATGCAACGCACGCAATAGTAGCATGGAGTCGCCCGGGTTTCAAGATAAGCGGGGCGAATTGCCGTGGTTACTCACCTCTCGCCGAATCGTTGCAAGGCATACTTCGTGACATTGCGTACGGCGACGTATTTGTCTTTCATAGCAGCACGAAGTTGAGGTAAGGCTGGCCGGGCTTTTTCGCCGATCTGTCCCAGCGCGGTAGCGGCGTGAAGGCGAACGGTATCCGAATCGTGTTCTAACGCCTGGACGAGCACCGGCAAGGCTGCTTCTTCCTGACCCCAATCGCATAACGCTTGAGCGGCGGCGATACGAACGACCGGCGACGGGTCGTCGAGCAGTTTAGCGACGGCATCTTTCGCCCGTTCGACGGTCCGGTCCTCTTTGCAGTTGACGCGCAGCCCGACGACGGCCCAGTACCGCACGGAACCGTATTCGTCGCCCAACGCGCCGAAATACTCGGGGATAGCTTTCTCACCCTGCCGGTCGAGCGCTTTGATCGCGCGTAACCGGTCGAGCAGATCCGTCCGGTCAATCACATCCCGCCAATGCAGAACGTCGGTTCGCGGTTGAACGGGCGCCGTCAGCTTATCGCCAAACTTGAACTCTATCCGGTCGCTATCACGGAATCCGAGCCGGCAAGCCGTCGCCCTCAGTACCTCACCGCGCCGAAGTCTGACCGGTTCGGTGTACAGCTTCCATCCTGTCCTACCGGCGGGACCTATCTTGTACGCGATCGACGCGCCTGGCGTAGCGCACGTGATGGTAATGAGGGCGGTCTCGTCGCCGGTGGCTGAGAACACCGGCGTTTCAGTTCTTTCCCACTCACCGCTTGGCCGTTTCATCTCGTCGAACTCAGGTTCCGGTATCAGGCCGACGTCGCGCGTCCGTCGCATCCATTCCTGATGCGTTGCGCGCAACCGTTCGAGCACGTCCCTGTATTGCGCATCGCCGGCAAGATTCTTGATCTCGTGCGGATCTCCGACCGTATCGTAAAGTTCCTCGACAGGTTTGGTCTCGAGGAAGTAAAGGGTTTGAGGTCCGACGAGTTTTCCCTCCGCATTAAGTCGCCGCATCTCCTTCATGGTGGGCATCATGTTCATGTAATCGATATTCTGGCCGTAGGTGACGTGCGGCATGTAGTTGCGTATGTATTTGAACCGCTTGTCGCGCACCGCACGTATGATATCGTACGTCTCGTCCATCCGGTCGCGTATAGCATAGACGTACTCTCTCGGCTGGGCCTTCTGGCTGCCGAGAAATGCCCGGCCCTGCATGTAGTCCGGTACCTTAACGCCCGCAAGCGATAACATCGTCGGCGCAAAATCTATGAACGAGACAAGATCGTCGTTAACGCTCCCGGGGCGGACAGCGTCCGGATTGTCCGACATTGCAGGCGTCCGCAGCTTCTCCGGCACGCGCACGATCAGCGGCACGTGTATGCCGGAATCGTAAATCCACCTTTTCGCCTGCGGCAGACCCCGTCCGTGATCGCCCCAGAACCACACGATCGTGTCGTCCGCCAGACCGTCTTCTTCAAGCTGTCTGAGCATACCGCCTGCCTGTTTGTCCATCAACGTTACGACATCGTAATATTGAGCCCAATCCTTGCGCACAATCGGCGTGTCCGGATAGTAAGGCGGCAACGTGGCCTTGGCCGGATCGTGTTTCTCGTGCGGTTCCAGGGTATGGAGCGGAGCCCGCACCCCTTCCATACTGCTGCGCACCTGGCTCTCGTGGCAGACCGTGAAGTTGAAAACAGCGAAGAACGGTTGCCCGTCGGCCCGACCACGCCAATGCGCTTTACGACTGTTCTCGTCCCACGCGGTCATCGGTGCGGCGAACTGGTAATCGGTCTTCGCGTTGTTCGTGCAGTAGTAACCGGCCGCGCGGAGATACTCGGTGAAACATTTCACGTACGGCGGCGGCACACCTTCGCACCGCATTTGATGTGTGCCGATGGTCGTCGGGTACGTGCCGGTGATTATCCCCGACCGCGCCGGTGCGCAAACGCCCGCATGCGCGAACGCGTTGTTGTATCGCACACCGTGTGCCGCGAACCGATCAAGGTTGGGAGTCACGGCATAACTGTCGCCGTAACAGCCGAGGTCGGGACTGGTATCCTCACAGCTTATCCAGAGTATGTTGGGCCGCTTTTGCGTCCGTGCCTCGCCCGCTCCAACCGATCCGGTCGGCAGCCCCGTTGCAGCGGCAGCGCTGGCCATTATCTGCAGAAAACTACGCCTGTTTACATCGCAACTGATCGGTTTCATTCGACCTCTCCTCCCAATTTCTGCAGTACGGACCATGTCCGCGCAGTTACGGCATGCGGAGGTCATGGTATCCATATGACGTCGATCAAGTCAACCCGCTCGAACGAAACGGCTGTCTCGCCGCGCGCGGATGTGCTATCATGACACAGGCGTAATTCACGAGCAGATGCAAACGTATGGAGGTGGCACTATGATCACGGGAAAGATGGTGAAGATACGATTCAGACGACATTTCCCCGACCAGAAACAGTGGGTGTTCATGGGGAAAGTGTTGGAGTTCACGGAGAATTGGGTGACTGTCGAGGGCAAGGCAATTGTCCTTTTCAAAGGGCGGCCCGAGCCGGTGGACATAGATAAGGAACCTCGGATTTTGATGGTCCCGAGGGGTAACATCGCCCATATAAGGCTGCTCCCGGACGATTTTGACATAACCAAGATCAAAACCAGTATCAAGGGATTGCGAACGTATGTCAAAGTTCCGAATGCTCCCGACACATCCATCGGCGAATAGTATGGATAAAGACGACCGGCCAATGGAGATTCATCGCGAGATCGTCGAATCCATCGACAGCGGTTGCCGGTTCGCCCTGGCTTTGATCCTGAAGGCCGAGGGTTCCACTCCTCGAGAGGCCGGGGTCAAAGCTATAATCGACGATACGGGCAAGATCCGGGGCACGATCGGCGGCGGTGACGTTGAGGCGGAAGCTCAGCACCGTGCGATTGAGGCGTGCGAGTCGGGGCGTCCCGTCGTGTTTGACATCAATCTGCATGAATCCGTCGATGCGGGGCCCATCTGCGGTGGGTCGATGCGCATTCTGATCGACCCGACGGCTGCCAAGGATCGGGAATTCTACGCTCGCGCGGCGGAAGCACTCGAGCGCCGGCAACGCGGCGTACTGCTCACCACGGTACGCATCGGTGCCGAGACGGATGTGACGGTGGAGTGGTATCCGGAAGAGAGGGATAAGAATGGGGTACAGTCCACGCGCTCGCGAACAGACTCGCTTGGTACAGTCCCCATTTTTCCAGATGCAGAGACCATCCGATCATGTCTTGCCCGCGAGAGAGCGCGGCTTTTTGTGGCGGACTCGTCGGGGCCGGACGTTTCGACTGAGGCGTTGGTTCAGCCGATTATTCCGAGACCGGTGCTGCTGATTGTGGGTGGAGGACACGTCGGCCAGGCGCTGGCGCGTCAGGCGGTCCTCATCGGGTTCGACGTCGCGGTGGTAGACGACCGGCCGGAGTTCGCCAACCCGGCGCGATTCCCGAAAGGGGTGACGACGCGGTGCGCCGATATCGCAAGAACAGTGGCCGACTTCCCGATTTGCAAAGACACCTACGTCGTGATCGTTACTAGGGCGCATAAACACGATGAGGAAGCACTCAAGGCCTGTATCCACGCGCCCGCCGCGTATATCGGCATGATCGGCAGCAAACGTAAGGTGGAGCTGATCCGAAAGAACATAATCGAATCCGGCGTCGCGACCGAAGAGGAGCTCGACCGGGTTTTCGCTCCGATCGGACTGGATATCGGCGCGGTGACCGTGCCGGAAATTGCGACGAGTATCGTAGCTCAATTGACAGCCGTCAGGCGGAGAGGCGACGGGCCGGCCGCCGCCGGGATGATGAGCGGATGATCTGCGCTATTGTTCTTGCGGCAGGCGAATCGCGCCGGATGGGCGTCCAGAAACTTCTCCTGCCGTTCGGTTCCACGACGGTAATAGGGCATATCGTGGATCAGCTTGTGGCGAGCGCCGTCGAGCAGGTCATCGTGGTTGTCGGACACGAAGCGGATCGGATAGTTGAAGAACTGGCCGATCGTCCCGTCGAAATCGTGACCAATCCCGACCACAAGACCGGCATGTTGTCTTCCGTGAGATGCGGTCTCCGTGTGGTGCCGCAACAGGCCGACGCGGTTATGGTTGCGCTCGGCGACCAGCCGGCGATAACCTCCGGGCTCGTCGACGAGATGGTTGAGGCGTTCAGAACGACCGGCAAGCGGATTCTCGTGCCGGTGTATCAAGGCAGACGCGGACATCCTCTGCTGTTCGCCAAGCATTATCGGGACGAGATTCTGACGGACTTCGATGACGTTGGGCTTCGTGGACTTCTCCGCGCGCATCCGGACGATGTATTTGAGCTGAACGTGGCGAATCCGGCGGTGCTTTCGGACATAGACCGTCCTGAAGACTACCAGCGCGAACTCGACTCCCTTGACGAAAACACCGAATAGAACGATACCTCGCAGGACCGCTGCTTCGCTTGGTGGGACAGACATTCCTGTCTGTTACTCGTCTCTTGCACCTGCCGAGCCGCAGGAGCCGTTCGCGTATCTGTCTGGCGCCTTGAAATTTTAGGCCTGGCACGCCCGGCCTCCCTGAATAACTCAAGGCAGCGGCGCTGTCCACCGATGGGCGGTGGGTCCGTCGCCTATCATCGGGAAGGATGATATCCGCAATCGAGCGGCCCCCATCGGGATCAACGTGACGGTTTCGACATGTTCGTCCGACTTCACGGGACTCGGCTGGAGTTTTCCGACGAGCCCCCTCCGGCCCTTCTTCCACGCGGGAATCTTCTTGGTTTTCGCGCGAAGCTCAATCGGCGCGTCATCGGCCTCGAACGGTTGATCCGTCTTAGGCCACGGTTTGCGCACGACCTCGAACGACCCGGCCGGATCGTCCCGGTCAACTATCAACCCGTAATTCCACGGTGTGCCCGGATGAATCTCCCATGCCGGCCATTTCTCGGTTCCGCCACGCTGCACGTACACCTCCTCGATCTTCAACGAATACGTCAACGGTCCGCGGTCCACCGATACGCTGTTGTTGTTTTCCGTCCAGACCCGCAGACGCGTTTCCATCGGCAGAATCAGGCTGACACGGTCGCCGGTGGACCATTCTCCGTCGATCACTATGTAGCTCAGAGGTTTCGCCTGCACCTTCTCGGCTTTCCCGTTGATCTGCACCTGCGGATCGTCACACCAGCCCGGTACGCGCAGGTACAGGGGGAATCTTACCGACTTCGACATCGACAAACTCAGCTCGATCTGTTCGTCAAACGGATAATTCGTCTTCTCAACGACGGTTACTTCCGTTCCGTCGCCGACTTTCGCGGTCACCTCGCATGGCGCGTACAGGACAGCGGCGAGACCGTTGCCCGGCGTTGCCAGCCAGAGATTCTCGGCATAATACGGCCAGCCGTGTCCTGAATTGTGCTGACAGCATCTGTGCAGGTGCGGGTTCATATGCAGCATCGGACCTTTGTTCTGCACACCCGGCGATTTGTTGTGACGGTCCGACAGAACCATGTTTGGGGCGGTAAGATAACGCAGCGCTTTCAGATCCGGTGTCATAGACGCAGGGAACGAGTTGAACGTAACGTCCTCGCACCGATCGGCCCAGATCGGGTTGCCCGAGATCCGCAACAGGGTCTCGTGCGACAACATCATCTCGACCATACCGCACGTCTCGACCGCCTGACGCGGATCCTTGTAAAGCGGCCGACAGTTCTCGTCGCCGCAAAACATCCCGCCCGGTACCTGCCCGAACTTATCCCTGATGGTACGCCAGTTCCGTTCGGCGGCGTTGAGATGTTTGGCGTCTTTCGACTGCATGTAGTACGTTGCCGGTTCGCCGAACCCCTGCGACATGTTAACGTTGTGCCAGTTGATCACGTCGCTGGACCAGTCGGCCGTGTTGCGATGGACTTTCTCGGCCAGATCGAGTAGCCACGCGTCCCCTGTCCGGTTGTAAAGCCAGTAAACGCTGTACAGCTGATCGCCGCCGCGCATCTTAGGCCAGAAACCTACCAGGAACTCCTTCTCCGGCACGTTCAGGAGATATCTGAAATAGTTCGTCATCAGTTTGATGACACGTTCGTCGCCGGTGTATTCATGGTAGTCCTGGAGACAGAAAAGCATGATCATGTTCGGCCAGAGATCGGCTCGGCCTGTGAGATTCGTGGCGGTGCCTTCACGGCCCTCGCCCGGGCCGAACCAACCGTCCGGCTTCTGGCTGTTGAGCGTGCTCTCGATCCATATCTTCGACTCGGCGATCATCCGTTCGTTTCCGAGCACGTACGCCGTGTTGCTGAAACCCTTGAGCCAATACGGCACCTCTTCCCAGCCGTTTTCGCCCTTGCCGTCCTTGCTCAACCAGGCGTTGTTCTCTTTTCGAAGAAAGGAGCTGATCTCGGTGAGATGGCCGATAAAACCGTCAGCTTGGAGTTCGAGCTGTCTTCGGACCCAACCCTGCGGGTCGATCGAACCGATGGGCAGTTTGACGAACGGGCTCGGAACGAGTGGTTCGCGGTTGCCGACATAGAAATCGTTGGCGGAACTTGTGTCCGGCGTCTCGACGACACGAATAGCGTGATCCGTGCGGCTGGTAAAGTTCAAGGCGGCGGCCATGGCGTTACCTGGCAGCGCTATTGCGATCAATGAGCCGATGATGAGTCTTGTATAGGGAATCATCCATGTGTCTCCTCTCGTTTGTCCGCACTTTCAGAGAAAGGGTACACCGGGACTGTTGAAAAAGTCCATGGAGACGACTGCATGTCATCATGAACGAGGCGAGAACTCCGGTTTTTTCAGCCTTTTCGGAAAAGCAGATCCTTCGCTCACGCTCAGGATGACAGGTAGGGGCAGACCTGCGTGTCTGCCCGTCAAATGCGGGCGAACACATAGGTTCGCCCTTACAGCCCCCGTTTTCAGAAAAAGGGTCCAGACACGTCTGCGCTTGTGTCAGTCCGCCTCGGCCCCCGTCGTCATTGCGAGGAGCGCAGCGACGCGGCAATCTGGTTTGGAGGCACGGTGTTCAAACCGAGATTGCTTCGCTTACGCTCGCAACGACGAGCAAAAGTGCCCTCCAGAAAGCTCGAAACCTGCAGCTGATTGGTTCGGCGACTTCTTGGGCCACCGCACAACACCTAACATTGGTTCATTTGTCGGGGCTATACGCCGGGTTAGGTATGGGAAGTTTCGCGCCGACGGATGCGAGCCAGGCGGTCAACTTTGCATCGAGTTCCCGCACTTTTTCGGGCATCTCAGCGGACAGTTCGTTATTCTCGGAAAGATCGTTCCTGAGATTGAACAGTTCGAAACGTTTTCCCTCGTACCGTCTGATAAGTTTCCAATCGCCGGCACGGACAATGCTGTACGGAACGACGTCCTCGACCCGATAGTGCGGGAAGTGCCAGTACAGAGCGTCGCGTTTGAGCGAGCCGGTTTGCGTCAAAAGCGGCATGATGCTTTCGCCGTCGATAGCCCGGTCGGTCGGCGGTTCAACGCCGGCAGCTTCGCAGATTGTAGGGAAGTAATCGACGCTGGTCACCGGCACGTTGCATTCCCAGCCGGCCCCGACCACGGCCGGCCAACGCACGATCGTCGGCTCGCGTATGCCTCCCTCGTAAGGATACCCTTTGCCGGACCGCAGCGGCGCGTTGTCCGTCGGACCTAATAACCCGCCATTGTCCGACGTGAAGATAACGAGCGTGTTGTCCGCGATCTTCGTCTCGTCGAGCGCGGCCATTATGCTGCCGACAGCCTGGTCGACGCTGTGGACCATCGCGGCGTACGTCGGATCCTTCTGGTTGGTCGGCGGCTTCGCTTTGTACTTCTCGATCAGATCCTTCTTAGCCTGGATTGGCGTGTGCACCGCGTAATGCGCCATGTACAGGAAGAAGGACCGGTCGCTGTGGTTCTTGATGAAGCGGACCGCCTCGTCGGCTTCCCGGTCGGTAAGGTACTCGCCATTCTTGCGCGGCTCGAGCGTTGGGATGCGCCCTTGACGTTTGGTGGCGTACGGGTCGAAATATCTAGGCGGCTGGCCGAAATCGCATCCGCCGATGTTGAAATCAAACCCTTGCCTGTCCGGATACCACGCGTCCGGACCCAGGTGCCACTTGCCGACATGGCAGGTGACGTACCCGGCCGGTTTCAGCGCTTCGGCTATGGTGATTTCGTCAAGTTCCATCCAAAACGGGTTGGGCGGACACAACAGTTTCTTATTCTTGTCGCCCACATATTCGGTCGGGCTTGTCTCGTTTGGGTTCGTCCTGTTGCCTTTGAAGTCCTGGAAATGAATCCAGTCGGTCACGCCGAGTCGCGCCGGATAGCGCCCGGTCATCACCGCCGCACGTGTCGGCGAACATACCGCGCATGCCGCATAACCATTGGTGAACTTGACGCCCTGGCTCGCCAGCCGGTCGATATTGGGCGTCTCGTAGTACCTGCTGCCGTAACAGCCGGCGTCAGTCCAACCAAGGTCATCAACCAGTATGAAGATTACGTTAGGCCTGGCTGCACCCATCTCGGCCGCCGATCGTCGAGTAAGGTTCAGACATCCCGGCAGTGCCAACGCCGCGGCTCCCTTACCAGCGGTCTGAAGGAAATCGCGCCGGCCCAACTTCTTATTCATGTCGTTCTCCCCGTCTGATGGTCTGGCTCAGGTCTATCTCGAAACTTTTCCCGGCGACCGTGTGTGCGCTCTCAGATCGCGATCAAACTCGCGCGCCATGTCAGCCAGACGTTCGACGATCTCCGGATTATTGGCGGAGACGTCGTGTTGTTCACCAATATCTCGTTCCAGATCAAACAGTGCCTGGCCGATCCTCCTCCGTATGTAACGGCCTGGCTCACCGCCCGTACCGGCCTCCTCGAGGCTGCCATATTCGTGCGGAAGATGCAGCTTCCAGTTCCCGCTGCGCACGGCTTCGAGCCGGCGGCTGCCGTAAAAGAAGAACGCGTCGTGAGGCGATTTTGCGCCCGGCTGACCGGATATCAGCGGCCAGATGTCCTTCCCGTCGATCACGCGGTCGGTCGGCACTCTGCCGCCTGCGAGTCCGGCAAATGTAGGCAGCAGATCGAACATGGCGCCGATCTCGCTGCACACCGCGTCGGCGGGTATCTTGCCCGGCCAGCGCATGACCGTCGGCTCACGCTGGCCGCCGTCGAACGTAGTGCCTTTGCCCTCGCGCAGCGGCTTGGCCGACCCGGCGTGGTCGCCATAGCTCAGCCACGGCCCGTTATCCGAGCTGTACACGACCAGCGTTTTCTCGTCGATTCCCAACCGCTTCAGTGCCGCCAGGATCTGGCCGACCGACCAGTCGAGCTCCATTATGACGTCGCCGTACAGACCCTGTTTCGACTTGCCTTTAAACCTGTCCGACACGTGCAGCGGTACGTGCGGCATGCTGTGCGGAACGTACACGAAGAACGGTCGGTCCTTGTTCTCCTCGATAAACTTGACCGCCCTTTCGGTGTACCACCGCGTCAACTGTGTCTGGTCGGGGTTCAACTCGACGACCCGTTCGCCCTCTATCAGCGGCAAATCTGGGAACGACTTGTTGGTCGGATGGCCCGGCCACATATCGTTGGAATACGGCAAACCGAAATAGTCGTCGAACCCGTGGCGCGGCGGTAGAAACTCCGGGTGATGTCCCAGATGCCACTTGCCGTAACAGGCTGTGGCGTACCCCTGCGCCTTGAGTACCTCCGCTATCGTTATCTCGTCGCTGTTGATGCCGATCTGGGCGTTCGGGCCGATGACGTTCGGCAGGCTCACCCGTTGCGCGTAGCAGCCGGTCATCAGAGCCGCGCGCGATGGCGTGCATACGGGTGCCGCCGAATAAAAGTCAATGAACCTCATGCCCTCGGCGGCCATGCGGTCAAGGTTCGGCGTCTCGATCAGTGGAGCGTTGAAACAGCCCATGTCCTGGTAGCCTTGATCGTCCGCAAAGATGATGACGAAATTCGGCTTTTCAGCGGCGGGTACGGCTGTGAAACGTTGAATTGCGTTCAAACAGCCCGGAGAAGCCAGTGCCGCCGCGCCAAGACCCGCGGTTTTCAGAAAAGTTCGTCGGTTACAACTCGGTGAAGCCATTTTAGTTCCTCCTCACGCGATGGACTGCGCAAACAAACGTCGCCGCTCAACACACACAGGCCGACCAACCGATCTCACTCTCCGATGATACCCAGCGGCGGGCGTGTTTTCCACGCGCCGCGCGTGAAATCCGGGAAGTCCATAGGACTGCTCTTATCTGCGACCGATCGTTCGCTCAGTTCGGACACCGCGCTCAATGCCGCCGCGTCGTAAACGTCCATATCCATCGGTTCGCCCTTCAACAGGCACTCGATCAGCCTGAAATCCTCGAGATAGTCCATACCACCGTGACCAGCGCCGCGCGCGTCACCGCCTCGGGTCTTCCAAAGGGGATGTTCGTATTCTTCTCGGTAACGGGTCAGAGGTTCCCATCGGTCATCCTGGCTTCTGCCCTCAATGTAGATCTTCTCCTCCGGATACTTCCGCGCAAGCCCTTTGGTGCCTTGCACGAGTACGTCGCGGCTGTAAGGCCGGGGTGTATCCGTATCGTGCTTGACGATTATGGTCAGTCCCTTTTTCGTCTGGATCAGCGACGTGTTCATATCGCCGAGAGCGTACTTTCGGGTGGCCCGGGGGTCGTTGGCACCGAACCGTTCTGCCGCATGAAGGTTCAACCCTCTCGACGGGCTGCTCATTGAGACCAGGTAATCGAACTGGTCGCCGCGATTGATGTCCATACATTGCGCCACGGGTCCCAATCCGTGCGTCGGATAAAGGTTGCCGTTGCGTCGAATGGAATGGTCCAGACGCCATAA
>Ga0180438_10006781_pt1 | contig 15348 bp, 19 predicted proteins | sample SS_ome_12_FD_132455 | JGI IMG/M metagenome (GOLD analysis project Ga0180438, IMG submission 132455) | Hypersaline lake sediment archaeal communities from the Salton Sea, California, USA - SS_3_D_2 metaG | ecosystem: Environmental > Aquatic > Non-marine Saline and Alkaline > Hypersaline >...
GGGTTTGATGAATTTGGCAGAAATACTGGCCAAAATCGGACCTATAGAGTGCGTCTCCATGGTTTCAATGAATCCAACTCTCTCAAAATATTTTATACGAGCAGTTTCAAAGTATCTGAAGAATCGTGTGTTGTTCACGTGGTTAAAAGCGTCCATATCTCCCCAAGCGATGGGAATTTCGACTTTGATGGTAAAATCATCTAGTGATGTCATCCAAAGCACCAATCTTTTCTCATTGAGTATTGATACTACTTGAAAGCTTGTTCCGCCTGTGATACAATGTTCTCGTAGACGACATGAATGAATCTCTTGTCGAACTCATACTCTTCTTCTAACATCGCATCTTTCTCAGCCTTGGTAAGGTATGTCATTGCTGATTTGAAGAAGACCTTATCCTCTTTCTCGATGTGCTTTGGATAGAAATCGACAAGCTGCTGCATATTGTCTATTATTGTAACTAGAGCTGCACTGTTGCCAGCTTCGTACTCTTCTTTGGCCTCAACAAGTCCACCAGTCAGCTTTCTTCCTAACACATGTTCTTGTATCAGCTCTTCCATGATTTGTTTATCCGACGGGTTCAGTTTTTTCTTCTGCAGCTCACGAAACAGGATTTCTTCCTCTTTTCCATGATGGCACTGATCTGCATAGGTCCGGATGAAATTGGTTGCAGCATCAATGAATTTTGGATTTGCAGTTCCTTCTTTTCTTATGCGTTCTAGCTCTTTTCCCATCACAGATATCATCCGTTCAATCAGTCTGTGCTCAATCATGAGAGGTCCAATTGGAAGAACCATTTTCTTATCTCCTTGTCAATAATTATTCATTCTAGGCAGGTTTCATTATGCAAATGTCAACTAAAAGGGTGATTATATGGTAAAAACAATTGGAGTATGTGCCTCATATTTAGGTAGTTTCTATCCTATATCGTGACTAAGATAAAGGGTGTAGATGTATCAAATGAATCATGCTGACCATCATTGAGATGCTGATCAATCATAATTTAGTATGCAGAGAATCATTGTTCCAAGCTCTGGAGCAACTTGATTCCGAGGTTTTCTTGAAACCCACTGAAACAGGAGAAGGTTCAGTTCGAGACATCTTAGTGCATATCATGAATACAGAGAAATTTTGGATGGCCTTTCTCAAAGAAACAGAATATCAGATGAACAGACAAGAGAATTTTCAGGATGTTTATAGCATCAGAGATGCGTGGTCAAGAGTTGCTGCTGATACAGAGGAATTCATCAAGAACCTTCCAGAAGACCAGCTCTACCATGTCAGAAGTATAAACTCAGGTGATCAGACAATTAGTTTTACAGTGGCTAAGGCTCTACTTCATATATCAACTCATGAAACCCACCATCGAGGTTTCTTGGCAGGTTTGATTAGACAGTTGGGTCTAGAACCTCTAGATGTCAACATGTTATAATTCGGAGATGAGAAGCGATGACTGAGTTCCTAGAAACTTGTTATGCTGCCATAAGGATGCAGGAAAAATCAATAGCTCGAGCAATTGCTGCTGCTACAGATACATCCATTTCTGTGATAGAAGACAAGAAGCAGATTGTACTAATTGGATGTGGGGATTCCTATGCTGCGGCAGATTATGGGAGGTGGGCATTCCTCAGCATAGGATTGAATGTCCAGTCAGTGTCACCTGATGAAACCAGATATCTCCGTATTGATCAAGACACGGTTGTTATTGGTATCACGGCATCAGGTAGAAGTCTGGCAACAATAGATGCACTTCAGAGAGCAAAAAGCCAGAGCGCAACAATAGTCGTGTTGACTGATAATGCTGAGGGGGCGGCCTCCCAAGAGGCAGATCATGTATGGGTCACCAATTCAGGAGTTGAAACATACAATACAAGTCCCTCAGCTCCAACTACTGCTGCGATGGCATACCTTCTTGAGATTTCATCTAAGGTTGGTTCTGATGACAAGACGATTGATGATATTCAGAAGCTGAAAAATGTAGGAAGAGAGATGATGACATGGGCAGAGGAGGAAGGGAGGAGGATTTCTAAAGTGACCAGTCCAAATGTTCCTATCTATCTTATCTCTGATGGACCAAACCATGTTGCTGCTCAGATTGGGATGATGAAGTTTGACGAGTTCTCTATCTTGAAAGGCATAGCAGCTGTCAGAGAGGAGTTCTGTCATCACTACAACATCTCAGTCAATGATGGTGAGTGTGCTGTTTTGATTTCCAATAGCCCAAAAAGCCCCTCAGATGATACGTTCATAGACGTGCTCAGAGGTCCACTCAAGATGGGTGCATACCATCTGTTTACTGATGAAGCACTTGATCTTGAACTACCATTAGTACAGACTATTCCAAACACGATTGCACTCCAGATGGCTTCCTACTTCACCGTCCTCAGGTATAATCCAGGCAAGGAGGCATTCAAACTTCCACATGCAGAGGCATTCAAGATTTACTGATTGCTCTATGGCAAAAGGTAACTAAGGGAGTGTTGATAGCTCGGCTTATGACAGATGTGCTTGAGCTCCTATCAGATGTTGAGTCAGTGAACCAACGCAAAGAAGTGGCTGAATACATCAATTCTCACCCAGATGAGTTTGTATCTCTATTTGAGTCTGACAAGCTTGAGAGCCACAGGGATGTCATTCTAGACCTTGTCGACCTATTGAGCACTAAACTGGCTGTCATATTCATTGAGAGGGTCATTGGGGATAGTAATTCTCGCATTCGGGTTAGAGGTCTACAGGCCGCGTATAGAATGCGAATTGATTCTCTCAACTCTCAGCTTGTTGACATTCTTGCGAGTACGGAGGAGGAATTCGAAGTTAGAAAGTGGATTGTTCATATCTTGGGGAGCACAGACCCTGCGAGTTATGGGAGAGTTTTAAGAAGAATTGCACGAGATGAGAGAGAGGATGTAAATCTCAGAAAAGAGGCGGTATTTGCTCTTACCAGAGTGAAGAGTGATGAAACACTCGGAACTCTCTGCGCCCTCCTAGGCGACTCCAGTACCGAGATGAGAGAGTCTGGTGCTTGGGCATTGAGCAATATCAGCGCTCCTGAGTCGTTTAACTGTCTTCTTGCGGCACTCGAGGATGAGTCTGAAAAGGTGAGAGACTGGGCAATTCGTGGGCTCCGGGATATGGATGACAGTAGAGCATTACAGGGATTGGCAGATACAATTATGAAAGTACCTCCAAATGAACAAGTGAGGATGATTCGTCTGATTGTTGAAAGAAGATCCGAGATTATCTTAAGAGCTATAACTCAACTACTTGGTTCGGAAGATGTCGAGGTGCTTCGGGTGGCTTCATGGGCCGTTGGAGTTTCACCGTACCCTCCAGCAGTCCCAGCGTTGAGAGACCTTATAGATCATGCTGATGAACAGGTTCGATATTACTCCAAAGTTGCACTTGTCAGGTGTGGAGGAATTGATCCTACAGAGCTCCATCTCTAAGTATAGTTACATCATACCTTGATAGAGACCCCCATCTACAAGCAGGAGTGCACCGTGAATGTAGCTTGAGATTGGACTGAGAAGAAAGGCACACACAGGTCCAAACTCATCTGGTTTTCCCATTCTGCCCAAGGGAATTTTTGCATTGATACTCTCTTCTGCAGACTTGGACGCGGACATGATCTCCTCTACTCGTTCGGTATAGATATATCCAGGACAGACCGCATTCACACGGATATGATCTGAAGCTAGTTCTGTGGCAAGTGTACGCATCATACCAATGACTGCTGGCCGAATCGCATTTGAGAGCAGGAGATTATCGATTGGTTGTTTAACTGATATTGATGTACTGTATAGAATGGATGGAGAGTCGGACATCTTCAGAAGCGGTCTAGTTTCTCGCGTCAACCACACCGCACTCATCAATGTGAGGTCGATAGCCCGTTTCCAGTCATCATCTGAGAGAGCTGAGAAAGTTCCTGGGGGTGGGCCTCCCGCATTGACAAAGAGACCGTCTAGATGCAACATCTGTGAACTAATATTCCCCACCAGTTTCTTGACATCTTCTTGCTTTGACAAATCAGCCACATAGTATTGTGCACGTTCTCCAAGCATCGAGGTGGCTTTCTTCAAAGAGTCTTCACTTCGACCACAGATGATCACTTTGGCTCCTTCGTCTGAGAGGGCTTTTGCCACACTGAATCCTAGACCACGAGAGGCAGCAGTCACCAAAAAAATCCGGTCTGTCAGATTAAGATCCATAGTCTATCCTATGCATATCTTACTGATAAGAAACACGGAGTAGGATGCCTTAGCGGTTTGATGTTGCTCCTACATGGATGCTGAAAAAACTGGTTTTTCGGTTCTTGCACCCAGAGTGACCTCAAGATGTAGGAACGCTGAACTAAGGCGTTGAAACTCATTCGGCACCTTGAACTCTCCAACATTTAGAGTAGATAGAATATTCTCAATCTTCCTTATTGAGAGGTTTTTGTTGTCCTTTGAATTGAAAGCTATAAGCACTCGTGTGTCATCAGGGTCTGGCATCTTATAGACTGACTGACACTTGATCCCTTTGTTTTCAAGAGCGTGCTTGATTTTGACTTCTAATGCTTTCATTACTCGAATACACCATGAGTTCGTATTGACCAGGGTAGTTAAGCACCTGTATTAACTCCGTATTACTCAGTAAAGGCGCCAAAGGAGTTCTCGGGATTCCCGAGTGAACATCTTAACACTTGCATTCTTGCTTTCTTCCATCTCCTGATAAGTGACAATGGAAAAGTTTGGTTGAGTGTGGGAAAGATGGACAAGGAAGGATTTCGTAGATATCTAACTGATAGGGAACAACCTATCCCTGAGGAGGAGATTGTTGAAAACACAAAGATGGTGGGGAGATTTGAGGATTTCCTAGACAAGTCTGGTAAGACATTACAGACCGCATCTGGCACGGAGTTCAACAGATTTGCTAAGATATTGATTGATGAGGGCATGAATACCTACCTCAATTTTGCTGCTCTGTCTCGTTATGCGTACTTCATCAAGAACATGGATCTGTTTCTACCGGTTCTGGGTATCTTTGATGGTTCAGAAGTGATGAATGTTCTTCATGAGAGGTTGGGAGAACATCTTGGCGATGAGAAGCGCGATGAAATACTGCCGAAACAGGATTTGCCGCCGTTAGGTATGCCAGACACTGAGAAAGTGGATGTGACTCGAGAGGTTTTGAAGCGGATGACTAAGACTCTAAGTGCTGAGGACTGCAAGAGGATCTTGGCTGATGTGGCACATGGACTACCTCGTGACTTCAGAAAGGGAGAACGAGAGAAATACCTGCAGGCTGGCAGTATTGATGAGTATCTAAAACAGAAACGAGAGAGTGCTCTTGCAGAACTAGAGAAACACAGGGATGATGGCACTCTGTTCTTCAATCAATACATCACGGATGATGTTGTTGAGTACATTAAGAGCCGTCCGGATGTCCTGAGTGGTGAGAGGAGAGGCAACACTATCTATCACACGAAGATTCCGTTCATGACTAAGGAGTTTCTTGAGGCGACCGATGAGAGGATGAGGCGGTACTATGCGTGTCACTGCGCATGGGCACGTGAGTCGATTCTAGATGATGAAAGGGATGTTTCAGCGGACTTCTGCCACTGTAGTGGTGGTTTTACCAAACAACCTTGGGAAGCCGCCCTTGACCAACCACTTGAGTATGAGATGGTAAAGTCTGTGCTTCAGGGACACACAGAATGCAGTTTCATCATTCATCTTCCAGAGGATGTTGAGTGAAGTGATGAGTATTGATGAAGCAATCAAGGGAAGACGGAGTGTCAGGACTTACAAAGGTACTGACGTGGATGAGCGTCTGATCAGACAATGTATTGAGGCGGCCACATTTGCTCCAAGTGCCAAGAACGGTCAACAGTGGAGATTCACCGTGCTCACTGGTGAATCAAAGGATAGGTTCACAGAAATGTACAGAAGTGAACTAGGCAAGGCGACCTTTGATGTTGGTTCCTCATTTGGTTCATGTACTATGATGGAGGAGGCGCCAGTGGTCATTTTAGTATGGAACACAAGTGAACTTGGATGGTCTACTGAGGCCCATAGTGTGTCTGCAGCGATTCAGAATCTATTATTAAAAGCGCATTCTCTTGGACTTGGAACCTGCTGGATTGGGGATGTCTTCTACACGTATGAAGCCATCATGGACCACTTCAAGAAATCATGGAAACTCATGGCTGCAATCACTATGGGTTGGCCTGATGAAATTCTAGGAAAACGGCCAAGATTGTCAGTTGATGAAGTCAGTGAATTTCTGTATTGATGGCTGATAGAGATAAAAGCTCAAGTTTCATAGTTCATTTACAAAGGTCATTCTTTGTGTGATTGAGATTTGAACTGATTCAGTTATTTTAGGTACTGATTGATTCCTTGGTCTTTATCTATGCCCAATATGGCATTCGGATGTTTTTGTATGCATTATGAGCAAGAGCACCTTGAGCAGCAGCTACTGATGCAAGTTGGTATATCTTTAAGTTGACCCTGAACGGATCCTACATCTCTAAGTACATATAGATTCGCTAGTGATTTCTTGTTTCTATCATGACTTTATCACGAGAATAATCGATTCTCGCCATTATCTCTCCATTATTTCGTAAGTCAACTATGGCTGAGGTCAGATTCTTTCGGTTCATATTCAACTCTGAAGCCAGCTGCTTCATACTTACACGATTATATGATTCAAGAGCATTCTTTACATCCTCTTTGGATCTGTGCGTCCTATAGAACATTTCAACCCCTACTCCCATTAGTATCAACCCAAGGATAATCATCCATGGGAATCCAAAGAGAGTTGGTTCTAAGATGCTGATTGATCCAATAACAAGAAAACCTAGTCCAAGCAAGATTGATGTAAGTGGTATATTTCTGTGATCAAATCGGTAACTTGTATTCATATCTATCTTATCTCTCACTATCACTTATTTATCAGACCTTATAAAACCTTAGGGGCGGAAAAAAAGTATTTAAAATCCTTATTCGTAATTCAGGGATTTATAAGGCTTTTTAAAGTGATTTTTCTAAGTAACCTGTATAGATTTGCAAGAAACTAATCATTCATGTAAAGACCTTTATCTAACACTCAAAAAGACAACTAGAGAATGTGCATTATGCATACAAAGAAACAAATCTCTCTTGCTCTGATTGGTGAACCAAGAGTCGGGAAGACCACAATTGTGAAACTACTAGATGAAGACGCAAGGAGTAGAGGTACCACTTATCAGATTGAAACTGAAGACATATCATACACAATCTGGGAACTTCAAACCTCGAGTATTGAACCTCAAAGACTCGAAGTTTTTGCAACCTCTTTTCTAAAAAGCAGTCCTACATTCAATCGGTTTGTGATTATAGTCACCGACAGTGCTATTGAAGATGTGAATAAAATCAAGTATTCTGTGAAGTTTCTTAGGAGAACTTTTCCATATACCCGGTTGGCGATTATAGCAAATAAACAAGATTTGGAAGAGAGGATTTCAAAAAGACGGATTGAGAAAATGACCAAACTGCCTACATTGGAACTGTCAGCAATCAAGCAGTTTCATCGTGGGCGCCTTGTTGATTTCATATCATATCTAATCGATGATGATTCAGGTCTTGAATTATAAACTCTAAAGCCCATAGCCCATACTCTTCTTCAGTTTGGCATCTACTTTATCAAAGACGATTTTACAAGGTGTGGGCAATTTGGGTGCAGCTCTTCTCAGGGCATTTCGTGCCTTCTTAATGAAACTGTTATCGCAGCTGATTGAGATAATAGGTTGTCGTGGTTTGATTCTTGCTGCGAGTCCAATTACCTTGCCAAAAGCCAAACGCATTCCATCTTGGATACGATCTGCACCAGCACCTGTAATCATTTTATTTTCTCTCAAATAATGATATGGCTTTACTCGAATTCTAAGATGATAGTTTTGTCGACCAACATTTCTCACCATATAACGATTCGATGCAACACGTGCTGCTTCTAGAGCCTGATGTCGTATCTGACATCGTTCTAGACCTATCAGAGATAATTTCGCCTTGAAATCTCCTCCGGTGTTACCCATATCGAAGCTCGTGATTTTACTTGCAGGTCTTCGATGTATGTACCTTTTTCGAGTGTATGGAGGGCGGTCACATTCTCTGTAACATTGACCTGGTCTTTTTCCCATAACAATTGATTCCAGTATTATGATGTTTTTCTGAGAATCTTCTTAGCCGAGAAGATGTCTGTACTCCCCAAGACATCATATTCTACAGTTACTTTCTCTCCTCTCTCAATAGTTTCATATTTGGTCATTATATCGACCTTTAACTTCAGATATTTGTTATCTAGCGTTTCTATAGTGATGTATCCGTACTGCTTATTGCTGTTTGGAATACTTGCCATCTGAGATGCAACAATCTCTCCTGTTGTTTGTTTCACCTTTTTCACCTTTATCAACATGAGCCCAATGATTTAGCACACGGAGAACTCAGCTTCTCGCCAACACAAGACTTGGCATTTACATGAGCATTCTGTATATCACCAAATTCTCAGTCAGGTGTAACATTCAAAGGGTTCGTTACTGTTGTCTTTCTTCCGGGACCTAATACATCCATAGAGAAGATATGAATATTTCGAATTTAATAAGGCCTTTTTTGATGTTTTTGGTTTTATCAAGTCTATTTTTTCTAAAATAGGGATAATCAAAGCTTTACATAACCTGAGATTTATAAGGAATCTGGCAGTAATGATGGTGAAGGGTCGTCGTTCTAGATGAATTCCATAGGAACTAACTTGGTGATTTTCGTTTTTGACGTCCCTTGATTTGGTGTTAGTGATTTGAATGACTTCTGAAATTGAGAATGATAAGGCAGCAACTGAAGATTCTAATGAAGCAAAGATAGAGGAATTGAAACCTCGGATGAAGCGTGTTGATATAACCTTCAAGGTTGTGGATAAAGGTGAAGTGAGAGAGGTTACTTCACGACGGACTTTTGACACACACAAGATAGCTGATGCTATAGTTGGAGATGAAACTGGTACAGTAAAACTCCCACTATGGAACGAAACAATAGAGAGTATTGAGGTCGGCAGGACCTATAGACTTGAGAACCGATATACTGGCCTCTTTAGAGGAAACCTACAATTAAAGATCGGTCGCCATAGTGAACTCAAAAAGGCAGAGAGAAACATTGAAACTGTCAACCTTGATTTGGACATGTCCGCAAAGGACCATCGGAGTGACCGACCGCGGCACTACTATCAGCCATATGGTGGGACACAGAGATTTGGTCAAGCCACATACTCTGCGAGGGGGAGTCGAAACAGAGACTCAAGACGGGATCGTTACGATAGACGCCGCCGTCGGTGGTAGTGACTCGATAATGGGTTCCAGAGCAACCAGTAGAGGCTTGGATGAGTCCATTCAAAAAGACTCGTCTACATGTTCTGAGTGCGGGTCTAAAAAGACTGTTCAAATCAGTCAGACTGGTGAAACGGTCTGTGCAGAATGCGGACTGGTTGTGAGTGAGAAGCGTATAGACTACGGACCAGAATGGAGAGCTTTCACAGCTGATGAAAGAAGGGCTCGTGCAAGAACAGGAAGCCCCATGAAACAGACAGCACATGATAAAGGACTATCAACAGTCATAGGGTGGCGTAATAGGGACTCTTCTGGTAAGAAGCTTTCTTCTGAGAGAAGGGCACAAATAACTCGACTGCGAAGGTGGCAGATTCGCTCTCGTGTTCATAGTTCAATTGAAAGAAATCTCTCTCAGGCAATGAGTGAGCTTGAAAGACTTTCTTCTCAAATGGGACTCAAGAAGGGTGTCAAAGAACTTGCTGCCTCACTTTATAGGAAACTCATCACGAAAAAATTAGTACGAAGTAGGTCCATTGATGCATTGGCAGCAGCTTCCATTTATGCGGCTCTTCGTCTGAGGGAGATGCCTCGATCTCTGAAAGAGATTGGTCGTCACACATATCTGGACTGGAAACAAATCGGTCGACATTATCGACTACTCGTACGGAAACTGGGGTTGAGAATGCCTGTTCCGGACCCCATGAATTATGTTCCAAAGCTGATAATGAACCTTGAACTCCCTGCAGTGATGCAGGAAGAAGTCCTGAAAATCCTTCAAGATGCCAAGAACCATGGAAGACTTCTCATAGGACGTGATCCTCGTGGAATTGCTGCTGGAGCACTCTATATTGCATCCATTCTCACTGACAACAGAGTTACACAGCGAGAGATTGCATTGATAGCAGGAGTTACTGAGGTCACAGTTCGAAACCGTTACAAAGAGCTTGTACGAGAACTTAAGATTGAAGTGAAGTGAACCTGAAATAACGTGGTAACAGTATAGGTACGAAAAAATTGGTATTAAGATCCATCTTCCAAGTCATCCAACCAGGTGGCTGTCCTGTCAACCCTCCGTGTGAAGATTCTCCCATAGTCTTTGGGATTTTTGGCTTGATGATACTTGAACAGAAATTCTCCATCACGCATCCCAAGAATCTCAATCTTTCCAGATGGGTGCGACATTATGAATCTGAATCTCTTTGTATGACCGTCTAGTTTAGCCCAGGTTTCTTCTATTATCTTACAACCCTCATAGAGTGGCACTTGGAATTGTTTCTTCACTCGTTTCACAGGTCGACACTGGAATACATAATATGGAACTACTCCAATCTGTACGAGCCCTCTCTGTAATCGGGCCAATACATTTGAGTCATCATTTATCCCTTTTAGAAGAACAGTCTGATTACTGACAATGATGCCCGCCTCTTGAAGTTGTTTACAAGCCTGAGTAGACTTCTTGGTGATTTCTCTTGGATGATTAAACTGAGTGACAACATAGAGACGTTGTTTCTTGTTGGAATGGGACTTTAATATGCTGAGCAGATTCTCATCTGATAGTATCCTTTTGGGGAATGTAACAGGCACTCTCGTTCCAAATCTGATATAGTCAAGGTGCTCTATCGGAGCCAATGCTGCCAGGAACTCTTCTATCCTCTCGTTAGGAAGTGTAAATGGATCTCCTCCAGTGATGAGGACGTTGTTGATCTCCTCGTGATTTGTGATGTAATCAGCAACACTTGGAATGTCTTGAATGACCTCTTCAGTGTCTACTCCGACTAGACGCTTTCGAAAGCAGTGTCTACAATACATGGCACACTCATTTGTGGCTAGAATCAAAGCAGTCTGCCTATACTTGTGCTGGAGCCCTGGCAGTACAGTGTTTACTCTTTCTCCACTGGTGTCATAATGACCTGCCATATGCGTCTCATGGGTCAAGGGTACAGCTATTTTCCGAATTGGGTCCTCAGCATTGTTCCTATCAATCAGTGACAAATAGTACTTGGATATTCTGATTGGATGCTCCTGACATATCTTCTCGAGAACCCGTCGATCCTTATCATTCACATCCATATACTCTGTCAATTCTTCAATGGTGGATACGCTATCATGGAGAAGTGCTTCCCAACTCATAGTATCCCAACACCTTGTTGAGGCTATCTCTTGATTTCTTCAGAGTCTTCCGAGTAGGGTAGCACAAGTTCAACCCTCTCAATCAACTCTGAGTTGTCTTCCTGGATGAGTTTGGGTGGGGGGTCACTTGTCATTCGTGACATTATCGCCATTCTTCTCTCTAGATCCGGCCATTGGCTAATTGGTAACCTCTCTCTCAATCTTTCTTCCATTTCTCTCACCTGTATCAACAGATTGAACGTTGTTCGATAAGTAGGACATTTAGGTTCAATCCGTCTGTGAATGTCTAAGCCTGACCAAAACACCTAATGATTCTTGGTTGCTGTTATTGTCAAGCGTGAGTTATTCTCGTCCTTTTTTCCAACGTATTAACTTGGATTTTTTACTTATTAGTATTACTACTCTTTAACCTTATAAGGCAAAAAATAGACTATATAACGCTGATTCATTATTTTTAAGATATATTAGTTCCTTTTAGAGTCCGGGTTACGTTTCTTCTTTGAAGGCGATCCAGCGATTTCCCTCCTCGTCAGTCATCACAATCATTCTGAAACCTAGTTCCTTTGCATAGTTCCTTAGGGTGTGATGGGAAAGGCCCATAAACTTCACAACATCATCTAGGTTGAGTGGTTCTCTATTTGTCATATATTTTTGGAGGATTTTCTTGAATCGCGGGTAATTTCTAGTCCTTCCTCTACGATATCTTAATTCTTTCTCTGATTTAGTTCTTATGTTTTCTAATTCCATATCTAAAATGGTATCTATTTTCTTTTATATATCTTATTATAATCTCATCTTATTATTACTTCTAATTTATCTCTATCATAACACTTATTTGATGTCTATTCGATATATATACAAGGATTAGAAAAGAATGAAAACAAAAGATGAACAAATCAAGAAAACCGTTGTCGACATGCTATACTGGGACAGTCGTGTCGACGCATCAGACATCCATGTTGAGGTGACAGATGGAGAAGTCACCTTGAGAGGTACTGTCCCCAGTTACGCTGTGAAGGAGGCGGCTCTTTTTGACACATGGAAAGTTCCAGGAGTGAAGAAGGTAAATAACAACTCATTCGTTAAGTTCCCCTCTACTGCAAAGACCTTGACAGACTCAGAGATAGAAAAGAGCATCAAAAAACAGCTTGAGTGGAATGACAGCACATCCAATGAAAACATTCATGTCACAGTGAAGAAAGGTGTTGTGACTCTTGAGGGTCATGTTGATGCATACTGGAAGACTTTCCGCGCGCAGCAGATCATATCAGATGTCATAGGCGTTGTAGATATTGATAACAAACTAGCAGTTGTACCCACAGAAACGATAACAGATCAAGTCATTGCTACAGATATTGTAAATGCCATGGATCGTAGCTACGCAGTGAATACAGATGATGTGAATGTCGAGGTCGAAGATGGCATCGTCACTCTGTCTGGAACAATGCTTACCCGTGCATCATACGATGCTGCATTAGAATGTGCGTTCAACACTTTTGGTGTCAAAGACGTCAAGGACAGACTCCATTTGAAATAAGCAGAGTTTCTCTGCTTCTCACTTTTTTAGAAATAGTAGTCATTCAAAATCACCACATTCTTGACAGTGAATAAATCTAGGAAGAAAAAAGGTTGGCACAGCCAAATCTGAGCCTTGAGCCTGTTTCCTTCAAAAGTAGTATAGGAGCCCTCTTTTATAAGGAACGATTTGTATGGGGAGATGATTGAGAGATTAAGTCAAGAGCATCTATGGTTATTTCTTGTATTGACCAAATAAGTTGCTTTTGTGTTCGGTAATGCAACACAAACGGGGTTATTCGCTAAGAAACCGAAAAGTCCCACTTTGTCACTTAACCCAATTCAGAGCTGATAAAAATGATAGAAGAATTATTAGACAATGAGAGTGGAATTGGAGAAAGCAGGAGAAATGAGGTTAGGGGGAGAAAGCTGTGAACAATATAGCTAGAGCCAGAGAGAAGAATACAAACAAACGAGATGTTTGTATGAGTTGCGGAGGAAATTCGTTCACAGAGGATAATGTCCGTGGAGAGAGTGTCTGTACGTCATGTGGACTTGTGGTATCAGAGCGTACTATCGATAATGGTCCAGAATGGAGGGCCTTCACAGCTGAGGAAAGAAATGCAAGAGCTAGAACTGGAGCACCAATGACTCTCACAATAGCTGACAGGGGGCTTTCAACAGTAATTGATTGGCAGAATAGAGACGCAAGTGGTAGAGCACTTTCAAGTAGCACACGTGCAGCTATCTACAGAATGAGAAAATGGCATATCAGAAGTAGGCTCCATAGTTCTCAACACAGAAACCTCGGTATTGCAATGAGTGAGATGGAGAGGCTCTCCTCGCAACTTGGAGTTCCACATGACGTTAGAGAAACTGCAGCTCTGATGTACAGAAAAGCTTTAGCAAAGAGACTTGTGAGAGGAAGAAGTATTGAATCAGTGGTTGCCGCATCGGCTTACCTTGCTTGTCGGATTCACAGGATTCCAAGACGACTCGATGAAGTCGTAGCTGAGACTAATGTTAGTAGAAAACAAATTGGTTATGCAGTGCGGTTAATCGTTTCTCGAGTCAATATTAATGTGCCCTTAGCTTCTGCGAGAGATTTGATACCAAGATTATCCGCGGATCTTTTTCTTGAAGGAAGAACTGTAAAGAAAGCTACTGAAATTATCAGAAATGCTGAAGAAAGATTCGTGACAATTGGTAAAGATCCTGGCGGAATTGCAGGGGCCGCACTCTACATTGCTGGAATACTTGAAGAAGATAGGCGCACTCAAAGAGAGATTGCTAAAGTTTCACGAGTTACAGAGGTCACAATCCGAAATCGCTACAAGGATTTGGTTCGTTCTCTTGGAATCTCATTTAATATAGATTCATAGTCGCTATATTTTTCAGGGTAGCATTGGTCGGAATTGGGATTTGACAGTGATAGGACTATAAGAAAAATAGCGATTGGTCGGGACGGCCGGATTTGAACCGGCAACCGATGGATCTACAGTCCATTGCTCTGCCAAATTGAGCTACGTCCCGTTCGGTTCGATTGCATCTCTGATAGCAATAAAAGGATTACTCAGCGTCCATATTCATCTTGTAGATTGAAATAGCCCGAAAGAGTGAGTATATAGGTGCCAAACTTTGCGCGTCATGTGCTTCTGGTTGGTGAACACAAATGAGTTTTCATGTAGTTGAAGCAGAAACCGAGGAAGACTTGGATTTTTTCTTCAAGTTGAGCTATGAAACTCTGAAGACTTTGAGAAAAAACATGTATGACAAATTAGTGGAAGAAAATCCTGGAAAATCCGACGAAGAACTTCAGAAATTGAATAGAAACGAAATGGAAGATTATTTCGACTTCAGTGACTCAACATCTAGAGTTTTCATTGTGAAACAGGAAGATAGCATGCGCTGTGGATATCTCTGGATGGGATTAAGAAATAGCAGGGATCCTTGGGACATACAGAAACCTCAGTGGATCTATGATCTTGTGGTCGTTCCTGAGTTCCAGAGAAACGGGCTAGGTAAAATGTTGATGATGACTGCTGAAGAGTTTAGTAGAGAGCTGAACCTCAATATCGGTCTATTTGTCCATGCAGAAAATGAAAATGCGCGGTCGCTTTACGACAAGATTGGATACAGTGTGAAGACGATACCAATCTCAAAAAAATTGAATCAAGAGATTGTTGATTCAGATATTAGTTCTAAATTTTTGGTTCGGACCGAACAGAAAACTGATGATGTCCGAAAATCCGAACTTGATAGATTCAAGAAAAAAGTACTATTCTCACTGGAAGCTGAAGATACGAAAATCAGAGGTATGTATGAAGACTACTTCAGTAACTACATCGATAATTCAGAGAATCATGTAA
>Ga0180438_10006782_pt1 | contig 15348 bp, 16 predicted proteins | sample SS_ome_12_FD_132455 | JGI IMG/M metagenome (GOLD analysis project Ga0180438, IMG submission 132455) | Hypersaline lake sediment archaeal communities from the Salton Sea, California, USA - SS_3_D_2 metaG | ecosystem: Environmental > Aquatic > Non-marine Saline and Alkaline > Hypersaline >...
GCATTATACTCACCCACTTCTGCATCTTGGTGCGAATCCATCCATGCAAGAACCGAATCGGCCCTTTCCTTGTGCGGGGATTCATCATCGCCTGTATTTTTTAAACTAAAGGCCATACTTTCTAGACGATTGCGTGCTTCTACCCGTTCTTGTACTTTGCGATCATCTTCTGCATATTTCTCGGCCTCTGAAACCATCCGATCAATATCTTCCTGTGACAGCCGATTACTATCATTTGTAATCGTCAATGTTTCTGTTTTTCCGGCATTTTTTTCAACTGCGGTTACCTTTAAAATGCCATTAGAATCGACATTGTAGCTGATTTCGATCTGTGGCTGACCGCGCGGAGCTGGTGGAATACCATCCAGTCTAAAAGTCCCCAATTTGTTACAATCTGAAGTTCTAGTACGTTCTCCTTCAAATACCTGAATGTCAACAGCTGGTTGATTGTCTGCAGCGGTCGAAAACGTTTGTTTCTTTTCGACGGGAATCGTCGTATTGCGAGGAATAATCTTTGTCATAATACCTCCAGCAGTTTCAATTCCAAGACTAAGCGGTAATACATCCATGAGTAGCAGATCTTTTGTAGCATCACCACCATTACCAGTTAGAATTGCTGCTTGTACAGCAGCTCCGTATGCAACTGCCTCGTCCGGATTAATAGAATTGTTGAGTTTTTTACCATTAAAGTATTTTGATAGCATTTCTTGAAGCTTGGGAATACGAGTAGAACCACCCACCAATACAACTTCATCCACACTTCCCTTGTCACATTTCGCATCTTTTAGAACCTTTTCGACTGGTTCCAAACAACTTCTAAACAAATCTGCACACAAATCCTCGAAACGAGCCCTTGTAATACGAGTATTGTAATCAATACCATCAAAGAACGAATCGATTTCAATACTTGCCTCGCTCGCGCTACTCAATGTGCGCTTTGCACGTTCACATGCGGATTTTAGGCGGCGCATCGATTTCTTGTTGTTCGTTGGATCCGAATTAAATTTCCGCTTAAATTCTTGTACACAATGATTAACAAGGCGATGATCGAAATCTTCTCCACCTAAATGAGTATCTCCACCTGTGGCTTTTACCTCAAAAATCCCCTCCTCGACACTGAGAAGAGAAACGTCAAATGTGCCCATCTGACAATTGTTATCGTTTATTCATTTAAAATAAACTTCCATTACTTTCATAATGGATCAGACTATATCTTATCAAGAACTTTTTTAATATCTGTGTGAAATGATTTACTAAAAATAGTGAAAAAATGTTTATATTTACCATCTTCAATCGCTTTTTTCGCAGATTGGTTTTTTGCATCAATTTTACCATTTGCCAAATTATTCTTATACCAATGATGTGTATCTTTTAACTCAATAAGTATACCGGAATCAGGTATGCAGAAATCTACAATATATATGCGAGTTTTATTGTTCCATTCATATGACAATTTAGGACCATCAGTAATCAAAATATCATGCTTATTACAATATTTAATAAACTTCAATTCCAATTTTGACTGATATGTAATATTCTCATTTTTAATGTTTTTCCAATTTCGTATCCTAAATATCCTATTAGTCAATGAACAATCTCTGCACAATAATTTTAATTTATTTTTTTGTGTATATAAATCTTTTGAGGTGAATTCCGTTGTACATATTTCGCATTTAAATGTCACATAATTTGGTTTTTCTAAGACGTCCCTGGTTTTGTCGTAGAAATATGGATTGAATTTCGTTTGATTATTAATACCAACTATCGGTTTGTAAACAAAATTATCGATATTGGAAAACTTTCCATTTTGAAACGATAAAATCTTAGATTTGATTCTATCAAATTCTTCAATAGTAAGATGTCTTTTAAAATAATCAGTAACAAAATCATCATCCATTTCTTCATTAAAGCGAATTTCATCCTTTGCTATTTTCTCTAATACATTACACTTTGGCGGCGGTGGTGGTTTTACATAATTAGAACCCCTACCCTTGTATTTACAACCTTTCATACATAAAGATTGTTTGTGCCTTTTATCTTCATTATAATTTACACAATGAGAACATCCAGGATGATTCCGGTTTAACTTTCTCACAAATAAAGATAAATTGATAATACTGTTCTTACCGCATGTGATACAGTTGTATGAGATTCTGTAAGGATTATTTCTGCTGAGAACTTTGTTATTATAATTTATTTTGTAGATAGGGACTTTGGTATTTGAGTACATTGATGAAACCTTTTCAATGATAACATTTGGATCATTATCTACAACCAGGGTTTCTTTATTTTCAATATAGATGATGCTTTCCCTCAGTTTTTTTACATTTTCGGGATCCATCTCCATATTTGGTGTTTTAGCTATGGTAAATTTCTAATTAAATCACTTTTTTATCATTGTTCTTGACTTCCGCACTCGTGGATTTTCATCATATTGATCGCATAGATCAACTTAGATTACTTAATCTAGTCGTTGAACCTTACGCCTTTTTCAAGGACGTCTTGGCTGCTGATTGCCAAATCTTTTAATTTTTCAAACCCTCACGCTCACCATTACTGGTCACGTTGTGGTATTAAAAGCTATAATGGGTTCCCAGCAATTCACGGAATTTTTTAATGTGGAGGCAGCACTATTTACCACCACAATCGAAGATTAACACGTGATTTTCTCCCTTTACATGGGTTTTGTCGAGTCCGTAAGCGATAGCTGCTGCGGTTGGTTCATTAATAATCCGTAAAACGTTCAGACCGGCGATCGCACCTGCATCCTTAGTTGCTTGGCGCTGTCCATCATTAAAATAAGCGGGAACGGTGATTACAGCATCTTTTACAGGAGTTCCGAGGTATGTTTCGGCAGTTTCCTTCATTTTTGTCAATATCATGCTGCTAATTTCTTCAGGCTTGAATGTTTTGAATGATCCCTTGTATTGCGCTTCAATAACAGGGTTGTTAGAATCGCTGGTTACATTGAATGGCCAAAGTTTGATATCCGATTGAATAGCAGGATCGTCAAATTTACGACCAATAAGGCGCTTTGCGTCATAAATCGTATTTTGAGGATTCGCAGTCGATTGGTTCTTGGCGGCATCACCAATTAATCGTTCACTGTCTGTAAACGCAACATAACTAGGAGTAGTGCGGTTTCCTTGATCATTAGATATAATTTCGACGCGGTCATTCTGCCATACGCCGACTGCTGAATATGTAGTACCGAGATCGATACCGATTGCTAGTGGTTTGTTTTGGGTTGTCATTGTTGGTATTATTTCTTTAAATTTTAATAATCACTTTTGGGTCACCCACAATAATTGTATTTGTTAAATTGGATGCATTTAACAAATATGTTTCGATAAATTTTCTTAGATGGATCCACCAGCCCCTGCAGTTCCTGTGCTTAATTTCATACCCGGACAATTATGTTGACGTTCGCGTCTGAATCTGTCAATATGCTCGTTCATAATTCCTTCACGGAATTTCATGGTACTTTCTGCAAATTGGGCTTCTGCTTGCGCCCGAATCGAATGTAAATTCGTAAATGCTTGATCGCCGATCCCCGGAACAGTATCCACCGTACTCCGCACTATATAATTCTGTTGCCCTTGTTCATATTCAGGTTCTACAGGGAATTCAGCTCTCTCGTCAGGAATCATCGTATATCCTCCACACCACTCGGGTTCATTTCTCCAAATCTGTGTAAAATCCTCGGCTTGTTCCAATGGATTCAGTTCATATTTAGCATTCATATAACTACGCTTTGAATCGTCATAATGATTAAATTGAATATTGGGAGTTATTTCATAGGCAGCATTTAAAATACCGGTATTTGCATCAGCACCCCAACACATATTATTGGGCGGTCCTTGTGGGAAAGAATCATAAGAAGGATCGAATGAACGAACACCATTGGCAAGCGCTCGTTCTTCGGATGCAGCCGAAGCAAAATTCTCGCGTTGGCGCGTATCCATATATTTAAATGCGACCGTGAGAGCTAATCCGCCAATTAATATGTACATGGCATTATAATTGTGCTTTTTGGAGTCAGTGGTCCTCTGAATAATATATAAAACCCCCGAAATAACAATAACCAATCGAGCAATCGTATTTAATTTTTCATTTACAGACATATCATTTTGGGGTACAACATTAAAATTGCTAAATAACTCGCACGGATTCTCAACCCAAAATTTCTGTGAACTCATTATCATTTACAAATAAATTTATTTGTAAATAAGTTGGCTTGGGCTGGGTTGGTTTTTTGGTTTAATAAATAGGTCGTGGGTAATTCGTAAAAAACAATCATTTTTACTTATCAGAGTGACACGCACAATACAACAAATACTTGGAATCATCCTCAGGATCCTTTACAGCATCTCGGATGCATCGAATATCATCCCCATCATCGTCTTGATGTGAAATCGCTTTGCATTGTGGTCCTGGTTCATAATAAGGAATCCTATCCCTGTTACGAATTTCCGCAAAAATGTTATCGCTAAACTTTCGATTGTCAAATTCAAACATACCAAGGCGTTTTTCGACAAATTCAGGGGTTGGTGGTTCTTCACGGAGCCAAATCCGCATTTTTTCACATACATCGGTATTATATTTTATAACAGTGTCCTTGTCAGTTTTGAGAGGATCTGGACGAGGCACACTTTCTTTGATTTTTTGCAACCTTACAACGATTTCAGGTGCTACATAATGTGTAGCAAGACCCATAATTTGATATTTCATGACATCATCGGTTGCTAGATCTAAAAGCGTATCATCATCCAATTTTTCGATATATTCATTTTTAAAGGCATCGTCAACAATATACTTGTTGACAAGATGAACCAATTCTTCACGTGTAATCCCGTCAAAAACGTTAACCTTATTTTTCGATGCAAGATCCTTGAGGTCGCTAAGAGTCATCGATTCGACGCCAGAATCGTGTTTTAAGTATTCGACAATAATATTGAACAGATTATCAGGAAGTTCAAGGGTGAATGTCGGCAACGGATCCATTTCCCAATCGTGATCCTCAAACATTGTTTTAATGAGATCTGATTTACATGCTCGAGCGAAATTGAGCTTGGTTACAGTACCAGCAGAACTTTTAAGGTTAAAACTGCGAGCTTCTTGCATTATGAATTACATATTTCCAATGTTTTGATTTAAAAATCACTTTATAGATATGCTGTGACTACATATTAAAAATACATAGTAATATATAATGACTAGTCATATTTGTGACAAACCATCACATTGTATTGCATGTGAATTAACTGATGACAGTGATTTTAGTAAGAATACGACAAAATCACCCACTTATAAATCTTCAATGATTACAATGGGATTAATAGGTATTGGATTTACAGGAATTATCGCATATAATTGTTACAAATGGTGGAAATAATTAATCGCATGATTAATTAATGGAAGATATAATAAATTCAAATACAAGTAGATTATACGATGTATTTTTCAGTGGCCCTATTTATATTTATTTGTCAACGTTTGTGACCCATAAAATCCTTAAAGTGTTGATTTTCACCATTGGTTTGTTTACAATATTATATAATTTGCATAATTATCTGTATTTTAATAATAAAATAAACAAACCAATCTCACTTTTTGAGAAATTTGTGACAACCGAAGGTAAATCACAGGTGCATCGCCTTTATAATTTATTTATTATGTATCCATTTATCCTATATATCAATAAAATCACAGCATCCAATCCCAAAAAACCAAAATGGCTAACTATGTTAATTTATGCGATGGTTGTTGTCGGGGTTTTGTATAATTTATATTGGTTGTGTACAATCGCCAACTATCACTGAGCGAAGCAACGAATCATTGAATACATCATGTATTATAGTTGTGGTGTGTTTGATGTAGCGAAGCCGTAGGCGTAGCAAAATCAAACACACCTCAAGCGTGATACACGGCGCATACGTGTAAAAGTGATTAATATTTACATATCACATTATAAATTGTAATGTCCGCTATCACCGATCAAAAAGTACATGATTCGACATCTAATTTCCTAGTAAAGCTACTAAATCCTGCCGCAAAGCCACCAGTTCGTGGATCTTCTGATGCTGCTGGTTATGATTTGCATGCATTTGACGAAGAATTACAAAAAACTGATGCTGATACGACACCTCTAGGAGTAGTTCATGCTCACAGCCGCGCTATAGTAAAAACCGGAATTTCTGTTGCGATTCCCGAAGGATATTATGGGAGGGTGGCGCCGCGCAGTGGCTTGGCGGTAAAGGCTGGAATCGATGTAGGGGCTGGTGTCATTGACCGTGATTATCGGGGTGAAGTCGGAGTTGTTCTTTTCAATCATTCTGACAAAGATTTTACATATTCAAATGGTGACAGGATCGCCCAATTAATTTTAACAGCATATGCATCCCCCGTGATTACAGTTGTTGATAATCTAGATGGTACAGATCGTGGTAGTGGAGGATTCGGATCCACTGGTAAAAATTGAGTTGAGTTGCAAAAATACAAAATTGATTATAACTGACGCTGTATAATCAATTTAAAAACACGATGTTAAACAATTATAACTACATATAATGCCGTTTTATAATCTTAGTAATGAATATTTTTCTATCGAAGGTAACAATATGACAGTAAATATTGGTGGATTGAGTTTGGTTTTTTTTCATTCAAAAAATCAAGAATTATCTCGCCGATTTTTTGACCAATATCGGCGCATCCAATTGCCCGAAAGTGTAAGTTGTGGTTTTTACATTTTGGAAGAAAATGAGCCACAATGGAGAAATTTGCTATTGAGTGATGACGTAAAAAACAGTACTACTCCGATTGATTCTGTACCAAAGCTCGTATTGTACATAAATGGGATTCCTCGGGCTCAATATACAAGCAAAGAATATACCGCACAAAGTATTAATAATTTTGTAAAAGGGGTGATGAACGATTTGAACAGACCCCGTCCACCCCAAAATGCTCCCCCGCCAAGATCCCGTATGGGTGGAAGTGGCGGAAATCAACAAGTCCCACAACACCAACCGCAGAATCCTTATAGACCTCAACAACCACCATATCAACAACAAGGTGGTGGCGGTGCAAATCCAATGGCAGCCAGAATGGCGAATGCTCAGGATGGTGGCTTAGAAAACGAATCACCATCGCTCTATGATGGCAAAAAACACACAATAAATGCACTTGGTGTAAAAGAATTCGAAGACAGCTACGGTATCCCATTCAATGCAAAAGATGAAGATGGATTTGTAAACTACGATTCTGCTTATACTCCGTCGAAATAAAATGTTGGGATTCGCATGTGATGACAATGGTAGATTATTACTAAAGTCCAACTCAGTTAACATACTCATTTTGTATATATTTATATCTTATTTAAGATATAAATATACAATTTTAATTCATTTGCATAAAACACATCAGAATATTTATTTTTATGTAATTTTTTATAATATTCCGACAATAACTTGCATCGACACGCGGATCTGCTAATAACAACTTTACAACTTCGAGATGTCCATAGCGTGCAGCCCATATAATTGCATAATTATCATCATCACTGGGATCAATACGCGGATCTGCTAATAACAACTTTACAACTTCGAGATGTCCATAGCGTGCAGCCCATATAATTGCATCATTATCATCATCACTGGGATCGACACGCGGATCCTCTAATAAGAGCTCAACAACATCAAGATGTCCATTCGATGCAGTTAATCCAATTGCAGTATTATCATCATCACTGGGATCAACACGCGGATCCGCCAATAATAGTTTTACAACTTCCAGATGTCCATTTCTTGCAGCACCTCGAATTGCACCATTATGATCATCACTAGGATCGACACGATTATCCGTTAATAAGAGTTCTGCAACATCATGATGACCATTCCATGCAGCATATCTAATTGCATAATTATCATCATCACTAGGATCGACACGCGAATCCTGTAATAATGTTTTTACAATTTCAAGATGTCCATATTTTGCAGCCTTTCGAATTGTTTTATTATCCTTATCACTGGGATCGACACGCGAATCCGTTAATAAAAGCTCTACAACATTAAGATGTCCAGCCTTTGCAGCTTCTCGAATTGCCCAATTATTCACACTGGGATCGACACGCGAATCCTTTAATAAAAGTTTTACAACATTAAGATGTCCAGCCTTTGCAGCATATCGAATTGCTGCATTATACTTATCACTGGGATCGACACGCGAATCTTTTAATAATAGTTTTACAACATTAAGATGTCCATTTTCTGCAGTTTCTCGAATTGCCTCATTATAAAGATCACTGGGATCGACACGATTATCCGTTAATAATAATTTTACCACTTCCAGATGTCCAGCCCATGCAGCATATCGAATTGCCCAATTATTGCAATCACTGGGATCAACACGTGGATCCGCCAATAATAGTTTTACAACTTCAATATGTCCATTTTCTGCAGCCCCTAGAATTGCCCAATTATGCTGATCACTGGGATCGACACGCGAATCTTTTAATAATAGTTCTACAACTTCCAGATGTCCATATTGTGCAGCACATTGAATTGCCTCATTATTCTCATCACTGGGATCGACACGCGGATCATTTAATAATAATTTTACAACTTCAATATGTCCATTTTCTGCAGCCCATCGAATTGCAAGATTATTTTTATCACTGGGATCGACACGCGAATCCGTTAATAAGAGTTTTACAACTTCAATATGTCCATTTTCTGCAGCCCATTGAATTGCCTCATTCTGTTTATCACTGGGATCGACACGCGAATCCGCTAATAAGAGTTCTACAACTTCGAGGTTTCCATTTTCTGCAGCATTTTGAAATTTACTTTGAGATGTCAACATTACTGAAAGTATGGTGTAACTTATAATTATTCACTTTTTTCCTGGAACTTTTAGAAAGTATTTTTACATCTTCCGTCTAGATAATGTTCTGGATATTTTTATTTTTTGTAGTATGCCCCCTTGCCACCACATTCGATATTTCTACATGTGCATTTTTAACAAAATCTGAATCATTTTTAACAAAATCTGAATCATTTTTTTTCAAATACTTTTCAATGCGTTCATCTTGGTTGTCAAATATTACAATACACAATTTACCCGTATTATCATATTTGCATACAATATCTCAAATTATTGTGTGTCATCGATAACACCACTAGTAAATCCCACTCGATCCGGTACCATTCCTCCCGATTCATAGACATAACATCTATTTCCGGGCCAATAATACGAGAACCCCTTACATCCATTTTCACGATTTCTTTCACAAATATCCGCACATTCTTGTACATATTGCGCCGGAACAAACGTATCATTGCTATTTACACCCATCATATTTATTCCGCGAAATTCTGTTGCTTCTTCGAAATGTTCGGAATTTCTGACAACAAACATATACACAAATACAGCAGCTACAAGCACAATAATCATTGTACAAATCGCCGATGATTTTGTTGTCGCCGCCACCATTATAAATTTACAAGAAATTGATAATTAATAATGGGATCGGAATTTTCACCTAATTTTGACGCGCATAATATTATAACCCAAATCTCTGAAAATTTAGACACTGAATATTCCGACATCGATTTAAATATTATGCGCCGGGCTTTTAACCTAAATACGTCAAAAAGTGATGATATTGCGCAATATATCTATGTAAACTATATTGGATCGCCGGAAATAATGTCCACAGCAACAATGGAACGCCCAAATTCTTATAATTTAGACAAACTTCCACACGAACTATTTATCAATGTTATTGATAGATTATCACTATTGGACACAATAAATTTAGCACAATCACATCCAAAATATAAAAATGTCCCGACTTTAAAATGGAATCGGATGAATGATGTCGAGCGCACAAAAATGAGCTCTGTTTACGATTTATACGGTGAATTGAAGGAAATGGATGTCAAAGAGGCGTTACGCACAAAAGATGAAGATCATGAACTAAAAGAAATCATAGATATGGCATTCGAAACAGATAATCCAGACCATTTGCGGGTATTATTTTCTTTTGGGGTTCCTGTCGATCTCGGTATTTATGATGAGGATACAGTGGACGTCGACTATGACGGAGAAGACATTACTACCGATTATTATATCAACAATTTATTAGAAAGATCAAAACAACAAAATCGCCCACTTATGGCGGATTTTATTGAAGCACACACTTTATAAAATATGATTTGTAAAATTGATTATGTGATTTATAATCAATTTTTGTAAAAATAATGATTTTATATACACCACATTAATTTATTACGATACAATTTAAACATTATAACCAGGGCCGTAATTTAGTGGATAATCTTCACTATTTGGAAAATCGGCCAGTGTTACTGTAATAGTATTTTCAGTAAGTCCCTCCGATGGACGAATGTATTTAATTTCAACTGTTTCTCCAGACTTTTTAAACCAAGTAATTGAACCAGGAGCAATTTGTCCAAATCCTTCTCCGAGAATTACACCATCAATTTCAGTGATATAATCACCCACTGAAATATCACTATCTTTAATATTACCATAATCTCCGTTAATACCTTCAATAAGTATACCTCGTTTTTTAAATTCGGTTCCAGCATATCCATCGAGGACTGCTCGAGAAAGGGTTACTGGTTTCCAGTTAATACCTAAATAACCTTTTTTGGTATAATCTCCTTGTTCATCAGTCCACTCACTCGAACCACGATTTCCAGCAATAATTCTGTTTATAACTGGTTGTAGAATATATTGTGCAGTACCACCATTAATATCATCAAACAAACCACCCCAACCATAACTAAGAATACCGATTACCTTACCATTTATATCTAAAATTGGAGAACCTGAATTACCACCAGAAATCGAAGAATCTGTTAAAATATTCTCACATGGTTGGCCCCCATCAATATCAGTATGCTGATTATCACGAACTACACCGCGAGTAACAGACTGATGGTCAATACCGCCAGGATTCCCAATAATATACATTGTACTACCAATTTGTGTAGCTCGGCTATCACCCCATTCTAATTCTGTAGCAGTATACATAGGACTATTTTCTGCTCGTAATACTGCAACATCGGCAGCACCATCAATTCCAATTATATCAAACTTAACTACACGATCAATTCCACTATTATTATAATTAGTGATCGTTCCATATATATTATCTCTAGCTTTAATATTATTACCATTAATTACCACGTGAGCACAAGTCACGACATACGGTCCATTAGTAAATCCATCAGGAGGCCTAATAAAAAATCCACTACCAACGGAACTACCATTAGAATTGTATAATGAAACACTGGAATCTTTATATTTAGAATATATATCCTTCAATTCGATAGAAGAATTATTTATTACACTATTAGCAGTGATTGAATTGTATTTGGCATCTTTTCGAAATGTAAATTTAGAATTACTCATTAATATATATATATATATTATTTTAAGCCATAACTTATATATTAATGGCCATCCCCAAATTAATTCATTTCATTTTTTTCGGGTTTACTGATTTCAGACTGTACCACATGCTTGCTGTTTACAGTGCCTATAAAGTCCACAATCCCGACGAAATTCGCATTTATAATGAAAATGAACCCGTTGACAACGTTTATTGGAATTTTATAAAAACCATCCCAGCCGTAAAAATCGTTTTTACGAAATCACCCACTGAATTCCGCGGTATTCCTCTCAATTCATTCCAGTATCGCGCAGATATACTGCGACTTCAATTACTTCGCGATCATGGTGGTTGTTACCTTGACATTGACGCATTATCTATTAAACCCTTTGATTTTTGGGATACTGACAAATCGGTCGTTTTGGGTGCAGAATCGGGGGTAAAGCACGATCAAAATGTTGTCAGTATTATTAGCCCCAAAAAATTAAATTATGCAGGTACCATCACAAATGCAATTATGTTGAGTGCCCCCGGAAGCCAATTTATTGTTGATTGGCTCGAAGAAACTGCCAATAATTTGGTTGGAAAGGGATGGGCGTACCACGCTGTGTGTTTACCGCGTGGTATGTTGCGTGAAAAACCCGAATATCTTGACGATGCACTTGTTTTCAATACCGCGGCATTTATTCCATTTACATTCAAAGATTTTGAGATTTTTGGAAATGATGATGATTATTTATCGAAACTCCAGAATAGTTATACTGCGCATTTATGGGAGACAATCTGGGATGCTAACTATTTGTCGAAAATAGAGGTCCGTAACATGATGACTACGGATACTGTGTATAACCGCCAATGGAGATACTGTATAAATGCGTTGTTGTGTGGAAAATCGACAGCTGATTGGATTGCGCGGAAATTTGAGAGTGGGCAGTTTACAGATATCGTAAAACTGCCTATTGAATGCGCTGCGTCGGACATTGACACAAAAACTCTTTATAAATTTGCACAATCGCTCGAAAAAACGGGAAATATGAGCGCTTCGGGAACAGTATATGCTGCAATAATGGAACGGGACGACATCGACACACTGACACGGCTAGAATGTGAGAATAAGGTGAATGTTGGGATTCGCATGTAAATAATTGATTAATATATGAAAAATATTGATCAATTTCGTAATTTTGATCGTAATAAGTAATTACTTATTGTTGGGGGTCTTGTTTAATTCATCGATCGTGTCTTTGCGGGTCTTTTGGCATCGGGTAATATATGTGGCTAATTCGTGGCATATTTGGCTTATTCTTGATCTATGGATTCTTACGATTAATTGGGGCGAGTGTATATGACATTTTTGACCAGCCGTATGTTATAAATGTCCATATCGTTTTTGAATGAATCAATCACCTCGGCAACAAATTCTTCCAGGTCATATTCCACGTCATCGTCATCGGAACTAATAAGCTCGTAGTAGTATATAACAGGATCGTTGTGTATGAATTTTTCGTGGATTGCAAGCAACACTTCATAGATATTGCCTTTGAACAGCAGAGTGTCGATGTCGGCGACACCATAGGTCTTTACTGGATCATTAATATCAAAGTTATAAGATTGAAGACTGTAGTACTCATTTACAGACGGGTCGGCCTTGGATTCGAGATATTTGATAAATTCTTCAAACGTTAGCATTGTAGAAACTGGTAAATTTGATGGGATTTGATAGATAAAAATCACTTTAAGGGTGTCATCGGGTCATGAGGTTGCGTTCTTTGTGTACACTGCGGACCCTTGAGATAATATATTCTGAAGTACCCCAAAGTAAATAACTGCGCTGTCTTAAATAATCTTCTCCATCCAAATACGTGCCTTCGATCTCATGTTCAAAGCAGTTCAAATATGGTTTGCGGACATATGGAAGATCGGTCCATGTTCCCTTGCAGCGTTCGCCCGTTTCAACATTCACGGCCTTCTATGTGGGTTAGCTTGCTTCTTTCTATGTATGACGAGGTCTACTCAGAATCCGATTCGATATTCACTTCCATGGAATGATACTGTGGACATTGATGTCCATTTGACGACAAGTCCCGGCTATCGGGTAGTGTACATGCCCACAAATGGTCAAAGTTGACAGTTATACACCGATTATACCAAGTCTCGCGGTAATGTGCGTATTTCTGGCATATTGTGGGTGTTTGGGTACTTGTGTCGAGATTCTGTACTTGTGCAGACCTGTGATGTCAAGAAAAGTGAATCTCTGAGAATTTCACACCAATCTCTCAGTTTCTCATTCTGACAACACACACGATGTCTTCTTCCTTTAGCACCTTCCCCGAATCCGAGTTCTCTGACGATCGTCAGTCTACTTCTGAAGTCCGTGAAGTCGAAGTCGAACCCGAAGTCACTCCTGAGGTTGTGACCTGCAAGGGTATCAAGGGCAAGGACAAGTCTCCCTGTGTCCGTCCGGCCAAGAAGAATGGGTTCTGTGGCTATCACAACCCCAACAAGCCTCCCCGTTCTGGATCGTCCAAGTCGGGATCTGATGCCGGTGACATCGAACCCAAGCGCACATGCAAGGGAATCGTGGCCAAGGGCAAGGACAATGAGCATGTTTGCACCAAGGAAGCCAAGAAAGATTCCGATTACTGCGGTCTCCACAATCCCAACCGCCCGCCTCGCGCCAAGAAGGCCAAAAAGGTCAAAGAACCGATCGATGAAGCCCCAAAGGAGCTCTGCAAGGGTACCAAGGGCAAGGACCATGTCCCATGTGACAAGGTAGCCAAGGCGAATGGTTATTGTGGCTATCATAACCCCGACAAGAACCTTGAAGCTAATGGCGATGCAAAGCCAAAGTGTGCTGGTACTAAGAAGGATGGTGCCGAGTGTACCAAGAACGCGAGTGAAGGAAGCCAGTTTTGCCACCTGCATGACCCGGTGGTAACGGAAACCAAGAAAGCGAACATCACAATGTGTACGGCAATCAAGAAGAATGGTGATGAGTGTGGCAAAACGGCCAAAAAGGGCACAATTCTGTGCTATGGACACACCCCCAAGAAGCAGGATCCGGCAGCCATTCTGGACGCAGCAATTCAACTTCTCAAGACAATTGATCTCAAGAAACACAAGGATCTATTGGAGCGCGTGACAGATCTATTCGAGACTGCAGGAGATTTGATCAAGGCGGGGATGAACTAGAATAACATAGATAACAATCTGAAATGAGGAAACATTAGTTACAGAAGACATGCCATAGAAATCAACCACATGACTCGTAAACATCCCCTATGAATTCAACAAAACTGATTTTTTCACAAGATCACACCACATTCCCAGTTTCAACAACCCAATCCAATGTCTTACGCCCATCCTGATGCTTTTGACAGCAGTTCTGGTTCGTTCGAAGGGACGAATCATCTTCCTGCTGCGGTTCCAACGACTCCAGCTCCTAACAACCAGTTCAACTACGAGATTCGTTCGGAATCATCCGGTTCTGCGTCGATTGATGGTGATTATGCCCGTCAGCAGTACAAGAACCACCGCAACAAGACGTACACGACCGACTCGGCCCATTTTGTCCAGAAATATGGCACACCCAAACAAAAGAAAGCACACAAGATACTTAAAGATAACTGTGCTATTTGGATCAATGCGGGGCTCAAGTCGGGATCCAGGGGCCAACAGGCCGTATACGACAAATTGTGTGCCGCCGACGAATTAAAAATGATGATGATCGAATTTGAAGCTGCTCTCACAAACGAAGGCTATGGAGTCGTTGGATCAATGATCAAAAGCAGTATGCAGCCTGAATTGATTAAATTCTACGTCATATTGAAGAAGTACAAAGGGAAACTGCCGAAAAAGATGAAAAACCACCTGATTAGTGTGTTTGGGGGGCTCAAAGAAGAGTACAAGACTATCCCAGAGTGGATGAA
>Ga0180438_10006783_pt1 | contig 15346 bp, 44 predicted proteins | sample SS_ome_12_FD_132455 | JGI IMG/M metagenome (GOLD analysis project Ga0180438, IMG submission 132455) | Hypersaline lake sediment archaeal communities from the Salton Sea, California, USA - SS_3_D_2 metaG | ecosystem: Environmental > Aquatic > Non-marine Saline and Alkaline > Hypersaline >...
ATCATATACATTTGAAAATATAGGATATATGATTTGAAGTATTTGAAATATGGCTAAGATTTGAATTAGGGTATTATTTGAAATATACTTGAAAAAGGGTATGAAAATAGGGGGTACGTACCCCCTATTTTAACCCTAATTTCAATCCTTAATGTGTTTACACGTTTAATTTGAAATAAGGGTTTGTAGGGGAGATTTGATGTGTAAGTTTGGAACTATATTTTTGGATATATATGTTTAATCATATCTATCCAAATATATAGTTTCCAAAAGGGTAGTGTAAACTATACAAATTTTATGGGTAATTTATTATATATTTTAGGAAATATAGTTTAGGGAATATATTTTGGAACGTATAGGTTTGGAACTATATAGTATAGGATATATTTGTATTGTATTATATGATAGAATATATATGTTATAAAATATATATTATAGTTTATTCCCAATTGTATTCCCTAACATATATTCCCTAAACTATATAGTATAGGATATAAGTATTTATATACTTGTAGGGCATACTATACTTAAACACCCAATAAAGGGTGTTTAAACACATAATCCCTATAATACACGTTTAAACGTGTAATAGTGTATTTATACATAATACACAACAAACACGTTTAAAACACGTTTAATAGGGAGACAGGGTGTATATAGTAAACTATATATATCCCCTAAAACAGCCAATAAACAACGTGAGGTGAAACGTATGGCAAAAGAAAACAAAACAGAAAAAAAGGAAGTAGGACAAAAGGAAGAGGCAAAAGAGGCAAAAAAGCCTTCCACAATAGCTTCAGTTTTCAAAATTGAAGCTGAGAAAGGTGCTAAGGACAGGAAGGAATTGGCATCAAAAATCCTTGCCTATTTTAAGGAACAAGGAATTGAAAACAACGTGAAGGGAAAGCCTATTTTGGAGTCCCGTGTCCTACAACAGATAAGTGCTATGTTGAGAGACATAAAACAGGAAAGGAAAGGTTGGTGGAACACATACACCATCACAGAGAATGAAAACGTTTTGAAAATAACTCCAAAGTAAGGAGTTATTTTTCTTTTTTTTTATTTATCATATGTTACCCTTTTATTGATGGGTAACATAGTATTTCATTATAAAGAGTAACATTGAATTCTTAGTTTTTATCAAAGAGGGTAACATTCTAAATCAATTTCTAATCAATCGCCTAAATCAAAATCAAATTTCAATTCAAATTTGAATTGAAATTGTTGTGTATGATTAAGTAATCTTGTGTATAGGTATATTAACCTAAATAATCAATACATTTATATATTGATAATACTTACTATTTATATGATAAACAAAAACAAACGAGGTGAAATAAATGATACAAGAATTAGTAAAGAGTTCTATTAAAGGTGAGCTCTGTCCATTATGTGGCGGAGTATTAGAATGCCATTGTGAGATGGTAGAAGAAGTTGCAATTCATAAGTATTGTTCTTGTTGTGACTTTGAAAGCCATAAAGTTGAGGTACAATAAAATGGATAAACAATATTGTGGATATTGTGGATATGAGAAATCACCAATTAATTTATGTTGTTGTGGTGGTAGATGTATTACAGATGAAGATTTGGAAAAATTGAAAAGAAGAAATGAAATAGAGACTATCTTTAAGAAGAGACATATTTTTCCATAGAGGTGAATTAAATGAGAAAAACGAAAAAGGATAAAATACGTGATTTGTTTTGGATAAAAAGAAACTATACTAACTATTATGGTTTTCCACGTTATGATAAAAAATCATTTAGTTGTATGTTTGGTTTTGATGATTTGCTTAAAGAGTTATTCCAAATTCTAAATACCAAAGAGGTAGAACAGATAAGCAACTGCCTTAATAATGTTGATACTAATTCCTTTTATATGAATAGGATTAGTTTGCTGTTTAATAAGGTTAAAGGTGAATGGAAACCACATAGCCTCTTTTTTCAATTTAAAGATAACATGAGTGCTGGAAACAGAGGACGTGGAGGAGCAAAGTATAAAAGATTTAACATTAAAATTAGATGAGGTGTAAAATGAGTAAAATAAATCAAATCAATATAATGGATAAAGATGATAGAGAAAGACTTGAATTACTTGAAAACTTAAAAGAGACTACATTATTAATAGACGAGGAAGAAAGTTTTGTTGTTATACCAAAAGCAAATATAGTGATTAGGGAATATAGTCATTATATGATGGGTATTGAATATACAGAGATGACAATAGATGATTATAAGGAAGCAATAAAAGAAGATATCCAAATGGAGGAAGAAAATGAAACCAGTAGAAATTAAATTCAATAGGACTGAAAGAGAATGGATTGAAATTTTCAATAACTGGTCTGAAAGAATGGACAAGTTATACAAAGGAGATGAAAGACATGATGCACCAAGTTGGAGTGATAATCCGGCTGAATGGATGGAACCATTTAATATGGCAGTATGGAATTCATGGTGTGAATATGATGGCGGCTGTCCACAATGGACACGTCATTTAGTGGAAGCAAAATTAGTGAGGTGAATAATAATGAATGATAGATATTTATGTATAGTTTGTGGTGATGATTATTTAGTATATCAAACAATAATAGAAGACCAAAGAGGAAGGTGTGTTTGTTTGAATTGCTGGAATAAGATTAAACATATAGAGGTGAAAAAATGATGCCAATAAGTTATGAGCTACAAGACAATATAGATGAATTAAACAAGATTATATCTTACGGAAACAAGAACGGTTGGGACACTGATGAACCAATACAGACTTGGGTAGATAGATATAATGGAGATGAATAAAAATGGAAAAACATTTGGTTTCGGAAACTGATGGTTACATTGAGTTGAAACAAGGATTACATAAGTTTAGAGCAGGTTTTCAGGCAATGGGTGATGAGTGGACAGAAATAAAACCTTTACTAAATGAAATGGATAACAAATTAGAAGAGATAGGAAAAATAGAAATGGAAGAAAGATACTAAAAATTTGGAGGCGAAAATGAAATATGCAATCGTAATCTCTGATGTAGATGAAGATTGGGAGCATAAGGAATTTACAATTTATGAAACCCAAATTTTTGATACGGAAGAGGAAGCAAAAAAGAAGATGAAAGAATTGGAAGAGGACGAGGAGTATCAATACCAAGAATTTAAGATAGCTACAATTTATGGACCTGCTAAAAAGTGTGGTTCCATTAATTGTAAGGATTACGAGGAATGTGAAAATCAAGGGTTTGATGAAACTTGTCCAGATTTCGAGGTGAAACAAAATGACAACACGGAGTGAATTGTTTGTAGATGAAGATGTAAGAGATTGCATCCAAGATGAGTTAGATAAGTTAGGATGTGATTACCATATAGAGGTGCCTACAGATTGGCAGGGAATAAATAATGACAATGAGTTTCCAAGTAGTGGAACGGCAAGGGTTTATGATAATGATGAAAAGACTTTAGGCTACATTGATTTTGAAGTTAAGTTTGGAATTGAATTTGATGTTGAGGGAAGGTACATAACTGCTGAGCCTTTTAATGTTAGATTTAGAAGGGCAGGAATGAGGGAAATGGTAATTACATTTGATGACGAGGAAATTGATGAACTAATGGCATTGGAAGGAATTAAAGGATTTGAGTTGCCTTGGGTTAAGGACATTTATGTGAAATGAATAGTCAATACATTTAAATATTGATAGTGTTTTAAATTAAATAGATAAACAAACACGTATAAACCACGTGAGGTGAACCAAATGGAAGGAAAAGAAGTCATTAATATATGGGACTTAATGTCCTTGAAAGCGGCTGGACAGATAACCAAACAGCAATATAATGAACAACTTAAATTGCTTAAGGTATCTGATGGCGGTGAATATTGGGATTTGTATTAGTGGAAAGAGAAGAGGTGATAAAATGAAAAAGTTTAATTTTGGTAGAAGTAGTGTTATTTTCCACAAATTAAAAGATTTTTTTCTTGATTTAGAAGGTAGTAAAATTGACCCATTTAGGTATATTATTCTATCCTTTGGATGGATAACTTTTAGGTTATCAGTGCCAATTTTTATACAGAGAAGATTGCAATTGAAATTCAATAAAAATTATGAAGAGTATCCTACAATGAGAGGATATGGAAGTCCGGGGAGATGGAAAAATGAATAAGACAAAATTTGTGATTGAAGTATTTACAGACCATAGACGTGGATGGCAAAGATTAAAACCATCAAAGGGAAGTCCATATATTTTTGATACTGAACATGAAGCAAGACAGATGGCTAATATGTGCTATCCTAATCATAATAGTGTAATTAGAGTAAAAGAGGTGGACATATGAAAGAAATGATAATTAGAGGAAAGCATGATGAGTTTGAAGAATGTAGGCAGTTAGGAGAAGAATGGAAAGAGTTAGCTCCTGATAAAAAGATTGTTATTGCTATTTCAAGGAAAGATAATCCTAATAGGATTAACCATAAGTATGAGGTTGTAAAAGGACTTAGAGTTCCTTTTACAATAAAAACCATATATTGAATTACGGTTAATTTATTCACAACATTTAAATAATGATAAATAACCGTAATTATATGATAAACAAATAGAGGTGAAAAAAGGTGAATAGAACACATCAAACATTAAAAAATTTGGCGTATGATATCATTCAAGAAGAAAGATTGCCTATGCCAAAAGATATACGTTTTAGGGTGTCACTTAATGGCACAATTAGCAGGGAAGGAACTTGCTTTAAGGATAGGAGAGTTGGTGGATTTAGAATTTTAATTCATACCGTTAAGGCAAGGTTTGTTCCAGTAGATAAAGATTATAAAGGAAAGACATATTTTAGGAAGAATGAACCTGATGTTAAATTGAGGAGAGTTATGGGAACTGATAAGTCAGTTCAAGAATTAGCCTCAACATTAGCACACGAGATTGCTCATCTAAAGTTTTGGAATCATTCAACAGAACATACATCATATACAAATCATTTATATGGGTTGTTTAAGGAACGATTACATCAAAGAGGGATTGAAATTGGGAATTAACTATATTATTGGCGGAACAATTTTTGTGGTTCCAATAGCAGTTTCAGCAATGTTTGATTTATTAGGCATAGAAACATCAATTGATAAATATGATGTGACAGTAACTGCATTTGGTATTTGTGGAATATTATTGGTGGTTGCTGGTATAATCAGTATGTGAGGTAACAAAAATGAACGGAATAAAGATACGTTTGCCAATTGGCTATTTGTTTGTTAATGTTGAAGAAGAGATGGAAATTGATGACTTTTTAGAAATAGCAAATCAATTAAAACCTTTTGCTAAGGCACAAGGTACGGTTTCTAATTTATTGGGGGAGAAAAGGAAAATGAAATATTTGGATTTTGAATCAAAGAAGAAGATTATAGAGATGTTTGATGAAGGTAAAAATCCAGGAGAGATAGCAAAAGAAATGGGATTAAAATATCAGACTGTTGCTAACTACCAAAAGAAGAAAATAGTAGGTGATAAAATTGTCAAAAAAGAAAAATCTGTCAATATGGAAACCGAAGATTCCGAACAACATTCAATTAACAGGTGAGTTAAGAAATTTTTTATGTGAACAAGCAGTAGGACAACAGAATGCTGTAAGGTTTAATACATTATTTCAGATGACTTTTGGCGACCCAAAGAAGTACAATAATTATCAACTCTTTGTTTTTGTGGCAAGATTGAAAAGAGCTTTGAGCTATTTGAGAAGACAGAAAGGCTTTTTTGTAGTACCTGTTAAAGATGATGAAACAAATGAGATTAAGTATTGTATTCCAACAAAAATGGATGACTTGGTTACTTATATAAGAATATATGAGACAAACAAGAAGAGATATAAAGCTAAAATTAATAAGGCAATTAAATTCATTGAAAAGAAGGAATATAATAAATTGATTAGTAGGTAAATAGACCTACTATTCACAACATTTATATATAGGTTATACTTACTATATATATGATAAATAAAACCCGTGAGGTGAAAACGTATGGCAAATGCTATGGAACAAATGAAGAAGATTTCTATATCTTCGTTAGAGGCTGTTAAGCAAGCTGTTGAAGAAGATAAATTGACTGAGAATGACATTATGGAGTTTTATGATGCATTTAAAGATGACATCATATTAATGCTTGAAAAAAAGATTGATGTGGTGGCTGAACTTGGTTGAACAATTGGTTTTATTTTTATATGTAAATTTTTGGTACAATTTTCATATAATCGAGGATGGTGATATTAATGGATAATTATTTAATCAAAAAATTACAGAAAAGAAATAAAGAGTTAAGGATATATCAAGAGACAGACCCTTTAGACCCAAGAAGAGATTATGATAATTTAGGAAAAATGATATGCTTTCATAAGAGATATGATTTAGGAGACAAAACTAATTTAAAATCTGATAATTTTGCAGGTTGGCTGTGGCTTAAAAAATATCTAATTGAGGAAAAGAATGCTAAGGTTATTTTACCATTATATTTATATGACCATTCTGGCATAACTATTAGTACCAATTCATTTAATTGTCCGTGGGATAGTGGCCAAATTGGTTTTATTTATATGGATAAAAAAACAATGAAAGACAATAAGTTGAACAATAAAAAAGCAGAGGAAATTTTAAGAAATGAAGTATCTGTTTATGATAAGTATTTAACAGGACAGATATATAGTTTTTTGCTTGTTAAAAAGGTAAAATGTAAGTGCTGTGGTCATATTTCAGAAGAGGTTATTGATAGTTGTGGAAATTTTTTAGAGTTTGATGATATTTTTAAGGAAGCAGGAATAAATAATGATGTTAAAACTTGGAAAGAGGTTGAAGTATGAAATGTCATAAAGGTATGGTTGATGAGGTGATATAAAATGGAAAGTTTGTTGGAAGAGGCAATGGATGGTGTTTTGATTTGTAGAAAATGTGGAAATAGAATAGAGCCAGATTGTGAGAAATGTGGAGAATGTGGTTGGAAAAATCCATTAATTGAAATGGGATTTATATAAGGTGATAAAAATGATTAAGAAACTTTTATTTGTGTTTGTGCTATTAGCACTTATAGTTGGAGGAACCATAGGCGGATTTGCATATGGATTCAAAAAAGGAATGGAACAGAAATTATCTGTTGAAGTACAACAAGACGTTTGCTATTATATAGGATTTGCTCCTGTGAAATATACAAATGATATTATTGATTATACTAATTTTTTGATTAATCATCTAAATAATGAATATAATCATACATTACAAACATTAGAAAAATTTCCTGACGTAAATGAAAGTGTCAAACTTACAAGATGGTAAACCATAATGAGGTGATAAAATGAAAGCATTCATAAATAGTGTAGGAGACCGTGATGTTGGAATAAATGATGCTGAAAGCATTGTTGAAAGTAATTTTGAGATTACTGATGGAGAGTATAGTAACAGGGAAGATATCAGAGAACAATTACAAGAAATGTTTCATGAATTTCACGATGTAGGAAAAACAAGTGTATATTTTGAAGATGAATGTCCTGATTGTCATAGTATATTAAAACAGGGTGATTGTCAAAATACAGGCTGTCCAAGTTGTAACAGGTCTTTATACCAGGCAATTCAAGAAGGAGATGAAGAAGGTATTAAAACAATTGAAGAGAAAGTTGCAAGAGGAGAGATGGTGAGGATAATATAAAATGGATGATGAAAAAATAGTCACAAAAGAATTTGAAGCTTTAATCAAACATTATGAGAATTTCAATATCAAATTTAAGGGTGACCCTAATTGGTATTTTATAAATCAATATGATTTAGATAGAATGCTTAAAGGAGTTAAACTTAAAGGTAAAATAGTTAAGAAGAGAACAAGAACGTGGTTTGAATGAAATTTTGTGTAGTGAATACAATAAAAGAAGGTGAATGTGGTAGCTGTGAGTATTGTTGGAAACGACAGCAAAAGAGAATAAAAAAGTTTTTAGGTGGAAAGCAATGAAAGATTTTTGTGAGAGATGTCAAGAAGAAATAGAACAGGTAGATTTAGGTGATGGTACTTATGGTTGTCCTATATGTAAATGTGATGACCAGATTGTAACATTTTATGAAGGTGATAAAGATGATTAAATTTGACCCATATCCAGGATATGAAGAAGGAGAAGATGGTACTAAATGGCAGTTTGATGATGGACGTGTTGCAATAACGGTTGGTAAAGGAGCCAATGTACAAAATCCTTATCCTGATAATAATGATTTTTGGTGGGTATATATTGAAGATGAAAATGAAAAGCTAATTGAATATGAAGATGGCTTTTCTAATGAAAAAGATGCTGTTGAATATGCAAACAAATTTTATGATGAAATGAATAAAGATGTCGAAGTTACTGATTTTGGATTCAATATGGAAACAAAAGAGATGGATGGTTTTGTCAAATGTCCGTGTGGAAGAGAATTACATTTTAGAATAAAACAAGAAAAATTACAAGACATAGTTGATATGTACAAAGAAATGAGGTAAGAAAAATGTTAGATGGACTTGATTATTTTTTAATGAAAATGGCTGATATATTGGCTGGATTAGTTTGCTTTGCAACAATGCTTTTTGCTTTTATTTTTGTTGTACTTACTATATTTCGTTATTGGTAACAAAAAACGACCCAAGATGGCCCTGAATAAGCGAGAAAAACAGGGTCGGGTATATATTAACACTAATTAATAATAACCAGGGGTGATTCGATGGGAAACGAGAATACGAACAATACAGGGGATGATAGTATAGATATGTGTGTGAAGAACATAATTCCAATAGACCTTTTCACAAATTTGGGTTTTGAAGATGTTGGGATACCAAATGGCTTTGAATATGGTAGAAGTACCTATTTTTTACCGCCACCAGAGCAAAATGGGACAAGACATTCTCACGGTTATGCTAATTCAGCTGATATGCATAAGCATATGTATTTATTAGATGCAGGAGAAGAATGTATGGAATTAATATGGAAATATCACGTTAAACCAGATTTGATAAAAATGGGCTGGCCAATTAATGAACCAAGTAATTAATTCAATATTTTTAAATAGTGGCTAAAATTAATATTTATATGATAAAAAAAATAGTGAGGTGGAAAAATGGAACCAATAGACAGACAATTTTTGGAAAATGTTTTTGGAACAGAACCAGAAATTGAGGATTTAGAAAGTGCTATTGAACTTATTAATGAGTGGATAGCAGAAATAAAAGAGGTGGTACAAAATGGAAATTGAAGAACGAAAGGCCTCTCTGGAAGACGCAAAGGAAAAATTAATTGATGCAATTGATTTGATTAAAGAAGCAGTTGATGGACTTGAAATTGAAAGTGCTGTTCAAAGTTATATTATATCTTCTTTAGAGATGTGTGTAGATAATGAACATGGTTGGGTAGGAAAACAGCCATATAATATACAGGAGATAATGGAACTTTTAGAAGAATTAGAAGAAGGAGAATACGAAGACGACGACGAAGAAGATGAGCTTGCAATATGATAGAAGAATTGTAGAGGAAGAAAAAAAGAGGTTAGAGTGGGAAAACAAGCAGTATATGAATTCAAAATTGAAAAACAAGTCCCAAAAGAAGTCCGTTTGGTTGACTTACATAATTATTGTCTTGAAAAAAATATTCAAGCGGAAATAAATGGAGGAGTTCCATTTATTGAGTTAATAAGTATAAAGGCGGAGGTGAACGCAAATGGAAGAAGAAATAATTGAACAGGGTGAGTACGATTTGGTAGACCGTGCTCTAAGTAAAATGATGCCACCAAGTGTAGATACAGAGAAGGCAGTCAGGCGAATGCTTGGCGAATAAATTTTTCTGTGTGCTTAGGACTTGGAATAAGGAGTTAGTTACATAGTGATATGTAGCAAGGGTTTTGGGGTTCACCTCTTTTACCTTTCATAACACTCCTTCCAAGAAGTCCTAAGCCAATTATCTACAAAAATAGAGGTGGTAAAAATAGAGTGTGATTGCAGAGAAGACGGACAGAAGGTTATCATAAATGATAATGAGGAGGTAATATGCACGGTATGTGGCGGAGTAATTCCGGTAAATATTCACTAACTTTATATAATGGTTATATTTGCCGTGTATATAATATAGGATAAAACAAAAGGAGGATGATGCCAATGAGCAAACAAGTTGTAGATTATGACGTTGTAAGTGAAATTGCAGGACATCAACCTAATAAAGGTGTTGAATTAGTCAATGCGGCTAAGGACATTTTTACAAAGGTTAAGGAAAAGGCAATGCAATGTGCAGTAAAGGGAGAGTTTATAGAGTTTGATACTGTGGAAGAACTACAGGATAGACTCTTGGAAGCAGCTGAAAAAGGTTTCAGCATAAGAGTATATGATGAGGTTATTGGAGGATAAAAAGATGGTGAAGCAACATAAACATAAAGGAGTCGAACGTTCTAATGGAAGTTTGAGATTGCATCCAGTAAGTAGGAAGCATAGTGACCCACGTGTACAAAAATGGCATAATGAAGAAACTGGAAAGGTTAGTAAACCTGCCAAGCCGAACAAAAAGTCAACAACCACAGTTAATTTTGAAAGACACGTTATGGTGCCTGTTGATAAAGAGGGATATATTCATATAGATTTGACACAAAATGATATTAAGCAGAAAGGCTTAAGGGTCAAATTTATAAGGCAACGTAACAGAACAAAAAGAACTGTCGGATTGCAGATTGAGAAATAATTTTTTATTTTCTTTTTACTCTCAAATGATAAAAAAACGTATGGTGATAAAAAATGAAACGTATAGCAATAATAGGATGTGGTGGAATTAATTCTTGGGTAGTAAAGCACCTTAGTGAAATTGTTAAGATATTTGAAAAGGAAGAAATGGTGTTTGTACAGCTATTTGATTTCGATGAGGTTGAAGAGAAGAATTTGCTCAGGGGAAATCAAAATTTTGAAATCGATGATTTGATGTCGCAGAAAGCAAAGGTTTTAGGGGAAAGATACAAGTTTGCTTATAGTGAACATTTTATTACAGAGGATAATATATCTCTCCTTGAGAACTTTGATGATATTATTATGGGTGTTGATAACCATAAAACAAGGAGACTTATCTATAAATATTGTTTGGAAAACGAGAAGTATTTACTTGACCTACGGGCTCAAGGAACTCAACTGGCGTTTTTCATTTTAGACCATTCTAAAAAAATGGATTATTATGATGAAAAGTTTTTCAACAATAAGCAGTTGATGGAGAGGAAAGGTAGCTGTCAATTAACTCAGGATGTTGAGAATGACCATATAGAAAATGCTAATAAGATAATAGCTTATATGGGTGTTTATGGTATATACTTCAAAAGATTAAGAGGAGAAGAAGTTAGTACTAAAGAGTGGAAATTTGTGTATTAAAAAAGAGGTGAAAAAATGGAAATAATTATAGATACAGAAAAAGTAATGAAATATACTTTTTTTGCTTTGCTTTTTATAGCAATTTTTATGTTAGGTATGACATATAGTGATTATACAGCAGTGAGGGAAATTCCTCAATATATTGTTGGTTGTAAGATATAAAATGGTAGAAAAAGAAATAGAAGTAAATTTTTGTGATGCATTTTTAGAAAAGGTATCTAATGAACAAGGATTTGAAAATAAAGTTAGATATCTTTTAAAAGACTTTTTTTATAATGAAGGTTGGGCTTCAAAGACAAATCCAAAACATATGAAAGAGGGTTATAATGCTCAACATACCTATAATAACAATGATATAGACCATTTTATTGAAGATTTTACAAGATGGGCATTAAGAGAGTTTAAGATTATAACGAAGGATTGGAAAAATTACAAACCTAATATTAGGAGGCAAAAAAGTGGTATTAAAACTAAAGACAGAAAAACAGATAAAGAATAGTAAACCAACTAAAAAGAAGGTTAAGGAGTATGTTAAACTTTTATCCAACGATGAAGCTTTAAGAAAGGAACTAAGTGATGTTCCTGAATATGTAAAATTTCCTAAAAAGGGATGGTTTAAGTAATCATAATCATTGGCTTTATTGGCACAGGCAATCCTTATATAGGAGTGAGCAAGTGGTTGTTCTGCTCTGAATGTGTGTGTCATTATCCGTGACGCTATGCTTCACGGCTGGTGAGTGAACTTGTTAGTAAGCTAGGCAACCATACAGCCCAAAACACTTTCCACACCATACTCCTCTTGGATGGGTGCATTCAGTAAAGTCAATAAAAAAGGAGGTCGGTAACCTTGGATAAACCAAAAATTATTGCAGGAATTGCCTGTATGTTACCTATAACTTTGTTTGGCCTGATTAAATTAATCAGCAAAGTAACATTTAGTATAGGTGACCCAGGAGCTTTGGCTATTGCTGTTATGTATATTATATGGACATTATTTGGCATTTTTGGCGCAGGATTAACAGCATATGGAATATTAAAGAAATAGGAGGTAACACAAATGAAAAAGATTATTTTGGTATTGTTAGTGCTGACTATGTTACTACTTACTGGTTGTGGTCAGTACAGCAGTGGTGAAAGAGCAGGAGAGATAACTAAGTTTTCTAAAAAAGGACTTATATGGAAGACTTGGGAAGGTGAAATGAATTTAGGCGGAATGAGAGCAACAGATAGTGGTGCAGTATCTAATCTATTCCAGTTTAGTTTGGATAACAGCAATAAATATAATGTTGACAACAATCAAATGATAACAGAGATACAATTTTGTATGAGTACAGGAAGAAGATGTAGGCTACATTATGAGCAGGAAGTTCTTACTGCACCATGGAGAGCTGATACCCAATATATAATAACAAAGGTTGATATATTAGGTGATGAACCTAATGGAAACTATGTTGATGTAGAGGGTGGAAGATTCAATGTTGTGGTTGAATAAAAATGAAATGTGTCATTTGTGATGAAGAAATACCTTGGCTGTCTAAAGTTGCTAGATTGGTATTGTTTGTTAAGCATAATATTTGTTCAAATTGTTTAATTCATATACAAGCTGAACAATATATTAGACATTACAAAGAGATGGAAAAACTAAAAGAACAAAGAAGAAAAAAGGTAAAAGAGTACATAAAGAAGAACGGAGGTGTTTTGGATGAAAACATTTAAGGCGACAAAGTTCAGTGAAACTGAAATTGAACTAACAAGCACTGAACAACTTGAGGACCTCTATAAGATTATAGAGGCAGAAGAAAACTTTATCCTTAAATGGAAAGAGGGTAATGTTTGGCAGTCAGAAGTTATGATTGGAAACAATCTGTCTGCTAAAGTAAAAAATGGTGATATAAGATTGTCATCTAAAGAAGGTGGTAAAGAATGATTTGGATAATAGTAGGAATTTTGGCAGTAATCACTACAATAGCATTAATAGCTATGTATAGGATTATTCCGCCAAGTGAGGCACATTTGGTTGTATGTCCAACCAAAAAGATGGTTTGTGCTTCTGATGAAAGAGTACAGAATGAACAGGGAAGCAAATGGTATTTGCATATTCCATTAATTAGGCAGGTTAGAATTATAGACCTGACAACTAAGGAATTAATTGTAAATCAAGAGACTTATGAGAAGGGGCAGGCAAGATACAATGTAAAGAGTTCTACAAAGTATAGAGTGAAAAATGTAGAAATTGCAGCTGAAACATTCATTAGTCAAAATGACTTGCAGGAACAATTAACAGAAGTTATCAGAGCATCAGTTAGGGCAGTAACAGTCAGATATGATGTAACTGAGGCAAGGGCTAAAAAACAACTAATGAGTGAAGAGATTCAGAAAGAGTTTGTAGATGATTTCTCTAAATGGGGTCTTGAGCTAATTAACTTTCAGCTTGTAGATTTTAGAGATACAGAAAGTAGCAAAATTATCTCTGATATTTCAAAAAGAAGAGAAGTTGAAATTGAAGCCACTACAAGGGAGCAGAATGCAGAAAAGATAAAACAGGCTAAGATGAAAGAAGCTGAATCAGACGAGAAGGCTAAAGAGAGAGAAATTGAAAGAGATAAAGTTGTTGGAGAGAGACAGCAACAGATGAAGCAGGCAGTTGCTGAAAAGGAAAAAACAGCCAAAGAGAAGGAGTATGAAGTTATCCGTGTACAAATTGTCAAACAGGCAGAAATTGACAAGGATAAAGCAAAGGTAGATGCAGCACGAGATAAAGAAGTTGAAGAGATTAGGAAGGAACAGAAAAAAGTAGAAGGAGAAGGAGATAGGTTACGTGCTGAGGAACAGGCTAAAGGAGAAGCTGCACCAATTAGAGAAAAAGGTTTAGCAGAGGCTTTAGCTAAGGAAAAACTTCAAGCGGCTTTGAATAAATTTAAACCTGAAGCAATAAGGGCGTTGGTAGCTGAAAAAATTGTTGATAAAGACCTACAAGTTGGAAAGGCAACAGCAGATGCACTTAAAGAGGCAGATGTAAGAGTATTTTCAGGTGGAGAGGGAGACAAGGCAGGTTTTGACTTTGCAAAACTTTTGGCGGCTATGTCAACAGGTGATGACATGGCAACTGGCGCAACGTTAAACAGGATTGCAAGACCAAATGACCTGGGCCTTTCTGTATTAGGCATAGAAAACCTTGCAGAAAAGAAAACAAAACGAAAACCTAAAAAAGCTGGAGCAGATGCTTTAGCTTAATTTTTTTTCTTTTTTATTTACGTATTCTAAACGTCAGGCAAATGCCACCAATAAACAATAAAAGGTGGTTTCATAATGGATAAAGACATCAAAGAGATGAGGCAAAAAGCCCAAGAAGAACAAGACAGAATAAAAAAGAACCGTTCATTATTCTCAAAATTATTCAAAAGTAGAGTAGAAGTTTCTGAGGAGGATAGTAAACCTGCTAATAAAAAAGAAGATGTATGGGATAAAGACTTTAAGGATGATTTTCATAAAGCTGTTGATAAACTAAAGGAAGTTGGCATACCTGTAGTCACTAAAGATACTCCTGTAGGAACAAAAGTTGGCAAGGATACTTATGTAGGCACTAAAGATGAATTAGCTGAACTTGAAGAAAAGAAAGAACAAGAAATTAAAAAGATTAATGATAAACTTAGCAAGAATATAAAACTTCTTAAAGCTGATATGGATTATGATATAAAAGAAAGAGATAAAGAGCTTAATGAATCTGTTAAAGAAATAATGGAGGAAATGGAAGAAGAGATAAAAGATATGAGGCCGAGTGAAAGAAAAGAAATTGAAGATAGTTATGGTGAACAACTAAAAGAGATAAAAACTGAAGCTGAAGATGATGTTAATCAAATAAAAGAGGAATATAAAGAGCAAATAGAAGATTTAAAACAGGAAGCTAAAGAAAAAATAGATGAAATAAAAGAATGTGAATATGTTGAAGATTTAGAAACAGAAGAAGATGATGATAGTAATA
>Ga0180438_10006784_pt1 | contig 15344 bp, 13 predicted proteins | sample SS_ome_12_FD_132455 | JGI IMG/M metagenome (GOLD analysis project Ga0180438, IMG submission 132455) | Hypersaline lake sediment archaeal communities from the Salton Sea, California, USA - SS_3_D_2 metaG | ecosystem: Environmental > Aquatic > Non-marine Saline and Alkaline > Hypersaline >...
TCTTCACGAAAATCCCCGCTTTTGACAAGATGAGCGAGTTCCTTATTGGTCGCCACGATGATCCTGAGATCAACGGTGCGCTTCCTGGACTCGCCAACCCGCTCAATTTCCCGCTCCTGCACCACGCGAAGGAGCTTGACCTGGATGAAAGGGCTGATTTCCCCGATCTCATCCAGAAAAATGGTCCCGCCATCGGCTTCTTCAAAGCGGCCGGTTCGGTCGCGAATGGCCCCGGTAAAAGCGCCTTTCACATGGCCGAAAAGTTCGCTCTCCAGCAGGGATTCCGATAGGGCGCTGCAGCTGACCGTCATAAAGGGCATCATCTTGCGGGCGCTGTGATGGTGGATGGCGCCCGCAACCAATTCCTTACCCGTACCGCTTTCACCTTGGAGAAGGATGGTTGCTTCACTCGCAGCAGCCGCTCTGATGGCTGAAAAAACCTGCTGCATGGCATGGCTCTTGCCGATGATATTGTCGAACCTGTGGATTTCACGAAGCCTGCGGCTGGCTTCTTCCGCTTCCCGCCGCGCTTTTTTCAGTTCCGAAAGATCGGTCACTGTTTCGACGACACCCTTGATAGCACCATTTTCATCCCTGACCACTCTTGCACTTTTTATCACAGGGACATCATGGCCCTCTTTGTGGCGCAGAAAGCATTCCCTGCCGTCAAGGCGACCCTCCTGAAGAATCCCGCAATCCTCGATACCCGTGGGACAGCTTTTTTGAAAACACTGCGTGAAATTCAACAACGCGCATGGCTGACCCATGGCTTCCTCGGCGTTATATCCCGTGATCCTTTCAATGGAAGGATTCCATGATGTTATTCTCCCTTTGTCATCAAGGGTAAAAACGCCGTCAGCCATAGACTCCAGCAATAGACTGGAAAACCCTGGGTTCAATGTGCGTTTTGTTTTGTTCGCCATGATGAGAATCGGCCCTTCTGTCATAGTTAGCCCAGGCCTACTGGCCAGAGAGGTGGAATTTTGATTGTCGCCGTAACGTTACAAAGCCTTTTAATCTAGCATAGGTAACGTTATTTCTGTTTGTCAAGCTGTTTGGAATTCTTTCCCTCACGATTTCCCAAATGTGCTTTCAGCTCGATGATTGGTCGCCATTTCATAGCCTTATCCTTCCGCCTACCTATAGATGGCGGTCAAAACGGATTGATTCATTAAGTGGCATGATATTTGATTGTTTATGTAGAAAACGCTTTTAGGGTAAGGGGAATCTGGTTTTTTCCCGCAGATGGGAGGTGTCGAACGGGTTGGATGTAGAAGAGATAAGATCCCCTGAAGAATTGGAAAAGGCGAAAACGAAGGGCCTAACGCTAGTGGATTTTGGTACGCCCTGGTGCGCCCCCTGTCGCTTGCAGGAGCCGATCCTGCGCCAACTTGCGGCCCGATTTCAAGGAAAAGCCCTCGTTGCAGCGGTGAATATCGATGAGAATCGCGATCTGGCATCAAACCTGGGCATCCAGAGCATTCCTACCCTCATCCTTTTTGGAAATGGTAAAGAGATCCAGCGCTTCGTAGGGCTTCAGTCGGAACCGACCCTTTCTGATGCGGTCAGAAAACTCCTTAAGTAGAACCAGTTTTTCTTGTTGGTGGCATAAGAAATGTTTTGATTGAGGAGAACAGCTTGGGATGACCTCCTGTTGGAAACTCTCCTTGTCAAGGGTAGGTCGATTCCCCGGCCCCGCCAGTGCAAACCCCGGAATTGCAGAATTTCACCAAAAAAAGCCAAGGCAACATCTGCCAGCCCCGAGATCGATGCTTCCCTCGCGAATGCTGAAACATAACGTTACCCGAATGTAACTTTGCGTTACTTTGTCAAGAAGTAACGGTGGTGGGCTTTCCTGTCAAGGGCTCTCAAATGGAATGGGGTGTTCTCTTATTCTTAATATTATAGCCATGTTATGAGGTACATACATACGATTCGGGGCTTTGCCTTCGGATCATTTTGCACAGAGACAGGGACGCTGCTTTAACGGCACGAATCTTGAGTATAGAGTAGGTATAGAGATAGAAGTCACCCATCACAAAATGGGTTTTGAAGATCAAAAAAGCGGAGGATTTGATTTATATGCCCAGAGGAGACGGCACAGGACCGAGAGGACAAGGTCCCGGAACAGGCAGGGGCAGAGCACGAGGCCGTGGTGGTGGCCGGGGCGGTGGTTTTGCCGCCGGCCCCGGAGGTAACTGCGTCTGTCCCAACTGTGGGCATAGAGCGCCGCATCAACTTCGATCCCCGTGCTATGAGCAGCGATGTCCAGAGTGTGGGGCCGCGATGACACGAGAATAAATCTCGCTCATCCCACGAGGAAGAGTATCTGACTCGGAAAAGCAGCACACTTATTTCAAGGGAGGAGCTCATGGAAAGTCTCTTCAAGGAGTTTAAACTGGGCCCACTCAAGTTGATCAACAAGTTTGTGCTCCCACCCATGAAGCTCGGGGCGGGAAATCCCGACGGTACTGTGACTGAACGACAACTGCTCTTCTATCAACAGATCGCTGAAAATGGACCTGCTTTGATAATTCTAGAACCCGTCTCCGTTACGCCTGATGGGAAGGAGCATCCCAGGCAGCTCTGTGCTCATCTCCCAGAGAGCGGGGCTGAACTCAAAAGAGTCGTGGATGTCGTGCATGGACAAGGTCGTCTCGCTTGCCTTCACCTGAACCATGCCGGTGCGGCCGCCAATCCCATGGCCACCAAAACCAAACCCAAGGCCCCTTCTTCTATCACCTGCCCGGCAAGCGGCCAGGAGTCGGAGCCTATGAGCAGGGAGGATATAAAGTCGATTATCGCCGGCTACAAATCCTCGGCGAAAAAGGCACTGGGAGCCGGATTCGACATGATCGAGATCCAGGCCGGTCACGGTTACCTGGTATCCCAGTTTTTGAACGGCAAAATCAACAAACGAAGCGACCCCTACGGCCAGGACCGATTGCTTTTTGCCCGGGAGGTCTTGACCGCTGTCCGAGAAGGCGCGCCGGACGTACCTCTTCTGGTTCGCATTTCAGGCAATGAAATGTCGCCCGAGTTCGGCATGGACCCTGAGGACCTTCTGCCCTTTTTGCAACTCGCAGAGGATGCCAAGGCATGTGGTTTTCATGTGGGCATGGGGAATGCCTGCTTCAGCCCGCCTTGGTATTTCCACCATGCAAGTCTTCCTGAAAAACCCCAGGAGGTTGCAATAGCCTGGGTTCGAGGGCACACCTCGCTCCCTCTCATTGTTGCAGGAAGGATGGGCAGGAAGGACAGAATCGAGAGGATTGTGGCAAACGGCCTTGCCGATCTCATTGCTCTCGGACGCCCCTTGATCGCGGATCCGAGTTTGATCGAAAAGTGGAGACAGGGGAAAGAGAATGAAGCGCTCCTTTGTGCTTATTGTCTTCAAGGGTGCCTTCACCGGGTAAAGAGCGGACAGCCTCTGGGATGCAACCTGAACCCGCAGATAGGATTGCCTCACTTAAAACCCACAGAGCGGTCAAGGAATGTTCTGGTTGCAGGGGGCGGCCCTGCGGGCGTCAGCGCAGCCCTATACTTAACCCGGCGGGGCCACAAGGTCACCCTTATCGAAAAGGAGAACCGCCTTGGCGGACAATTCGCTTTCGCGTGGCAGGCGCCTGGGAAAGAAAAGATGAAGGACGGCCTGGAATCAATCGAGCGGTCTTTGAGATCTTCAGGCGCAACCATTCTCCTTGGCAAGGTCGTAGATGCGGCAGTCGTACAGGAATTTCAGCCTGATCTTCTTGTTTGGGCGACCGGAGCGGTTCAAAACATCCCGCTGATCCCGGGCCTTGAAATCCAGTATACCCTTACATCGGTGGAATATTTCAACGGGGAAAAGGAAATAAAGGGACCACGGATCCTGGTTATCGGGGCCGGAAGAACGGGGATCGAGATTGCGGAAAAACTGGGACGAGAAGGTTACGAGGTGGTTGCTACAAAACGGACCGATCCGATCGGGAGCATGATGGAGATGATTACCAAGAACCTGGCCCTGAAACGGATCTCGGAAATGGGAAATGTCATTCTCATGCCCCATACCACTATCAAGGCGTTCCTGGAGAAGAGCGTGGATGTCGAACAGGATGGGGTCAGGATGTCCCTGGAACCCTTTCAGACCGTCATTCTGGCTTCCGGAATGATCTCAACGCCGGGCCCAGACGAGAAGATCCGCAATCTGGTATCCCGCATAGAGATCATCGGGGATGCCGGGGAGGTGCAGGACATTTTTAGCGCCACGAGGGCAGGATACGAGTTGGCCGCAAAATATTGAGGAAGTAACTATAGCGTGTTTGACGCCTGGAAGCTAACGAGCCCTCGAAAAGGTAAGAGTGAGGGACGGAAAGGAGTTCTGAGCATGAATGAGATATCCTTTGCCAATATCGCCATTGTTTCTTGCGGCACCTTAACCATGGAGTTGCACCATCTTAGAGAGGTGGGTTTTCTAGACACCAATCACCTGATGTTTACAACACCGGGTCTTCACGAGGATCCTCGTGAACTGGAACGGCAGCTCATTCAACGGATACACCAAGCCAAGGAGAAGGCCAATAAAGTGCTTGTGGTTTACGGGGGTAAGTTCTGCTACGTGAATGCCCATGAACCAACGCGCACGATGAAAAAGATCATTGAAGAGCAAGGACCTCGTGTTGCGAGAATTGAGGCCACACACTGCATGGACATGCTGGCAAGCGAAGCGGAGCGGGAAAAGATTGCACAGGATGTGGCCAGCGGGGAGAAGGTCTGGTGGATGGTGCCGGGATGGATCAAGTTTCGTCATCAGGTGTTCAAGGGCTGGGACAAGGGGCTGGCCAACGAGAACTTCCCCAAGCATACGGGTGGGGCGATCGTTTTGGATGGAACAGGATACGTAGATCAATATATGGCAGAAAAACCCGAGGAGTTTCTGGAGTATTCCGACTGGATGGGTATTCCGATCCAGGGCTATCCTGTCACCTTGGACCGCTTCAAGTCACTCCTTCTCGACCAGGCATATAAACTACTCAGTCCGTGATTTTAAGCGAAAGGCTGTCATCTGGCCAGTGAGATTGTAGGGGCGAAGCACAAACCACCAACAACATTCCAAAGGAAAGGAGAAAACCATGGATGGTGAACATGCCGGCGGATCATCTTTTTCGGGAAGATTGGTCCGCTGGGAAACTATTGAGAGGAAAAGGCTTGTCCAGCAAACCGGACACGCAGCATGGCTAGGCTTGGACAATATGAGCGCCCCATGCTTTGCCCGTTGACCAAGACGAAGGATTACATCGCGTTCCCGCCGGAGACCGTCAGGTCCCGTGTCCGCTTTCTGGCCTATTGCTCATATGCTCGGTGGTCGCTCCATGGATCCTTACTGTTTTTAAATGAGGTCATAAAAAGCAAGATCAGGGCAAAGAGGTCGAAGGAACTGGATGCAGGCAAGTCCACAGGAGTGCCGATCTAATTGGCTTTGAATACTTCTTTGAAGGGAGAAAAGAAGATGATCCAGGAGATGGATCCGGTCTCCAGACGAACTAGAGAGGCTGAACAGAAGGTCAGAATCCTCTATGAGATTATGAGATTTGTCTCTTCTCTTCTCGACGTCCAGCTTGTCCTTGATGCCATTGTTAATCTGCTCGTAGACGAGTTCAAGGTGGATGCCTGTTCCATCCGCTTGCTGGACACGGATGGCAACCTAAGAATCAAAAGTCAGAAGGGGCTGAGCAACGCATTCGTAAAAGAAGCGACGAGAAAACCCACTATTGACAGCTATTCGGGGGACTGTTTTCTTACGGGCAGAATCGTCATTATCAACGATGCTGAACAAATGGACAAACGCATCTCAACTAGTCGCATCGTTTGTGAAGATATCAAGTCTTTTGCGGTTACGCCTATAAAAATCGAAGGAGAAACGATTGGGGTCCTGGTGACGTCTTCCAAGAAAAAGAATTACTTCCACGAGCGCTTCAATGACGTGATCTATGTCATATCCAACCAGATAGGCATCGCCATAAGGGTTTCCCAACTGTACGAGGAAATTTACAAACTAAATCAAGACCTCGAACAAAGGGTAAGGGAACGAACCGCAGAACTGGAAGAAAAAACTCAACAGCTCTTAGCGGCTGAAAGGCTTGCCGCATTAGGCGAAATGTCAAAAAGGATAGCCCATGAACTCAGGAATTCCCTTATAGTCGTAGGGGGTTTTGCCCGTAGGCTCCATGAGAAATCGACCAAAAATGATCCCACTGCAGAGTACCTCAAGATAGTTCTCGAAGAAGTCAAGGTTCTGGAAGAAAAGGTTTCAACCCTCATACAGCTTGGTGCCGGGGGATAGAGGCCGTCAGAGGATAATGGATGGGATGTCCGAGTGGAAGGAGAGGAGAAATTTTGCAGGATCTGCCTGAAGGTGGGTAGCACAAAGGCCGAGGATCTGTTTTGACGAACGGGGCAGTCATGTTTCTGTCTCATAAGGATAGAAGGCTCTCTCAGTCCGTGGGTTACTGATGTAGAAACCGGAAAAAGCGCGGAAAGGGAAAGGAGATGAACAGAAAGGAGGAACTCAGAGGGCTCAAAGCCATGACTCAGGAGCTTGAAGCCCGCCTCCACTTGCTGAGTGAGCGAATCAGGGAAATTGAACACAAAGGGTATCGACCATCTCTCTTGAAAGCGTTTGTGGATTCAGAGAAATGCCTTGGCTGTGCCTTATGTGAAACAACCTGTCCAGTAGGCGCTATTTTCGTTAAGGAGACCGCCAACGTTGACCCGTGGCGCTGCATCGGGTGCGGAAGGTGTGTCGATGGATGCCCGCAAAAGGCCATCTCAATGGGATCGGCAGACCTAGGTCATCGGCGGCAAGCGGCAGGGAAAAGGGGGTATCGGTTATGAAAAACAAGATGTCAGATCCATTGCAGGGCAATGAGAAAGGCCCCAAAATCCTGGTGGGCGTTGATTTTTCTCCCAGTTCCAGGCTTGCGCTGCGGAAGGCAAAATCTTGGGCTGCGAGCCAGGGAGGGAAAATCTTGGTCCTCCATGTCATCGATCAGGGTTTCGTCAAGCAGTGCATTCAACAGGGCCTGGGCACTGAGGAAGATGTGAAAAAGAAGCTGTTTTTGAATGCCAAAAGCAAGCTTCGTGCGCTTCTCAATAGGGAAGGTATGGATGGAAACAGGACAGAGATGGTGGTCTGCGAAGGCGCACCATGCATCGAAATCAACAATAAGGCAGTGGAAAAGGATGTTGAAATGATCGTCATAGGAAGCAAGGGGAATTCCGATGACATGAAAGCTATTTTTTTCGGGAGTACGGCAGAGAGAGTTTTGAGGTTCATCAAGCGACCGGTCCTTTGCGTACCGCCGCAATGCGATTATAAACTGGGGTAAAAGGAATAGCTTTGCTTCTTCCCCAGCAAGGCAAGCGTCAAAAAGGTTCTTTGTGAGACCGAGACGGAGTGATGCCTTTTGCTACTCACCACCGCCGTTATGAGGGCTGGTTCGGCCGCCATGAGGCTGCCTATCTCTCTGAACTTCTGGCTGTTCGCGCTCTCTTGCCCTTGGAAGGGAATGGAGTGGAGATCGGCGTAGGAACCGGCCGATTTGCCGCTCCCTTCGGTATCAAGGTCGGACTTGATCCATCGAAAGAGATGCTTGCCTATGCCGTGGCAAGGGGGATTTCATGCGTTCAAGGAACGGCAGAAGCGCTGCCCCTCAAGGGAGGATCATTCGATTATGCCCTATCCGTCACAACGATCTGCTTTGTCGATGATCCCGAAGCCATGTTGACCGAGGCCTGCAGGATACTGAAACCGGGTGGATCTTTGGTGATTGGATTCATTGACCGTACAAGTGCAGTGGGAGAGCCTTATCTTGCCGGTCAGGCCGAAAACGTGTTCTACCGCGAAGCGACATTTTATTCCGCACTTGAAGTGAGCCGGTTGATGCGGAAAGCAGGGTTCTCGAAACAGATGTGGGTACAGACCCTGTTCCGGTCTTTGGAGGAAACAAAGCAGATTGAGCCTCTTCGCTCGGGTTACGGAGAAGGGGCCTTCGTTGTCGTGCGCGGGAGTCTATGGTGATCCTTTGGTAAAACGAACCCGGGAAACCGCTTTTCGAGGGCGCCGAGCCGTGAAGGTTGTGCAAGAGTGCAAATCTATGAGGCGATAAAACCTGCGGAAGGCCCTGCCTCAACGCAACAACCCAAGTCTGACTCGGATGCCCCGTCAGATTAACATACGCTAGAATCGACTTAACACCAACGGCAATAAGTGAGTCGGACAAATGAAATCACGAGAGAACCAGAGCTATAGCGATCAATTTTCGGACACTTGGCCGAAAAAGCCCTTTTCCCGATGTAGGCTAAGCCTTATGACACAAATTATGCTCGATTCGATGATTAGACCTACATGAATCACCTTTAATCACAGGGAGAGGTTGTCATGGAAGATGAAAAAAAGTCCAGGTAGAAGATTACACCTATCTATTCCGGCACATGCCAGCCCGCCCAATAAAATACATCATGGATGAAGAGGGCTATGGGTGGCTCTGCGACAAAAGGGTTAACCGCAAACGAGACTTCAGAGAGCAAGACTGTTGGCGGTGTGACGAAATGGCCCTTTCAGATGGGGGGAGGTAGCGTGCAAAAGACCTCGGTTCATCCCGGGCAAGGTGAGGTTTGGCAGCGCCAAAAAGAGTTTTTTCACCATGGAAAACCAATCTTTTTCCGACATAGCTGTTGTCGCATGCGGCACACTAACAATGGAACTGAGCCATTTAGGAGAGAGTGGATTTCCAGACGCCCGCCATATCTTTTTTACCGTACTGGGCCTTCACGAGACTCTCAGGGAACTTGAAAAGCAGCTAATCCAGCGCATACAAACGGCGAGAAGCAAAATCGATGAAGCAATTGAAGAAGCCATGCTCGCCCATAAACCACTCTCTGAGAAATAGATTTCGACGAGACATGAATGGAAAAGAAGAGAATGCGTTCAACTAAAAAGGATAAATCGGGAACGAAGAGTGCACAAAAGACTCAGTCCATTGAGAAGGACCTTGCCTTCTATAAGTTTGTTGTGGACAGTGTGCCGTCGGGCGTTATGACGGTAGACAGGAACATGAGAATTACTGGTTTCAATCCCTGGGCCCAGCGATTGACAGCCTACAGTGCGCAGGAGGCTATAGGAACCTTTTGCGGTGAAATTCTTCGGGGAGGGATGTGCGATACTCAGTGCCCCCTGAGGACAGCCTTGACCAATCGGGAACCCATGTCTCTTGTGGAATCCACAGTCCGGACCAAGGCGGGTGAAACTATTCCAGTCAGAATGAATGTGGCCGGTTTGTTTGATGAAAGTGGGAATCTCATCGGAGGGGTCGAGTCGTTCCAGGATATCTCAGCGTTGAAAACCCTGGAACGGGAGAGGAACAACCTGATTTCCACTTTTGCCCACGATATGAAATCGTCTCTGACCGTCATTGGAGGATTTGTGCTCCGCCTGTTGCACAAGGCCGACACAGTCGATCAGCAGAAGGAGCAAAGGTACCTCGAGATTATCAAAGATGAGTCAGAAAAACTGGAGACGCTTATCTTGGATTTTCTGGAGTTTGCCCGTCTCCAGACAGGCAGTTTGAAGCTCAATTTAAGTGCCACCTCATTGGACAAGGAACTTACAGAATTGCGCGAGGCTTACCAGCCAAGAATCTCGAGCGCTGGTCTTACATTGGAGCTGGAAAATGAAACTGCGTTGCCGCCCATCAACGGTGATGCCAGACAGTTGAGGAGGGTGTTTACCAATCTCCTGGATAATGCGATCAAGTTTTCCCAGAAGGGCGGACGTATCGTCGTCTTGACAGGGAAGTCGGGAAATGACATTTTTGTTCAGGTTCGGGATCAGGGGACAGGCATTTCCTCCGACGAGCTTCCCTACATCTTCGACGCCTTTCATCGAGGGAGAATCGGAACCAAAATAGAGGGTTTTGGCCTGGGACTGGCTGCCGTAAAAGCGATTGTGGAAGCCCATGGCGGAAAAGTCCTAGTGGAGAGTGAGATTGGAAAGGGATCTGCGTTTACCGTCCTCCTTCCTTCATCCCCGCTTCAAAATATGGACAACCGATGAGGGATACATCTCTACTCCTGAGGCAGACCTCTCCCCCGGTTTGGGGGAGACGCGCAGGGACAGTTTATATGCCGAAGTAGGCGGATTTGACGTCCGGGTTGTCCATGAGTTGTTCTGAGGTTCCTTCCAAAACGGCGCCGCCGTTTTCAAGCACATAACCGTAGCTGATGATGGGCAGGATGGGGCGGGCATACTGCTCGGCGATAAAGATACTGACACCTGTTTCCCTGTTGATGTCCGTCACCGCGTTCACGAGGATTTCTTCCATGAGGGGGCTCAAGCCGAGAAGCGGCTCATCCAGGAGGAGCAACTTGGGTTGGGCCATCAAGGCCCGGCCAATGGCGAGCATCTGTTGCTCCCCGCCGCTCAAGAAACCGCCCTCTCTCTTTTTCAGTCTTTTCAGGGGCGGGAAGATGGTAAAGACATAATCCAGCGTTTTTCTGGCCTGTTCTCTTGTGGCGAGAATGCCGCCGATTTTGAGGTTTTCGAGCACACTGCTTTCCTGAAAAATGCGTCGCCTTTCAGGACAGAGAATAATGCCGAGCTTGGCTTTCTCGCTGGCCTCCATTTTGATGACATTTTTTCCTCGATAGATAATTTTTCCAAGAACGCTAATCCGCTCTCCCCCGCGCATTCTCTCCTTTCTCTCCAAATCCCAGATAATCCCGCAAATGGTGTACATGAGGGTGGATTTGCCGGCGCTGTTGGCGCCGAAGGCCCCCGTGATCTCCCCTTCCTGGCATTGCAGCGCCACGTTGTTGATGGCCACGGCATTTTCGTAAAACACCATCAGGTCTTTCACATCGAGGATGGTCATCCTTTGGTCTCCGTACCGAGATAGGCCTTCTTGACGCCAGGGTCTTGGAGCACCTCTTCAGGAAGGCCCTCAGCAATTTTTGCGCCGAAGTTCATGACGATCACCCTGTTGGTGAGCCTGAAGAGCTCTCTCAAGCGGTGTTCGATCATCATCAAGGTGATGCCGTCAAGCTGAAGTCTCTCCAGGAGGGGGACCAGGGAGGTAATCTCGGACATGCTGAGGCCTGAAAAAATCTCATCGCAGATAATGACTTCGGGTCGCAGGGCCATACACCGGGCCAGTTCAAGGCGTTTCAAGTACCCGAGGGGAAGAGAACCTGCAATCTTGTAAGGTACGCGGGCATCCCGTTCGAACCCCACCTCTTCGAGGATGTCTATGGCCACCGCATCCCTGTCCCCAAGCTTCCCTCCCCGGGTTCTGTGAACCCGCGGTGAGTTTAAAGGCACGATGAGGTTTTTGAATGCCGTCAGACTGTGATAGGGTCTCATCACCTGAAAGGTTCTGGTCAACCCAAGATTGGCAATCTTGTGGGGCTGGATCCCGGTGATGTTTTTTCCTCTAAAACGAACCTCGCCGGTATCGGGCCGGACAAATCCTGTAATCAGGTTGACAAGCGTCGTTTTTCCAGATCCGTTGGGCCCGATGACGCCGAGCACCTCGCCCTCATAAAGAGAGAAGCTGACATTTGCAATGGCCTGAACGCCGCCGAAGGCTTTATGCAAGCCCTTAACTTGGAGAACAGGTTCTTTTACCATACCTACACTTCAACCCAGGCCTCGAATTGATGGTACTTTCGCTCAAGAAAATTCATGAGCCCTTCAGGCTTGTAAACCATGAAAGCAATGAGGATCAGGCAATAGAGGACAACCCTGAGTTGCCCAAATCCGCGTAACGCTTCAGACATGGGTGTGAGAATAAAAGCGCCCAGCACGGGGCCGACCAGAGATCCCATGCCGCCCAGAACCGTTGCGGCAATAGGCAAGATGGAAAAATCCATGGCAAAAAGAGACAACCCCAGCCACCCGTAGAGATGGCTGAGATAAGCCCCGCCAAAACAACCGATGAGGGCCGCGATGAAAACAGCCCTGGTCTTGTAAGCCGTGATATCTATTCCCGAAGCCCTGACCGATTGGTCGTTGTCTTTGATACCTTTCAAGATGATGCCGATGTCCTCGTTCACCAGCCGCCGAAGGGCAAAGAGGGCGAGGATCACAGCCGCAAAGATGAGGTAGATCTCAGTCCAAATGTTGGGAAGCGTGTCGAGAGCACTGATGCCTTCCGTGCTGCCAAACACGTTGAGGGCAATAATGATATAGACCGCAAAAAGGGGGAACATGAAACTGATGATGGCGAAGTAGATGCCCCGCAACCGCAGGCAAGGAAGCAACACCAAGGTGCTGATGATCGCTCCTGCCACGGTGGCGATGGGGATGGAAAAGAAGGGGTGCAATCCGAAATGGGCGTTCAACAACCCGGAGATGTATCCTCCAGCCCCAATGAAAAAAGCCCCACCCAAACAGACCAGGCCCACATATTCAGCGAGGAAGTCGAAACCGACGGCCAGAAGGGCGTAAATACCGGCTGAGCAAAGCACCCTTTGCCAGTACATATCCACAAAAAGGGGGAGCACCAGAAGGCCGCCGATCAGGACGACTCTCGGCACGAGAAGATAGGCCATCTCGCTCCATGAGGACAGGGCATAGAGGCCGCCGGTTCGGACCTTGATGCTTCTATCCAGCCTTCTTCTGCGCCGTTCCCTTTCAGCCATCTCAGACCCTCTCCTCGAGTTCTTTCTGCTTGCCCAGAAGCCCTGAGGGCTTGAACAGGAGAATCAGGATAATGGTTCCCACCAGCACCACCGATTCCCAGAGAGCCCCGAAGAGGGCGGTGCTGATCTTCATGGCAAAGCCGATCACAAAGGAGGCCAACACAGCCCCGGCCCAGCTTCCCAATCCCCCAATGATACACACGGCCAGGGCGTAGATGAGCACCTTGTACCCGGCCTCGGCCGTGACATTCCCTAATGGAAGGATAATCACAGCCGCAAGGCCGGCCAATGCGGAGCCAATGGCCAGAGATATCATGGCGGTTCGGTCGGAGTTAACCCCCAGCATCATGGCAGCCCGCTCGTCCTGTGCGATGGCCCTCAGGGAAAGGCCGGTTTTGGTGTAGCGGGTAAAAAGCCACAGTAGAGCGACGACCGCTAATCCGGCACCAATGATGATGAGGCGCTGATAATCCACATAGACGCCCAGGACACTGATCTTTCCTTCTATGAAGGGTTGGAGCATGTAAAAGGGACCTATGAACCCCTTGAATCCGGCAATACCCTGCATCCGAAGGCCTTCCAGGATGATGAGACTCACAGCGAATGAGGAGATGATCTCCGAAGTGGGCATGCCTCGCAATCGCATCAAAACGAAACGATAGATGATGAGACCGAGCAATGCGGCAATGATCAAGGAAATGAGGATCGCCAGAGCATAATGGAGGTTGAAGTCATTAACAAAACTCCAGGTCAAAAAGCCCACGAGCACATAGATGGAGCCGTGCGCAAAATTGGGTACCCTGGCGACTCCGTAAACGAGGGTAAAACCCACAGCAATGAGGGCGAAGACGACGCTATTCACGGTGCCATATATGAGAATATCCATGGGAACCTATACAAAACCACAAATCCCCCCCACCCCCCTTTGCGAAATCCAAATTCCTCCCCCTTGACGGGGGAGGCCAGGGTGGGGGTGAATAAAACGTCGTCTTCTTTCGAAAACTTGTTCTCTCCCCCTCCCCTCTATCCCCTCCCGCCAGGGGAGGGGAAGGGAGCTATAGGAGGACCTCCAAGGGGGGATTTTGGGATCACTTCAGCCAAGGGGGCATCTGGATTTTGCCCATGGCCGCAACCTCGGGGAAGATCTGGACCCTTTGACCATCCTGCCATTGAACCCAGCAGCCCAGAACACTCGTCTTGGGATCATACCCGTAGACAATCTGATGATTCTCATCAAACCGGATGGTCCCGCGGACAGCAGGGAGGTTCGTTTTTTGAATGGCATCGATGAGGGCGTCCTTCTTCAAGGTTCCAGCTCTTTCTATGGCGTCCTTCAACACGTAAAGGGCTTCGTAGGCGCTGACGCAACCCGTGCTGCGAGGCGGCACGCCCCACCTTTTTTCGAATGCGTTATAGAATGCCATGGCCTTAGGCGTTGCATTGGTGGGAACACTGCCTGTTTCTGAAAGGGTGACAATGGAATAGGCGCATTTGCCGTTGGTCGCCTTCCAGAAGCCGGGATCCTCAGCAGCGCCAATGAAGCCGATGGGAAGGGCAGGGACTTCCATATCCGCCCATTGCTTTATGAGGATGGATGTTTCCGGAGAATAGGCCCACATGAAAAGCAACTGGGCCCCTGATTTCTTGCAGTCACTCAAAGCGGCAGAATAATCTGTGGTGCCGATAGGATGCTTATCGTGACCCACGATCTCCCAACCGGTCTTTGCGGCCAGGTTTTCAACGATGCCCGCTGCCTTCCGGCACATGAGGCTGTCGTCTATGGAGACGAATAGCTTATTGAATCCGTACTCCGATTTGATCTGGCTCATCAGATCAATGGCTTCTTTAATGTACCACTTCACGCTGCCGCTTTCCCTGAAGGAGTGTTTGTATTTATTCAGGTCACTTCCCACCTTCTGATCCCAGCTCGGCGTGTAGCATCCGATGGAAACGATGTCGACGGCCTTATACCGGGCATAAAGATCCAGGGCGGCCATGCCGCATTCCGACATGCAAGGCCCGCCGGCAATCACATCGGCCTTTTTCTGGAGAATCAGTTTCTCGACGGCGAGGAGAACTTCACTGGTGGGCACACCCGGTTCTTCATCGCGGGTATCTATGATTTCGAGCTGCATGGGACGCATCACACCATCCATCTTCACCCCTCCGGCCGCATTGATCTCCTCAGCGGCCAGAATCATGCCCCGCTCACCGTTTTGCCCATAAGCGCTTGCCCTGGGAACCGGAGCGCCGACGATGATGGGCTTGCCTTTCTCGGCTGCCTTTGCCGGACTCATTCCGAGAGTGACGATCAAAGCAGCAATGACAGCCAGGGTTACGGAAACAAAAATAACTTTTCTGTTCATAGCACCCTCCTTCCTTTGAACGGTATTCTTAATAAAGATTAATCTTAAACCGGGTTAATGAAACGAGAACTTTGGTCCTGAGACCACATTGGATGCACAAATTGGAAAGATTGGTTGATGATGCTCGCACAGGGCATTCAAACAAAGGCTCGTCACGGAAAAGGGACTCCCCAGCTTCAAAAAACCATTCTTTCGTAGAAGGGGCTTTTTAGCTTCTGCTTTTCGAGCTGCGAGCAGAATGAGGGGAGACCATGTGGAATGATAAGTTGCTCTTTTTGCTTGAATTGATCCTAGGCAAAA
>Ga0180438_10006786_pt1 | contig 15342 bp, 11 predicted proteins | sample SS_ome_12_FD_132455 | JGI IMG/M metagenome (GOLD analysis project Ga0180438, IMG submission 132455) | Hypersaline lake sediment archaeal communities from the Salton Sea, California, USA - SS_3_D_2 metaG | ecosystem: Environmental > Aquatic > Non-marine Saline and Alkaline > Hypersaline >...
GATCGGTGTCTGATCGAGCAGATAGGGAGCGATGTAGAAGAATGTGAAGGGCAGCAGGCCAATTCCCAGTCCGTATACGATCCATTTGAGCTGCCTTTTCATCACGATCTGAGACACCTTGATGTTATCGAGGAAGATGACCCCGAAGGCCACCAGAGAATAGAGGGCGAAATGCAGGAGATCGAGCTTCTCGGAGGTCGAGTAGAATCGGATGATGAATCCGTCGTTGAGACGCAGGACGTTCGGCAGATGGATAAACAGTTTGGATAGGAGGAGGATGCCGGCCGGCAGGTACAGGATATTGACCGAGGTCTTGTGTTGGCGGAAAATTTTTTTTCGCCGGGGAAATATGATGAAGAAATGGAGCAACAGGGGAGGAAAGATCAGGAAAGACAGCCTGTCCAACCAGAAGAAGGTGGTGTCCAGCAGGTCCATTTGACCGGTGGGGGAGAAAATGTGATAACCGTAGAAGGACAGGGAAACCAATAAAAAAAAGATATAGGGCAGAGTGAAGGGATGTTTGGGCGTTGACGTGAGGAAGACCATGACGGCGATAATCAGGGTGGTCAGCCCGACCAGGGCCAGGTAATAGTAGAGCAGATCCGTCCCCTCCTGCCCGATGAAAAAGGACGGCGTCAGCGTCTCTCCTTCTCGAGCGATCTCATACGTGATGCGTTGGTTGAGCGTATGCGCTTCCCATAGGGCTTTGGACACGTCGATGGGGGTCCGCACGTCGCGGCGCTGTTCGTTGATGATCAGGAAGTCGAGGATGTCGCCCTTGCGGATGCCGCGCAGGTGTGCCGGGCTCAACTCTTCCACATGGATGGCGGTCAGGCCCCTGCCTTTCTGCTTCCACACCACCCCGTCCGAAGGTTCCTTCCAGATGATGCGGCGGTAGATATTCAGCCCGCCCAGTCCCAAAAGCAGCAATATGGGCAGGATGGTGAGGAGGATGAGTCTGCGGTTCATCGCGATCGGCCCGGGCTGTCGGATCCAAAAAATTGAATCATTTGGTCAAAAAATATATGTAGATACCTCGGTCAGTTTAAAATATGTTTCCGCTTGCTGCGAACCGCCCACTTTATGGAGGGCTGGCTCAAAAGCCTTTGCAGCTCCGGATTCTCTTTCAGGCCCAGCGGGTCGGCGTTGCGCGCCAGCAGGGCGCTCATGTAGTCGTCCTGGATAAGGCGGGTCTCGGGAAGCGCGATCGAGGTGCGGCTCGCCGAGCCGCTGGACAGGAGAAGCGGTGCCAGTGCAGAAGTCAACACCCAGGTCAAAATCAGGCACCCGATCAGGGCGTATGCAGGCTTTTTCACGTCTAAAAGTTATATCTTTCCCCTGATTTTGTCAATACGGCCCGGGGGAGATTGACGTTTCAGGTTCCGCCTCACCAGCGCCGGTCACTGGAATCGGGATAATCGAAATGATTTTGCAGGCGGAGCCCTCAGCGCGGCTAGGCGTTGCGGATGATATTTATCCCCTGCGGCCAACTTTGGGGCATGGATGCGACTAAACCAACTGGCTTCCGCCGAACCCGCCGGAGACCGGTGTGCCTATCCGGCGGAAGCGGTCAGGATTGACAAATTAGGGATTCTACCCTATAAATGAGTGGTGATTTAGTATATCAAAAAAAGAGAAAGAATGCCCTATTTCCAATGCCGCCTTGCTACCGAGGGGGGCGAGGTCATCACCCAGAGTTACCTCGCGCCGTCTCTGGAAGAATGCCGCAAACATTTCGAATCGGCGGGCTATTGCATCCTTTCCGTCAAGCGGGACTGGAAGCGGCTCTCCATCCCCACCGTTCCGTTTGAGAAAAAGATCAAGGACAAAGAATTCATCATGTTCAACCAGGAGCTGGTGGCCTTGATCCGGGCGGGCTATCCCATTTTGAAAAGCATCGAAATCATCATCGGAAGGGTGAATAACGTTCACTTCAAAGAGGTGCTGATGCGGGTGGAGAACGATATTCGAGCCGGCAAATCCCTCTCTGAGGCTTTCTCCGGGCAGGGGTCCCTGTTCTCCACCGTGTATATCGCGTCGCTGATGGCCGGCGAACGGAGCGGCAACCTGGCGGAGACCATCGGGCGCCACATCATCTACCAAAGAACCCTGGCGCGAACCAGGTCACAGATCAAGACCGCACTCACCTATCCCACCCTGCTGCTGGTCTTTTCCTTTATCCTCCTGACTGTGCTGGTCAATTTCGTCATCCCGCGGTTCGCTGATTTTTATGCGGATTTTCATGAGGACCTCCCTGCCGTCACGAACCTGCTGGTCGGATTTTCCCATCTCATGCAGCGCTATTTCTATGTCGTGTTAGGAGCGATTGCACTGCTCCTGGGCGTATGGATACAGATGCGCCGCAGTGAAAGATCGCGCATATGGCTGGACTGGTTGAAGCTGAGGGTTCCCTACGCCCGGGCGGTGTGGATCGAATCGGCGATCGCTCTCTTCAGCCGGACATTGGGACTCCTTTTGGAAGGCGGCATATCGCTGCTGTCCGCCATCGGCATCGCCCGCCGGGCGATACCCAACCGATATCTCATGAGCCGCCTGCAGGACCTGGCCGATCGTATAAAAAACGGGGAAAACCTGACCGATTCCTTGGATCAATCCGGCTTTTTTACTCCCCTGGCTCTGGATATGATCCGGATCGGTGAATCCTCCGCCAACTTGGAGGGCATGCTGTCGGAGGTGGCTGAGGTCTATGACGAACGGATTCAGTCCAAGATCGACACCTTCGTGTCTCTGCTCACTCCCGTTATCATAATCGTTATGGGTCTGGTGGTGGCCATCATGCTGTTTTCCGTATATTACCCCATTTTCAACATCATTCAGGTGGCGCGTTGATGAAAAAAGATCGAGCTGAGGGATTCGAAGCCATTGTTTCCGAAGAAGGCGCGGCTAAACAACTGGCCCGGCGCTACAACGTTCCGTATGTCGATCTCGGCGACCGCACGCTGGATCGAGACTTGATCCAGTCTTTTCCGGTCGATTTCCTCTATCGCTCCAATTTTATCCCCATGCAGGAAGAGGATGATGTGGTGCAGATCGCCATCGCCGATCCCTCCAACATCGCCATCATCGATTCGATCGAGTCCTTTCTGGGAAAGAAGGTGGAGGTCTATGCCGCGACCGAGCGCTCCATCCAAGAGGCCCTGCGCCGCAGCGAGACGGCGCTACAGGTGCTGAAGAATGCCACCGAGGGATACGTCGTGCAGGTGGTGGATAAGGATGGAGCGGATCAGGAGGAAGCGATCTCGGTGGAAAAGTTGGCTGATCAGGACGATTCCATCATCAAACTGGTCAATTCCATCATTTTCACGGCGGTGCAAAAAAGGGCCAGCGATGTGCATATCGAATCCCGTGAAGATGCCGTGAATATCAAATTCCGCATCGACGGAATCCTCAGCGAGGCCATGCAGCCCATCGATCAGAAGTTCCAGTCTCCCATCATCTCGCGCATAAAGGTGATGTCCGACCTGGATATCGCGGAACGGCGCGTGCCGCAGGACGGCAAATTCCGGCTGCGCATCAAGGATAAGACCATCGACTTCCGCGTCTCCATCATGCCTTCCATTTACGGAGAGCATGCCGTCGTCCGTATTCTGGACAAGGACATGATCACCGCGGCCATCTCCGAGCTCAGGCTGGATATGCTCGGCTTCACCCCCGAAGTTTTGGAAAAATTCTGGAAGTATATCGTCAAGCCCTACGGGATGATCTTGGTGACCGGGCCCACCGGAAGCGGCAAGACCACGACGTTGTATGCGGCCCTGAGCGAGATCAAATCGCCGGAGGATAAGATCGTGACCATCGAGGATCCGGTCGAGTACCAAATCGACGGCATCACCCAGATCCCGGTCAATGAAAAGAAGGGCCTGACTTTTGCCCGCGGCCTGAGGTCCATCCTGCGCCATGATCCGGACAAGATCATGGTGGGAGAGATCCGGGATCCGGAAACCGCCCAGATCGCCATCCAGTCCGCCCTGACCGGCCATCTGGTGTTCACGACGGTGCATGCCAATAATGTGTTCGATGTGATCGGACGTTTTCTGCATATGCAGGTGGACCCCTACAGCTTCATATCCGCCCTAAATTGCATCCTGGCCCAGCGCCTGGTCCGGGTGCTGTGTCCCGACTGCAAGAAACCGGTGCGCTACTCCGACAAGGAGCTCCTGGAGTCGGGACTGGATCCCGACTCAAACCGGAATCGGGATTTTTATGAGGCGGTGGGGTGTCCGGAGTGCAGCCTCACCGGATATCAGGGACGCACCGCGATCGCCGAATTTCTGGAACTCTCCGATGCCATCCGCGAGATGATCCTGGAAAAGAAGCCGCTCTCCGAGGTCCGAAAACAGGCCCAGGCCGAGGGAATGATTCCTCTGCGTGCGATCGGCATGCAGAAAGTCCTCCAAGGAATCTCCAGTCTCAAGGAACTCAATAAGGTGACCTTTGTCGAATAAAAAAAAGAAAAGCGTCCGATCGGGTTGGTATGCCGGCCTGCTCGACTTCCTGCAGCGCGTACCCCTGCCGGCCGTGGCTTGCCAATTTTCCTCCCGCTATTTGAGTGGGGTGGTCCTTTCCCCCAAGGACAAAAAGATCAGATCGCATTTTATTCTTCCAGTGGAAAAGGGCGTCATCGAGCCGTCCTTCTATAAGACCAACCTCCCGGACGGCACCGCGGTGGAAAGGCTTCTGGGCGACGGGCTGACACGCCTCAATCCGGGAGGTCGCAAGGTGGTGATTCTGCTGCCGGAACTGGCGCAGAAGGTGTTTATCTTTACCTTTGATGCACTTCCCTCGGCACCTGAAGAGAAGGAAGAACTGATCCGCTATCGCATCAAAAAGCAGATGCCCCTGCTCCCGCAAGATATCCGGCTGGCCTATGAGACGCGTGTCGACGGGGATCGGGTGCATGTTATAGCCTCGGTGGCCAAGACCTCGGTTGTTCAAGAATATGAGGAGATTCTGCAGAGGCTGAGGTTCCGGGTCGTGATGGCCGGGGTGCCTTCCTTAAGCCTCCTCAATCTTCTGGATCCCGATCAAGACAAGGACTTTGTGCTGCTGGACGTGGAGGATGATTCCTTCAGCTTGGTCGCCGTCACCGGGGGGAACGCAACCCTCTACCGGCAAAAGCCGTTCGGGATCCATGCCGGTCGCGGCCAAGGGATGGAGGCCAAGGCCGACAACATCGTCCAGGAGGTGGTCAACACCATCAACTTCGTCGAGGACAAGGAAAAAACCCGGCTGGCGTCGGTTTGGCTGCGTTTGGGGATCTTGCAGGCGGAGGATGGGCTCTACCGCCGTATGGAGGAGAGACTCGCGCATCCCTTGCGGCGAATTGAGACGTCCGACACCCGCGACCTGGACGCCGGGGCCAAGCGGATCCTCTCGCCCTTGATTGGACAGATCGCATGAAAAACGGGAGACGGATGAGCCTGAACCTTGCCACCCACCCGGCGAGAAACCGGCGGCTCTTCTTCCTCCTGACCGGCATCATCGCCCACCTGTTGGGTCTGTTATTGATCCTGGGGGGGGGCAATGTGATCCGTTATGGGTTTCGGACCCGGACCGTAAAGGCCGCCAGCCAGCGGATCGACCGGCAGATCACCCAAGCGGAGCGCGAAGCCCGACAGCTGGAGGGACAGATCGAGCAGGCGGTCCGTGAGGGGCAGCGGCAGGTCGACGACATCAACCAGTTGATCTATCGTAAGAGCTTCTCCTGGACGGAGCTGCTGGGGGCCCTGGAGGAATTGCTCCCACCTGCCTGTTATATCGATTCTTTGGCTCCGGTGTTCGAGGAAGATGCAGACATGGACCTCCGTTTCAAGGTCGCTTCCCCCGATTACGATACCTGGCAGGCCTTGGTGGAACGCCTTTACGCCAGCGGATTCAAGGACCTCCGTCTGGTCAACGAAGTCCGGGGGCGTGACGGATTTATCATTTTTGAAATGTCGGTGCGGTATGAACGAAATATTTGATCTGATGCGGCAGAAGGAGCGGAAGGCCCTGCTCGTGCTTTTTCTCCTGCTGGCCGTGGCCCTGCTGTTCTACATCTTCATCGCCCGGGGCCTCAAGGGATCATATGCCCAGGCCGAGGAGGGGCTGGCATCCAAGAAAAGGGCGTTTCAGAAGATAGATGACGAACGAAAGGTCCAGAAGATCGAATGGCGGCAGTGGCAGGAGGCATTCAAGGACATCGACACGCTTCGCAGCGGTTATTTCTATTCCGGTGATACCATCGCCCAGGACCTGCGCGGAGATATCGCGCGGATCTTCCAGGACGCCGGTATCCCGGTGCCCGACATTCGCTATTCATATTCCGAACACGGCGACCAAAAGATTGCGAGCGGGATTGCGACCTTTCAGATATCGGGGCCCTATGTCCAGATCAAGCGGTTCATCTTCGGAGTGGAAGAATTCCCCAAGTTTTTGATTCTGGAAAAGATCGATTTTGTCGATATCAATCAGGCGGCGGGGGTGCTCAAGCTCAAGATCACATTGGCGGGGTACTATGAGAATTAAATCGATCTTCTTGTTGGGGTGTGCGGTTTTGCTGCTTGCCGCCACAGGATCCAATGCGCTGACAACGCGGCAGGAAAGCCAAGAGGAGAGAGAGACCCGGCTGCAAGAATCTTCCCTGATTCGGATGGATCTGTTAAAGAAGAATGATCAGCCGCTGAGTCCCCCTTTGCGGAACATTTTCGCCCCTTATCGGGGAGGTGTCCAGCCCGGGAAACCCGGGCAATTCCTGGACCCGGAGGGGGATGAGATCGATGAGCCGGATGAGGAAGCCGCCGCTCAGCCCGAAGAGGATGTGATCCGTCAAGGTCCTGCACAAGTGGACCTCCGCTACATCGGGTATGTCCGTTCCATGGATAGGACCATTGCCGTGATCATGTTCCAAGGCCAGCCGCTTGCGGTCCATGCCGGAGAAATGATCGAGGAAGGAGTGACGATCGTGACCATCACTCCTGAGGAGCTGGTCTTCCAGGGCGCGGATGAAGTGTCCCGGACGGTGGCCTTAGAAGGAGAAGACCGATGAGAAAAAGCGCGGTGTTGATCATGTGCGCAGCCTTTTTATGGGGCTGCACCACCTTCAGCCGCAGTTATAGACTGGGGACGCAGGAGACTCTGAACAAAAATTGGGATGAAGCCATCAAACACTACGAAAAGGCCATGCTGGACGATCCGGCAAATCCCTATTACCGCCTGGCGCTGATCCGGGCCAAGATCGCGGCCAGCAACTTTCATCTCAACCAGGCGCGCCAGCTGGTCTATGCCGAAAAGTTGGAAGAGGCGTTCCGGGAATACGATAAGGCCCTCTCCTATGATCCGGACAGCCGCCTCATTCTCAACGAAATCCGGAGCCTCAGGAAGAGGAGTGAGCAGGAGGAGCCGGTCAAGCCGATGGAAAGCCTTTACGAGCCCCCGCTGAAATTGAAGGTGAGCGATCAACCCATCACCCTGCGGTTTCCACGGGAGGTGAGCCTCAAATCCATATTTCAAGCCCTGGCCAAGTATGCCGAGGTCAACCTCATCTTCGATGAGAGCTTTCGGGATAAGCCTTTTTCCATCGACCTTGCTGACATGTCGTTCGAGCAGGCGCTGGAAAGGCTGTGCATGGCCAGCAAACACTTCTACCGGGTCGTGGACGCCAGCACCGCCCTGATCATTGTGGACAATCCCCAGAACCACATGAAGTATGATTTGACCGCGATCAAAACCTTTTATCTCTCCAACATTCTGGCCCAGGACGTGCAGCAGGCTCTGCTCCAGATGGTGCGCTCCCAGCAGATGATCCCCACCATCAGCCACAACAAGGACCTCAATTCCGTGACCGTTAAGACAACCCCCGACAAGCTCAAGCTGGCCGAACAAATGATCAGACAGTGGGACAAGCCCAAGGGCGAGATCGTGGTGGAGCTTGAAATCATGCAGGTCTCACGGCAGATGCTGCGGGACATGGGGATGGAACTGGACGCCTACAACGTCGGCATCGGATATGTGGGCGGCGTCGGCACGGGGGACGATGTGAACACGGGAACCGGAACCACCACCCAAGCCGCAGGGATCAACCTGGGGGATTTGGATTTTACGAAAAAGGAAAACTACTCTATAAGCCTGCCCTCCGCCTTTATCCGCTTTCTGGAGACCGATGCGGACACCAAGCTGATCGCCCAGCCCCAGCTGCGGGGAGTCCACGGTGAGAAGATCGAATACATGGTGGGAGACGAGGTCCCGATTCCCAACACCACCTTCCAGCCCTTTGCCGGGGGCGGGATCGCGCAGCAGCCCATCGTCAATTATGATTACAAGAATGTCGGCATCGAGATCTATATCACCCCGACCATCCACTCCGCCGACGAGGTCTCTCTGGAGGTCGACCTCAAGATCAAGGCCCTGGCCGGATCCGGCTTCGGGGACCTGCCCGTCATCTCGTCCCGTCAGGTCAAGAACATCATGCGGCTGCGGGACGGAGAGACCAATCTGCTGGCGGGTTTGCTGAAGGAAGAGGAACGCTTGACGCTCAAGGGCATTCCCGGAATCAGGGAGATCCCGGTCCTGGGAACCCTCTTCTCTTACAGCCAGCAGGAGGTCCAGCAGACCGACGTCATCATGACCATCACCCCCTACATCATCCGCAGCATTCCCCTGGATGAGGGGGATCAGACACCGCTGTGGCTGCCTCTGGAAGGCGTATCGGGTGAAGGTGCTGGCGGAGGGCGCCTGCCGCGCACCCGCTTTGTTCCCGGTATGGAACGCGACGAGATTATGGATGTCCGCCAGGAGGAAGCCGCCGAGGCCGAGGCCAGCAATCGCGTCACGCTTTCACCGCCCGGATTCGAGACTGCGGTGGGGCGGGAGGTGCGGGTTAACGTGAGCATGTTCGCCCAGGATGAGATCCAAAACATGACCCTCACGTTCTCCTTCAATCCCCAGGTGCTGGAGCTCAAATCCGTGATCCGCGGGAGCGTGCTGGCCAGGATGGGAGGGGATCCTGCGTTTCTGGAGAACATCGACAACAGTTCCGGCACCTGTGTGGTCGGTTTCACCAGCCCGCAGTTGACGTCCGGCTTCCAGGGATCGGGAAATATCGTAACCCTGGTGTTCGCGGCCCTGGACAGCGGAGAAAGTCAAGTGACGGTGTCCAGCATCTCGGCCAACAGTGTCGAGGGTGGTCCGGTCCAATTCGACGCTTCGGTCAGCAACATCCGTATCCGCTAGACATTAGCCGGTCAAAGATGCGGCTGGGCTTTATGTCTCATGCTTATGGATAGGTCTTTGGGCGTATTTCCGTTCGCTGGGTTAAGTGAGGAGGGATCGGCGGGAGCCCTGCCCCTTGGGCCCCCGCCGACCCATATTCCTGCAAAGGAGTAAGCCGTTTTGAATCCTTTCACTTGATTCAACCGGCATTTTCATTATATACTATTAAATTTATAAAATCTATAGATTAAATAGAAGTAGGTCCTGGATTCTTCCCAGGGTCCTAGATCCTTCCCAGGCGCACCCCGCTTCAAGTCCCTGCGAGCGCCTCGAAGCGGGCGGGCCGGCCTGATCCTGCCGAAGATTTTATGACGTCCGGGGTGATTGACTTCAAGGGGACTTTTGGCTACAATCTTGCCACCGGCGGTGTAGCTCAGGCGGTTAGAGCATGCGGCTCATATCCGCAGTGTCGGGGGTTCGAGTCCCTCCACCGCCATTCTCTCTGCACACGACCGTCCAACTCCGTCGGTTCCTTGGTCGGCAAGGCGAACGGCTGGATCAGGTGGTCGCCTCGGGCCCATCCCTATGCCTCTGCATCTCTAATATCGAGGTCCATCGCGGAATCGAAGCTGCTTTGCTTCCCGGGATGTGAATTGCGGCGGGCCCAGGGAATAAGGTACAATCGAGAGACGGGTGATCCCAAATGGAATTGGCAGCCAAGGTCAGAGATACCATCCGGAGATTCGACCTGTTGGCTGAGGGGGAGCGCATCCTGGTCGCCTGTTCGGGCGGTGCGGATTCCACCTGCCTGCTGTGGATCCTCAAGGACCTCCAGGCCGAGGGATCGTGGGATCTGACCGTCGGACACTTCAACCATCGGCTGCGGCGGGATGCGGCTGCGGACGAGCGCTTTGTCCGCGAGCTGGCTGCCGCCGCCGGCTGTCCCTTTTATGCCGCTTCCCGGGATGTCGCCGCCTACGCCCGTGATCGCGGCATGAATTTGGAGGAGGCCGGCCGAGAGCTGCGTTATGATTTCCTGGAAAAAACCGCGGCCGCTGCCGGCGCCCACAAGATCGCTACCGCCCATACCCAGGATGATCAGGCTGAGACGTTCCTCATGCGGCTGCTGCGGGGGAGCGGCCGGAGCGGGTTGGGGGGGATTCCGGTCCGGAGAGGCCCCATCATCCGCCCGCTCCTCCAGGTGAGCCGGGCCGAGGTCGAGGATTACCTGAGAATCCACAGCCGGACCTGGCGCCGTGACCCGAGCAACCGGGACCGGCGCTACCTTCGCAACCGCATCCGGCTGGAGCTGGTGCCGTATCTCCGTGATCGGTTCGATCCGGATATCATCGGCCGCCTCGGCCGCTTGACGGATGTCCTCAGAGAGGAAGAGGAATGGATGAAGAGTCTGACCCAAACGGCCGCCGATGCGGCGACTTTTTCGGCAGGCGGTTCGTGGGGCTTGGACATGAAGGCATTGTCCCGCTTTCCCTTGGCGCTCAGGCGGCGTGTGGTACGCTCTTTTTTATCCCGTCTGCGGGGCCATCTGCGTCATATTTCTTTTCATGATATCACCGCCATCTTGAACCTGGCCGAAGGCCGCCGTTTCACGCTCGAGCGGGGCCTGGTGCTGCAGCGGCGGCGAGATCGTGTGCAGCCTGCGCCGCCCCCTGCGCGCCACATCGGATACCGTCACCGGTGGGATGGGAAAGGCCCTTTGGAGATACCGGAATTGGGTTTGAAATTTTCGGGCCGCACCGTCCCTCGGGCGCGCCTCCGGCGCTTGAAGCGCGATAATCGGCGCGAGGCCGTGCTGGACGCGGAGCTTCTGACGTTTCCCCTCACCGTGCGCTGCCGGCGGGAAGGGGACCGCTACCGTCCGTTGGGCTCTCCCGGCCGCGCCCGGCTCAAGGAGATCTTCCGCGCACACGGCATCCCATCTGAAGAGCGGGACCGGCATCCGGTCTTTGTGTCCGGCCGGGCCGTGGTTTGGGTGCTGGGGCTTCCTGTGGCCGAGGAAGCGAGGATCACCCCCGCCACCTCACGGGTGTTCATCATCCGGAAAGAGTCACCCGCCGTCGTCCTCTAGTCCACTCTCCCGAAACGGTCAGGGCCGGGTGTGATCCCGCCAGATCTCGAACACCAGCAGCGCCCACAGCTGATGGCTGAAGTTGGCCTTCCCCGCCAGGTGCCGGTCGATCATGTGTCGGACCGCCGGATAGCGAAACAGGTTTTCCTTCCTGAGGCGGTCCTCCCGCAGATAATCCAGCATGAGGTCCTTGAGTTCGGCCCTCAGCCAGTGTTTGATAGGAATGCTGAAGCCTTCCTTGCGGCGGTGGATATTCTCCCGGGGTAGCAGGCGTTCCATGGTCCGTTTGAAAATCCACTTGGTGGTCAGGCCGCGGAGTTTGAGATCCCCGGGAAGACGGAACAGGAATTCGACGATCTTGTGGTCGAGAAGCGGCACCCGGGTCTCCAGCGAGACGGCCATGCTCATGCGGTCGACCTTGACCAGGATGTCATCCGTCAGATAGGTACACAGGTCCAGATACAGCTCTCCCGAGGTGTCATCGAAACGGTCCATCCGGGCATAGATGTCCCGGAACGGCGGGCGTTGGTCGAGCGGTGTGATTCCCCCCAGAGCCGTCTTAAACTCGTCGGTGTAAAGGCTGGCCTTGTCCTGCGGCGAGAGAAACATCATCCAGCGGAAATGGCGGAGGCGTGAGTCGAGCCCCAGGCCTTGGCCGTAGCGCTGGAGCTTGTTCCAGAGGCCTTTCTTCTTGGCTGAGGGCGGCAGGCCCCTGACCAGCGGAGGGATCAGCCGATTGATGGGCTTCAGCCAGGGCCGCCGGGACAGCTTCTGGGCCTGATAATGTTCGTAGCCTCCGAACAGCTCGTCCCCTCCGTCCCCGGACAGGATGACCGTAACGTGCTTCCGTGCCATTTGAGAGACTAGATACGTGGGGAAGATGGAAAAATCCCCCAGGGGCTCGTCCAGGTGCGCCACCAGCCTTTCGGTCAGTTCCAATGCCTGAGGCTGGAGGACGAATTCCTCGTGCTCGGTTGAGAAGGCCCGGGCAATCCGGCGGGCATGGGCCAGCTCGTCATAGGTGCGGTCTTGGAATCCGATGGAAAAGGTCTTGAGCGGAGAAGCACCCAGCTCGCGCATGAGCCCCACGATGGCGGAGGAATCGATCCCCCCGCTCAGGAACGCGCCCAGCGGGACATCGCTGATCAGCCGCATGCGCACCGATTCCTTCAGCAATTCGTACAGTTCCTCAGTGAGGCCCTCGAGACGGGAGGGTGTCATCGGATCCGCCGGCTGTTCCGGGGCTTCCAGGGTCCAGTAGGGGGTCACCTCGAGCCGGCCTTGGCCGTAGGTCAGCCGGCATCCGGCCGGCAGCTTGAAGATGTTCTTGAAGATGGAATAGGGGGCCGGGATGTACTCCAGCGTCAGGTAGAAATCCAGCGCCTGGGGCTCCAGCTCGCGAGGAACTTGGGGATAGGCGAGAACGGCCTTCAATTCCGATCCGAACACCAGGGTGTCGTCTCCCAGCCGGGTGTAGTAAAGCGGCTTTATGCCCAGGCGGTCACGGATCAGCACCAGGCGCCGACGGCGGCCGTCCCAGACGGCGGTGGCGAACATGCCGCGGAGCCGGCCGGCGAAGTCCTCGCCCCATTCCTCATAGGCATGCAGGGCGGCCTCGGTGTCGGTCCGGCTCCGGAAGCGGTGGCCTCTAGCCTCCAACTCCTTCCGCAGCTCGGGGAAATTGTAGATCTCGCCGTTGTGTGCCACCCAGATGCTGCCGTCTTCGTTTCCGATCGGCTGGTGTCCGCCCTCGAGGTCGATGATGCTGAGCCTCCGGGCCCCCAGCGCCGCCCCGGCGGTTGTGAATACGCCCTCGTCGTCCGGCCCGCGGTGGATGATGGTGCGGCACATGGCCGCACATACGGCCCCGGCGTCGAGGCCGCTTTGAGGGGGGCCGGCAAAGCCGCAGATTCCGCACATGATCGATCAGTCCGGCATATACTCGGGGACGATATCCACCTCGAAGTAGATTCCCAGGTAGCGCCGTTCGTCGGATGCCTCCTCTTCGAAATGGGGCACGGATCCCTTGGCCGCCCGGATGGAGAGTCGGTAGAGGTGGATCCATTCATTCATCCGGAAGACCCTGCGGGGTTGGAAGGTCAGCGATCCCCATTCCTTGTATCCGAGGGTCACCCGCTGTTTCTGACCGGCAAAGGCCACCGTGACGGTGTTGGACATGCGGGGATTGTTGAGCAGGCGGAAGGTGATCTCCTTTATGGGATAGAAGGTTTTCAGGATCATCTCGGCCCGGTGGGGTCCCCGGGTCCAGAATCCATGCTTCTCCAGCTCCGAAGAGGTCCGGGGAATGAAGTTGTCGTCCAGAAAATAGAGCCAGGTGTATTTGGTGCCCATGTCCTGCCGCCGGGCCGCAGGATTGGTGTTGGTGGGCAGATTGTTGATGAGCGATAGCTCGACCGGGAGCAGCCGCAGGGGCAGCCGTTTGGCGTGGGTGGCGGGGAAATGGCTGTGGGCGAGGGGATTGACCAGGATCTGCGCGGTGAACAGTGCGGCCATTACCCAAGTGATCCCGATGGGCTTCCACTCAACCTTTATGGGGGCCAGGAAAAAGAACAGGGGGTATATATGGAGGAAGTAACGGTTGGCCAGCGCACCTCCTCCCCCGGCGTAGTTGTCGGGCATGAGGAGGATATAGATCAGGATCTCGCCGGCGAGAGTCAGCAGCACCAGCCACTGGTCCAGCCGCTTCCGGCGGGCGAAAAACAGCACCAGGGCCATGATGGCGGGGAAAAAGTACCAGGTGAGGCCGGTGAAGCGGCCGAAGAAATAGTAAAACAGGTTGGCCAGATGAACGCGGGGATAATAGCTGTGCCTCTCGGCGTAGCCCTCGGAGGTCATCACTCCCCCCACCGCAGACTCGAAAGTCAAATGGTCTTTTTCGAGCGGATAGCCTCCTTCCCCGTAGAAGGTCTTGCGGTTGCCGCCCTGGTAGTTCCACTCCCCCGTAACCCATTGATTGACGCCGAAAAGGGTCAACGACGTGACCAGGAAGACGAGCACCAAACCCGCGGATTTGACCCACCTGCGCTGCAGCAGGGTGTACAGCACCAAGGGACCCAGGAGCGCCAGGTTGGGCGGCTTGGAAAACACCGCGATGCCGGCCAGGACACAGGCCAGGTAGTCCGAGGCCCCGGAGTGCATAAAGGCCCGCAGCCGCCCCCAGCGCCTCTCCGGGAGGGATGAGGTCCGCGTGTGTTTGTAGAGCCACAGGAACAGCACCGCGAATACCAGGCAGAGATTGAAGAAATCGGGCGACAGCCAGAAATAGTACACCGCCGCTACCGAGGCGAAAATAAAGGTCAAGATGCCCACGAAAGCGAGCTCGCCGGGATTGGCCGAAACGCCGTAGGCATATCCCATCAGCAGCAGAAGAAGGAACAGAAAGGCATGGAAGACCAGGAACCCATTCACCCCGAATAGGGCGACGAAAGGGGCGGAGAATAAGGGGTAGGCCCAGGATTTGGCATAGAACAGCCGGCCGCCCTTGGCCTTCTTGAGGAAGATTCCCTTTGGGTCGGTGTTGAACACCCGGTAGTATCGGATCAGGTCGTTGCGCGTGTATTGGATGTCGCCGTCGTGCACCAGGCTGTCCGTCATCATGAAGTAGACGGCCTCGTCGGCGAACAGGAAGTTCTTCTGCAGGGACTTCAGGTTGGTGAACAGGGAAAAACCCAGGGCTAACAGGAAGAAGAACAGGATGAGTTTTAGGAAAATCCGCTTCTCGGCGAGCATGGCCTACCAATACCACAGGTCCCCTGAAAATGCAATCGCCGCCCCGAGGGCCGACACGGTTTTGGAATGAAATTCCCCGAGGGCTAGCCTTTTGGGGTGAATACACGTCCCCAAAAAACACCCCGCGATTCACCCCGCCCAAGCCTTGACGATGCTCGGCTAATGAAGTTATCTATATATTACCCTAGTGTTGCGTCTCGGAAATATATTGACATAGTCTTTTGATTTTAGCCAGGATGGAATCGGCGGTTGCGGTCCAGATGAAAGGTTTAGCTTGTGTGTTGTGATGGCGA
>Ga0180438_10006787_pt1 | contig 15342 bp, 14 predicted proteins | sample SS_ome_12_FD_132455 | JGI IMG/M metagenome (GOLD analysis project Ga0180438, IMG submission 132455) | Hypersaline lake sediment archaeal communities from the Salton Sea, California, USA - SS_3_D_2 metaG | ecosystem: Environmental > Aquatic > Non-marine Saline and Alkaline > Hypersaline >...
GGGAAAGGGTGGAGGCTGAGAGGATCAAGTAGGGAGTAAGCAGTAGGGAGTGAGGAGATGGTGCTCGGGGCTGCGATAATATGGTGCTGCGGTGCTGCGGCCTTGCAGTGCTGCAGTCAAAAAAAGTTAAGGCTGGAGGTTATCAATTTGGAGGTATGAGGCCAAATATCAAATAACGAATAACTGATAACGGGCACTGGCCTCGGGCACGAGCACGTCTTCTTCTGTCCGCCGTCAGCCGTCGTCGGTCAGCGGTCTTAATGATCACGAACACGGAAAACGGACACGGACACGAAACATGCGAACACCAGAGTCCAGGGGCTCTCAGCAGATGAGGATATCCCTCAGTTCTAGTTGGATATTTTTCACCCCTTGCCAGTCATTGATCCGAGGAACGAATGCGATTTTAACCCGTTTTGATTCAAGGGGATGAAGGTCCCCCATGTGGAAGCCAATGGCATCGTAGACGAAGTCCTCCTTCACCTTCAACTTCAAATTGTCCTCCCCCACTATCCTGGAATCCGTCACTATCAATTCCCTCGAGCACAGTACCGGGTTGGGGTTGGAGGCTCCAAAGGGGGCGAGCAAGGAGAGTTCCTCTAAGAGCTCTCTTTGGATGGTCTGTAAGGGTACTTCCAAATCGATTCGTACCGTGGGAATGAAGGCGCTCGGTTTACATCCTTGCGATACCAGCTCCTCGAATTTACTGTTAAACGGCTCGATCTTCTCCCTCTCGATGGTAAGGCCGACCGCGAATCGATGTCCACCAAAGCTCAAGAGCATCGGGCTACACGCCCTTACCCCCTCATAGAGGTCAAATCCCTCAATGCTCCTTCCTGAGCCCTTTCCTCGTTCACCATCGAGGGAGATTAAGATGGTCGGCTTGTAGTAACGTTCCACCAAGCGGGAGGCCACGATTCCGATTACCCCGGGGTGCCATGCTTGGGAGGAGAAGACCCAAGATCTTCTCCGCAGGAGGTTTTCGTCCCCCTCAATCCGACCCCTAATCTCCGTGAAGATCTCATTCTCTATCCGCTGCCGCCTGCTATTTTCCAGGCTCAGCTGACGGGCCAATTCCTCCGCCCTCTCCACCTCTTGGGCTACCAAGAGATCGATTGCCCTTTGGGCATCCCCAAGGCGGCCGGCCGCGTTAATCCGTGGGGCCAGGTGGAAACCGATGTTTCCCGATGTGATGGTGCCTTCCTTCAAGCCGCAAAGCTCTTTCAGTGCCCGGGTGCTCGGCCGCCTACCCTCGGTCAACTCCTCGAGGCCGAAGCGAACAAAGATACGATTCTCGTCCTGAAGCGGGACGAGATCTGCCACCGTTCCCATGGCCACAAGGTCGAGATACCTCCTAAGGTTGGGAACTTCCCCGTCCTCCCACTTCCCCTGTTCCCGAAGTCTGGCCCTGAGGGCAATGACGAGGTTGAATACTACCCCAACGCCGGCCAATGATTTGAAGGGAAATGGACAATCTCCCTGTTTCGGGTTGAGGACGGCATAAGCCGGGGGAATCTCATCAGGGATTTCGTGGTGATCCGTGACGATGACGTCCACTCCCATCTCCTGAGCTTGCTTGATCTCATCCACATTGGAAATGCCGCAGTCAGCGGTAATAATCAGCTTCCCCCCCTCCTGGGCGAACGAGGCCAGAGTACCGAGGTGAAGACCGTATCCCTCCTTGATTCGGTGGGGTATATAATATCGGCAAGGGTATTGGAGGGTTTGGAAGAAGAGGAGCATAATGGCTACCGACGTAATTCCATCGACATCATAATCCCCATAGATTAAGATCGGTTCATTTCTCGAAAGCGCCTTGATAATCCTACCAACGGCCCTTTCCATATCCTTCATGAGAAAGGGCGAATGGAGATGGGATAAACTGGGATGCAGGAATCGATGGGCCTGATCGACTTGATCAATGCCGCGGTTAGCCAAAACCTGGGCAGTAACGGGGGAGATATCCAATTCCCGTGAAAAGGTCTCCTGAATCGATGGGTTCGGAGGGTAGATTTTCCACCTTCTCTTCATGATGCCCGTAAAGTTCCCACAAGTTGGCCGATGTCCTCGAACCCGTTTTCCCTCAGATAGGCTTCAATATCATCGATAATCTCGAGACAGGCAGTGGGCTTGACGAAATTCGCCGTCCCTACTTGAACCGCACGAGCCCCGGCAATGATAAACTCCAAGGCATCTGTCGCAGTCATGATGCCACCTATTCCGATTACCGGGACCTTCACCGCGCTGACAGCCTGCCAGACTAGCCTGAGGGCCACGGGTTTAATTGCCGGGCCGGAAAGCCCGCCGATGACAGTGCTCAGCAAGGGCCTTCGGGATTGGGGGTCGATGGCCATGGCCATGAGGGTATTCATGATGGAGATGGCGTCGCCTCCGGCCTCCTCCACGGCTTTGGCGATCAGGGCGATGTCGGTAACATTGGGGGAGAGCTTTACAATGATGGGTAGATGAGTGGACCGCCTCACCGTTCGGACGACACGATGGGCCATTTTCGGATCTGCCCCGAATAGCACCCCTCCCTTCGTCACATTGGGACAGGAGATATTTACCTCCAGCCCGGCAATTCCGGGGAAGTCGCCCAGTCTCTTGGCTAACTCCCCGAACTCTCGGATAGTCCCCCCAAAGATATTGGCTATGAGGGGCGTTGTAAATTGGCCGAGAAAGGGTAACTTATCCTTGACGAAGGCCTGAAGACCGACGTTTTGAAGACCAATGGAGTTGATCATACCACCCACTGTCTCCACAATACGGGGCGGCGGATTCCCCTCCATGGGCTCGAGGGAGATTCCCTTGGTTATGATGGCCCCTAGGCGATTGAGGTCAACCAGGGAGGCAAATTCCTCGCCATAGCCGAAGGTCCCCGAGGCTGCCATAACGGGGTTTTTCAATTTGATCCCCGCTATGTCAACTGACATGCGGGGCCCAGGAGCCTCGGTTTTCGGTCCTCCGGACCTCATACAACCCCCCAATCCACTTCCTCGGAATCGAAGACGGGCCCCTCCTTACATACTCGCTTATATGGGAGGCCCTTTCCTTCCCCAAACGCCTGCTCGGATCCGAGGAGAGGGCTTTCCCTCGTCTTGATTACACACCCCAGACAAGCCCCCAACCCGCAGGCCATCCTGGTCTCCAGGGAGACTTGGCAAGGGACGGATTGAGACTTGGCGATGTGGGCAATGGCCTTCAACATATCCAATGGACCACAAGCGAAAAATCCGGAGGGCGTGGAGTGATCCCGGAGATAGGACATAACCATATCCGTAATCATGCCTCGGAACCCCAGACCTCCATCCTCCGTGGCCACATGAACATCGGCTCCCAATGCTTTAAATTCATCCACGCAGAGGATATGTTCCCTCGTTTTCCCGCCGATGAAGACGAGACACGTCTGTCCGTTGGCCTTCATCCTCTGGCTCAGGGCAAAAAGGCCAGCTACACCTATTCCTCCCGCCACGAGAAACTGGATTCCCGTTGTGGTGGGCAGGGAGAATCCGTTTCCCAGGGGGCCCAGGATATCGAGCTTCTTTCCCCTTTTCCAGTTTGCCATCAAATTTGTCCCCCTCCCCGCTATCTTGTAGAGAATCTCAATATCGCTCCCCTCGTCCTTACTCAAAGCCGCCATGGAATGGATGCTGAAAGGCCTCCTCAAAAGGGGGAAGGGCTGGTCCGACACCCTGACCATCAAGAATTGGCCGGGCTCGATATTTCCACACGGAATAGATGTCCGTATTCTCATTTTATGATAAGAGGGAGCGACCTGGTGATTCTGCAAAAGGGTCCCGCTTACTAGATATGGACTCCCCTTGGCCGTGACTTCTGATGGAGCGAAACTCATAGCTCTAACTTTGATGATCTCGTAAAAAGTCAAAATCCGATGGCAAAGTAAAAAGCTCCAAATGCAAGGCGCGTAAATCCTGAGGAATGAGGCGTACTTACAGTACGCTGCAGTGACGAAGGATGCAGCGCAACGCAGAAGTTGGACTTTTTACGTAGCCATCAACGTTTATTTAGCTTCAATCCCATAATGAGGGCATCCTCCCCGTTATCGGCGTAATAACGGGGCCTCAATCCCTCTTTTCGGAAGCCCATTTTTCGATACATCTCGATGGCAGAACTGTTCGATGGACGAACGTCCAGAGTGACCACTTCCACCTTCTCGGTTCGGCAGAAGTCGATCAAAAATCGCATCAAATGCTTGCCCAAACCCATGCGACGATAATCCGGCTTTACGGCGATATTCAGCAGATGGGCTTCACCCTCAATCACCCAAAAACAAATGTATCCTACCAGGACTTCCTCGTTTCCTTCGCGGTTCAGCTTTACGGCGAAATTGTGGGAAAAGTCGAGGGATAATTCCGCCTTAAACATCCCCTCACTCCATGGAAGGGGGAAGGAGCATTTCTCGATTGTCTGTACATCCCGCAGGTCAACCTCGGTCATTTCCGAAATCCTGAGCCGATCCATTTGTACTACTGTCCCCTTTCCTCCATTTCCAGCTCATCTAACATGTTCTGGGTGATACCCGTCAACTCGGGATCCTTCGATTCGTCCAGTACCATTTTATATGCGGCCTTGGCCTCCGTGATATTTCCCAATTGCCGATAGATGTTTGCCACCTCAAATTGCGCGAGCTCATACCACGTTTTTTGATCCTTGAAATTACCCCTAATGGCCTTGAAGTTCTTCATGGCTTCCGGGTAATTGGCCTGCTTGAAATAGATTTCGCCACGGCGAAAATAGGATTCAGCCAAAACCCGTTTATCATCTGCGTCCAAGGCAAGGGTGAAGGCCTCCAAGGCCTTTTCCAAATTCCCATCGTTGAAGTAAATGGTTCCGAGTCGAAAGGCGGCAATGGGACTTAAGGGGCTGCCCGGAAATTCCTCGATGATCCGGCGGAAGACCGCTTTCACCTTTTCCACATCCCTCCGCAGTATATAAATCTTGCCCAAACTGAACAGGGCATGAGCCGTCCACTTCCCGGCCTTGTTGGCCTTTATTATCCCTTGGTAGCTGTGGATTGCTTGATCGAAGTCCTCTAACTTCGACGATGCCTCCCCCTTTATGAAGAGGACTTCCTCCACGTTCTTAAAATCAGGGTATTCAAGGGTCAAAATTTCCAGATTCGTTAATGCCTCCTTGAATTTTCCCTCGAAGAAATAGCATTTTGCCATTTTGAAAAGGGCATTTTCTCGATATTCAGGGATATTGATCAGGTTAAAATAGTAGGGCAGGGCCTCGGAGTACCTGTTCTCGTGAAAGTAGACCTCACCCAGGAGGAGTTGGGACAAGCTCTTCTCCCGTGCATGGGCAGGAAGCGTAAGGATTCTGTGGGATGCCTTAGCGGCTTCTTCGAACTGTCCCAAGTTGAGATAGCACCATCCCATATAGAGGAGGGATTGACCAAATACGGGATCTTGGGGAAAATCCGTGACCACTCCTTTGAATTCCTCGAGGGCCTTGGCATAGTCCTCCTGTTGGAGGAAAATCTCACCCAAACGGACCCGAACCTCGGGCAAGAGCTTTGAATCGGGAAATCTCTTCTTGAACTGCAGGTAGGTTTGAATAGCGCCTTGCACATCACCCAATTGATACTGGGACCAGCCTAGCCCACAGAGCACGCCCGGCAATAAGGCGTCATTGGAAAATAAACGGCTAAATGTGAGATAGGCTTGTCTTGCCTTTTCGTAGTGCGCGAGCCTTAATCGACTTTCCGCGACCATAAAGAGCGCCTGTCTAAAAAAGGGTTTCCGAGATGAAACGGGGTTGCCAATCACCTTATTCAGGTGGCCTTCCGCCTCACCGTATCGCCCTTGATCGAAATAAATAAGGCCAAGCCAGTATTGTGCTTGGATTAAGGTATCACCGGCAATGGGACGGGATATTAACTCCTGCAAGTAGTATTCAGCCTCCACAAAGCGTTTGCGTTCTATGTAGATGTGACCCAGGTCAAAACATGCATCAGACAAATGTTCGTTTTCGTGGTGGCGGAAGACCAATCTCCGGTAGTATCTAATCGCTTCCTCCCGGTTTCCCAATTCGAGCCACGTCCTTCCGAGCCAAAAGAGGGCGTTCCCCATTTCTTCAGAGGAAGGAGACTCATGGACGATTTTGTGGAAAACCTCCTTGGCCTTGAGGAGCTTTCCCTGAAGATAACAGGTCCTTCCCAAGAGGTAGTGAACTCGGTCGGTATCGGGGGTATCGGGATAGGATGCGATATACTGCTCAAATTGATCTTCCGCAAAACTGTACAGTTTGTCGTTGAAGGCTCCGATGGCAATGGTTAGCAGTTTCTCTCGGGACGTAGGTGACGCTGTGGCAATGCTCCACGCAAGGGCAGGGTAAAGACACACAAGGAGGATTGCGAGTGAAAGTGTTCTCGATGCCATGAATCCTACTGTTCAGCCTCTACAAGGATTCCCCGCACCGCCTCTATTTCTTCTTCGGTATTGACGTTGATGAGCGACCTCATATGGGGATCGACCTTCCTTATCTCCGTTTCGTCGATATATCTCACCCTAACCCGGTGAAAGAAATTGACGATTTTCAGGTCATCACGGTCAAGCAGTTGCCTCATCGGGGGCAAGCATTTCTTTGAGTAAATGGCGTGGAGGGGATGGAGCCCATCGGGGGTTTTGGGGACGATGACATCGTATTCGCCTCTCTCTTCCACCATGTATTTGATCAGCCGCGGATTCAAAAGGGGCATATCGCATGCGGTACAAAAGGCATGATAGTTCGATGAATAGGAGAGCCCGGTGTAGAGGCCTCCGAGGGGACCCTTGTTCAAAAGGATGTCCTTCTGGAGACGGGCTTCATATCCCTCAAAAAAGCCGGTGTCATTAGCCACGACGATGATCTCCGTGAAGATCTCCTTGAAGATGCGATAGACCCTCTCGAAGAGGGGAACTCCGCCGAGATCGATGAAGGCTTTATTTTCCCCCATTCTCCTGCTCTTTCCGCCTGCTAGGATGATACCCGTCATGCAAAATCTTTGGCCGCCTTACCGCAGTTAATAGCATTTTTTATCACCCAAATCAATAGGACCGCAGACGGCGGACCGCGTTAAGCATCGTGCTCGTGCTCGTTTTCCGTGTTCGTGATCATTAAGACCGCTGACCGACGACGGCTGACGGCGGACAGAGAAGACGTGCTCGTGCCCGAGGCCAGTGCCCGTTATCAGTTATTCGTTATTTGATATTTGGCCTCATACCTCCAGCCTTAACTTTTTTTGACTGCAGCACTGCAGGGCCGCAGCGCCGCAGCACCGTATTATCGCAGCCCCGAGCGCCATCTCCTCACTGCCTACTGCTTACTCCTTACTCGATCCTCTCAGCCTCGACCCTTTCCCTTGACGTCTCGAAAAAACTTGCTCTTCGCCGCTCAAACATATTTTTTCAAAGATTCTAGCGCTTACACTACCTTCCACCCAGAACTGAGTTTGCGCCCGCTCGGGTTGCCTCGAAGTGGTTATCGAAAAAATATAATTCGCGCTCAGAGCTCGTTTTTCCGCTCCTACAGGGACTTCGGATTTTGAACTTTTGCATTTTGCCCTCTGCCTCCAGCCTCTAACCTCAAACCTCTTTCGCTTTTCCGACCGCAGCACCGACTGTTTCCCCCTTGACACCGGGCAATGCCTTATGGTAGGTGGAAATCCTGGCTATTGGGGATAGCGATGAGAATCGGCGTCATTTCCGATACGCACCTCATGGAGCCCTCCGCGGAGTTAGAAAGCATCGTGCTGGGCCATTTCAACGATGTGAATATGATTTTCCACGCGGGGGACTTCGTTGGCCAGAGCATTGTCGATTTCTTCCAACGATGGGACCTGATCGCCGTCTGTGGGAATATGGATTTGGGGGAAATACGCTCTTCGCTTCCTCAAAAGAGGATCATCGATGTTTGCGGTTTCAAGATTGGGCTCATCCATGGTTGGGGATCACCCATCGGCCTGGAAAAACGTATAAGGGCTGAATTTCCGCCGCTGGATTGCCTGATATATGGTCATACCCACCACCCTGCCAACCACAAGAGGGGAGGGTCCTTCTTTTTTAATCCCGGCTCACCGACTCGATCGTTCACAGCTCGGAACACCATCGGCATTCTTTCCCTCGGAGAAGAGATCAAAGGGGAAATCATCCGGGTTTAACTTAGTGCGGTCGGCCCCATGGCGCCATTTCCCTTATCCCCAATGGGGACGGTTCCCGCATAGTTATCGAACACTTAGGGGACCCTCGAGGAGCGGAAAATGGTTGACAAAGGCCCGTGATTTGACAATAATTAATTATTCGAGGTAATTGAGAGACGGTACATGTATTACTATGAGATATTGGGACTCGAAAGGGAGCCCTTCTCCAGTTCGCCGGATCCCGCTTTCTTTTACCTTTCAGATGAGTATCGTGAATGTCTGCAGAGGTTGGAGATTTCAATTCGCCTAAGACGAGGGTTGAATATCATCTTAGGCCAAGTGGGCACGGGCAAGACAACCCTTTCCAGGGTTTTGTACCGAATGTTTCAGAGGGAAAGCCGGGATTTCATTTTTCACTTCATCCTCGATCCTAGTTTTCCCACGGAATTCCAATTCTTCAGTAGCTTGGTGAAGTTGTTCGGGGTAGCGCCATCTGGACGCTCGACCTTTGAGTACAAGGAGGCCATCCAAAACTACCTCTTTCAAAAAGGGGTCGAGGACAAGAAGACTATAGTATTGCTCATTGACGAGGGTCAAAAACTGTCCAGACCGCATTTGGAGATATTGAGAAATCTCCTCAACTACGAAACCAACGAATACAAGTTGCTTCAGCTCCTCATTTTCGCCCAGATGGAGTTTGCCGAAAGGGTAAAAGGGGTGGAGAATTTCCTCGACAGGGTAAATATGAAACACGTATTTCGCCCATTAGATGAACCGGATACGAGGAAAATGATAGAATTTAGATTAAGGATTGCTGGTCTCAACAGCGGGAAATCCTTATTCACGGACGATGCTTACATGGCAGTCTATTCGGAGACCCTCGGCTATCCGAGAAAAGTGATCAACCTCTGCCATCACGCTCTGATCACCATGCTCATAAAGGAAAGGGATCTCATTGATGGAGAAATTATCCGGATAACGGCAAAGGCGAGAGGGGATCAAATTTGAAGGAAAAGGATAAGGATTTAGCTGCGACCAATCGGTTACTGGAGGTAATTCGAGGCAAGGAGGAATTCGAGCCAGCGCCGGTGGATTCCGGGCCCTCCCGGCGTGAGGAGGTAAAACCGGAAAGACCGCCCATACCTGAGAAGAAGAAGGCCCACAGTTCCTTCGGCCTCCTTTCCAGGAAGACCCTGGGGCTGGATATCGGGTCACACTCGGTAAAATGCGTCCAATTAGAGAGAAGGGGGGCGGGAGCTTATCGATTGCTTTCGGTCGGGGCGTGTGAGATTGCGCCCGAAGGGATCGACCTTGAGGTGGACCCGAGACAGATGACCATATCGGCCATCAGAAAAGCCATCGAGGGCATAAATCTCAAGAAGACGGCGATTATTACCGCCATTGGCGGTGTATCAACTGCCATCAGACAGATTGAACTCCCCTACATGACGGAGAAGGAGTTAGCTTCCGCAATTAAATGGGAGGCACGAAATTACATCCCCTTCGACGTCAACGACGTGGAATTGGATTACCAGATCATCAATACCTCTAAGGCGAGCAACACGCTGGATATTATCCTCGTTTCCGTCATCAAGGACTTCGTACGATATCACATCGAGCTGTTGCGGGAAATACCCATCGAGCCTCAAATCATCGACGTCAATCCATTGGCTCTGGTGAATGCTGTTACGTTCAATGAGGAAGTTGAGCGGGACGAATTCGTCGTGCTGATGGACATCGGGGATAAGAATACTACCCTGAGCATTTATAGTGAGGACGGCCAGTATTTCGTTCGGAACATTATGATATCCGGCAATGATTTCACCGACGATATTATGAGGGGAAACGGGCTTTCCTACGCGGATGCCGAGAAGTTTAAGAGGAGCCAAGATGAGGTTGGCTTGATTGAGACCATCAAGCCATCCTTGGACAATCTTGTCAGGGAGGTCCGAAGATCCTTGACCTTTTATGAGAATCAGACGAAAATAAGGGGGTTTAGCACGATTGTTCTCACGGGGGGGAGCGCCATCCTCAAGGGGCTGGACGGATATTTAAGCGTCGAACTCGGCCTGCCCGTGAAGATACTCGATCCCTTTCGAAAAATCAATGTCGAGCAAACCTCTCTCTTGGCACCTTTTGAGAACCACGTGTGCAAATTGGCCTTGGCCGTTGGCCTCGCGATTAGGGAGTAAGTAGGTGAGATTTCAGATCAATATCTATAGGCCGGGTAAGAAGCCAAAAAAAGTTCCCAAGCCAAAAGGGGAGGAGAGACGTATATCAGTAGCAATCCTCGTTCCCTTAATGTTCCTTCTGCTCCTCGGAATCACCTTCGCCTACATAAAAGGCTCCTCTTCTCTCGATCGAAAAATGCGCATGAATCGCCACGAAAAGAATTACCTGACCGGTCAGCTGAAACAAGCGGAAGAGGAGTTGAAAAAGGCGATGGAAGAGTGGAGCCTCATCTCTAAACTGCAGGTAAGACGGGTTGAATGGCACCAGAAGCTGATGGATCTCAGCAAGATCGTGCCCGGTGATTTATGGCTCACCGATCTTTCAATCAAGACCACCGAGAAAAGGAAGAAGGGGTCGAGGGAAGTCGAGGAGGAGACGCATCTAACCATCAAGGGGGTCACCGTGCCCGTGCTCGGCCAAGAACCCCTCGATAGCATTGCCCGACTCATATCGTCATTGAACAGCTTGGATTCCTTTCGGCGGGATTTCGAGCCGGCCACCCTTGTCTATACCCACCTTTCGCGGGGGAAGGAGCGCGAGCTCATGGAGTTTGAAATCTCCAGCAAACTCAAGGGTAAGCCTAAGGCTAACGGAGGAAAGACCTCGAAATGAGATCGACCGTTTCCATAAAGGGCATGGCGTTGGCTCTGGTGATCTTCTTCGTCGGGGCCTCTTTGTTCTGCTATCTCTTCCTCTATCGACCTAAGATCAACAAGGTGATAAAAGGGGGGAGGGAGGTAGCTTCCCTCAACGGGAGAGTGGAAGAGACTATGGAGAAACTCAACAAAATTCGAGAAGAGATCGAGAGGGCTAACAAGGAGGAGGTTAACGTCGACTATTTCAAAAGGCACCGAATACCCCCCGAGCAGCGAACACCTACCTTTCTTGCAAAGATAAATGAAGTGGTCAATCACTTGGGGATTAAGACCAATTTGGTGAAACCCATGCCCGAAGAAGAGACTCCCGAATATACTCGGTATCCATTTCTGGTCGAAACCAAGTCCAAATACGAGGAAATCGCTAAGTTCGTCGATAGCCTTGAGAACAGTTTGGGGCTCAATTTAGACGACCTTAACATCCAAAACGATCCCAAGGATCCCCTCTGGCATCGCCTCAAGTTCACCGTGAGCACCTTTGAGTTGAAGGAGACGGGACCCTCGCCTCCCCCTGAAACGGCTGATCAACAAGGTCCCCGCATCCAGGTGGAGGTGAGGGATGATATCGTCGTTAAGAGGGACCCTTTCCTTGAGAAGGAGAAGGAGGAAAAGGTTGTAACTGCGGCCATCCGCAAAATGCCGTCGAGGAGGCTGCCTCGGCTGAAACTGAACGGCATCATCCATATCGGGAGCACGAAAGTGGCCATCATAAACGACACGGTCCTCCGGGAAGGGGATTGGATCTTGAAACACCGCATCGTCCGGATTGACGAGGATAAGGTGATCCTGGAATACCGCGGGAAAGAACGGGTCCTCAAGATAAAGGACTTGGTTAAAACTCAAAAGGGGTAAGTGCTTATGAAAAGGGCTGCTTTTCCCATTATTCTCTGTCTGATATTTATTCTGGCCGTCTCATCCGGGGGGTTGGGCCAACCTTCGCCAACCAAGGATCCCTTGGATAACGATCAACGCTTCTCCCTGAGGGTGAGGGATGTGGATATTCGGGATGTTCTGACTATTATTGCCGAGGAGTATGGCTTGAACATCATCCTGTCGCCGGCGGTTTCGGGGAGGATCACCTATGATATTGAGGACACCTCCCTGAAAGATGGGTTTAGCGCCATGCTCAGGGCGAGCGGCTTGACGTACGTCATCGAGGGGAATATCATCCGCGTGGACGACCAGGCGGAATTGCGGAAAAAGCTGAAGGCCGAGCTGGATATCTACAAGGCACGCCAAGAGCTGAGGGAGGCGAGGAAATTGGAGGAACCGCTGGAGACGGCCTATGTAAACCTCAACTATATCGGAACCACCCTCTCCCGGGAGAAGGGAAGGGAGACCACTGATTTGCAGGAAGCCATGGAGAATTTGTTGAGCCATAAGAAGGAGAAGGGGGTTGATAGAGGGGCCAACGTCAGCATTATCAAGAAGACCAATACCCTTGTCATCACCGACGTTGAGGAAAACGTCCGCGAAATTGCGGAAATGGCGAAGAAATTGGACCTGCCAACGGGTCAGGTTAAGATTGACGCGAGGATTGTGGAGGCGAGCCGCGACTTCTCACAGGAATTGGGCATCAAGTGGGGCGGAACAGCACGGTTCCGTGCCGGCAGTACGAGCGACAGGAAAGGCGATATTACCTTGGGTGGCTCTGCGCTTGGAGATATCGTGAACCTCCCCGTGACGAGTCCCGCGGGGCTCTTCAGCCTGGGTTGGCTTTCGTCAACGGCAGCGCTCCGAAACCTCGATATTGAGCTTTCGGCCTTGGAGGAAACGGGGGATGTGAGGATCGTCTCCAAACCATCAGTTCTCGTGGTCCAAAACCAAGTAGCGGAGATATTCGTGGGGGAGAAAGTCCCCGTCGCCGAGGGGTATGATGCCGAAACGGCCCAGGTTAGTGTCCGCCTGGAAGACGTGGGGATCAAGCTGAACATCACGCCTCAGATCACCCGCGATGGCTCAATCTTTATGCTGGTGGACGTAGAAAAGAGCGAAATTTCGGGTGAAACCGTCATTCAGGGACAACCCTACGATACCATTGGAACGAAGAGGGCGTCAACGCAGGTCTTGGTGAAGGATGGGGATACGGTGATTATCGGGGGTCTCTTGAGCACCCGCAAGGAGGCGAATCGAAACCGCGTCCCCTTTCTGTCCAGGGTTCCCATTGTGGGCATGCTGTTCAAGAGCAAGGAGGATATTTCCGAATATCGAGAGCTCATGATCTTCATCACGCCCCAAGTCGTCGCTCAAGCGAGGACGGGATGATGGGAAAATCCGCCGGAATTCAGGTAAACTGAGCAATGGCCCTGCCCAAAAGCTATACCTTGAGTTACAAATCGCTGGGCGCCCTGTTGGTAGAGAACAAGGTGATCTCCCAGGAACAGCTCAACAAGGCCCTGGATCGCCAGAGGGACAAGGGGGGGCTGCTGGGGGATATTATCGTTGAGATGGGCCTTGCCACCGAGGTCCAGGTCCTCACTGCCCTCGCCCAACAGCTCAACATCCCATACTTGACGCCCGACGAAGTTATCTTTATCGACCCCGAGGTCCTCAGACTTGTTCCCGAGCGTATGGCGCGGCAATGCATGTCCATCCCTCTTTCCATACAGGATAATGTCCTGACCGTGGCCATGGTCAACCCCTTCGATATTATCTCCATCGACGACCTTCGGACCATTACCAATCATAGGATCAATACGGCCATCATATCCAAATCGGGGCTGGACGCCCTGCTCAATCGATTTTACGGCGCCCGCGGCCACGAGTCGAGCCTGGAGGATGTCTTAAAGGATGTGTCCGAGACCCACCTTGAGCTCAAGAGCGAGTTCGATGAAGAACGCGAGGTTAACCTGGACAGGCTTCGGGAGCAGGTGGAGGAGGCCCCTATTGTCAAATTGGTGGATTACATCATTTCCAACGCCATGAACGAGCGGGCAAGCGACATCCACATCGAACCGCAGGAGAGCCGTCTGAACATCCGCTACCGAATCGACGGTGTTCTCCATGATATCATTACTCCGGCGAAGGCCTTGCAGATGGCCATCGTCTCCCGTATTAAGATCATGTCGAACATGGACATCGCTGAAAGGCGCCTTCCCCAGGACGGCCGTTTTACCATAAAACAAGGCTTTCGGGAAGTTGATCTAAGGATCTCCACGCTGCCCACCGTCTTCGGCGAAAAAGTAGTGATGAGGCTTCTGGAAAAGGGATCCCTCTCCCTCGACATGGATAGCCTGGGATTCGCCGGTGAACAACTGAGCGTCTTTCGAGGGTACATATCGAAGCCCCATGGCATGGTTCTCCTGACGGGACCCACGGGGAGCGGGAAGACCACTACCCTCTACTCGGCCCTGACGGAGATCAAGTCCTCTCAGACCAATATCGTTACCGTGGAGGACCCCGTGGAGTATCAGATCAAGGGGATCTACCAGGTCCAAGCCAACCCCAAGATCGGCCTTACCTTCGCCAACGGGCTGAGGCACATCCTCCGTCAGGATCCTGATATCATCATGGTGGGGGAGGTTAGGGACCTGGAGACAGCGGAGATGGCCATTCGCTCAGCGCTGACGGGCCACCTGGTATTCAGCACGCTGCATACTAACGATGCCGTGGGAAGCATTATCCGGCTGATAAATATGGGCGTCGAGCCATACCTCGTCTGTTCATCGTTGACTTTGGCCGTTGCCCAACGCCTAGTGCGGAAGGTCTGTCCCCACTGCAAGGAGTCCTATAAGCCCAGCAAGGAATTGCTCGGAAGCCTCGGAATAGAGGCCAAGGCTCAGAAGGACCTGCTCTTTTACCACGGCAAGGGTTGCCATAGGTGCAAGGATACGGGCTATTATGGCAGGACCGCCATCAGCGAGATGCTGGAGATGAGGGCTCCGGTCCGAAACGCCATTCTCAACGGGGCCGATATTGATGGGATTCGCCAGGTGGCCATTTCGATGGGAATGACCACCCTCAGGGAAAACGGCTTGAAGAAGGTTAAGGATGGAATCACAACTCCGGAGGAAGTCCTGAGGGCGACCATGGAGGAAGACTAAGGATTGATGATCTCGTAAAAAGTCAAAATTCGATGGCACAGTAAAAAGCTCCAAATTCAAGGCGCGCAAATCCTGAGGTATGAGGCGTACTTATAGTACGCTGCAGTGACGAAGGATACAGCGCAACGCAGAAGTTGGACTTTTTACTGTGCCATCAAGGATTTAAAGATGCCACTCTATTCATACACCGCCAAGAGGAGCGACGGCAGAAACGTCAGGGGCGACTTGGAGGCAATCAGCGAGCTGGAGGTAATAGAAACATTACACC
>Ga0180438_10006788_pt1 | contig 15341 bp, 13 predicted proteins | sample SS_ome_12_FD_132455 | JGI IMG/M metagenome (GOLD analysis project Ga0180438, IMG submission 132455) | Hypersaline lake sediment archaeal communities from the Salton Sea, California, USA - SS_3_D_2 metaG | ecosystem: Environmental > Aquatic > Non-marine Saline and Alkaline > Hypersaline >...
AATCCACTAACAAATTTATAAATGGATATTCCGTATTACCTGTACTCACTACTACTAAATTGAGGTCTGGAATGACATAAATATGTTGTTGATTTGAACCTCGAGCCGCATATGCATTTGCTATATTATATGTCCACCATTGATATCCATAGCCCGATCCATGACCTTGTTCAAATTCGAACGATACAAAGGCAGTTCTCGATTCAGCAACCCAATTTGAAGGAATAAGCTGAGTTCCATTCCAAAATCCGTTTTTAAGGTATAAATACCCAAATTTGGTCATGTCTCTCGGGGTAATGAATAACTGTGTACCCCCAATAGGAATTCCCTGAGCATCATTATTCCAAATATAATTGGTAATGTTGAGCGGATTGAAGATTTTCTCTATCGCATAAGCACGAGTTCCATATGGGGTCACTTCATTAAGAATGACGGATAACAAATGAGAACACCCCGTATTATAATTCCATACCGTTCCCGGTTGAAATTCCATAGGACGATCCAATACATATTGAGCCCAGTTTGAACTAACTTCCATCTGATAAAAATTGGGATTATCATTCCATTCCAATCCAGAAGTCATGGTGAGTAAATGTCTAATTGTCATCGCTTCCTTTCGAGCATCCAAATTATTAATTGTTCTATTCGGAAAATAATCCAGAACATAATCATCTACGCCACCGATATAACCCTCCTCTATTGCAATCCCTATTATTGCTGATGTAAATACCTTTGTACAAGAAAATATATGGTGCCTGATATCCTCATTATAAGCGATGGAAGGATACCATTCATACACAAGATAACCATTCCGGACAATAAGGATCGAATCAATATAATTCCTTAAATTCTGATTCTCTATATAGTCCTCCATTTCAAATAACTTCTGGGACGATACTCCCTGCTCCTCTGGCACAGAAGTCCTCCAACCAGAAATTGGCCAATAATTTGGATTCGATGTTCTGACTCCTATATTATCTTCAATTCGACTAGCTTCTGAATATTCAAAAAAAATTGAACCCGCAAACCATACCGACCAACAGGAAGAGCCCAAAATTAAAAATAGCCCGATAATTTGTATCCATTGCCTTTTCATGACTCTTCAACTAAATAACTAAAATTGTTGTATCAACATTAATCTATTCTACATCAAATCTAAACTATATTTAATTTATACCCTATAATATACTAAAAATTAAAGTAGTCCATTTTTTAAATTAAACCTTCAACCCCCAATCAATCCAAAACCTTTTACAAACTTAACCTCTAATTTAAGGAAAACGAGTTTTTTTAAGATAAAGCGCTCTACTCTCCAAATTTAAGGGATTCTCATTAAGAAAAATAAAATTTAGGCTTTTTAAATGCTGAATATCCTCCAGTTTAAAGCACTCTATCTGGTTTTTCTCCAAAAATAAGATAATCAAACTCCCTAAATTATGCACCCCCTCGATTCTCTTCACCTGGTTCCGATCCAAGAATAATTCCTGTAAATGGAGTTGATGCTCCAAACCGCTTATCTTTTGTATCCTATTCTCTGAAATCTCTAACTTCTTAAGATTTTCCAAATTATCTAAGTTCTCTATTCTTTCAATTTTGTTGTTCGACAATGTTAATACTTTTAGGTCCAATAGGTTGTCTAATCCCTTTATTTCTTCAATTGCATTATTACTTAAATGAAGAACCTGCAATTTTTCTAACCGATCTAACCCTCTAATACTGGAAATATTATTGAATGAAAGATTCAAATTCTTAAGATTGACTAATAAATTCAAACCGCTAATCTCGGTGATATGGTTATGACTCAAGTTTAAAAATTCTAACCCCGCCAACTCATCTAAATTTTTTATCTCCGAAATACGATTCCGGTCCAAGTAAAGTTTCTCTAAATTTTTAAGATTAACGGGGCTTATTTCCTCAATTTTGTTGGACGCCAAATTTAGCTCTCTCAAATTTCCCAAATACTCGTAGTATTCTAAAGACTCAATCAAATTCTCCGATAAAATAAGTGATCTTAACTCCTTTAAATGATCAAGGCCATTTACCCTTTCAATTCTATTTCTATTCAAATTTAAGTGTACTAAATGCCGCAGTTTATCAAGGCCTTTAATCTGAGAAATCTCCATAAGGCTCGCTCCTTCACATCGTAATTGAACTATCACCCCCCCCATCATTGTTACATTATACTGGCATGCCTTCTCATAATATTCTGCCAATGTTAAATTGATAATAATATCAATTACCTCATTAGATACGGGTACACTTAAACTCGAAGATAAGGAGTCCATTCCCGATATCTCCTTTGAAAAATCCCCCTTTTTATCCTTAGAAACTAATTTTACTAACTTCTTTAAATAATCCCGTAAAATCCTTCGGGCCTTCTTTGTATTAATCGAGTCTAATAGCTCGATCGCAAACACTTTTGGCTCAATCTCCTTCTGCTCAAATAATACAAACTGCAGCAAAGCCAGCAATTTTTTATCCGTGCTATATCTATCGCTTAAACAAGCCCCCGCAATTCTTTGTATCCCTACATCCTCATCAGTAAGAAATAACTGTTCATAAAAACCAAAATCCTTCCCACTATCTAATGTAATGTAAGCATCTAACGCCTCCCTCCGCTTTTTTATGTCCTCTGAACCTGAAATCCACTCCCTTAATATCACTCGCGCTTCCTTTTTGCCAATCTGATCTATATTCGCCGTAATAAATTCCGGATCCAGCACCTTTTCTACCCTAGTATCTTAATACTCTGAAAATTTCTCATTAACTCTGATTAATTATTTGAATCATAATTTAAAAAATCTCTACTAATTGCTAATCGAAAGAGTCAGATTTTGAATCAGCTTAGAAGACTCATACATCTCTTACATTAATTTCAGAGAAGCAAAACTAAGAATAAAAAATTTTTTATTTAATTACTCGCTTATCTTATTAAACAAAACTACCTAAAAATGTGAAAAAGATAACGCTTTTAATAATTAGCGGAATATACGCTATAGTAATAGGAATCGGGATTATAGGACTTTGGACAATGTTGTATCTAACAAAACAAATACCAGAAATAAAAACCGAACCTATCGCAATTGCATTCCATATAACCGCTGAAATGTTAATGGGAACCCTCTCTCTACTAAGCGGAATCTTCCTTCTAATCGGGCTCCCTTGGGCACCTTATTTCTTTATTCTTGCAATGGGACTAATAATCTATGCAGTAATCAATTCTGCAGGTTATTACGCACAAAAAAACCAATGGCCCTTCGTGATTATGTTCGGAATCATCCTTGTTGCATCAATTTGCCTTGTAATACTCAATATAATATTCAATATTACCTCCTAATAGCACTCCTCGTTTCCAAAATTCTCAATAAATACCTTTATATTTACTTTTTTTATAGTATTTTAGCACATTTTGCTTTCAGAATTATTTATCCCTATGGATACTTTTCGATTAAACTAAAATTACACCAAAATAACCTTTAAATATGACCTATCAAAAAATTCACACCCAATACACCCCATCCATTATACCATTAGCCGTAAAACTTACTTCAGAAACAGGCCAATTTGCCTTTAATCACGAAACCATAATCGAATGCGACCCAGAACTTAAAAAAATCGGTGAATTTCTACAAAACATCCTATGTCCCGCAACTACATTTGAGTTTAACGTGAAAATTATCTCTCCGAATCATGTTAGTAATAATTCAATTGCCTTAAAACTTAATACTGGGTTGAACCATCTTGGTTCGGAAGGATACACTATTAAAATCACACGAGAAAATGTGATCATCTCTGCTCTCACTCCTACTGGTGTCTTTTATGGCATCCAAAGTCTGCGTCAACTCCTCCCCCCTGAAACTGACCATTCTAATGAAGTTAGAAATGTCAATTGGGGCGTACCATGCGTCGAAATTGAAGATTATCCCCGATTCCTATGGCGCGGGTTTATGCTTGACGATGCACGACATTTCTTAGGAAAGGAAATCGTTCTTAAAATACTTGATCTCCTTGCACTCCTTAAAATGAATGTCTTTCATTGGCACCTCACCGATGACCAAGGGTGGAGGATTGAGATTAAAACATATCCAAAACTCACCGAAATTGGCTCAAAACGATCCTCCTCCCAAATCGGAGGCTTTATCAGTAAAAAGCAAGATGGAATCCCCCATGAAGGATATTACACCCAAGATGATATAAAAGAAATTGTCGCCTATGCTGCTAACAGAGGCATTACCATAATTCCGGAAATAGAAATGCCCGGACATTGCATGGCCGCTTTATCCGCATACCCTGAAATGAGCTGCTCCGGTGGACCCTTTGAAGTCCCTTCAACCGTAGGTATCCATAAAGACGTGTTTTGTGTTGGAAAGGAGCATGTCTTTATCTTTTTACAAAATATTCTAAGCGAAATCATGACCCTATTTCCTTCAGAAATTATTCACATCGGCGGGGACGAAGTTCCAAAAACGCGATGGAAAAAATGCCCTGATTGTCAAGCTCGAATAAAAACGGAGGGTCTTAAGGATGAAAAGGAATTACAACACTACTTTACCACTAGAATAGCAAACTTTCTGGCGTCGCATGGAAAAAAAATTATGGGATGGAATCAAATTCTTAATGATTCCCTTCCCATCGACGTAATTGCCCAATATTGGATGTTTGGGAAAAAAAAAGTTATCGAGCACCTTAAACGCGACCGAAAGATAGTTATGTCCAAATATGGACATGTATACCTAGATTATGGTTATGAATTCACTTCTTTAAAAAAAACCTACTCCTACAATCCTATCCCAAAAGAATTAGCTTCCCCCTATCATCAAAACGTGTTAGGAATAGAAGCTCCTCTCTGGACAGAATGGGTAAGAAATGCTCATAACCTATATTGGCAAATATTTCCCCGCCTTATTGCAGTTGCTGAAACCGGATGGACCCAAAAGCCCTTGAAAGATTACTGCTCTTTTAAAACTAGGCTTCGAACCTTCCTAAAGCGATTAGATTACTTTGGAATTAATTACGCCAGCAAAAAGGAATTTAACCCAAGCTTATTCAAAAAGTTATTTGGAATCTTCTCCATAGCCGTAGAACCAAAAGGACCATCACGTGACCCCTTAACCACTTAATACTTTAACATTTCTAATTATTACTAAATAATGAACAAAGAGTTTATTGAGATCGAAATAATATATTAATTATTTCTTTTCATTATGAAAAGGATATTATCTTGACAAATAAAAAGGAAAATATTATGAAAATCATCAATCTATTCTCCAATAATATAAGCTTGGAAAATGCAATCGGCGCAAAGTATATAAGATCAAAAATATAAAAAATATTAAACGATTCTTACGAAGGAATGAATGTATCAATTTAAAGAGCTAAAAGTAAATGAATAATGCTAATTTTGAGGTTAAAAACCTTGCTGTCATTGGAGCAGGCACGATGGGATGTGGAATTGCCCAAGCCGCTTTATTGGCAAACTATAACACCACTTTAGTCGATCTTTCAAAAAAGATCGTTGATAATGGTGCTGATAAAATAAAAGAAGGAATACTTAAACTTGAAAGTAAAGGAAAACTAAGTGAAAAAACTAATGTCGCAAAATTAGTAAACCAACTAACAACATCCACAGATTTGGATAGCGCTGTAAAAAAAATCGATTTTATAATCGAAGCTGTCCCCGAAGATTTGAAAATTAAGCAAGAAGTATTTAAAACCCTAGGAAACTATGCCCCCGAACACGCCATATTCGCTTCAAACACCTCAACTCTGCTCATATCCAAAATAAGCGAATCTACCAATAAACCCGAACGAGTTATCGGTATGCATTTTTTCCTCCCACCAATCTTTCAGTGTTGCGTTGAAGTAATGAGAGGTCAAAAAACTTCTGATAACGCTATGAACATTGGAGTCCAAGTGGGCAATAGCCTTCCCTGCTTTAGTGGAAAAAGATTTACTGTCCGAATTGAAAAAGATAGTATAGGATTCATCGCAAATAGATTACTCATTCCTCCACTTATTTACATTAATTGGATCATTGATCAAGCTCACCAAAAAGGCATTCCTTGGGAACAAATTGACGCTGATGCCGGAGCAAGAACCCTAATGCCAATGGGACCATGTGAACTAGCGGACTATCTCGGGTTAGATGTTAATTACAAAAGTATGAAAATTTTCGAAGAAACCCGCTCTCCGGACTTTGCTCCTGGAAGAGTTCTTACGAATCTTGTTTCAGAAGGAAAGTTTGGAAAAAAAACAGGATTAGGATTTTACGATTGGTCCTCGGGAAAACCTAATATGAACATAACTAAAAAGGCAGGCTTACTAAATCCTGAAATTCTACTAGCTATTGAACTAAACGAAGGTTGTAAGCTCTTAGAAGAAGGAATCGTTTCCGGGTATAAAATTATCGATGATGTGATGTTGGCTGGACCCGGAATGCCCGGACCGTTTAGCGCAGGTAAACATAAGTACGAACAATGGTCTAGCATGCTGGAAGAACTCGCAACGAATATAGGTAAAAATTACCTTAAACCCTGCGAATTGATGAAATCCGGTGGTTTTCTTAAAATGCGAAAGTAACTATATCATAATTGAAACTACTTATAAAGCGGTACTTCCTTTCCAATTCCTGAAGATTTATGTGGGATCAATCCGTTTCATCAACAATATACTATCAAAATCAGAATCATGAGAGTAAAGCTCTTGAATCTTATTTTCTAATAAACTAGCTGCAATTAAGGAATCCCGCCCTCCAGTTCTATACTTTTCAGCAATTTCAAATGCAAATAATATTGAAGATGTAGAAATATCGAACACATTGACATTCCTAGAGTCAATAATTGCAACTAATCGCTTCTTAACCTCAACCTCCTTATATTTAAAAGCTTTAACTAATGCGTGAAAACATTCCATAAATACTATTGATGGAATACCTATAAGTTCTTTTCCGTTAATTATACCTATTAAAAGTTCCTTGCACGGTAAATGTTCCGGAAGATCTTTATTTAACGCATACACAAGAATGTTTGAATCGATCCCCCTCATGATTTCCACATACTCTTGCTTGCCTTTATAACATCCACCCCTTTTAACCCATTGGATAATGGACTCTCTAAAAGCTCCAGAATCTTATCCTTATTAACCATCTTTTTTCTAAGATCATGACAGAAAATAATATAATCTCCAATCTTCATGTTGAGATGATCCGCCTCCCGTTTAATCTCCCACCACTTCTCCTTTAATTCATCATCAATAACAATATTCGTTCTCATATATGTAAGTATGTATTACATATTTAAAACCTTATCTGCTTTAAACCTAAAGGGAAACTAAATATAAAAACCATGCTCTAAAAATATGAAAAAATCCCCCACCTCCCCATTCTGCAACCACTGAATGCCCGGTCCGTTTATTGCAGGTAAGCATAAGTATGAACAATGGTCCAACATGCTAGAAAACACGCCAAAAACATTGATAAGACGTATTAGAAACCCTGTGAATTAATGAAATCTATTGGATTTCTTAAAATGCGAAAATAGTGATGATTATAAAAGATAATTTCAATTAAGTAACTTCAAAAATTTCGCATTTTCTGTAAAATAGATTTATATATTCTATTTAACTAATATCTCTTGAAATATCATTCATAATCCAAGAAGAGTACTATATGAAATCTAAATCTAAAATAAATATAATTGTTTTGTGTACATTAGTATTCGCTTTCTCCTTCTCTTCTTATTTTGTTATTACTTCTCGCTCCAGGATACAATATAGTATTCTCCCCTTGAATAATTTAGTAAAAATGGATAGTACCATTAATCATTTAAGAATCTCAGGCGTCTCTAATGTAATTGCCATTGATAATAACTGGACTGCTGCTAAAGCCTTAGGAATTTGTATGGGTAATGGCACATATACGGATCCATACATTATTAAAAATGTAACAATTTCTAACTTTTACGGGATAGCTATTAGTATATCAAACTCGAATGAGTACTTTAGAATAGAAAATTGTACTATTTGTAACTCAACAGGAGCACTAGCTTATGCAATTACCCTAAAAAATACTCAGAATGGTATCTTTACTAATAATAGTCTTTCTAATACTCAATACGGAATACATTTACTTAATAGTCATAATGCGACTATTTCTTCCAACATAATCAATCACGCTGGGATTCGCTTAGATGAAAGTAATTACAATAATATTTCAGATAACATAATAGATAAAAACGGGATAAGCATGATAACCTGTGAATACAACTCATTATCTAGAAACTTATTAAGCGGAGATGGCATATACATAGATGCTGTTCTTTTTAATGGAAACTGGACAAGATATTTACACAATATCGCTTATCATGAGATCGATTCCACTAATTTAGTCAATGATAAACCCCTCTATTATTACAATAATAAAGTTAATCTCAATCCTGATGACTTCTTAAATGCCGGACAAGTCTTTCTCGCTAATTGCAACGATTCTATAATTTCCAATTTAGACATTTCCCACACTTCAAAAGCAATATCCTTATACCTATGTAATGATATCATCTTGACAAATAACACTGTGAGTTATAATACTGATGGAATTTATTTAAAAAAAAGTGATAATAACCTTATCTCTGAAAATAATTTTACTCAGAATTCCTATTTTAATATCCACTTAGATTCTAGTAAAAATAACCAAATTAAACAAAATACCGCAGTTAGCCCAAGTACATTCGGAGCTAGTACAGGATCAATCCATCTCTCCAGCAGTCAAAGTAATGTGATTAGTGGAAACAGCCTAACCAACTATACTCTTGGAATTTCATTAAAATATAGCTCCAAAAACACTATCTCGGCAAATAAGCTTACACAATGCCATAATGGTATCCAGTTATTCCAAAGCTATTATAATACCATCTCAAAAAATACGCTGGATAAAAGTTATAATGGAATTCTATTGTTATACGACGCCTCTAATAATGTCATTTCAGACAATAAAATAATTAACTATGACCATCGTGGAATTTATCTCTCTCATGGAAGTAATTATAACTCTGTGACTGGAAATACTATAACAGGAAATGGAGCCTGCATAGTAGAATTTAATTGTAAAGGGAATTCATTCTGGGCTAATGGTGGGTGCATTTATGGCTATCCCGCTGACTTAATAATTACCCTCTCAATCCTTATCGGTCCAATAATACTCACTGCCGTCCTTTATCGAATCATCAGAAAAAAACGCCAATCTAGAAGCTCTCTCTCCAAATCTTCATCTACAACCGAAACAAAATAACAAATTTCAAATAATAAGTATAGCCCCCTCACTGCCAATTTTCTAAAAATTTTAAGGATATTTTTATAGCATAGGCCATTTTTCTTGCCAGGGAGAAATTTCATCGAATGCTTTTGAAACCTGCAGTATCATTAATTTATCAAACATCTTTCCGCAATCTGCATCCCGATTGACAACCCTTCACTTGACTAACCACAGGGAATGGTAACTGAGGCTAATAATTCTCTCCTAAATCCCCCAAATTTCCTTACAAAAATTTCTTAGTAAAAAAAAACTGAAAAGTCTGATATAAAATTTCAATGTTAATAGGGAAAAATAGAAGGCTAAAGATATTCAAGAACAAGGTTGAATGGATTATTCGTTGATCTAAATGGAAATTAATCATTAGATTAAACAAGATAATAAAACTAAGACTTAAGATTATTAAATTTCTAATTAATTTACGCATCTTATGATCTCTACTAAATGGAATATGTAATATTTTGATACTCCCGATTCCAAAAATTAAAATAATAATGAAAAGTGATATCAGAAATTCTTGTTGATATGTACTAAAATATCCAGGTAAAATAAAATTAATTAGGAGTAAACTCCCAATTACCAAATAAAATATAACAAAACTTCTATCTACGATTTTGGAACGTTCCTTTTTTTTGGTATTAGGTCTTTCTACCTTTAAAGGTTCTCGGATCTGTGGAAAAAAATCATTAATCGACAAATAAATAAATATCCCAGTGATTATATAAAATGCTATAATCCAAAACAACCAGTAAATATTAAAATAAACCAATAGAACATCAACTAGCGTGATTTCGTTTCCAAAACTAATTTGAAGTATTAACGTAAAAACTCCAAGCATAATGAAGTAGGATATAATTGCTTTTGAAGATGTAATATACCACGGCCATAATTCTTTTGATAAATAAAGTTTAGGAGTTCCTTTTTGTTTAAATTCCAAAATAAGATTATCAAAATCGGCTACTTCTTGAAAAATATTAATTAAACTTTCCATTGATAATTGATCGCTGACTTCACGCTCTAAAATAACTTCCATAACCTGGCTTTCTATTTCATTAAGAATAGCTTTCTTTTCTGATTTCTTAAACCAAAATGGAAGCTCTCTATAGCTTTTTTTAATTAACTTTCTGATTTCTTGTTTGATATGATCATCATTTCTAAAAGAATTAAATCTAGAATCAATTTTATCGAGATTTGAAGTCGATTCTTCTTCTTGGTAATTTTGAGGCTTGTTGATATATAAATTCTTTGTAATGATCCTTTTTCTTAAGCTTAAATACGTAAGATAACGCTCATAATTATTCTTAATAGTGAAAAATTGAAAAATCTTGTAATTTATCGCTATAAGATAAATTGGAAGGAGCCATAAATGTAATAACCTAAAATTTATTAATAAACCCTCAACCACAATAGTACCATTCTCAATTGTTCTACTCATAAAAGCATAAGACGCAATTAAAAAATACAATAAGATTAACTCTACACTTATAAGTAATCGCTGCCATCGTACAGATCGTTTCCTAAGAGCTATCCTTAAAAGTTTTATGATAAATAAACATGTGAAAAGCATGATTGTAAAATTATTAGGATTTCTAGTAACGTAAGACAAAATACTAAAAAATAATACTCCGAACAACCACATACCTGCCCAAATAATTGAAATTTTCAAATTTATTGGATGCTTTATAGCCTTTCCATTAAGATCTAGTGGTTGTGGGAACTTCTTATGAAATTTAGAATTTCTTGCTTCATACGGTAAATAGCCACTAGTTGATAAATAAAAAAATACTATCACAACAGCTAAAACTAAAGTTAAATAGATCACCGGAATTCTAAATAAAAGAAACAAAAATGTTGACAAGGAGTCAAGGTAGTCGAAATGAAGAGTTAAATAACTCTGAAAAGGAAAAATAAAGGTAAAAAAAATTGAAACCAGTAAAAATCTCAAGCAATTAACACAAAAAGGATAAAGCTCTTCACTTATAAAAATATGCGGTACACTCTTTGTCCTGTAGCTTTCTGCTATGTCTTTTGCATCTCCCATTTGAGAAATAGCTATTTGAAGATCTATTTCGCTAGGCTCTCTGCTTTCCGCATTCTCAATAGCCTTCTCCCATACATGTTCTTCTATTTCCTCTAATATAGCATTTAAATCCTCTTTATTTACCCTTATTGATAAAGGGAGCCTCTTCTTTATTTGACATAGATAATCATTTACAATCTCAACTTCTCTCATTCTATCTATCATCCTTTCTCACTCTTCTTATCTACAATATTCTTAATTAAACTTTTCAAGCTTAATCCACACGCTTCACAGTAATCATGAGTGGTATCTTCAAGCTCTATTCTATTAGAACAATTTGGGCAGATAATATATTTATCTTTATTCAACTCTACTTTAATGTCTATTATATGGGATAATTTATCAAACAAATTTGTTAAAAATCCCATTAAATGGTTATAAATATGCTCCCCCGCTGGTGTAATAATGTAATACGTACGCAACCTCCCATTATACTCCTTTTTATCAATACGCAATAATTCATCAGATTTAAGTTTCCTCAGTAAAGGATATAGTGTACCTTCCCCTATTATCATCGCATCACCAGTATCCTCCTTTAAATTGCGAGCAAGCTTATATCCATAAACTCCCTCCTCCCCCTCTTGCTTGATCGCATGCAACGTTATAAGCTTAGAGATCCCTCTTATAATCTCTGACTCAAAGTTCTCTACATACTGCCGATACATCTCTGAATTAATTAGAGCCTTCGAATTATATTCTTCTATATGCTTTATCAAATCGTAATTCCGCTTTAATCTATAAATTTGAACTCAATCAATACTATTTGATCTCAAATATTGTATAATATACAGTATCACAAATATTTAAATCCTTCTATCCTCTAAGTCACCAAATTTACATAACCAGTCACATCATGTCTTTACAAGCCGTCCACAACAATTACCCGATTGTAATCATAACTCAAATTCCGCCTAATCCTATTTGACAAAAATAATATATATTACAACCTAATTCTATTGATTAATTTGCCTAACAATAATGGTAAACCAACTAATCATCCCCCCGGTTAACCCCAGCTCTTTGACCCTCTCTTTCCCATCAACATTTATTATGACCATAATTTTTATTAAAAAAAAATCCCACTCCCCCCAGAATCCTTACCTCATGTTTCTGAGTATTTACGAAATTTTACGAATAAAAAGATACTAAATATACCCAATTATTGATAATTACTCCCAATCACCACAATTTACCGGTAAATGTACTCAATACCTTTAAATACTAACTTCATAATCATATAATTAATAATAACCGTGTATAATGGGCCGAAATAACAAAGTAAAGAACCAAAAAGAAATTTGAATCTAGGGGGGCAGGTAATAAAAATGCAAAAAATGACCTTTAAATTATATAAATACTTCCTGTTTGCGATGGGCTTTGTAATCGCCCAATTGACTATAACTATCGTCACCTTCTTCCAACAGCTTACACAGTATTCGGAAAGCTATAGTCCTCAACAAATAGCACAGGTGATGGAAATGTACTTCAAGATGTATGTAACTCCAATGGCAATTAGTGTAGGTGTGCTTCTTGCCATTTCCGTAGTAGCATATGTTCTAGAATTCCGAATAACTAAAGCTTACCGACAAAAGAAACTGAGAAAAAGTGAACTCTTAACCGAGAAATTCCAACTGGAAAAACCACAAATTGCCTAAAATAACATTTTTAGTTTTAACTTTTTTCCTTTTTTTCTCTTTTAGATTAGGAGAATGGTTATTACAACCAATGGAAAATACACCAAACTGAACGTTTTAAATATAAGAGGCTCCTAACGCAAATATCTTTTACTTTAAAAAATTCTTCAAATTTGAATCTCCACATCTATGGTTTTGTAGAATTATTAAAAAAAAACAGGCTATATTAAGAATATAGGTTAATAATGGATTATAATTAATATTTAGACATACTATCAATCATCTCTATAAAGTAGCTTTCTTTTTAGCCCTAAAACAATACTAACCCCAAATATTGCAATTACCACGATTAAATTATAACCCGCAATACCAGGAATGAGACCCCCATCTGTAATAATCCAATTATAGTTAGTGATGATAGATTGCCGAGCATTCAAAGCGTGGATGCTGTATTTTGAAGTACCTCCATCAAAATTTACTCCGTGTTTCAATGGCAATTTTGACCAACCTATTAAAAGGTTATCATAATTAGACGTCGATAGCGTAACTCCACGAAACATCCAACTCATATCTGTCACATTCGAAACATTCCAGCCACCGATGGGTTGGTTGAATGAATTAGCCCCGTCGAACATCGCCCACATACTTGTCACGCTTGATACATCCCAATCACCGAGGGGCTGGTTGAACGTAAATGCACCACGGAACATCCCTAACATGGTTGTAACGCACGAAACATCCCACACACCAATAGATTGGTTAAACATAGTAGCCTCAGTGAACATATAACCCATGTCTGCCACACGTGAGACATTCCAATTATCAAGGGGTTGATTGAATGAAGTAGCTTGCGCAAACATCGCATACATTGTCATTACGCTCGATGTATCCCAGTCACCAATAGGTTGGCTGAATGTAGCAGCCTTATAAAACATAAAACTCATGTCTGTTACGTTCGAAACATCCCAACCGTTCATATTACCATTACTCCCTAGATTTGTACATTCCCCAAACGCTTCGCTTAAATTAGTCGTTCCTGTCAAATTCAAATTATCAGTAGCCGTGAGTTCTAAATTGGAACACTTATAAAAATAAGACCCCGAATTTCCTAACTGTAAGCACCCCCATTGTTGGATCTCAAGGATTTTCAACCGATCTGAACCTGTACCCCAATAGTCAAACCACCAACCCTCTATCATTCCTGTGATCGTTATAGTATATACTCCCGCAGAAGCATAAGTGTGGGTTACATTGGTTTGATTCCAAGTCGTAATAATATCAGTACTAATATCACCCCAATCCACCGTGAAATTATATACCCCCTCTGACTGCAATGGTAAGCGCACCTGATTGCTGTTACTGGAACCCGAAGATATTAAGGATGTATTCCATATCGAAACAAACGCACTCGGATCCGATACGAAGGGTACTGAAAATTCAACACTGGTCGGCGCTTTTCTTTGTTCTTGATGCGGGAACGTAAAGACTGAAATGCTTAATAATACCAAAAATAACAACCCAAATGCTACGCTAAACCTTAACGTTTTATTTTCCATCTTTCCAATCATTTTCTTTCTTTTTTGTTAAAAATCGTCTAGAAGTTATCTATTTCTTGCATATTTAAAGGTTACTAGAACACCTGTATAATTAAAATAAAAAAAAGTTCTATTACATATCTCATAACATGCAATATCCCAATCTTGAATAATGCATCCGCTATTGGAGTAAATCTGTCTGAAGTAAATCTCAAATTTTTCATGACCTCTAACTAACCTAAAATTAAACGCCATTTATCCCATCTCTTAATAATTACCATCCACCAATAACACCATGTTACTCGCTCCAGAAATTCCCATCCTATTCCCATTTTTTGTTGACACAAATCCCCCACCCTCACCACTTGCAACCCCAATACCCCTCACTACCCCCACTTTTTTCACAACAACTTCTCCATAATTCTCACCATACCCCCCCACCAAAATACCCAACTTTTTATAATTCCCCCATAAACTCTCCACTATTTCTTAATCCCAACCTTTTTTTTTCCAAATATTTTTATATGCAAAATTTATTATATTGTTAATTTTGATTTGTTATAATTTATCGACATTATTATACTCCAAAAAAAAATAATAGTACCGATAATACAAATCTTAACCAAAAAATATCATTCATGAATTAATACAACCAAAATTAAAATAAATATAAAATAAATCGTAAGGCTGAATATTATGGCAGAAGAAGAAAGTTTTTTAAACGCAAAAGCCTTAGTCGTCGATAACGGTACTGGCATCTCCAAAAACGGCTTCGCCGGCGAAGACCA
>Ga0180438_10006791_pt1 | contig 15337 bp, 12 predicted proteins | sample SS_ome_12_FD_132455 | JGI IMG/M metagenome (GOLD analysis project Ga0180438, IMG submission 132455) | Hypersaline lake sediment archaeal communities from the Salton Sea, California, USA - SS_3_D_2 metaG | ecosystem: Environmental > Aquatic > Non-marine Saline and Alkaline > Hypersaline >...
GGTCCTGCGGCGTCCCTTCCCCGCCGCGAGCCGCCCGACCCCGGCCTTCGCCCACAACCACGCGACCCCGGCCGACCGCGGCTCGGTCACCGCCTCCCCTACTCCTGCGACGGCCGGCTCGGGGATCTTCGCCGTGTGAGACACAACCCGCGCCCGCGCTGCCGCCTTAGCACTGCCGCCATCTCCTGCCGCCGCCCCACTCCCCAGCCCCCGCTAGGGGCCGGCTGCTATTGCGGCCATGCCACGTCCTCCAGCGGCCCGATGGTGACGGTGGTGGTGCGGTCGAGGGGGTACTTGGTCAGCAGCGCGGCCACGTCGGCGGGGGTTACGGCGGCGACGGCGGCCAGTTCGGTGTCGAGGGTGCGGTACTGGCTGCGGTATACCCAGTCGCCGGCTAGGGCGAAGAGGCGCCCCGGGGGGCGTTCGCTGGACAGGACCATGCGGGAGCGGTACTTGTTCTTGGCTTGTTCGAGCTCTTCTTCGGTGACGCGTTCGGTTTGGGTGCGGCGCAGGACGTTGGCCAGGCGTCCGAGGTTCTCTTCGGCCAGGCCGGGCTCGCAGCTTAGCGAGGTCATCATCACGCCGGCCCCTTCGTGCTCGCGGTGGGCCACGCTCACGTGGTCGGCCAGGCCCGGGTCCAAGAGCTCCCAGAAGAGCCTGCTGCCGGTCTCGTCGCCGAGCACCATGGCCAACAGCTCGGCAGCGTAGCGGTCGTCGTCGGTGGCCGCGGGGGCGGGCGAAAGTTGGAGCACGTACTGCTGCGTGGCGATCGGCTTGTGAAGGGCGTAGAAGCCCTGGCGCGGCGAGGCCGGCTCGAGCGGGCGGGTGTTGATGCCGCGGTGCCAGACGCCGCAGCACCGCCGGGCCGAGTCGACCAGGGCGTCAAAATCGACCCGGCCGGCTGCGCCCATCACCACGTTGTCGGCCGCGTAGCGCCGCTCGAAATACGCCCGCATGGCCTCGACCGAAAGCCCGCGGATGCTCTGGACCGTGCCCAGCACGCTATGGCCCAGCGGGTGGTTGCCGAAGTAGTGTGCCCGGCACTTGTCGTCGGCCCCGAACGGCGGCTGGTCCTCGTACTTCAGTATTTCCTCGACGATCACCTGTTTCTCGGTTTCGAAGTCCTCGGGGCGCAGGGCCGGGCGCAACAGGTCGGCCAGCAGCTCGACCACGCGGTCCTGGCTCTCGGGCAGGACCAGGGCGTAGTAGACGGTGGTCTCCTCGCTGGTGGCCGCGTTGTAGTGGGGGCTTATCGCGTCGAACTCGCGGTTCACTTCGTCGACGGTGCGCGTGGCCGAGCCCTTGAAGGCCATGTGCTCGAGGAAGTGGCTCACCCCCGCGATGGCCGGGCTCTCGTCGCGCGAGCCGGCGCGCACGAAGAACCCCACCGCCTGCGAATGGGCCTCGTCGTTGCACTCGGCGACGATCTGAAGCCCGTTTTCCAGCGTGTGCTTACGAAACTCCAACGGGCACCTCCAGCTCGCGGGGGCCGAGCGTGACGATGGTCAGCTCGCCGGGCGGGTGCTCGGCCAGGTAGGCGTTGATGCTCTGGACCGTAAGCTCGTCGATCCGCTCGGCGATCTCTTCGAGCGTGCGCACGCGGCCCAGGTGGTACCAGCTCCGGGCGACCGACGCGCTGCGGGCCGAGCTCGATTCCTGCTGCATGATCAGGGCGGCCTTGATCCGCGAGTTGAGCCGGTCGAGCTCGTGCTGCTCGATGCCGTCGGTCAGGCGCCGCAGCTCGTCGAGCGTCACGTCGAGGGTCTCCTGGGCACGCTCGGCGCTGGTGCCGGCGTAGCAGAACAGGGCCCCGCGGTCTTTGAGCGAATGGTGCGAGGCATCGACGTGGTAGCAGAGCCCCCGGCGCTCGCGGACCTCGGTAAACAGCCGCGAGCTCATCCCGCCGCCGAGGATGCCCGCCGCGCCCCAGGCCCGGTAGTAGTCCTCATCGCGATAGGGCACGCTGGCCAGGGCGATGCCGACGTGGGTCTGGTTCGACTCGTACGGGAGGTGCTGGTAGCGGCCGTCGGGTGGCCGCTCGGCAACCGGCACGGCGGGGCGGGGCTCCCAGTCGCCCAGCAGCTCGCCGACCGTGTCCTTCAGCTCGTCCCAATCAAACAGCCCGGCCACGCCGAGGATGGTCCCGTCGGGCTGGTAGTTCCGCGTGAAGTGGTCGCGGACGTCGGCGAGCGTGACCTCCTCGAGCGACTCTTGCTCTCCCTGCGGCGGCCGGCCCCAGGGGTCGGGGTAGTGCCGGCGCCGAAGCTGTTGCATGGTCTTTTGGCCCGGCTCGTCCTCGACCGCGCGGAGGTCCTGGAGCATCACCTGGCGGGCGGCTTCGAGCTGATCCTCGGGCAGGTGGGGGCGCCGCAGCACGTCGGCGAAGATAGTGAGGGCCTCGGTGAGGTTCTCGGCCAGCGTGGCCCCGCCGAACCCGGTGTGTGCGGCGGAAACCGACTCATTGCACTGCACGCCCAAGTTGTCCAGGTCCAGGACCAGGCGGCGGCTGTCGCGCTCGCCGGCCCCCCGTTGGACCATTTCGCAGAGGAACCCGCTTAGACCCCCCCGGTCGGCCGGCTCGTGGACCGTGCCGCAGGGCAACAGGAACGTGAACGCCGCCGAGCGGAGCGCGGTGCGGACCTCGGCCACGAGGACCAAGCCGTTTTCAAAGGTGTGTGAGAAGATGGGGGCGGTCACAATAGCACGTAGAGGGCAGAGGGCAGACGGCAGTGTCGCAAAGCCCACCGACTGCGTCGGTGGGGTCGTGACAGTAGGGAATAAATATCTGCTGGTTCTCGGGCACGGGGCGTTTCGGCGGCGACAAACGGTCTATCAGAGCAGAATTGGCGCGGGGCGGCAAGCCGGGCGGATTGAAGCTGCGACACGCCGCGGGCGCCGCGGGCTTCCGCCCGCGGCTATCAACACTCCTCACTCGACACTTCCCACTTCCCACTCCCCACTTTCCACTGCGTCACGAATACACCGCCTCGACCGCCTTGAACACGGTCTTGGCGGTGCGGAAGCCCAGACGGTGATAGAAGCGGATGGCGCCGAGGTTCTGGGCGGTCACTTCGAGGTGGACCCTTTGCACGCCGGCCGCTCGGAAGCCCTTCAGCGACCGGAACAACAGGGCGGTTCCCAGCCCGGCGTTGCGGTGCTGGGGGGTGATCCCCAGGTTCTGGATGGCCCCGCGGCCCTGGCGGTCGCGCACGCCCTGCACGGTTCCGCAGTATTCGGCGCGCCCGCCCGGGGCCCGATAGATCGCCAGCCAGGTAGCCCCGGGCAGGAAGCCGGGCTTTCGGGCGATCTCGTCCATCAGGCGCCGGCAGCCGTCCACCTCGCCCAGGCAGGGGAAAACGTTGGCGTCCATTTCCCGGCAGAAGCTGCGATACTTGGCCTCGGCGAAGGCGTCCAGCAGCACGGGGTCCCAGGCCAGAAAATCGTAGCCCTGCGGCGCCCGCACCGAGAGGCTGCGCCCGGCCAGGTCGATCTCCATGCGATAGCGCTTGAAGTAGGTCAGGTCCATGCGTCTCGGCGGCCGGGTGCCGTCTGCTCGATTTCGTCTAGAAGAAATCTACCGGTCGCGCCGGCCGCGGTAAAGGGACAGCGGGCGGATCGGCCAGGATCGGCGGCAGGGGGGACAGGCGAGCCGCCTGTCCCTACGTTTGGGAGGATCGGCCGGAGAGGGGCGTTGAGGGCGGCTTTTCCGCGGCTCGCTGCGCAGCCTGCAAACCCGGCACATCGCGTCCGGCGCAGACAATCGACGGGTGCCAGCGGCAGCCTGCCTGCCGCTGTCGGGAATCGCAGGGGCGGACAAGCCGCCCCTGGCACCCAGCCATCATTGGCGATGCAGGCGTCGATCTGCAGACCCCTGGCCCGGCCCGCCCCAGCGGGGGGAACGTCGGGCGACTCCCCCCTTTCGGATTGCCAGGTTGGCTGAGTTCCGTATGATTTGGGATTGGCGTCCGTGGGACTCGTCCGAAACTCCGGCCTCATTGGGATGGATGCGATGGTACCTCGAAGGGAGCTGCGGCGGCCCGGCCGCCCGGTCGTGCGCTTGGCGCTGCTGGCACTCTGCTTTGCCGGGTGCGATGGCGGCGGTTCGCCGGGCGGCGACCCGGGGCTCGTGCAGGTCGTCTGCACCACTGGCCAGGTGGCCGACCTCGTGGAAAACGTGGGCGGCGAGCACGTGGCGGTCACGGCCCTGATGGGTCCCGGCGTGGACCCCCACCTCTACAAGGCCACGCCCGGCGACCGGCGGGCGCTGGGCGGCGCGGAGATGGTCTTCTACAACGGGCTGCACCTCGAAGGGCGGCTGGCCGAGCTGCTCGAGAAGCTGGCCGAGCGGCGCCCGGCCTTCGCCGTGGTCGAGGAGGTGCGTCGCGACCATCCCGAGCTGCTCCTGGCCGTGCCCGGCGGCGAGAAGGTCTACGACCCCCACGTCTGGTTCGACCCGGAGATATGGCGGCGGTGTACCCGGTTCGTGGCGGCCAAGCTCGCCGAGCACGATCCCGAGCACGCCGACGAGTACCGCAAGAACGCCGGTGCCTACGTGGCCAAGCTCGACGCCCTGGAGCGGGCCTGGAAAGAGCGGATCGCCGAGATCCCCGAGAAGAGCCGCGTGCTGGTCACCGCTCACGACGCCTTCAAGTATTTCGGCCGGGCCTACGGCTTGGAGGTCCACGGTCTGCAGGGGATTAGCACCGCCGACGAGGCCGACTTAGGCGCGGTCAACGACTTGATCGAGCTGTTGGTCTCGCGCGAAGTCAAGGCCGTGTTCGTCGAGAGCAGCGTGCCGCCGAAGAACGTGCAGTCGCTGGTCGACGGCTGCCGTGCCCGGGACCACGAAGTGAAGATCGGCGGCGAGCTGTACTCCGACGCCATGGGCGAAGCCGGCACGCGGGAGGGGACGTATCTGGGGATGGTCAAGCACAACGTGGAAACGATCGTGGAGGCGCTGAAATAATCATGCCCCCTCCCCCCGTCGAAATCCACGACATGACCGTCGCCTACCACCGCAAGCCGGTGCTGTGGGACATCGACCTCACCGTGCCCGAGGGCAAGCTCGTGGGCATCATCGGCCCCAACGGGGCGGGCAAGAGCACGCTGATCAAGGCGGCGTTGGGGCTGGTGCCGTTGGTGAGCGGCAAGGTCGAGTACTACGGCAAGCCCTACGCCCGGCAGCGCCACCTGGTCGGCTACGTGCCGCAGCGCGAGTCGGTCGATTGGGACTTTCCCGTCAGCGCCCTGGACGTGGTGTTGATGGGCACCTACGGGCGCCTGGGCTGGGTCCGGCGCCCCGGGCGGCGCGAGCGCGACGAGGCGGCCCGGTGCCTGGCCCAGGTCGGCATGGAGGAGTTTCGCAATCGGCAGATCCGCCAGCTCTCCGGCGGCCAGCAGCAGCGGGTCTTCCTGGCCCGGGCCCTGGCCCAGGACGCCCTGATCTACTTCATGGACGAGCCCTTCGTGGGAGTCGACGCCGCCACGGAGCAGGCCATCGTGCGCTTGCTCCAGTCGCTCCGCGAGCGCGACAAGACCGTGCTCGTGGTCCACCATGACTTGCAGACCGTTAGTGAATACTTCGACCACGTGATCCTCTTGAACATGCGCCTCGTGGCGGCCGGGCCCACCGATTCGACCTTCACCAATGAGAACCTGCAGAAGTCCTACGGCGGGCGCCTGACCATCCTCGACGAGGCGGCCGAGGCCGTGCGCCTGGGAGAACGCTCGCGATGACCTATCCGACGCTCATCGTGCTCGTGGGCACCACGCTGTTGGGAAGCACCGCGGGGGTGCTGGGGAGCTTCGCCGTCCTGCGCCGGCGGGCGTTGGTCGGCGACCTGCTCTCCCACGCGGCGTTGCCCGGGCTGTGCCTGGCCTTCCTGGTCCTCGGGCGGAGCTTCTCGGGCATGGTGGCCGGCGCGCTGCTCACGGGGCTGGTGGCCATCGGGCTGATGACGCTCGTGTGCCGCTTCACCCGCACCAAGGAAGACGCCGCCCTGGGCATCGTGCTGAGCACCTTCTTCGCCGCCGGTGTGGTGCTTCTAAGCGTGATCCAGAAGCAGACCGGCGGCGGGTCCCGCGCCGGGCTCGAATCGTACATCTTCGGCCAGGCCGCGGGCATGAACCTCCGCGACGTGTGGATGATCGCCGGCCTCTCGCTGGCCTCGCTCGTCATGGTCCTTTTGCTCTACAAAGAGCTGAAGCTGTTGTCGTTCGATCCCGGCTTCGCCCGGGCCCAGGGATGGCCCACCTTCCTGCTGGACATGGCCATCATGGGCACGCTCTGCGTGGTCACCGTGGTGGGCTTGCCCGCCGTGGGAATCCTCATGGTGGCCGTGCTGATCGTTCCCGCCGCCACCGCCCGCTTCTGGACCGAGCGCTTAAGCCTGATGCTCGTGCTGGCCGCGGCCGCCGGCGGACTGGCCGGGGCCGTGGGCACGCTGCTCTCGGCGGGGCTCTTGCAGGAGTGGGTCGGCTTCGACCCCCTGGCATTCGGCGATCGCACGAAAAACCTGCCCACCGGGCCGCTGATCGTGCTCTGCGCCACGGCCGTGTTCCTGGCCTCGTTGCTGTTCGCCCCGCGCCGGGGGATCGTGGCCCGGGCCGCGGCCGAGCTGCGCCTCCGCGCGAAGACGGCGCGGGAGCACCTGCTGCGCACGCTCTTCGAGCTGAGCGAGCCGCACCTGCCCGAGCGCCCCGTGGTCACCGTCGAGCAGCTCCTGGCCCAGCGGGCGTGGAGCCGGGCCTGGGCACGGTGGCTCGTGTGGTGGGGTCAGCGCCGGGGGTCGGTCGAGCGGGCCGGCGGCGGCGTGCGCCTGACTGAAGTCGGGCTCGGCCGGGCGGCCAAGCTGGTCCGCGCCCACCGGCTCTGGGAGCTGTATTTAATCCGCGGCGCCAACATCGCCCCCGACCACGTCGACCGCGACGCCGACGCGATCGAGCACCTGCTCACGCCCGAGCTGGTCGCGGAACTCGAGGCCCAGCTCGAGCCGGCCGCCGTGGCCGAACTGCCCGGCGGCGTGCCCGAGTCGCCCCACGTGATCTCGCCCCACGACGAGGAGCGTCCCGCGTGATCGAGTGGTTCACGAGCCTCGACCCCAACACCCAAACCGCCTTCTGGATCATCCTGATCGGGGCGATGACCAACACGGCCTGCGCCCTGCTGGGGTGTTACCTGGTGCTCAGGCGCATGAGCATGTTGGGCGACGCGCTCTCGCACGCCGTGCTCCCCGGCCTGGTCGTGGCCTTCGTGATCACGGGCAGCTTGGGTATTTACACTATGTTCGCGGGGGCGTTGGCCGCGGGCATCCTCACCGCGGTGCTGGTCCACTGGCTGCACCGCGGGGGCGGCGTGCCCGAGGATGCTAGCATGGGCGTGGTCTTCACCGCCCTGTTCGCCCTGGGCGTGGTGCTCATCAAGCGCTACGCCTCGGCCGTCGATCTCGACGTCGACTGCGTGTTCAGCGGCGTGCTCGATATGGTGGACCTCAACACGGTGCGCATCGGCGGGTTCGACGTGCCCCGGGCGCTGGTCTCCATCGGCCCCGTGCTGGTGCTCAACCTGCTGGTGATCCTGCTCTTCTGGAAGGAGCTGCTCTTTAGCTCGTTCGATCCGGGCCTGGCCACGTCCATGGGCTTCAGCGCCGGGTTCTTCCACTACCTGTTGATGGTGATGGTGGCCATGACCACCGTGGCCTCGTTCGAGCAGGTCGGCTCGATCCTGGTCGTGGCCATGCTGATCGCGCCCGGGGCCACCGCCCACCTGCTGACGGACAAGCTGGGGCGCATGATGGGGATCGCGGCCGGGCTGGCCGTGTCCTCGGCCGTGCTGGGCCACTTCGCGGCCGTCCACTTCGACGTCAACACGGCGGGGATGATGGCCGTCGTGGCGGGACTCTTCTACGTGGCCGCGGTGCTGCTCGCCCCGCGATACGGCGTGCTCAGCGCCCTGGTGCGCAACCTCCAGATGTCGGCCCGGGTCGTGCGCGAGGACATTCTGGGAATGCTCTACCGGCTCGAAGAGCTGGGCGTCGAACGCCGCCTGGGGCGGGGCGAAGCGATCGAGGCCGTCGGCGGCGGCCCGCTGGCACGGCTGGCGCTGCGGGGGCTGCTGCGGCGCGGCGACGTGCGGCGCGAGGGCCACCTGCTCGGCCTGACCGACCGGGGACGCGAGCAGGCCGGGGGCCTGGTCCGCGCCCATCGCCTCTGGGAGGCATACCTCGTGGAACACCTCGGTCTGCCGCCCGACCACGTCCACGAACCGGCCATGCGGACCGAGCACTACCTGGGGGCCGGCCTTCAAGAACGGGTCGCGGCCGAAGTGGCCGACGCGGAAACCGACCCCCATGGGCGTGAGATTCCGCAGTAGTTCCGTCGCCCAACCGGGTCGGTCTCGAGATAGGGCCCGCCGCTCGGGCCGCCAACTCGGACCGGTTCACGCCGAGACGATTTAGCCGAACCAGTCCTTCTTGGGGGGCGGTCGTGCTGCGGCGAGTGCTCCGTTCGTCCCGGCACAGCGGAAAACACGCAAGGTGAGGGGGGGTACGTATCCCTCTCCAGAGAACTTTTTCCAAGAAAATCCGGGGCGGCTGTCAGGAAAGGCCGCTGGGCGGGCTATTAGGGATGGAAGCTGAACAGGCGCGGGTCTGCGGGCGGATACTTTGGGCCCAGGAGAATGGACGGACAAGGGGTGGGGCTCCTCTGCCGTTTCGGCCGGTGCGTCAGGCCGCGGGGGAGTGATTCGTTTCTCTTGCCAAAGGGGAGGTCGTCATGAGCCGGTCCCGTCGCGCGTTGGGTTGGAGCGTGCCCGTTCTCGTCATGGCCGCGGTGGTGCTCTGGCAGGGCCCGTCGCGCATCGGCCTGGGCGCCACGCAGTACACATGGATCAATACGACCGCCGGCACGCACCTTTGGAGCCAGTCCAGCAATTGGGACGCCAATGGAGTGCCGGTCGACGGCACGCCCGCGGACAACAACAACGTGAAGATCAAGGCCAACGGGACGTACACGATCGACCTGAACGACGCGGCGGTGAACCTGCCGAACTCCGACGTCAACGACTGGGCCGGCGGGACACTGACCGTCGACGACTTGGGGCCGAACGCCGGCAAAGTCGGCATGACCTTTGACCGCATGAGGCTCGGTCACGGCAACTACGTGTTCAACGTACCGGTGACGGCCGATTACATGGACATCGACCTGAACGCCAACAATTCCGTGACGTTCAACGAGCCCATTACGGTCAACACGATCGACAAGGGTCAGCCGGGCACGCAGGGACGCGGTATCTTGAACATCACCATCAACGCCGCGCCCACCGGGCCGATTACGCTCTTCAGGCACAAGAACTGGATCACCAACTTCAACGCGCCGGGTACGATCACCACCCTGGACTTGATTACCGGCCACAGCACCAACACGTTCAACGCCAATGGCGCGCTGACGATCGGCACGCTCAACATGACGCTGACGCCCGGCCGCCCCGACCCCCAGACGTTCAACTTCAACAACCCAGGGATCACCGTCGGAACCCTCAACTGGCAATACGGCCACTGGAAGGCGAGTGCCGACGGCGGCGTGGCGGTTTTGGGAGCGACGCCGTCGATTCCCGTCGGCGCGAGTCTGGTCGTGGCCGCGCCGCAGACCACGTTGCCGACCATGCTCACCGTCCCCAGCGGCACGGCCTTGATCGGCGACATGACGAACTTCGTCTACAGCGGCGCCGGGCAGAACGTCACTTTTGGGAACGGGGCCGTCTTCATCGAGCAGGTGGCCCCCGCCGGCGGTCCGCTGCAGGCGAGCGACCTGCCACCCGGCGTGCAAGTCTACCGCGGAATCCTCACCGCGACCGAGAACGCCACGACCGACCCGCCAGGCACCGCTTACAGAGGGATGGCCTTTGGCAATTTCTATACCACCGGCGGCGAGCTCCACGGCACGTACACGTCCGGTGGCGGCGATCTGAACATCCGGATCGACGGGCCCGTCGCGGCTCACTACAGCAATGGTCCCTACTTCATCGGCGACGGAGTGAGCACCACGGCGAATTTCGAAATGGGTCCCACCGGCACCTTCAACATTCGCCGGGCCTTCAACCACACGGGGGCCTCCAGCGACACCCAGATCGCCGATCCCAACCAGATCCTCACGTTCAACGTCACCCGCGATCCGGGGAATGAGCGCCTCAGTATCTTCACCAGCAACCAGCAGGGCCGCGTGTTCGCCAACCAGACCATCAACGTGAGCAACGGCAGCATCGAGCTGGCCGGCGTCATGAATATGGGGATTGAGGGCGCGGTCACGCTAACCGACGGCGTTTGGAACATGAACACGACCTTCACCGGTCTCGATACCGGGACGTTCACGTTGGCCGGCCGCACGACGCTGGAGCTCGCCAATGGTGACAGCGTCAAGTACAACGCTCTGGAAGCGTTGGGAACCCGGTTCAGCTATTCCGGACAGCCCATGGCCATCTTTTCCGACCGCAACGGTGGTCCCTGGATCTACACGTTCGACTTGAACCGGACGTCCGGCGCCACACCCGTGCTGGCCGAGTTCCTGGCGAACGTGGATTACGGCAGCAATCACTACCACCCCGTTGACATCGGCGGCGACGGCCTCTACATCGGCGACGGGAAGTTCCTGGCCGACGCCGGCACTACGAATTCTACGAGCAGGTACGAGGGCCACGACGGCGCGAAGATTTTGCCCGGTCAGCCTAGCGCGATCACCATGGGCTTCGCAGCCATCATCCGGCCCAACCTGGCGATCGCCATGGACGTCGACGCGCCGGACGCGACCATTCAAGTAGGCACCACCGATCCGAATCGCCTGCTCAAGACGGATCCTGGCGGGACCGGCTTCGTGCCGGCCGGCATTCCGACGAACAGAGTGACTTTCGAGCAGAACGTCAACGTCAAGGGAGTCAAGATCGAGTCGGGAACCGGGCAGTTCAACCAGGACCTTACGGTCGACACGCTGAGCATTCGAACCGACGCCACGCTGAGCATGGCCGGCGGCAAGACGGCCACGGTCAGCGGGTTGCTCAGTGGCGGCGGGACGTTTGGCGGCGGAAACGGCGTCGTGCTTCTGCCCACTGCTGCGGTAGCCCCCGGGGACAGCGTGGGAAGGATCAGCGGGGATTTGCTCGATTTGCAGGCGAGCGCGACGGACCAGGCAACGTACCGGTGGGAAGTGTCTGATCCCACCCTCGACCCCTGGCTCGGGGCCGGGACCGGCTGGGACCTGATCGACGTGGAAACGCTGACATTGGCCAGTTGGACGTTGGAAGTCGTCAACGCCGGACTGAACCGGCCGATCGTGGCGAGCGACGAGTTCCCGATCGCCATGGCCGACGATCCTATCGGCGGCTCCCCGCTGGCTGTAACGTTGTCCTTGCCGGCTGGCTGGACCGGCGGGCACGTCGAGCTTCGGAACGATGACCGTGAACTCTGGCTCTCGGGGCTGCAGTCGGGCGCAACCGCCATTATCCCCGAACCGGGCGCCGTCGCCGTCTGGGCCTTGCTCGCCCTTTGTTTGGCGGGAATGAGTGCGTGGCGGCAAAGGCGCTGATCCAGGTTAAAGGGGTCGGGAGTCTTTGTTTTGCCAAGAACAAAGACTCCCGACCCCTTTAATCGAGCCCGTCGAGAAAGGCCGCCAGCTCGTCCCAGTACCAGGGCGGCTGGGGGTGGTTGTGGTCGAGGCCGGGGAACGTGCGCCATCGCTTCGGCTCGTTGGCGGCCTCGTAGAGCTTGCGCCCGAAACGGGTAGGGACGATCGTGTCGGCGTCGCCGTGCGCCATCAGGAGCGGCCCGTGATAGCGCCCGATCTTGCTCGCCGAGTCGAGACGCGTGCGCATCAGCCAGCGGACCGGCAGCCAGGGGTAAAGGTACGCGCCCAAATCGGGGGCGGAAGTGAAGGCCCCCTCCAGCACGAGCCCCCGGGCCCCGTCGGAGGCAGCCAGGTCCACGGCCACCGCGGCCCCCAGAGAACGGCCCAACAGCACCACGTCGGTCTGGGGGATCTTCTCCCGCTCGGCGAGCCAGCGCCGGGCCGCCCGGGCGTCCATCAGAACGCCCTTCTCGTTCGGCTTGCCCTCGCTTCGGCCGTAGCCGCGGTAGTCGAAGATCAGTACCGAGGCCCCCACGCGGTCGTGGAGGATCTGCAACAGATCGCCGCGGTGGCTTAAGTTGCCGGCGTTGCCGTGGGCGAAGAGGATCGTTGCCCGCGGGCTTTCATGGGGGACGTACCAGCCGTGCAGCTTGGTGCCGTCGTCGGCCTCGAACCAGGCGTCCTCGACCGCCAGCCCCGACGGCTGCTGCCAGTCGTCCTCGTAGGGGACGGGAAAGTAGATCAGCGACTCCTCGAGGAACATCATCAGCACCAGGATCGAGAGATAGCCGGCGGCCAGCAAGCGGAGCCAACGCAGCCGGTCCCACCACGACGCGCGCGGGGAGCTGCGCCGGGCCGAATAGGCCGCGTGCCGTTCGGTTTGACGGTCCGCCATCTTCTGTAGTCCCGACGCTCCGCGGCGGGACCCGTTCCCGTGGAAGCGGCTTAAGCGCAGTCCCTGTCGCGTCACGGAGTGCCGCGACTACATCACCGGAACGCGTAGTTCGGGTTCCGGATGTCGAAGTCGGCGTCCTTGAGCCCGACGTTCAGCTTGACGTTGACGTAGGTGTACTGCTCGATCAGCTCGGGGGCCTCGCCCGGCTGCCGGGGCCAGTCGTATGCCTCGTAGCGGACCGGCAGGTTCCACTCGTCGTCGATGAATATCCTCGCGATGTTGAAGAGGAAATTGCTCCGCGGCACGGGGTGGATGATCTGCACGCAAGTGCAGCGGCGGTTGTTCAGCGTGGCGTTGCGGAAGATCTTCACCTCCGACTCGGCATACTCCAGGTCCTTCTCGCCCACCTCGATGATCCGGTCGACCAGCCTGAGCATGCCGATCTGGGTGATCGGGTAGCGCTGGCCCCGCATGGCGAACCGCCCGGTCGGCGCGAGTGAGACCGTGCCGAACATGGTCTTCTCCACCCCGGTGCCGTGTGCCCACAGGTCGCCGTTGTTCTTGCCGTCGATGTAGATCGCCTCCTGGCCCTTCAGCGAGGCCGGGGCCATGAAGTAGGTGTACGCGCTGAACGGCTCATGGCGCAGCTTCAGGAACAGGTACTGCTCCTCGCCCAGCTCGCCGTCGATCCGCTCCCTCTTGACCAGCACCGCCGTGTAGTCCTTGATCGGCTCGGCCGATTTGCGGGCGTCGCGGGCCCAACGCAACAGCGGCATGAGCGGGTGCTCGTTCGGCGCCGGCGGCTGCAACAGCGCCGTGCCCCGCGGCTGCGCGGGCGCGGACGGGTTCTGGGCCAAGCGGTGCGCCGGGCCCCCGCTGGCGGGCCACGGGGTCCGGGCCTGCGGCTGAGCCTGCGACCTGGAACCCCAGCCGCCCGGCTGGTACGGGTTCGTCACAGGCTGCGGCCGGTCCGACGGCGGAACGTAGGTGCCCGGCCTCTGGGCAGGCTGCGCGTAAGGAGACGACGGCTGCCCGCCCTGTGGCGGTTGGGCGGCCGGGTAGGTCGGAAAGCCCTGCGGGCTCTGACCTGTGGTCTGGGCCGTGCCCTCGACCGTCAGCCCGATGCTAAACGCCAGCACGGCAATGGCGATCGCCCCAATCAAGATGCTTCCACGCATTGAGACCCTCCTGGTGGCTGTCCGGGGCGGCGTGAGGGTGGGTCGGTCTGGGCCGTTCCACACGCGGCTCCGGTGGTGGTTCCTCGAAGCAAACGACATCGGCGAGCCTTCGCCCCGCGAGCGGAACGAGCAGAACCTATACGCTCGTGCAACTCCCGTGCCGCCAAATCGCGCCGGCCGACGCTCGGGAAGCCTCTTCTCCGAACTCCTTTGCGGGCAAGGAGTTACGTGGCCCGGTGCCGGACGGGAGCGTTGGTCTGGTGTCCCGCCCTCTTCGACCGTATCGCAAATTGTTTAAGCAGACATTACAATGTCTCCCCCTCCAAGGCTGGCTTGCCTAACCGTCGTGAGCCGACACTTCGGGCAAGTCGCCGAAAACCGACACACCTTACCCAGTTTTCACACCTCAGTGGAGACCAGTTCGTGACCCGACCCGAAACGGAAATCACCCGCATTGTCTCGATCCCCTTTGAAGAAAACGCCTATGTTGCCCAAATTGACTCACGCAAGGACTGCGTGGTCGTCGATCCGGGGCTCGAGCCGGACAAGATAATCCAGTTCCTCGATGAAAACGGGCTGCACCCGGCCGCGATCCTCAACACCCACGGCCACAGCGACCACATCGGCGGCAATGCGGCGCTGAAGGCCCGCTGGCCCGAATGCCCGCTGGTGATCGGCTCCGGCGACGCCCCGAAGCTGACCGACCCGCAACTGAACCTCTCGGCCCTGTTCGGCGAGTCGGTCGTGAGCCCCCCGGCCGACGTGACCGTGGACGAGGGCGAGACCTACTCGGCGGCTGGCATCGAGTTGAAGGTGCTGGCGATCCCGGGGCATTCGGCGGGCCACGTGGTCTACCTCTGGGAGGCCCGGGACACGGCCGTCGTGCTGGTGGGCGACGTGATCTTCGCCGGGAGCATCGGCCGGACCGACTTTCCCGACGGCGACTTTGCCCTGCTGAAGGGGGGGATCCGAGAGAAGCTATTCACGTTGCCCCCAGAAACGGTCCTCCTGCCCGGACACGGCCCCCCCACCACCGTGGGCCAGGAGAAGCAAACCAACCCGTTCCTGGGGCTGGCGCATTAGTGTCCGCTCGACTTCGCTATTGTCGATAGCCGGCGGCCAACGACCGCGGGGAGTTTATGGTGGATAGCCGGCGGTCAACTTTGCGCCGGGACTCCCGGCAGCAAGTTTGCTGCCGGCTATTCCTATTCCACCCGGAAGCCGATCGAGACCGTCACCTGGTACTGGCGGATCTTCCCGTCCGCGACGCTGCCCCGCTGCTCGACGACCTCGAACCAGCTTATGTTCCGCAGCGTCTCGGTGGCCTTGGCAATGGCGTTGGCCGTCGCCTCGCTAAACGAGTTGGGCGAGGTCCCCACGAGTTGAATCTTCTTGAATACCGGGTCTGCCACGGTCACAATCCTTTCTGGGATCGAGGTCGCCAAAGTCGCCGCAGGCCGCCGCGGGCCCTGCCCTGGACGTCTCCCCCAGTGTAGGCGGCCGGGGGGAAAAGGCAAGGGTGCCCCGCAGCTCGTACCACAAGGAGCCGTACCGTGCGAAGAACCATCTGTACCGCGATCCTGCTCGCGCTCGGCGCCGGCGTACTGCCCGCGGCCGGTGCCGCCGAGTACCGGGTCACCGAGAGCGAAGA
>Ga0180438_10006792_pt1 | contig 15335 bp, 13 predicted proteins | sample SS_ome_12_FD_132455 | JGI IMG/M metagenome (GOLD analysis project Ga0180438, IMG submission 132455) | Hypersaline lake sediment archaeal communities from the Salton Sea, California, USA - SS_3_D_2 metaG | ecosystem: Environmental > Aquatic > Non-marine Saline and Alkaline > Hypersaline >...
CCGAACAGCTCAATAAATATTTCTAATAACATTTGAAAGTCTTTAACTTCAAAGTGAATTAAACGTTCATCATCAAAATTAAAATAGTAATCAGATTCTGATAGTTCATGTTGTAGTGCGCGTTGGATTGTTGATTTTCCAGATCTTCTAATTCCACTAATGATTAAAATATTTGGATCATGAATAAATTCTCTGATTTTTGAAATTTGTGTACGATCAAAAAAAACCCTTGGAGGTTTGTAAAGTTGTTGATCTGCAATGACTTGTTTAAGTATCTCGCGATCCATCGGTTGTCCTTTTTTATCTTTAGTATACCATAAAACCGTGCGCTGTCAATACATGGTTTTGGCTCAAACCGTGCATTATCAGTGCACGGTTTAGGAGAAAAAAGTGTGTAGTGGAATTTTTCTGTTTTTGAGCGTATACTGAATCTCTTTGTGAGAGCATTTTATGATATATGTTTTTATTGATTATGCCTTTACCATCTATTTTTGGATGATTATTATTCGTATTTTGGGGTCATGGTTTCCAGAAGCCCAAGAAAATAGGATTTTTCAGTTTATTAGGTATTATACGGAGCCATATCTTGCCCTGTTTCGACGGATTATTCCTCCGATTGGTGGGGCACTTGATATCAGTCCGATTATTGCGATTTTTGTTTTGCGTCTTATTGAAAGCATGTTGCTTCGATTTTTATGGTTTGTTTAAGCATTGGCAATCTTACTCTTCCTTTAAATGTCATCTATGCGCCAATGGCAGGATGTACGGATTTTCCTTTTCGCAAAATCGCCTGTCGTTACAAGCCTGGTCTTCTGTTTTGCGAGATGGTTAATGTTAAGGCTTTGCTCCATGGTGATGAAGATACCTTTCGTATGCTTCATTATCAAGCTTGTATGCGGCCAATTGGAGCGCAGATTTGTGGCAGCGACCCAAAATTGGCTGCATCAGCAGCTCGAATTATTGAAGATTTAGGATTTGATCTTGTTGATCTGAATTGTGGCTGCCCTGTTGATAAAGTTACGCGTGATGGAAGTGGTTCAGGATTGCTAAAAAATCCATTGAAAATTGGTGAAATTGTTTCGAGTATAATAGCAGCGGTTCGCATTCCTGTTACTGTAAAAATTCGTTTGGGATGGGATGCTCAGCATTTAGTTCATACTGATGTTGTACGTGTTGCTGAATTAGCTGGCGCAAAAGCAGTGACTGTGCATGGCCGCACGCGAGCTCAAGGCTATAGCGGCCGTGCTGATTGGGAGAAAATTGGTGAAGCAAAGCAAGCTGCTCGCTCTATTCCTGTGATTGGAAATGGTGATATTGTAAGCGCTGAAGATGCTGTAGAAAAAATGCGTTTATCTGGTTGTGATGGTGTTTTAGTAGCACGAGGACTGTACGGAAAACCTTTTCTTGCTGATGATATTCGCAAATATTATGAACAAGGAACGGTGCCAGAGCGAAATGTTGAAGAGATTCGATCAATTCTTATTGATCATTTCCAAGAAACTGTTTCCTATTGTACAGATGAACGAGCAATTGTTGATATGAAGCGTGTTGGGTGTTGGTATACAGGTGGAGCGCCTGGAGCTAGGGTCTTTCGCGAAGCTTTGAATAGAGCTTCCTCTTTAGAGGAAATGAAAGCCCTCATTCGAGCAACACCAATAGTATAATTATGATACCGTTTTGGTATCAAAAGGATGTCGTAAAGGAGTTATTATGGAACGAACAGTATGGGAAAAATGGGCGGATGTATTGATTTCGTATTCGCTTGAAGTGCAAGAAGGGCAAAAACTTATTATTGTTGGCGATCCTGAAAGCATGCCATTAATTGATGCGTGTTATGTTGCGGGATTGCAAAGAGGAGCGTTTGTGGAATTTCTTGCTATGCCCCATCACCATCAAGAACTTTTTTTCAAACATGGTCACCATTTTGAAAAAACACATGATTTATGGAAATTTGCTGTTGATTATGCTGATGCTTACCTCTCGATTAAAGGAGCATCTAATACACGTGCTCTTTCACACTATCCTGAAGAGAAACATCAGCTGGTGACCCAAGCGTATAAACCTATTTTGAATACCGTAATGACGAAAGCTGCACAAGGAAAAATGCGGTGGTGTACAACACAGTTCCCTTCTGCTTCTCTTGCTCAAGAGGCTAATATGGGCAGCATTGATTATTTTGATCTTGCCATGCGCGCAGCTTTTCTTGATCAAGCAGATCCTGTTTCTGCTTGGAAAAAATTAAAAGCAGAACAGGGAGCTCTTGTTGAAAAGCTGACCTCAGGAAAAGTGCTTCGATTTATTAATGATGAAGGAACCGACCTTGAAGTTGACGTCTCTGGTATGCAGTGGATGAATTTTGCAGGCAGGTCAAATTTTCCTGATGGTGAAGTCTTTACAGGCCCTAATCTTCGAGCTTCAAATGGTGGTGTGAACGGTACTGTTCGAGTAACTTTTCCAACGATATGGAAACAAGTTGAAGTAACAGGTATTCAGCTACAGTTTGAAGGTGGTGCTGTTGTTTCATCGAATGCTGAGACCAATGGTTCTTTTCTCAAAGCTATGATTGGGCAAGATGAGGGCGCTCGATTTGTTGGAGAAGTAGCTCTTGGAACCAATTATGGCATTGATATTGGGACAAAGAATATTTTATTCGATGAAAAAATTGGTGGTACATTTCATATCGCTCTTGGTCGTGGATATGCTGAGACTGGCAATACAAACGAATCAGCGCTCCACTGGGATTTGGTCACTGATCTTCGAAAGAGTGGCAAGATTTTTCTTGATGATGAGCTGATATTGGAAAAGGGGCGATTTCTTGATCCTCGATTTCCGAAATAGTATATCCAATAATTTTTTAAAACATAATTTTATTCTTGCCAAAAATTCGAATTAAGAACAAATCAAGAGCAAGAGGCATATTATAAGGTTATATGTATGGGCGATACGTCTATATCTGCGGACGTACAAGTCAAACAGGTACCAAAAGGTGACATCGCAAAAGTTATGATCTCCGGGGCTAACTTTAAGACAAGCTTGCCCAGAGAGATACATGATGCCTTTGAGATGTATATGAGAAGGCTTCCTGAGACATGGGAACATGTGTGTTGGTCTCTTGTCCGAGACGGTCTTTGCGTTGGATATGTGCTCATATGGCATGTTGATGAGGCAAATGAGAATGTCCAAGTAATTGCTGCTTTTTCAGAAGGCATTGGTCTTTCAGAGATAGGTGAAGCACTGCAAAAAGTTTTTACGAGCATTTTTTCTGAAAAGAAAATTCATAAGGTCTCTCTTCTCACTCATCCTGAACATCATTTTTTCTTTTCAGTGGCCCAGCATGCATCAATGTTATTAGAAGGGACCTTAAGAAAGCATATATGTGTTGGAGAAAGGTGGTTTGATGTGACTCTTTTTTCACAAATTGTTGATGAGGGAGCAAAAAATACCCTTTCTTTGTTTGAGATATTGCGAAGGCAAACTGAAAACGTTGATAAAATTGTGGTTCGCGCTGTTATTTTGCAGATGCAGCAAAACAATATTGAAATGCTTTTGCTGAAGAAAATAGACACCTTGCCAATGCCGGGGTTTGAAGAGCCTCCTGGTGGTGCATTGGAGAAAAATGAATCTTTTTTTGAGGCTTTGCAAAGAATTGTTCGTTCGGAGATAGGCCTTTCTATTTCTTCAGAGATTCTTTATCTTACCTCTTTTAATTTTTCATCTTCTCGTGGAGAGAGAGTTCGAGAATTTGTTTTTCGAGTGACTCCTTGTTTCTGGAATATAGATCTCGATACAGCACAATATGAATCTTACCACTGGATTCCCCTGCAAGATCTTGTTTCAACACCTTTACATCCGGAGCTTGTTCATGTGCTGACCAATTATTCAACAGATAATGCTTATACAGTGGATCGAGAGGCTGTTAAGGATACAGAAGTTAAAGTTGAATTAACGAAATTATCAACAGATCAGCTTGAAGAGGCTCTTCTTACAGGTATTCATTTAGAAGCATATGCAGCTAAGGGGTGTTCTTCAGTGGAACCAGTTGGGATAGCCCTTCGCGATAGTGGTGCTAAGATAGTTGGTGGATTGGTTGCTGATTTTGAATATGGAGCCATGAATATCCGCAGGCTTTGGGTAAATCAAGATTGGCGCCGTTCTGGATGGGATAAAAGGCTTCTTATGCGTGCTGAGAAGTTGGCCCAAGAGAAGCAATGTCTTTTTATTTCAGCCCATGTTATGGATTGGGAAGACTTGCCAGTTTTTCAACAAAATGGGTACCAAATAGAGACTCAACACTCTGGTTTTGTCCAAGGCTCGCGCCAGTATTGTTTTAGAAAAGAGTTGGCGTATACTTAATCCATCATTTCGAGTTCGTATTCTTCTTTAAGACCTTTTAATGTTTCTTGATAGGCATCGCCGAGAAAGCTGTGGTGTTCAAGGCGAATCCTATTTTCGGGTTCTCCAACATAATATGGGGGTTTCATAAGTTCACGCAATTGACGAGTGACGAGATAAAAGAGATCAGAGATGTATGGGACAGGATCGCCATGGGCGACAACGTTAACAACTTGGCGAAACTGGTAATCATGGCGAAAGAGGTGGGCAGAGCCAAAAGAGATGACATCGATTCGATCGCGCTCTTCTTCAGTAAGATCATTCTGAATGGCTTCAAGCATAGCTCCACCACCTGAATGGACGATAACGATGAGGCGTTCGCCTCCTGCAAGCGTTTTTTGTTCGGGATCTTTAGTTTTTCTATGTTGTGCAAGTGTGACAACAGATTTTTGGTTATGTAGTTCCTGTAAGTGTTGTTTGATATTTTGTAAGAGCAATTGACACCCATTAGGCCTAGAACCATAAGCGATGCTCTGAACTATTTGTGGAAGAGTGAGAGGAATATAGGTGTAATGAACAAGTGCTGAATTAAAAATTTGTGAGATATGGAAAGCTGCCCTATAACAGCTGTTTTTGTTGTATCGTAGTCCATTGACAAAGAGGATTCGTACATTTTTTGCAAAAAGATCGCCTCCTACAAATCCATGTTCAGGCATATCAGGTATAGGGAATATACATTGCGCAATGAGTTGAATGCGTTCTATTATGGAAAAAACGAGCGAGCAAATAGTATCAGCGATTGTTGTCCATACGCTTGTGACTACATGATACGCATAAAAAGCTGAATCAGTGATAGGGGTCATGACATTTCCGTTTTCATCGTGCGGGCAATATGCCGCTTTTCTTCACGAGCTTTAATGACTTCTCTTTTATCATATAATTTCTTTCCTCTGGCAAGAGCTATTTTTATTTTTGCTAGTCCTCGTCGCAATACAATAGCGAGAGGAATACATGTGAGTCCTTTTTCTTGAAGGGCTTTAGAGATACGCGAAATTTCACGTTTATGGGCGAGAAGTTTACGTTTTCTTCTCTCTTCATGATTATAGATATTGCCAAAACTATAGGGTTTTATTGATGATCCAACAAGCCATAATTCCCCTTTTTCACAAGTGATATAGGCCTCTTGCAAGCTTCCACCATGAGCGCGTAGCGACTTAATTTCTGTACCAACAAGTTGAATACCCAATTCAAAGGTTTCTAAAATTTCATATTGAAAAGAGGCTTTTCTATTTGTAACAAGGTCTCGATCTTTGTTTTTCATTATTTAATTCTCACTTTATGACGATTTTATCATTTTCATAGGGGAATGATCAGCTAAAATTTTTCGTTTTTTATTGTCATTAGAAAATAAGACTTCATAGGCATCACCAACACTTGTTTGTAGAACAGCACACACTTTGCCTATGCCAAAATGAGGGTGCAGAACTGTATCTCCGGAGGAAAAAGAGCTTTTTTTATAAACAATCTGTGGATGAGGTTGTCGTTTGGGACTTGATGCTTTCGAAATATATTCAGAAGGTATTTCTTGAATAAATCGGCTAGGCCTCATATATCGAAGAGCTCCAAAGATAAACCTCTGATTTGATGCTGAAAGGTGTAGGTGTTCTTTTGCCCGTGTCATACCGACGTAAAAGAGACGGCGCTCCTCTTCAATATCATCAGCATTCATTTTGGCATTGATATGGGGAAAGATATCTTCCTCAAGACCGACGAGAAAAATAGTGTTGAATTCCAGTCCTTTAGCATTATGAATCGTCGCGAGAGTAACACATGGGCCTTGTTGGTTCTTTTGATCTCTATTGCCTTCAAGAACCAATTCTTCAATGAGAAGAAGTGGCGAAGCATTCTCAGTATTTTGATCGTCCCATTCTCGTGCCCGTGCTAAAAGTTGTTCTAGGTTCTCACGACGTTCTTCAGCTGTTTCTGCGTCTTTATCAAGCGTTTCATTGTATCCAGTATCATTGATAGCAGCAGCGATAAGATCGTACGCCTTTCCTTGTTCTATATAGTGTTTGAGTAAGCTCATTTTTTGACAAAAAGCACTGATTTTCTCTTGTTGTTTTTTTGAGAAGATGTTTTGTTCAAGAATTGCATCTCGGGCAGCTTGTAGGATAGGTATCTCTTTTTTTTCGGCATATTGTTGGAGTTTATTGAGGGTGACTGCGCCAATGCCTGATCCAATATTTTTTATCGATCGCTCAAAAGCAAGAATATCTTGAGGGAGAGATGCGATTTGGATCATGCTGAGGACATCACGAATTTCCTTTCTTGAATAAAAGGGAATACCTCCCCAAATGCGATAGGGAATATGTGAGGAGACCATCTGTTCTTCAAGAGTTCTTGAAAGTGCATGTGTTCTATATAAAATGGCAATTTGATCGTATTCGATACAAGCATTTTGAATTGTTCGAGAGATGGTTTTAGCTTCTTCACGATCAGATTTTGCTAAATGGAGAGTAATATCTTCACCCTGTCCTCGTTGACTCCAAAGAGATTTTTCATATCTACTTTCGTTGTTTTTGATGATGGCATTCGAAGCTTCAAGAATTGTATTTGTACTTCGATAATTTTGTTCGAGGCGAATGATTTTAGCCCCTGGAAAGCTCTCTTCAAATGCAAGAATATTAGCAATATTTGCTCCTCTCCAGGAATAGATCGATTGATCGGGGTCGCCAACAGCAAAGATATTATGCGTTTGACCCGCTAAAAAAGCGGCAAAAGTTGATTGGCTTTCGCTGGTATCTTGGTATTCATCAACAAGCAGGTAATGCCAACGAGCAGTATATGCGGCAACTACTTCGGGGAATTCATGGAAAAGCTGTAAGGGTAACTGAATTAAATCATCGAAATCAACAGCACCAGCTTGTTTTAAGCGTTTTTGATATTCTTCATATATGGATTGTATTTGTTGGTCATGGTTTACAACCAATTCTGGAGCGCTTTTTATTTGTGAAAGAACAGTTTTATATTTTGAGGTTTTTTCTCCTTTTATTGACCTTTGCTCAAGGATATTTTTAAGCATTTTTTCACTCTCTTCTTCGGCATAGATCACAAAATTTTGAGGATAACCGAGGAAATGAATAGACTCTCGAAGGATTTTAGCGCCCAAACTATGAAATGTTGAGACCAAAACCGAGGAGCCAACAAGAGCGTGTACACGCTCACGCATCTCTCGAGCCGCTTTGTTGGTAAAAGTAACAGCGACTATTTTGTGGGGATCAACCCCTTGCTTAATGAGATGGGCAATGCGCATAGTTGCTACGCGTGTTTTTCCAGAACCTGCTCCTGCTATGACGAGAGCGGGGCCATTCATATGCTGTACTGCCGTTCGTTGCTCTATGTTTAATTGCTGAAATGCGTGATCGAATGTGGTATAGTTCATTGAGCTTCCTATTATTTTTGAATAAGAACAATTGTACAGAACTGAATAAGGTCTATGCAAGCGATGAGGTGTTAGAATGACCGAGATTTTACCTTTTGATCTTCCTCCTTCATGGTCGAAACGATTATGTGAGGAGCTACATGAGTCCTATCTTCTCCATTTACGAGCCTTTCTTGAAGAGGAAAAATATTCAGACCATGAAGTCTTGCCTCCTCGCGATCAAATTTTTCAAGCGTTGCAAATGACTACTTTTGAAGAGGTGCGTGTTGTCATTGTAGGACAAGACCCATATCACGGTCGGGGGCAGGCGCATGGATTGAGTTTTAGTGTCCAGCCAGGAGTGACTATTCCTCCGTCTTTAGTGAATATTTATAAAGAAATCCAAGAAGATATAGGAATTCTTCCACCATCTCACGGATGTTTGACATCATGGGCAGAGCAAGGAGTCCTGCTTCTCAATGCCACGCTTACTGTTCGTGCTGGAGAACCCCTTTCACACCATAATCGTGGTTGGGAGCGGTTTACAGATGCTATTATTCAATGCATTGCTCAAGAGAAAGAGCATGTCGTCTTTTTGCTCTGGGGGAAAAATGCTCAGGAGAAATGCGTAAAATTTGCCGATCTTTTCACCAATCATTTGGTTCTTAAAGCTGCCCATCCATCACCCTTTTCTGCTCATAATGGATTTTTTGGCTGCCACCATTTTTCAAAAACCAATGCGTACTTGCAAGACCATGGTTTAGAACCTATCGATTGGCGGGTGAAAACCTGATCGGTATCAACTTTGCTTAAGCAAAGCTAGGTGGGGGCTTGCCGCCCCCACATCCCCCGCTCGATGGGTTTTCACCCCTCGAACTCCCCATGGAATAGGGCCATTTTTCGAACTTCGTTCTCAAAACGGCCCTATTCCATAGGAAAGTTTCTAAGAGATGCCTGTGGACGAATTTTCTCCGTTATAACATTTTCATTCAGTAAAAAATGAAGCCAATATAATCAACTATCTCAAGTTGAGTTTAAAGAGTTGTCTGAAAAGACATCTAAATGACACTGAAATAGTATTGTTTTAGTGTCATTAATTGTTGAATAGAGGAATTGATTGCTCCTCTACTCGATAGTTTGTATTGTCTACTCTCCAGGTAAGTGTTCATCTACTAATCTCATAGATTATCAAAGAGAAAGGATATGAAGTTTTTTTGACCTTCGCACACTTCGAGCGGATATGAGCAATCTCCAAAGAGTCCAGGGCGTTTATTTAGGTGAACACTTACTTCCTCTTTAATTTATATTTCAATATGCTAGCGCAAGTTAATTCTTTAGCAAGAGGCTCGCATATTTGTGAAAAAAATTAGACCGTTTTTTTAACGTGCTATTTTGACGCCACAATGGTGTCAATTTGGTGGATATGCTTGTAAAGGTCTTTGTGTGGCACAACACGGAGGAGGGGCGTCAATTGGTGTACGCGTTTTTGTTGCGGTAATCTTCGAAAGGTGAGAAGTGGGCGACCAAAAAAAGAGCCGATAAGAGGTGAGGGTTTAGGTTTTTTGCGGGAAGCGTAATACGAAAAGGCGTTCATTTTAGCTCCCCTATCAACACTAAAGGTACAGGCTGTTGATCGAAGGACATGGAGTGCGCGATTGTTCGTTTTTTTGGCGAGCAAGTTGAGTGAGGATTGTTCATGGAAACGAATGAGAGAGAGGTGAAAAAGTTCATGAAAGGCCCGTTTTAGAAGGATAGCTGAGTGGTGAGCACGATGTTTTTTAATAAGATCGAATGTCGCGTGGGCCAATTGCTGTAATTGAGGATGGTCTTTGTATTCATTTGGCAAGAAGTATTCTTGGTCATGGGGTAATCCTCGAAGTTTAAGAGTGAAATTTTTTGGATGAAAGAGGTGGGCGATTTGTTTGTTACGATCTTTAGGAGAAAAAGTTATTCCTTTTAAGGTTTTGTCTTGAGGAACTGTAATTGGAAAAAAAGAGAGGGGAAATTGCGTTTTAAGCTTCATAAGTAAAAGAGAGCTTTGTTTTTGGGGAAAGGTGAAGGTTTGAAGATTGGAATAGATCCAAGCACAAGGAAGGGGACAACTGGGTATGAATTGGTGGTTTTCTAGGGCCTGAAGTGCAGCAAGAAATTCAGGAACAATTTGATTATTGTGGACTGGAGCAGGTGTAATGATTGTTGAAAGAGTTTGGCAGAGTCTCTTTTCAGTAAAAAACTTTCCAGGAGTATTGCTAAAAGCGAGTCTGTCATCTCCAGCTTTGGGAAATTCAAGAGAAAAATTCTGGGTGACTTGTGAGATAAATGATTGAGTGAGCGCAAACAGTTCCTGAAACGAGTATTTTTGAGCGATATTTATGAGTGTATTGGAGCCTATAATCGTTTTTAAATGTTCGCGAATAGGGGCAATTTGTTCTGCTAGAGGATGGTTATGGGCTATTGGAGTAACATTTTGTCCCAAATGCTCAAAAATGGGGAGTAAATCGGTTTTTGTATATTGATTGAGGACAAGAGTATGGACGAGGTTGATGAACGCATGATCTTCATTAAAAGATAGGGCATGATAAATGGGGTTATTGAGCAACGAGCGAAGAGAAATAAGGAGATTGCGATTTAATTCTTCTATACTACTAAGAGTTGTCGGGTGCTCATGAAGGTGTTTTTCGATTGTTTCGAGTTCATACAATAAGCTGTCTTTTTTTGCGTTGAATTTCTGTTTATTGGTTTCTAGTTTTGCAATCGGATGTTCATTATGAAGAAAATAGGAGATGCATTTACGTGAGCGGTGGTTTAGCCTGATACCGAGGGACTGTGCTCTTTGCTCTATTGAGGATTTATTCATGGCTATCGGTGGCTGATCAAGTTCGAGAACAGACCCTTCAAAACTATCGTCAAGTGCTGCGAGACGATGCATAAGACGGCTCATTCGAGTTGTGCGTTCTTCATATACTGTTTTTTGCGTTATATGCTCGATAGTTTCATGAAGGTGGGAAAGCTTTCGTTCTCGTAACCAAGAAAGAGTTAAACCAGACGCATGCAGTAGCACGGTCTGTTCAGCTATTTTTAATGGTTCAAAAAGGGATGAAAATTCAGAGGGTTTGGTATTAAAAATTTCAGGGACGCAACTCATTTTTTTGCAGCTCTTGTTAACCGATCAATGATAGATTTCCAACTATCTGAAAAACAAACATTTAGGTCAACAAAAACTGAAATTATTGAATAACTCAAGTTTTTTAGTGCAGATGCTAGCCGCTCCCACACTAATCAACTTTTTAATTGGAACAACTCGATAAGGCTTTCTGGTGCAACACGATATGGAGTTTCTTTGCTTTCGTAGAATCCATAACGATAAATCAAATCTGGTAGCATCTCTGTGATATAGTCCACAGTAACAATAGGAATATTTAATAATCCTAATCTTGAAATACTGATATCGCTAGAACTTTTTGGACCAACGCCAAAAGGATTTTCTTGATAACCTCTGCTTTGGTTGTTTTTTACATAATACGAGTTACCTTTAAATGTAACGTGCCCGCCAGAGCGTGGACATTGCCTTAAAAATTCATCAAGCTCAGCAGCTATTTTTGTATGAGTAAGACCATATCGATGAACCGTTGAATTGTCATTGGTTAATACTTTAATAAGAGACTCGTTTTCGCCTATAAAACCATCATGTGAATAACCACCTGGTTGTAAACGCCCTTCCAACTCTGAAAGTTCTATACCAGCTAGCTTTTCTAGTTTCTGAATAGACTCATTACAATTGTCTCCACCTTCAACAAAGATATGTTCGTTTTCTCTACATGGTCTGAAGCTATTAATTACATTTTGAGATAAGCCACCATTAAAAATAGCTTGTTGAGCTAAAGTAGGGTCAGTGAAAATATTTGGACGAGTTAGATTGTTATCCAGATTTGATATTGACCATAGAGTGGCAAAGGCACTCTCTTTTAATCTATTTATGGACCAATTTAGAGGTTTCGGGGTTGCTGGTGTTAAGATCAGGGAAGGAACGTAAAGTATTGAATAAGCAACTGTTTCTATTGCGCCAAGAACGGTATTTAATGCGAAGCCGATTTCAGCTGTAAATCTTTTTCCTAGAGAAGGAAACTCCTTGCCGTCGCTCTCCTTCCCTATCCAATTTATCTCTGTTCCGTCAATATTTCGATATAATGCAATTTGTTTATTTAAAAAACTCGAAACTGACATATTTTACCTCTATTTTTATTAAACATAATTATAGCATTATTAATTTTTTTTTTAATAGAACTGTTAAAATTTTTTAGAGATTTCCCGGTGTCTCCATTTTAGAAATTGGGGACACCGTTCATTTTTTTGCAGCTCTTGTTAAGCGATCAATGATAGATTTCCACTTATCTGAAAATATAATATTAAGATCAACAAAAACTGTATGTAAGGAGCGATTATCAAGTTCGCGCAATGCGGCAAATAGATGTCGAGCGACATTTTCTGGATTGGTTGAAAGACCCATAGTGACTATGGTTTGAGCACAAGGGTATGAGCGGTCTGAGAATCCAAGTACGCCGTCAAAAAATTCAGCATCTTCTTCTTTCCACCCCTTGTTGCAAAGAGTGAGTTGGGCATTGGGAGCGTAATGGCGAAATGTTGAGCCAGGACATAGAGTTTGAGAAGTGGTAATAGGCTCGATAGTATATCCTAATATTTTTTCAAGTTGTTCTTGGTTGATTGCGCCATACCGCCCCATCTTCCAAAATCCTTGTTGCCAAATGAGAATGGTTGATTCTATTCCTCTTTCAGATGAGGTTGTGGTGCTAAGGATGGGAAAATCTTGGCCAAAATCATCGATGATATGTTGAGGATTGGTGGCAGAAGGCTTTCCTGATATATTTGCAGAGGGGGCAACAAGGGGTCCGCATTGGTTGATTAGAGAGAGAGTATCCTGATTATTGGGCATTCGAAATGCGCACATTGGGAGATCGGCACGAACTTCAGAGAGAATCCGATTAGGGTTAACGGGAATCACAAGCGTGAGTCCTCCTGGCCAGAATGTATGTGCAAGGGTGAGCGCTTCGTCAGGCAGATTGTCACAAGAGTTTGTTAATGCAGTGTAGTCACTGATATGAACGATAAGTGGATTTTCTCTAGGCCTTCTCTTGAGCCGAAAGATCTGTTCAATTCCTCTTCTATCATCCATGCAAGCTGCTATTCCCCACACAGTTTCAGTGGGGATAGCAACAGGCTGTGAGTGTTGTAGGAGACGAGCTGCCTCTTCTATATTGACGAACATAGGCTTTTTTGTTGACGCTCAGTATTGATCTTTTGTAAGAAGGTATCAACATCCATTGCACCGTGGACAACATTATCTCGTGTGCGAACAGAGATAGTGCCATCTTCGATTTCTCGATCGCCAACAGTGAGGATATAGTTGTATTGTTCGAGTTGTGCTGTTCGAACCTTTTTTGAGACAGATTCAGAAGAATCATCAACACTTGTTTCATAGTTTTGAGCAGAGAAGCGATTGCGCAGCTCAAATGCACGTTCGTTATGTCGATCAGCAACAGGAAGAATTCGAATTTGGGAGGGGCTAAGCCAAAGAGGAAATTTGCCTGCATAGAATTCGATGAGAGAGCCGAAAAAGCGTTCAATAGAACCATAAATAGCTCGGTGGGAGATGACGGGTCGTTTTTTTGATCCATCTGAAGCTGTATATTCGAGATCAAAACGCTCTGGCAATGACATGTCAAGTTGCACGGTACCACATTGCCACATTCTTCCCAAAGCATCATGGACGCGAAAATCGATTTTAGGACCATAAAAAGCACCATCGCCTTCAGCGATATCATATGGCTTGCCGTTTTTTTCAAGGGCTTGTTTGAGGGCTGCAGTTGTCATCTCCCATTCTTCGTCGGTTCCTATTGTGTCTTTTTCAGGACGTGTTGATAGGACGAGGGAGTAGGTTAATCCAAAGGTTCGGTAGATCTCTTCTGCTAATGAAAGTACGCCCAAAATTTCTTTTTGGATGTCTTTAGGTTGCATAAAGATATGGGCATCATCCATATGAAAGGAACGTACACGAAAGAGACCCGATAAAGATCCAGAGGGTTCATAGCGATGGCAGAGACCGATTTCAGCTACTTTCATTGGAAGGTCGCGATAGCTATGGCCTGATGCACTAAACAGCAACATGCCACCTGGACAGTTCATTGGTTTAATGGCAAATTCACGATCTTCGATAGTAGAGGTAAACATATTTTCTCGGTAATTTGCCCAGTGGCCAGATCGTTCCCAGAGAGAGCGTATCATAAGTGTCGGTGTTTTTATCTCTATGTATCCTTCACGCTTATGAACTTCTCTCCAATATTCGAGCAATCTATTCCATACAACCATGCCCTTGGGCAAGATAAAAGGAATGCCTGGAGCTTCTTCTCGCAAAGCAAAGAGTTGAAGTTTAGGTCCGAGAATTTTATGATCACGTTTTTTTGCCTCTTCGATTCTATGAAGATACTCTTTTAATAGCTTTTTATCTGGAAAAGAGATGCCATAGATACGTGTTAACATAGGGCGATTTGCATCTCCTCGCCAATAGGCCCCGGATGTTTTTGTGATTTTAAAGGAGCGAATCTTTTTTAAGGAATGGAGATGGGGACCACGACAAAGATCAGCAAATTCTCCTTGAGAATACCATGTGAACGCAGTTGCTTCAGGAGCAAAATCGAGAATAAGCTCGCGTTTAAAAGGATTATTGCCAAAAAGTTCAAGAGCTTCATCGATATCAGCACATACATGTTTTTGAGGAGTTGAGTTTTCATCGATGATTCGCTGCATCTCTTCTTCTATTTGAGGAAAATCAGCATCAGAGATGGTGAGATTGGCAAAATCATAATAAAAACCTTCATCAATAGCCGGGCCTATTGTTGGTTGAGCCTCTGGCCATGATCGAAGTACAGCTTGAGCGAGAACGTGTGCGGAAGTATGCCAAAATGTATTTTTACCTATTCTATTGTCAAAAGAGATGAATTCAACAATATCGTTTTCTTTTAGGGCTGTAGAGAGATCAGAGGGTTGATCATTGATAATAACACAAATTGCTTCATTTGGGGCTGTAAGGTGCATTTGCGTGGCGAGATCAGCGGCAGTGGAGTTGTCGGTAATAGAGAGTTCTTTTTTTTCATTACTTTGGATAACAAATATTTTCATGGGGGTACCATTTTTTCAACTTGTTTGAGTATGGCTATATATTATACGACGGATTATCTTAAGAAAAAAGAAAAACAGAAGCTTACCAATATGGAACAGGAACGGTCGTGTGAAGAGATCTATGTTTCGTCAATAAAAAAGATTCCTCCAATACGCCTAAATATAGATGAGGAATTGGAATCTATTTTATTTGATATCGATATGCGCGAATACTGTATGATTGAAAAAAGTGGTGTTCAGGCTGCTTGTTCAGTGCATAATGTGCGAAAATGTCGAAGGCTGGCCATGGCTTTGGTCACAGATAATGGCGATGTAAATAAAGAAAGACTTCTTAAAGTCCGAGACATACTTAAGTAAAAATTATATTCTTTAGCATTGGGTTCTGCGG
>Ga0180438_10006794_pt1 | contig 15332 bp, 18 predicted proteins | sample SS_ome_12_FD_132455 | JGI IMG/M metagenome (GOLD analysis project Ga0180438, IMG submission 132455) | Hypersaline lake sediment archaeal communities from the Salton Sea, California, USA - SS_3_D_2 metaG | ecosystem: Environmental > Aquatic > Non-marine Saline and Alkaline > Hypersaline >...
CTGGCTTTGCTTGAGGCTTCGCCGCCCTTCTGACCGGCCAAACGCCGAGCCTCTCTGCGTTCCCGTAAAATTTCCCGCTCGACCTCGAGCCTCGGGTTGACGTAACGCTTCCGATTGGAATTATGGAAGTCGTCGATTTGAGCGAATTTATCGCCGATGATCATCCAAGCAGATTGAAGCATTGCTTCATCCACTCCGACCAACCGCGCAAGACGGGTCGCATCGGTCGGCAAAGAGCCATTGATCCATTGATAAGCGAGCAGGTCGATATAGATCCCTTTTTCCTCTTTCGAGAGTTCCGCCGTATCCGTCAACCAGTCCGCCGCGTAGAAAAGAAACGCGGGAGGCTTCCCATTCACTCGGACCCTCCCTCCGGCCGGGTAACCATGCGGTATCCGTGACCAAAACAGTCTGGACAATACTGCGATCCACGCATTTTCCGCTGAGAACTGGAACGACGGCGATTCACATGAACGAAGACGCCATGAATGAGACCGTCCCCTCTACATCTTCCACAATCTTCACGCACGCGCTCCGGTTCAGAAAGGGATGTCGTCATCGGTGATGATGACTGGCTCATGTCGGGGCGGCGAATTCGTGGCGGTTGGTCGTGTGGATTGACTTTCGTTTTCCTCTTCGATTTGAGCGATGATTCCATCGTACTGCGCTCCCCGGCTGATCGATGTCGCGGACTTGTTTCCCGTATGCTGTTCGATAATTTCGTGAATGCGGACTTTCGTCAGATTCTTTCCCACTCCGTAAAGTCTTCGGCGTTGTCCATCCGAGATCCCGTTGCTCACGTTCGCGCTCGTTTCCGTTGAGTGGCTTGCTCGAGGAGCTGGGGAGGACTGTTCCGGATCCTCAGCCGCGGTCGCTCCGGCGAGAAACGTCTTGCGCAGCCAATAGTTGAGCGCTCCGGTCTGCGCCTTATAGATTCCCTTGTCTCCCTCACCCTCGCCAACGGCCTCAAACGTCGCACAGGGATACGGAGGCTCATCAACCGCCGCATGGATCCGGAGCCAGACACGCGACCAGTCGCTTTTAAATTCCTGACCCGTGGACGGATCGAGGCGAATTCTCTCAAAACGCTCTACCTCCGAAATCTCGCTCGCGATACCGATCTGATGACGGCCCAACAGCGGACGAATGGCCTCGGTTAAATCAAACTCGGTTGGATAGCGGAAGCCGAAGTGATCATGCTGGCCCGTCGCCAGGATTTTCTCAAGATCCGCCATCACACGCGAGAACCGAGCCACAACCGCTGGGTGTCCCGCAAGCGGCGATCCCTGCGACTGCGCGATATTTGGATCCGTCTCGATCTGGGACCTCACGCTTTCAACTCGCCCCACTTCCGCGGCCAACAAATCTTGCTTCCCCTTTTCGATCGCCTCCGTCTCGGCCTCGATGGGGTCGGGGAGAGAGAGTTCCCCCTGTGTTTTTTTCTTCGTTGGCATCTGTTTTCTCCTTGACGCTGATTGATTGACCGGAAGTGAGACAGCGCCGGACCCCGCTCCCGCTGACTTATCTTATTGTAGCGATTAGAGGTGGCGTTGAAAATCCTAAAATTCAATCCGTTCAAACCGTCCATGAGTGCAGTTAAATCGGTCAATTGAAGGAAAGCCGCCCATTTACGAGCCAAAACCCCTTTTTTTGACAAATACTAACCCCTGCGTTATACTTTAATCATGATGAAGAACAGAGAAAGAAACCAAACAAGCTACACGGTCGAGGTAGAGAAAGAATTCGGCGGTCGCGCAGTCTGGGTCGAGGTTTTCGTCAAGGCGACGAGCCGGGTCCAAGCGGAAGAGGTCGCTCGTGAATTCAACCCCGGGGCTCGCATTGGTCGCGTTTTCCGCAAAGATGCCGACGTCCCAGCCGTCAGGGAGATGCTCTAATGAACAAGGTTGAAAGCTACCAGTACAGAGAAGTTTCACAAGATGACATTAGCGCCATCGATCTTCGAGAGGAAAACCCACTCAGCGCCATCTACGCTCACGTCAGCATCAAGTTGGAATGCAAGGAATTCTTCGAGGAAACCGGCCCCGAGATCCTTTACTACCCCGATGAACGACGCGCCGGGATTTCTTGGGGTGCAGATGCCGAATGGACTGATGCACACTCCATCGAGAACGCCATCGAGCGCTTCTTCAATTTAAACGGCTGGGCGATGCGCAACTAAGATGCTTACTACCAAAGAGGCCGCAGAAATCTTAGGAGTCAACCGCTCCCGAGTTCGCCAGCTAATCCTTGCCGGGAGGCTCAAGGCTGAAAAATTCGGTCGCGATTGGCTGATCAACGAATCAGATCTTGATGGTGTGCGAGACCGCAAGAGCGGCAGACCCCAGAAAGGAGACTGAGAAGAAATGAGCATCTATCAGGAAAGCATTCGAGAAGAGTTGGCAAGAAACGGCTACATCGGCAAATATGATCCCCGTCACATCGAAGCGTATATGCGTTTAGAACATTCGACACTGGATGGTCTGGACCTGAATCAGTTCAGATCTGAGATCGAGATCTCACGCCAGTGCATAGAAGAAGGCGGAGCCGATATTGCCGAAGATTGCGCTAAGAGCTTCGGTATATGAAACGAACAACCACGCAGACCGCGCACATTCTCAACGTGAACAAATCAGTGATTCCAAAAGAGCGGCAGACCCCAGAAAGGAGAGTGTCGAAGCGAGTCCTGTTTTGTCTGTCTTTACAATCAGGGATAAGACGCTGATCCCGAGCGACTCAGGGGGAGCGATTGGCGCTCCCCCGGGGTCCTTTCCTGAGACAGAAAGGAGGAGAAAACAGAAATCACTCTGTTCACTCCTAAGATACCACCATTCCTCCGACAGGAGAAAGGAGGCAACTGATGCTTCGGGTGAAATGGAACCATGAAATCAGCCGCTGGACAGTCGTCAATGGATTGTTGGTAATACCTATCAACGACCAAGAATCATTCTCAACGTTGCATTTGCTCGAATGGGAACTCAACAAGCTGGGATTGACGCATCTTTCAACGGGCGAAGTTATCACGAAAGGAGAGGGAGATAATGAGGGACTATACCCGGATCAAATCGCGGCGCGAGCATGATTGCGCTCGGCAAGTCGACCGAGAGGATCTCGTAATCTTCTGGGTCGTTCTTGCCGGAGTCCTTTATTTCGGTTTCCACATCGCCACAATGTAGAGGGAGAAAATATGAGTCATTCTAAGCTAACACCGGCTAAGACAACCAATCGTGATCGGCTGATCAAACTGAAAGAGAATCACGAGATCGAAACCTTATTTAGGAAAGTCGACCACACGACCGGAGGAGCCTCTGAGAAAGTCAAACAATCCATCGAATGGTTGAAACGACTGGAGCGCTCCCCCTATCCGACGCGGAGCGAGAATGCTGAGATTGCGTTGCAGTCGATCGCTTTGCTGGAGCAGCAGATTCATGAGCAGCGGAAAGAATTCACCTCTCGAATCGCGCGAGCAGTTTCACGGTTGAGGATGTTGAACGAGGAATTCGCCCGACACCGATGGTGCGAGCCCTTCGCAAAGGAGTTCTTCGAGGAGACGATTTTGATTCTTCTGAGAAAGGAGCGACGGGATGCCCGAGATTAGGAAACTGCGCATACAGGCTCGGCGAATTGTGCGCGACGCGGTTCAATGTTTGAAATCGAAACCAGCAGAAATTAATGGGATCCGCCCCCGAGCCCACTATCTCGGGACCGGCTTCCAACTCACTCCCTCAGGAAAATTCCTGCTTCCGTTCGAGCGCGCCAGCGTCGCCGAGGACTGCTCTCACTGCGATGGGACGGGACGCAGAGGATCGGCGGCCTCATTTGAAACCGACAGCCGCCTCGGTGAGAGATTCAAACTCCCGATCTGTCCCTTTTGCGCCGGCATTGGATCCCGCGAGATCTACGAGGACGAGTCGTTCGTCGACGAACTCGAAAGCGCTGCTGAGAAACTCGGCTGCGCGGTTCACCAGGAATCCAGTGCTCCGTTTGATTTCTTTCTTGTCGAGCTGCGGAGCTAGGAGTGAATTCCCCGACACCGACCCCGGTCTCCCAGGTGAAGATCGGGGTCTTTTTTTCTGCTCTCGCTTGAGATCCAAGAGCTTTTGCCGTCGCGTGATTCCATGAGTCAACAAGTACTGACACGCGGGACGCTGCGACGTTCCTTCCGATAGAAAATTCGCGACCGCTCGAACGCTGACAACGATATCCGTTGGATCAGCGATGTTAAGGAATTCCATCACTTTATGATCCAAGTAATCGAGTTCGCGAACTGCGATCAATCGGGAACAGATTCGGATTAGTCGCAATCTGCTCTGATTCACGCTTGAGGTGTCAGCTCTCTTTTGCGACGTCGCGCTGCGCGTCGGCGAGCGCAGCGACAATCAACTGAAGGATCGCATCTTTCGATACATTCACCCCGGCGAGTTGACTGATCATGATCTGAGCAATCGCAGCCGTCTCATCGATATTCCAGGTCCGATCGTGAGCAATCCGCTGCTGGTCCTGCGCTTGTGCCTGAACGAGTCCGCTGTTCACTCCGGCAGTATAAGCCGCGTATGCATTCGCGTTTTGATTCGCGCCGATCCCTGCGAGATAGTTGTTGTCGATCTTCGCTTTCAGATCGAGAGAATCCATTTGAACGCGGCGTATAAATTCCCTCGCGTCCGAATGCGCATCGTTGAAATGCGTCTGCGCTTGGCGGATGCCTTCATAGGCCGCTTGGATTGCCTGTTCGACAACCGACTTCAGATTCACCGTATAGGCTTCATCCTTGCCGATGTCCTCTCGAGCGTCGATACCAGGATCGACCCTTTCATCACTTGGATTCGTGTTTTCGTCTGCCATCTCTTACCTTTCTCCTTTCTGAACTGGTTCCATCCGGATCGCGATTTCCTCCGCATCTGCATGAAGCATTTCAGCAGCGGATGGGGAGACCTCGATCAAAACCTCACCATCATTATGTTTCATCGTTCCTAAAATTGCTAGGACGCAAGTCCGCTCCCGGCCGCTGGCTTCATAACTCAGATTCGTTACGCGAACGCTCCCGCTGTTGAGATATTCCCCTGCCCGCGAAAACTCATTCAGCCAGACACCTTCCCGCCGGGATCCATTGTCGGCTATAACCGCCCGTCCGACCAACGTCATATCACGGCGTAGATGTTCCTTCATCAGTCCGATCAATTCATCAAGCTTCGGCGAGATTTGTTGTAGCTGTTTTTGATTCTCTTCGACCTGTGACGGGAGCTTAGAGATGGCAACCGCCTTCGTCACGAATCCCATCGATAATGGAGTCATGACCGCCAGCAAAAGCCCCGAGACGACCGTCTTCCAATTGACCCACTTCCACGCTCCCTGCTCATACTTGGTATCGAAACGATCGGAGAATTTCGTCATTGAGTCAATCTCCCGATCCCGAATCCAATCCCAACGCTGCCGAGCGACCATCCGATCCGCTTGAGCCTCTCTTTCTTCATTTTCCGTTCCCACTGCCTGACCTCTTCCGCTTGAGCCTCGAGTCGTTCTGTTTGATTTTCCATGAGCGCGTCGCGTGCTCCGAGGGCGCGTTCACACGTTTCGCAGCGTTCCGTGAGTGCGAACTGCTCCCGTCCCAACGAATCAACCTCCAACTCTTTTGATTGAATGATCGCAGCGGAGGCTGTGAGCGCTTCTTCGAGTGCGCTGCGATCGATCCGTAGGGTCGAAACCTCCATAGCTGCTTCAGTTGCTGACTCCATGAACGGCCGATCCACTCGATAGCCATCCAAGTGGACCCGCGCACTAACTTCCGTCTGGTACAGATTTGTGAGTAAGAGTTGACAACGGTCTGAGAGTTGATCGTTGCGAAGACGACGCATCGCCGCAACTTCGCGGTCGTGCGATTGAATCATTTCGGCGCGCTGTGCCTGGAGACTCTGAATCCGGCGCTTGAGTTGAATCTGCTCCAAAAGCAACCGCTCGCGTTCTTTGCGTTCCGTTTCTCTGACATCGCCATGATGAGCGAGAGCGTTCAGACGTTCGGTTTCTGCATCTTCGAGCTGCTCAATCAGCGTTTCCGCTTCTCGTTCGAGTTGTTCGATTTTCGCCTGTAAGCGTCGAAGAGTCTCATCCGAATAGGATGACACCCACAGATAGACGATCACCGCTCCAGCGAGCGCTGCGAGTGGATAAAACAAGAATGAAGCGCTCCTCCGAGTGATCATTTCGACCTCCCTAGATGGCGAGCGCGATGACGAACCCGATCACGATCACACCCGCGATGATCGCCCAGGTGCGATATTCTAATTGGACCTCATACTTTTTCCGCCAGAAAGACACGAGTTGACCTCCAGTAACAACCTCCGCTTGTTAGCATATACCAAAACTATGTCAACCATTCAGATTGAGCCGACGCACGATCCGAGCCGTTACTTTCGGCGCCAGCATTTCCGCCAGCGTCCCCAACAGAAAGGCAACAGACTGATGCTGTGGTAATCCGGCCACTTCCGTCAGGAGTCCGCTAACCTGTCCGACGTAGACCGCTCCCAGGACCCAGACCACAGCGAATGTGATCACCGTCGTCTGCCCGGCAACCTTATCCGAGAAAAAGTATTCGCAAAGCGCGGCCCGTGTTGAATAGTCGTCGGTTTTCGGATACCGATACAGGAATTTCGCAATCTTCCAGGCGAGATTGAGACCCAGCCCGAGGAAATAAAAAGCGATCAGGTTGTCAGATCCCATTTCAGCAACTCCACCGGCGTTCCGAGAGTAATGCGAACCGTTTCCCCGGCGATCAGCGCGCCGGCCACGATCGGATAAAGCCGCTCATACGCTCTCGGGGAGTTCGTGAGCTTCCCGTCGGCGACAATGTTATTATTCACAGTTTCTCCGACAAGCAGACACCCGGCCGTATGTCCGGCATGAACGCCGCAATGAATCAGGATGTCGGTGAAGTGCGGGACGTTCTCAATTTCAAGCATTCCCTGATGAAAGGGAAAGCGGCGCTTGTAGCGTGAATGAAATCCGCCGTGCGTGCGCAGCGTGATCGGATAAGTCCCGCTCGGGATCCGCGTCCGAGCGGGGATTTTGGGATCGTTATAAATATCTTCGAGCGTATGGCAAATAAACGTCTGATCAACGAAAAGAATCCCGACAGTTGACTCGTGATTCTCATTGTAACGGACGCCGAGTAGCTGCATATCACTGGAGATCCTCTCCCCGGGACTCCTCCGATAACGATAGCGTCACATCATAAATAGGCGCAGAGGTTGGATCCGCAAGTTCCTGCGGTCGATATTCTCCCAGCTTGCGACAGTAAAGCGTCTCCGGATCGTCGACGTCCGGAATAAACGTCAGCGGATAAATCTCGCCCTGTGTGAGCCGATCGAGGAGATCGAAAGCGGCGAGTTCGCTCTCATTGACTCGCCATGTATAATCCCGAACCTCGCGCTTGAACAGATGATAGTTGTATCGCATCCCCCGTTCCGTCTCATGATTGATCACGCGTCGTCCGCGCCCGGGCCGTTTGCCGTAGCGATGAGCGCGCGGGAGCGCAGTCCGGACTCCCGGGACAAGCTGCCCGATCCCTCCGGACGTGAGTCCGCTGATCTCGAGTCTCAGGAACTGCGCAGAAACGCTCCCGAGATCGCTCCAGATGCTTCCCGACTGCCAGCTGGGAGTTGACACCGCGGAAAGCGCAGCGGTCGAGTCTCCTGTCTTGACCGTGATTGTCGCTCCGGATTCCGCTTCGTGATTGTGGATCGCGAGCGTGTCGATCACAACCGCGGACCCGAAGTCCAGCTCGACCCATCCCGCGGTCGAAGTCCAGCGGAAGACTTTCGCCATCTCCCGGTCGTAAAGCGATCCCCGCGGATAAGTCGGATCTTCGGAAGAAACTGCAATCCCGACGTTACCGTTGAGCCGATTCGTGACGATATAGGCTGAAGCTCCCATGATCGGTTATCCCTTTCGCCCTCTAATGACTAGGTTATATCCACCATCTGTCTCATCGTATGTATCGAGGATTTCAACATCCCGATCTTCGAGCAATTCCCGCAGAATCGCAGCGGTGAATCCCGACTTATGATAATTGTGCCGATGGGTCTGATCCCCCCACAGGACATTGCCGACGTGTTCGTCGATCTCCCCGGCGAGAATCTTTTTCGCAGCCCATTCGATCGTTGGAACGATTAACATGATTTCGCCATTGATCCGCAGAACCCGCAACCACTCGTCGAGGACCCCCGGGACGTCCCTGCGGTTGAAATGTTCCAGAACGTGAGAAGAATAAACGAGATCGAAAGTGTCCGCTTCGAACGGGAGCGTTCGAGCGTCGCTGCGATAGTCCGGATCAGTATCTTCACGGATATCCAGCGTGATCACGCGAGCCATCCCCAAGTCCGGAGTTTTCCCCCCGGCGCCGATATTGAGCGCGAGCTTCTCGCTAGGATCCTTCGTTGGTCTGCGCATCGGCTTCGAGTCGGGTCTCAGACGCCACGGCCGCCAGCGGTTGGGATGGATGTATTCCCAATGCGTACACATCACCGAAGTATCAACATAGATCTTCCAGTCGGTTTCCTCGATGACGCGATTGCAGAAATAAAGATCTTCGGTCCAGCTTTCAGCCGAGGGGATTGCATCGAGGTATTCATCGTCATCGATTGTCTGAAACCATTCGTTCGCCTGTTTCCGCCGAGGAAAAATTCCCTCTCCCGCTTGAAACTTCTCCTCCCACTCCGGTTCAAGATCTTCAAGAACCTCTCGGCGGATCAGTGTGAAATCCATCCCGATACCGGAGACCTCGAAGAATTCGCCGAGTCTCCAATCCCAATAGCTTCCGGCGCCGTTTCCCCGGAAGATCAGCGGGAATGGAGGATTCGCTTTTGTGCAATAGAACCCCGCCACCACTCCGATCGCTTCGTCATGCTCCATCCTGTATATGAGCTGCTTCAAACCATACGGCGGAGCGGTCACGTCGTCCCCGAGAAAGAAAAGCAGTCGACAGTTTCGCTTCAGACAATCGAGCGCAAACTGATTGCGAGCATCGGCGACTTCACGTCCCCAGATCGTCCCGTAATGCGTCGTATAATTCGGCGGAGGACCGAGCGCCTTCAGCGAATTCGCCCAATCAGTATTCAGCGGTCGCCCGATGGTCGGGACCCCCCACAGCAAACCGATCTGTTTCTCGGGCGTTCTCATCGATCCCTCACGGAGTTAATTGTAAATCGTATAAGTAACTCCGAGCGTATTGCTGGTTGTCTTTGATTTCGTGTCATATGTTGCATGACTGAAGATATTACCGCTTGCAGCTGCATCGAACAAAGCCATCTCTTGGAGCGCTGTGTTCGCCTCGTCTGTCCCATAATCGACGAGGACCTGGACATACGGAGCGCTTGCATCAGTCGTCCCTGATTTATCGAGCGTCCCGATTGCCTTTCGGATGTACTCGCTCCCGAGTGCTACGTCGGAAGCCGAAGGAGTCGTTCCATCAGTTCCCAAGGCAAGCCATCCGAGCGCGCCAGATGCTTCAAAGACTTGAACGACGGCCCATCGTCTCCCCGTCATCGTCATAACGTTCGGCTGGGCGACGCGTTCAATGACCGCTCCCGTGAAAGCATTTTTCAGTTCGATCTCGATATAGCCTCGCATCGGGATCATTGATTCGCTTGCTTGCATAATTCCCTCTTTCCTTCTTCGATTCTAACTCCCTGCAATGTCACTGATCATCGCTTCGAGCGTCCATGTCGATTCGCGCGGTATGTCCTCAATCGGCACAAGCTCGAAAAAAGTCGGATAGGGCGTTTGCGCACCGATCGCTTCTTGCTGCGCCGATGTGAGCGCGGTCCCCCCGATCTCATAAAGCAATGCAGCAAATACTTTCGTCCCATGTTTGAAAGCGGTTGCGGAAAGTTTATGAAATGTCCCCAAGGCTCCCGCGCGATAAACGTCAACCCCGTTATGTGTCCCGTCCGGAGTCTCATATGTTCCCACGGTCGTCGCGTTCCAGTCGCCGTTCTTGATATCCCCATTGAATGCAGTCGCGTACTTATGAGCAACGTAATACCCGGACCCGGGACCGTCGATCATCGCAAAGCAGTGCAGATCCTCAGTCCCGTCTCCTTTGTCGATGAGCGTGAAGTCGATCGCCGAGCGCTGAAAACTCCCATTTCCTCCCGGTTGGTTGCCGTGATCCGTCCAGGCAAACATATAGAAATACTGCCCTGAATCATTGTCCGTAATATCATCGGCCGAAGTCACGCGCATGATCTCGCCACGACCCCAGCCGCCTTTAAGCGGCATGATCATCCGAACGGTCCCGTCGTCTTCGACGTAACGCGCCGGATTTCCCCAGGCGTGCCAAGCGGGATAAAAGAGCCCATTCAGAATTCCAGGCTCGATATTGTGTTCATCGCTCCAAGTATTATTCTCTCTCAATGTCCGACACGTCACATTCTGGTACGCAGCGCCCCAATTTACGAGTCGCGCGAAGAAATGCAACCGATTCCCCTGGCCGGCTACGATCCGTCCCGCTTGATAATCTGATCCGTATTTCTGCCCGAAAACCGTCGGATACCATGCCTCATCGAGCCGAGCTGCTGACGCCCAGGAATTCAGTCCGAGACGCTTCCGCGCAAAGAGAGTCGAAAAGGGACTTCCATTCTCATCCGCCCGAACCTCTTCGTCTCCGTGGTACATGATCCAGACCTCACCATTATTGCGGATCCCGATCGCGCAACCGGTCGTCCACGTCGTGTGCAGAGAAGCCGAGGCGAGGACCTCTTCATCAACAACTGCCCATCGGTTAGTACGCAGCGAAAACTGATGATAGGCGACGCGTCCGGTCGTCTCCTGAGTGATGACGTGAAATATGTGACCCTCCCGCTCAATATCCCAACTTGTAATCGTCGCCGCGAATGTCGGCTGCGAGGACTCATCCGATTTCGACCAGGAGGCTCCCCAATCGATCGACCGGTGAACCGTGAATGCGAGCTGATCGAGTGAAGCAAACCCGCAGAAGAAAACAGCCGGCGCATAAAATGTGATTTGAGGTCGACAGTTCTTGCCCCATGCTCCATTGAGAACGCCCGCGGTCGGACCCGCTCCTGGAACTCGGCGAACTGCATGAACCGTATATTTCAACTGATTCGGATCAAAGATAAGCCGATCGATCTTGAACTCCTCGTTTGTGAAACCCGCGCCGGACTCGTCGATCCCGCCGTAATGTGTCACACCGATCAACTTCGCCAGTTCCAATTGATCGATCGCTTTCGGTCCACTTAGATCGAACTGTATTCGATAAGATGCCGAATGGTGATAGCTCGCGTATTCTGTGACGACGAGGTTCGCGGTTGCTGCATCTTGAACAAACGGCATATCGATTTCGGTCTGGATTACTTCGCCCATGATCCCCTGATCGGCTGCGTTATCATAGCGCTCTTCGTACATAAACTCCTTATCGGCGGGAATCCATGCATAGCGATAAACGATTGAATTATAGGGAGGATCGGGGAGCGACTGTGTGACACTTTCCACGAGAATCTGAAACAAATCGTCGAAGACGGGTCGGTTCGGATCGGAGTCTGACGTGAGGACAACGGCAATCAGGCCGTTCTTGTCCTGAAATAGATCGACGACAAAGGAAGAAACTAACTGCGAAAGCGCCGTTCGGTGCGTCATTATCTCCGTGAACGCCCCTCCGCAGGTATATCCCAGTGAATCGGCAGTCGCAGCGGCAACGTTGAATGCGACAGAATTCAGCCCGTCATCGTCATATTGAACGACATGAGTTAGCCATTTCTGTATTGCGCGAATGGGATTGTTTGTTGCGGCCGTTCCCTCCCACAGCGCTCCTTTGATATCAATCCGAATTTCGACGTTCGATCGAATCGAGGTCGGCGTCTCATCCGAGTACCATGACGCCGGAAGACCGCTCGTCGCCAAGTCGATGAAGTCAATCGAATAGTCAACCTCATCAATCGTGTAGCCGACCGATATTTCAGTGTAATCGGTTCCGGCCGTGAGTTCGGTAAATTCCTCATCCTCTGGACCTTTTCCCCATACGCCAAGCAACTCCTCGCTCGCATACCTTGAAATCGGATAGCGATTCAGCGTCGTGTCAATCAAGTCCACTCGCATCGAACCGTATCCCGTCGTGAACGAAGAATCGAGCGTTCCGATAGGGATGGGAATAAATGTTTCCTGCTTTCCCTCTGGCATATTCGGAAATACATCGACCGTCCCAAGAACAGGGACCTCTTCTTCAAAGAACTCGAACATTCTATCTGACAATTTAATGTCAACCGCGCCCTCGGGGAATGTTACCTGTGAGACTTTCCCCCGGTAGATCAACTGGGAAGAAAGCAGTGCTCCATCGGTCGGGACCATCCGCTGCTCGATGACGGAGCTGATCGGCGTATTTTCAGCGAATGTCTTGCGATATTCCTGATCAGTGTCTGCGATCCGAAGACCTCCATCCGATAGTCTCGGAAGACCTGTCGGGATTGGAATCGAACGTTCGATCCGATCAAAATGAGTGACGCGCGGCTCATAATAGCGCGTTGCGTATCGAACGCCGATCGACGATGCGAATTTGTCCCCATCCGGAAGAAACATCCGGGCGAGAATTAGAATGTTTGTCCCCCAGATTCGACCCAGGACGAGATTCGATGCTTCATCCTGCCAAAAGTTCATCGAGTCGGAACCTGAGATCCCCAGTTGCCCCCAGAGCGCGAGCGAAGCGAGGTCGCTCCAGTTATTCATATTTTCCGAGCCCGTGATCCCGAGACGAGTCGCGAGCGAAAGCGCCGCCGTATCAATCCAATTGTTCAGATCCTCAGACCCTGTGATAAGTAGATGATCGAATGCGGAGGGTCCACGCGGAATTCCGTCATTCCAGTTATTGAAATCCTCCGATCCGGATACTTGTAGATGAACGCGTTCGGTGAAACCAGGAGAATCGCTCCAGTTATTCATATCGTCGGAGACGGAAATCGTCAGCGGAGCGAGGTTCTCCATCAAAAGTTCCGTGACAACTTGAGTCAAACGTGCGGATGCGGGCGTGTTCTCTTCGAGTAGTTCTGTGACAAGTTGTGTAATGCGCGCATTGTCTGCCATACGTTAGACATCCAGACGAGGGCCGAGTTGCGCCGAATTGAATCCCGAAGCGGTCCAAGCAGTTCCCGTGTCAGGATCATTATCCCAAACGCCCTGGATCCCCTGATAAGTATTCGCGAGCGTTCGCGCCGATGCGGCCGCCGATGTTGTCCCCGACGACTTGCACATCCCGATGATCTGACGGGACGACCCGCTGACCTCTTGCCTCCCGATAGACGTGACCGCAACTCCATAGATTGTTTGCGCGCCGGAATAGTCCTCGAAATCGAGATGCACCTCTGCACCGGTTGCGCTCGCGTAAAGATACGACGTATCCCCATCAGCCGACGCTTCATTGACGGCGGACGTATCACTCGATCCGCTCAACCGCGACCATCCCGACGACAACGATCCATCGGCGGACGGATGAAAATGTCGAACAATGCAATCCCCGAGGTAATCGTTATTGTCCGAGCCGGTTTCGTCGAGAATATAGAGGTCATCGTAGTAAGTATTATCGTTTTGGGTCGCAAATCCCCCGATCCGAACGGTGTCGATCGCCGTTGTCCCCGAAGGTTGAAAATCCGCGGCTGCTTCGGTGGCGACGACCGAACCATCGAGCTTAACCTCAATCGAACCGACGCCGATGTTTCCAGGAACACATTTCGTCTCGATATAATGCCAAGTATCGAACTCAAAGATTCCTGTGGAACTCGACTCCACGAGAGTCCCGTTCGTATTTCTGATTTCCACGGTTCGAGACGCGGCATTAATCGTCACTGCTCCCACTCGGGATCCATCGATATAAAAAGCGAAAATCCCGCGCGTCGTCACTGCGGTAGATGGTTGTCGGAAGGCAATCCCGCAAATCACGGATGCGGCGTCATAAAGAAGATTGTGCTCTACCGATCCCGAGCGATAACTCTGCAAAGCTCCTCCGCCCGTCCGAGAGGGAGATGCGGTAATATCGACATTCGACGTCTCCCCGGTCAGAGTATATTTTTGCGCGGGATCATCATAGTGATCGAAAGAATCAATCCATAACAGCGCCATTAGTTTACCCCTCGACTACTCTGATTCACTCCACGAGTGATCGTCTCGCGAAATGATCCGGTTCCCTGATCGAATACGCGTTCGATCTCAGGGATGACTTCATCGCGGACGGTGGCGACCAGATCCTCAGAGCGGGATTGGACATTCATGTTCATTTCAATATGGGTATTTCCGCCAGACCCCCGGTCAGAAGAGCGCTCCCTGCCAATCTCACGCCGGGGAGTGTTGACGCCGATGCTCGACGCCTGTTCCGCAACCGCAATCAATTCGCGAAGCTCGTTTGTCACATCCTGAATTGAGACTCCGAGATGTTCGAGCAGTGCATCCATCCGCGAGATAAGATCAGTAAACCCTGCTTGCATCGTCTGGATCAGGGTCGAGACTGAGGACGACATCTGCTCGGTCGTTGCTTCCATCTCATCTCCGAGCGCTCCGGTTGAATCGGTGAGTTCGTCCGTCCCGTCCGTTGTTTCAGAGAGGAATCGACTCAAGTCCCCGAACTGAGCGCCGAGTCCGGATGCTTGAAACAGCTGAGACCACGCCTCATTGATTGCGGTGAAGTCTCCCTCGACCGCTTGACGGACTTGCTCGCTCATGTCGACGAGGAAACTCCCCGCTGCGTCGGTTATATATTCCAGATCGGAAGCTGCGAGAATGTCTGCGAATGCCGAAGAGACCGCGAAACGGGAGAAGCTCTGGATCAGTTGCTCAACCTGCCCCGCTGCTTGAGCGGCGGGGATCAGGAGTTGCTCAAGACTTGCCGGCGACCCAAGAATCGATTTGCGAAACGGTTCAAACGCAGCCTCTGAAAGCCCGAGACCCTTGATGAAACCCTGAACCGTCCCTTCGCTCACCGAAACCGCGAAATCCCGTTTAATCTCTTTCATTCCCGCTTCGGTCGGTGTATTTCCGAATCCCAATAGATCGCCCAGCATCGGACCGAACAGTAATCCCGCACCCGCAATCGCCGTGAGCGGATTGGAGAAAAGCGCCGGCAGGAGAGGCGCAAGCAATGCTCCCCCGATTCCACCGATCGCTCCCCCGGTGTTTCCCCCCAGTAATCGCCCGAGTCCCGCGCCGAGCAAGCCAGGACCCAGAAACCCGAGCAATGAAGTCCCGCCGAAGTACCCCCCCACCCCCCCCACCCGCCCCCCCCCCCCCCCCCCCCCCCGCACCCCGCCCGCCCACCCCCGGCCCCCCCCCCCCCCGCCCCCCCC